>Ga0310696_10003087_pt1 | contig 21090 bp, 16 predicted proteins | sample AusTroGonzalo_MG_4_FD_203885 | JGI IMG/M metagenome (GOLD analysis project Ga0310696, IMG submission 203885) | Bovine rumen microbial communities from tropical cattle in Woodstock, Queensland, Australia - Gonzalo_02 (v2) (version 2) | ecosystem: Host-associated > Mammals > Digestive system >... | reverse complement strand
GACATAGCTGATGCGCACAGGACGATGAACATGATAATCTTTTTCATTGTCTTTTCGGTATTTTGTGATTACGTTATTTCGTTATATCGATTTCCTGTTAGAACTCTTGTCCAAGGACGAAGTGGAATTGTGAGCCACCACGGTTCTGTGCACTTGAGTAGTGAGGTTTGTCGAAGCCGTAGGCCCAGTCGATACCCATCAGACCCACCATAGGCAGGAAGATGCGTACGCCGACACCAGCAGAGCGCTTGATATCGAAGGGATTGAACTTCTTCACATCGTTCCACGCATTACCTGCCTCCAGGAAGGTCAGGCCGTAGATGGTGGTATTGCCCATCATGAAGGGATAGCGCAGCTCCAGCGTCATGCGGTCGTAGGCATAGCCGGCAGCACCACGCGGTGTCAGCGAACCATTCTCATAACCACGCAGACCGATGGTCTCTTCAGCGTAGCCATAGCTGTAGCCGCTCATACCGTCACCACCCATGTAGAAGGTCTCGAAGGGTGACTTCTTATCGCTGTTGAACGAGCCAAGCAGGCCCAGTTCGAAACGTGTCATCAGCACGAAGCACTTCTGACCGCCGGTCAGTGCCGTAAACGTGCGCAGCTTCATCTTCCACTTGTGGTACTCAATCCAGCGGTACACCTCCTGCAACTCGTCTTCGTAGGTGGCCGACGTACCGTCCTTTGCAAGATGGGCGTAGTCCTTACCGTCCCACAGCGACCAAGGCGGCGTCACCGTGAGCGATGCCATGAATTCGGAACCACGACGCGGATAGAGGGGATGGTCGGTAGATGTACGCGACAGTGTCACACCCAGATTCAGGTTGTTACAGTTACCATTGGCAATATAGAAGTAGCTCCAGTCGCGCAGCATATAACGGGTGTAACCCAGTGTGGCCGACAGCTGGAAGTAGTCGTCGGGCCAGCGCAGACGCTTACCCCATCCTATCGAGGCACCAATCATGCTGATGGTCTTGTCGTCGTCGAGCAGGGCGTCGTAGTTGTAAGCGTAGTTGTTATACATACCGTAGCCACCGTAGTAGTTGTACATGGAGTTCATCCAGCTGGTGTTGCGGTAGGTGCTCGAGATGTCCGACTGCTTCGAGTAGAACACGCCGATGTTGAAGGCATTCGGACGCTTGCCGCCAAACCAGTTGGTGGAGTAGTTGGCAGAGCCCGAGTAATAGTAAGAGCCGTTCGACTGGAAGTTCAGTCCCAGCTGCTCACCATCGCCGATAGGCATGAAGCCACGATGCATCTTGTTCTTGCCGAAGAGGTTACGCATGGAGAAGTTGTTCAGCTTCAGGCCGATACGTCCGATGACGCCCGTCTGTCCCCAACCCAGTGAGAACTCAACCTGGTCGTTGCCCTTCTGCTCCAGCATCCAGTTCAGGTCCACCGTTCCGTCCTCGCCGTTAGGCTTCACGTCGGGCGATACCTTATCGGGCTCGAAGTAGCCCATAGAGCCAATCTCACGGATAGAACGGATGATAGCGTCCTTGCTGAACAGGTCGCCAGGCTTCGTACGGAGCTCGCGACGTACCACCTCTTCGTAGATGCGGTCGTTGCCGTAGATGCGAACGTGGTTCAAGCGAGCCTGCGGACCCTCGGTGATACGCATCTCGAGGTCAATGCTGTCGCCTACGACATTCACCTCAACGGGATCGATTCTCGAGAAGACGTAACCATTATTGTAGTAGTAGTTACCGACAGCATCTTCATCCTCAGCCAGTCGCTTGCTGATGAGTCGCTGGTTGTAGACGTCGCCGCTCTTCATGTTGAGTGTGCGGTTCAGACCTTCGGTGGTGACAACGGTGTTACCCACCCACGTGATATTGCGCACAAAGTACTTCTGTCCCTCATCTACATGGACGTAGATGTTGACGTGCTTCTCATCGACGTTCGACACGGAGTCTTCCAGAATCTCCATATCGCGATAGCCGAGCTCGTTGTACTTGTCAATCAGAGCCTGCTTGGCTTCCTTATAGCGTTCGTCGGTATATTTCTTGGCCTTAAGGAAATTGCTGAACTTGCCGGCTTCGTGAATCTTGCCAAAGGCGCCTTTCGAGAAGAGCGAGCCCTTTATCTTCTTCGGATCAAGACCTACGGTGCCGTCGAAGATGATGCTGCGCACCTTCATCTTGTCTTTCTTGTCAATATCGACATCGAGAATCACCTGGTTCTTGCCTGTTACATCATCGCGCTGCGTGATGTTAATCTCAGCGTTCTTGTAGCCTTTCTCATCGAAGTATTTCTTGGCAAGGATTTTGGCGCGGTCAATCATGTTGGGCGTAATCTGCGAGCCCTTCATGATGCCGAGTTTGGCCTCCATGTCTTCGCGCTCCGACTTTTTCAGTCCAATATAATTAATGGTACTCACGCGCGGACGCAGCCCCAGATGGATGCAGAGATAAATCTTCGAGCCCACCAGCGAGTCGGCACTGATGGATACATTCGAGAACAAACCGTGACGCCAGTAGCGCTTCACGGCATCGGTAATGGCAGTGCCCGGCACCTCTATCTTCTGGCCGACAGACAGACCTGAGAGTCCCGTCAGCACATAGTCCTCATAGCCCTCGACACCCTCAACGCGGATTCCCCCGATTTCACACTCACGGGGTGTACCGGCATAGGAAATGTCGGGGTTTACAATCTTATCCTGTGCTTTCATCTGCAGGGCCGTTCCCATGAGTACGGCCAGCAGCATGACAATACGATTCTTATATTTCATTATTCTTCGTTTTCTACTTGTTCCTCCGTCTTGCCGTAACGGCGCTGACGACTCTGATAGCTCTCGATGGCCTTGTGCAATTCGGCCTCGTCGAAATCGGGCCAGTAAGTATCGCAGAAGTACAGCTCTGAGTAGGCTATCTGCCACAGCAGGTAGTTGGAGATGCGCACCTCTCCACCCGTACGAATCAGCAGATCGGGGTCGGGCATGAAGTTGGTGCACAGGTGCTGGCTGATGAACTCCTCTGTGATGTCCTCAGCACGCAGACCGCCAGTCCGCAGTTTCTTGAATGTGAAGATGTTCTCAGGCAGTTCTGTCACATCATGAACCTCGGTGACTATCTGACGCACGGCATTGGTGATTTCCCAACGGGCAGAGTAGCTCAGCGCTACCACCATGGTCATCGCATCGTTCTTAGCCGTGTGCTCCTCGGTCTCGCGCAACTTCTGCTGCACCTCGTCGGGCAGACGCTTCAGGTCGCCAATGACACGGAAACGGACGTTGTTCTTCATGAAGATTTCGTCCTCCAGCGATGTCAGCACCAGTCCCATCAGTGCCGACACTTCATCGGCAGGACGGTTCCAGTTCTCGGTCGAGAAGGTGTATAGCGTCAGATACTTGACACCCAAACGCGTACACTCAGACGTGATACGTCGTACAGCCTCCACACCAGCCTGGTGGCCGAAACTGCGTTCTTTACCACGCTCCGTTGCCCAGCGTCCGTTACCATCCATGATGATGGCGATGTGTTGCGGTATGCGATTCTTATCTATCATTATTACAGATTTTACATTTCTCCCAGATATCGTAGGTTAGTGCTACTTGCAGCACACTGAAGCAGTCGGTGTTCTTGAAGAGTCCGCTACTCTTGATGCAGTAAGGGTCACTGATGCCGTCCAGACGGTCGCTGCCCGTGAAGTGCATCGTCCACTCGGCAGTGAGGTTCAGTCGTTCGGCTACTTTGACTTTCACGCCAGCCCCGATGGGCAGGTTAGCAGCGAAAACACCCTCTTGGGCATCGGCATGAGTCAGTCCCAGTCCCAAAGCGATGAACGGCGCCACACGACGGGCACCATAGTATTCGCGTCCTGTTCCGTAGGCCCAGAAGTTATACTCATAGCGCAGCGTGACGTCAATCAGCTGGCTGTTGAAGCTATACGGCATTTCTGCCGTTTCCGGATACCACGTCTGCACATCCCTGCTGCTGCCCTTGATTTTTCCGTAGCTGATGCTGGCACCCAGCGCCATGCGTGGATTATAGCGGTACTTTGCCACCAACGCAGCAATTGGCTGCATGCCTTTTGTCAGACTGCTGTTGAAGTCGCCTTGATAGCTTACCAGCCCGAGGCCACCGCCCACCTCCATCTTGTACTCAGGATCATCCTGAGCGTTGACCGTCAGCAGGGCGCTGAACATCCAGACGAGGGCAAGCAGTCTTTTCATCGGTTCATTATTTGTTCATGACCCCTCGCCACACACGGCCCTTGCCGTCTTGCAGCCACAGGTATCCTTCGCTAACGACAGCTTTCAGCGGTGCACCACCAAAGCCCTCGGGCATCTTCTGTGTGCTACTGGATTTCCAGGTAATACCTTGGTCGCGACTCTGGTAGATGGCGCCATTGCCACCCAGTGCCAGCAGACTACCGCCATAGTAAACGAGAGCTGCCTGCGACATGGCGGGCAGATAGTAGGGGTTGTCTTCTGCCTGTGTCATATAGACCCACTGACCAGCATGATTGGCATCCGACACCTTGCGCCACAGCGTCATCGCCGTGTCAGTATCGGCTCGCAGGCCTGCCCATAAGGAGTATTTGATGTTATCGGCTGCCGTCCAACTGACGTAAGCCAGCGACTTGCTGGGCAGCAGTGAAGCATCGTCAGCGATATTCTGCTCATCGATGCTGTCTGGAACAATCTCTGCTTCCGGCATCGCGGTATTCCCCATAGCTGTCCAGAGGAGCGAGCCAGCAGCATACTGACGAGCCGAAATGCTCACCACATAGTCGCGATAGTACAGACCGTCGGTTGAGAATACACGGAACGTACGAGGCTGGCTGAAGTCAATGGAGTCGGTCGATGAGTATGTGAACAAGGAGTCGCTGGTCATCGACTTAATTGTAATCAGGGCATTGTTACGTGTCACCATCGTGCACACAACATGCTTCACATCGGTACCAACGGGCAGCGAGTCAACATTGAAGATGCGGAAGCCCATCTGGTCGATGGCCACCTTATAAGCACTTCCGGCATAGGTTACCTTATAGGTTGAATCACTGCCGTCTGATAAAGTCTTTGTCACATAGCGGTTGAGTGTACCAAGCGTGAATGAGGTGATAGCCACATCATCGTAGACCGTCACATCATCGTCACTTCCCAGGCATGAGGGTAGCATTAGGACAGCCACCAGCATGACCCAACAAGCCAGAAATATCTTTCTCATTGAACTGATCAATTTCGTTTTTGCTTGCAAAGGTACGCACAATTTCCCGAACTACCGCCGTTTTCTTACCTTTATTAAATTAAATTATATGATAAAATGCAAAAAAAGAGTGCGGTATGAATCTCTCACTCCGCACTCCTTTAACGTATGTCAGTCTTTGTCAGCGTAATAATACTGAGAATTGTAGCTAATGCTACAGAGGCCAACATAACCGTTGTTTGAAAATCAAATAACATAATCTTTACCTTAAATTTTAACTACTAACCTAATGAATAACGGGCGTAATCTCACGATTACGGGTGCAAAGGTACAAAAAAGAGGTGAGAGGTGAGGGGTGAGAGGTGAGAATTTGCTGCTACCGCATATTTTTTTGACCTATATCAAAAAGAAAATTGGCCGCACCTTTCGGCGCAGCCAATAATTATCAATTGTCAATTATCAATTGTCAACTATTAGAGCTTCGGTCCAGCAGCTACCAGAGCCTTACCAGCCTCGTTGCCCTCGTACTTCTTGAAGTTCTTGATGAAGCGGGCAGCCAGATCCTTAGCCTTCTCCTCCCACTCAGCAGCAGTAGCGTAAGTGTCACGAGGATCAAGGATAGCAGGATTTACGTTAGGCAGCTCTGTGGGAACCTCGAAGTCGAAGAAGGGAACCTTCTTGGTGGGAGCCTTCAGGATGCTTCCGTCCAGGATAGCGTCGATGATACCACGTGTATCGGGGATAGAGATACGCTTGCCGGTACCGTTCCAACCAGTGTTTACGAGGTAAGCCTTAGCACCGCTCTTCTCCATCTTCTTAACCAGCTCCTCAGCATACTTTGTGGGGTGCAGCTCCAGGAATGCCTGGCCGAAGCAAGCAGAGAATGTAGGAGTAGGCTCAGTGATGCCACGCTCGGTACCAGCCAGCTTAGCTGTGAAACCAGAGAGGAAGTAGTACTTCGTCTGCTCGGGAGTCAGGATAGACACGGGAGGCAGTACGCCGAATGCGTCAGCAGAGAGGAAGATTACGTTCTTAGCGTCGGGACCAGCGCTCTTGCCGTTTACCTTCTGGGCAATCTTCTCGATGTGGTCGATAGGATATGATACACGAGTGTTCTCGGTAACGCTCTTGTCAGCGAAGTCGATCTTGCCGTCCTCAGCAACGGTAACGTTTTCGAGCAGAGCGTTGCGCTTGATAGCACCGTAGATGTCGGGCTCGTTCTCTTTGCTCAGGTTGATAACCTTAGCGTAGCAACCGCCCTCGAGGTTGAACACACCCTCGTCATCCCATCCGTGCTCGTCGTCACCAATCAGCAGACGCTTCGGGTCGGTTGACAGAGTGGTCTTACCTGTACCAGACAGACCGAAGAAGATAGCAGTGTTCTTACCCTCCATGTCAGTGTTGGCAGAGCAGTGCATTGAAGCGATACCCTGCAGGGGCAGATAGTAGTTCTGCATAGAGAACATACCCTTCTTCATCTCACCACCGTACCAGGTGTTGATGATAACCTGCTCGCGGCTTGTGGTGTTGAAGGCTACGCAGGTCTCTGAGTTCAGACCCAGCTCCTTGAAGTTCTCAACCTTAGCCTTAGAGGCGTTATAGATAACGAAGTTAGGCTCGAACTTCTCCAGCTCCTCAGCGGTGGGCTGGATGAACATGTTCTTAACGAAGTGTGCCTGCCAAGCTACCTCAACGATGAAGCGGACGGCCAGACGTGTACCCTCGTTAGCACCGCAGAAAGCGTCAACGACATACAGGTTCTTGTTGCAGAGCTCCTTGATAGCGATCTCCTTAACCTTTGCCCATACGTCCTCGCTCATGGGGTGGTTGTCGTTCTTGTACTCCTCAGTAGTCCACCAAACCTTGTCCTGGCTCTGTGCATCCTTAACGATGTACTTGTCCTTAGGCGAACGGCCGGTGTAGATACCAGTCATTACGTTAACAGCGTTGAGCTCGGTGTTTACGCCCTTGTCGAAACCCTCGAGACCAGCCTTTGTCTCCTCTGCAAACAGAGTCTCATACGACGGATTGTGGGCAATCACGGTAGAACCGGTGATGCCGTACTGTGTCAAATCTAACTTTGCCATTGTTTCAATGTATTTTAAAGTGTTACTAATTATCCTTTTCAATTTTCACGGCTGCAAAGGTACAAAAAAGAGGTGAGAGGTAAGAAGTTAGAGGAGAGAAAATATTGAAGATTTAATGTTTTTTAGATACATATCAAGAAAAAAGAATGTCAGCCTTACACATTTTGCAAGGCTGACATGACAATTATTGTGTGCGCCGACAACTATTTCAGCAGTTCGCTCACTTTATTATAGAGGTCTTTGCCACGCAAGTCTTTGGCAATAATCTTTCCCTTCTGGTCAATGAGCACGTTAGAGGGAATGGCACGGACATTATAGACCTTAGCACCTTCGCTCTCCCAGCCTCTCAGGTCGCTCATCTGCGGCCAGCCCAGCTTCAGCTCATGGATAGCCTCGTGCCACGACTCGTGGTTGTTGTCGAACGAAACACCCACAATCTGGAAGCCTTTGTCCTGGAAGTCCAGCCAGGTCTTCAGCACGGCCGGCATCTCCTGACGGCAGGGGCCACACCATGATGCCCAGAAGTCAATGAGCACCAGCTTGTTCTTACCCACATAGTCGCTCACCTTGATGAGCTTGTCGTGAGGGTCACGCATCTCCAAGTCGGTATATTGCTTGCCGACGGCTGTAGCCTCGCCGGCCTTACGTTCGGCCATGATGGCCTTGTAAACGGGATATTGGGGCTGCTTCTCGCCGAAGAGTTTCAGTATCTCGTCCTGCTCCTCCTGACTCATCTCATCCTTGTGATAGCCAAAGAGCATATCGCTGATGGCCGACGGCACATGGCTGATAATGAAGCTCTTGTGCGAGTCCTTCATCACCTGACGCAGTGAGTCAACCGTCTTTCTGGCAGCCTCGCGCTCAGCCTCACTGACTTGGGGGTTGTTAGCCATTTGGTAAGGCTTATCCAACTTCTCCGAGAACGCACGCTCACCTTCCAGATAGTTCTCATACAACTGCTGACTGGGACCGCCCTTGACAACGGTGGTCTCGCTGCCGGCAAGGGTGATGACTGCCTTGATGGGCACGTTCTCCACCACGACAACAGCCATACCTACAGGGTGTCCGTCATGCATAGGCATGAGGTAGCGCACAACAGCTCCCTCCGTCTTACCCTTGAACTTGAACTTGCCGTCCTTGACATAAGCAGAGTCAACGGGGTTCATGGCAAAGCCGCCGCTGATTTCACACAGATAGACGGTGTCGCCCTCTACGGTACCCTCGGCCTTGCCTACAATGCTGTAGCCTTCGCTCTCTCCACAGGCCACCAGACTGCATACGGCACAGATGGCCAACAATAGTTTTTTCATCTCTTTCTTCGTTATTTGTTGTTATTCTGCGGCAAAGGTACTAAAAAGTTCATAATTCATAGTTCATAGTTCATAGTTTTTTTGTATTTTTGCAGTCAAATAACAAACATGCCGCTATGAAAACTGTGAATTTCTCGGAGCAGAACTCCGTTATCAATCAGTATCTTGCCGAGATACGCGACAAGAAGTATCAGCAGAACCGACTGCTGTTCCGTAACAACATTCAGCGCATCGGACAGATGATGGCCTTCGAGTTGTCGAAGACACTCACCTATAAGCCGAAGACCGTCACCACGCCGTTGGGAACCCTCGACATCGCCCTGCCTCACGACGAGTTGGTTCTTGCCACCGTGCTGCGTGCCGGACTGCCTTTCCACGAGGGGTTCCTCTCGGTTTTCGACCATGCAGAGAACTCCTTCATCTCGGCCTATCGCATGTACACCAACCGTGAACACACGGAAGTGGGTGTACATACTGAGTACATGGCATCGCCGTCGGTCAAGAACAAGACGCTTGTCATCGTCGACCCCATGCTGGCCACTGGCGGCTCGATGGCTGCCAGTATCGAGGCCTTGGTAAAGACGGGCAAGCCACGTGCCATTCACATCTGCTGCGTCATTGCCACTCCCGAGGGCATCGACGTCATCAAGGAGGTGCTGCCTGATGATGCTACCATCTGGTGTGCTGCCATCGACCCCGGCATGAACGAACACAAGTACATCGTCCCCGGCTTCGGCGACTGCGGCGACCTGTGCTACGGCGAGAAGCTGTAAGGACAGGAGAACCGAGAAAGTGAGGCGATGAACACCGACGCACTTTTCCGTAACTATTACCGTCCGCTGTGTATCTATGCACTACACTATCTGCACGATGTTGAGCAGGTGGAAGATGTGGTGCAGGACTGCTTTGTGCGTTTGCTGGAGGCGACCAACGAGCCGCAGAACAGCCGTGCCTGGCTCTATACGGCAGTGCGCAACCGGTGTATTGACCTGCTGCGACAACACAACCCGCTGCTGACCGACATCCAGCCGAAGGACCTGGACGGGCTAATCAGCGACGATGAGGCACAGGAGCGCTCTTTCAGCGAGGCCCGTCTCTGGGAGGCTATCGACGGACTGCCCTCCCGTTGCCGTGAAATTTTCCTGCTCTCCAAGCGCGACGGGCTGACCTATCGTGAGATAGCCCAGCGGCTGGGCTTGAGCGAGAAGACCGTGGAACACCAGGTGAGCAAGGCGTTGAAGCGGTTGCGTGGACAGCAAAACGATTTTTTCATCATTTTTTTCTTATAAGCCGTGGGGGTATTTCGCTGTTTCTGCGTCTTACAGGAAAAAGCATAGAAAAAGAGAGAATGAGAAAGATTGTTTTTTGTTTATTGTTTTTAATCTGTCACCTGTTCGTCAGTCATGCAGTGGCACAGACCATTCGCGAACAGATGAACCAGATAGAGACGGCACACAAGGTGAGTTTCGTCTATGACTCTGCTCTGCCGCTTGGCAACAGATACACAGGCCAATCGCTGACGGGGCTGCCATTGGAGCAGGCCTTGGAACGGCTCTTCGCGCACACGCCTATTACATATAAGGTGCAGCAGGACGGTCATGTGTTGCTGAAAGCAAAGAAGGCCGTCCAGGAGAAGACCGCCCGATGGACCGTGAGCGGCCATGTGCGTGACGCTCAGGGAGAAACACTCATCAACGCTACCGTTTACGACCTCACGACACATCAGGGTACGCTGACCAATGAGTACGGCTACTACTCGCTCACCCTGTCGGAGGGCGAGCACCAGTTGCGCATCACCTATGTGGGCTACGAGCAGCAGACCGTCAGTCTGAAACTGACGCATAACCAGGTGAAGGATGTGCGCATGAAGGCCAACCACCAGTTGAAGGAGGTTGTCGTCACTGCCGACCTGAACTCGCCTGTAACAGGCACACAGATGGGCAAGCACTCGTTAGGTCAGACCGACATCAAGAGCGAGTTTGCCCTCTTCTCCTCGCCCGACGTGGTGAAGACGCTACAGCGCATAAGCGGTGTGCAGGAGGGCATCGAGCTGGCCAGCGGACTCTATGTGCATGGTGGAAACGGCGACGAGAACCTCTTCCTGCTCGACGGCACGCCCCTCTATTCGGTGAACCACTCGCTGGGACTGTTCTCCTCGTTCAATACCGATATGGTGAAGAATGTGGACTTCTACAAGAGTGGCTTCCCTGCCCGTTATGGTGGCCGACTGAGCAGCGTCATCGATGTACGTACCAGCGACGGCAACATGCAGGAGTGGCACGGCAGCTACCGCATCGGACTGCTCGACGGCAGCGTGCACTTCGAGGGTCCCATCCAGAAGGGACGCACCTCGCTGAACGTCGGCCTGCGGCGCTCGTGGCTCGACCTGGTTACCAGACCTATCTTCGCCATTGTCAACCATTATAATGATGAAGAGAAACTGCGTGTGAACTATAACTTCCACGACCTGAACGCCAAGCTGACACACATCGTCAACGACCGTCAGCGACTGAGCTTGAGCCTCTACAGCGGTGGCGATGTCCTGTCGTCAAAAGACGAATGTAACGACGGGAAAGATGACCGTATAGACATTGACAAGCTGGAGAGCGACCTGAGCTGGGGCAACCTGAACGCTGCCCTCGACTGGAACCTGACGCTGACCCCTCAGCTGATGGCCAACTTCACAGCCGTCTATACCCACAACCGTGCTAACATCAGCTTCTGCAGCGACTGGCGCTATGGCTCTGCCGACAATCTGAACATCAATCACAACGAACATTCCACACACTCGGTCATCGACGACATCGGCTACCGTGCGCAGTTCGACTACCGTCCCTCGCCCCGTCATCACATCCGCTTCGGCCACGACTACACCTATCACCAGTTCCGTCCGCAGACTCAGAAGAAACTCTTCTATACAGGCACCAACGTTGGCGACACCCTGCGCAACAGCAGCAGTAACCGCCAGACGGGCCACGAGCTGAACGTCTATGCCGAGGACCAGCTGACGCTCTCCGACCGTTGGAGCGTGAACGGTGGTGTAAACATGTCGCTCTTTGTTGCCGGCAGCAAGACCTACTGTTCTGTTGACCCTCGTGTGGCCGTGAAATACCAGCTGCGCCCCAACCTGTCGCTGAAGGCCAGCTACACCATGATGTCGCAGTATGTGCACAAAATCAGCAACACGTTCCTCGACCTGCCCACCGACTACTGGGTGCCCACCACGGAGAAGACACGGCCCATGCACTCCCACCAATGGGCGGTAGGTGCCTACATGCAGCCCTCCAAGCAGTGGATGCTGTCGCTGGAGGGCTACTACAAGCTGACGCGTCACCTGCTGCAGTTCAACAGCTGGACGGGACTGGAACCGCCTGCTGCCTCGTGGGACGAGGAGGTCATGGACGGCAGCGGCTGCTTCTACGGCGTGGAGGCCGAGGCGCAGTATAAGGACGAGAAGGTGCAGGTGGAGGCTGCCTACACGCTGTCGTGGAACAAGCGCAAGTTCGATGACTTCTACGACGGCTGGTTCTACGACAAGTTCGACAACCGCCACAAGCTGAACCTCACCACGCGCCTGCACTTGTCGAAGAAGGCAGAGATGTATGCCGCATGGACGCTGCACACCGGCAACCGCATGACGCTGCCCACACAGCTGGTGACGTTTGCCACGATGCCCGGCACCGACGACCATAACGATGTCCGTCGCGACTTCATCTACGAGCGCCCCAACAATGTCACGCTGCCGACCTACCACCGGCTCGACCTGGGCTTCAACCTGCACCATCGCACCAAGCACGGTCATGAACGCATCTGGAACTGGAGCATCTACAACGCCTACTGCCATCTGAACAGCATGTGGGTCCTGACGAACGAAGACCTTGAGACGCAGACCATTAAGGTGAAGACATACGGCTTCATCCCCATCATACCGTCATTCAGTTACACCATTATTTTTTAAAGAAGATCATGAGCAAGAACATTTATATAGCTATCATAGGACTACTGGTCGTCGTGGGTTGCAAGGACTCCTTCGACATGGACGACCTGCACGAAGAGACGAAACTGGTGTTGAACTGCTTCCCCTCGTCGGAAGACACCACTTGGATTGATGTGACCTACAGCATTCCAGTCACTCATCATTCGGCGAACAGCCAGCACGACAGCTATCTGGAGGTGAAAGGCGCACGGATTATCTATAAGGTGAACGGCCAGCAGCGCACCGTGGGCAGGAAGGACGGCATCTACAACGAGCAGCAGGAGGTCTGCGTGCCTACGCGCTACTACGTGACGGGTCCTCACCAGACGGGCGACCGTGTGGAGATAGAGGCCTCGGCCGAGGGCTATGCCCCCGTCAGTGCCCAGACGGTGGTGGGCGAGGCGGTGCCCATCACGCTGAACAGCATCGTGGAGACGCGTGTCTATGACCCTGACGACGAGCAGAGCCGCAATGTCTATCAGCTCTCGGCCACCTTTACCGACCCTGCCGCCACGCAGGACTACTACGCCGTGCGTGTTCGCTGCAAGCACTATCGGGGAACGGCCGTCGGCGAACCGCGTCCCGACTATGTCAACTACGAACTCTATGATAACGATGAATGGAGGCGCGTAGAGTGGATTTTGGAACACGAATGGGAATATGAGAGTCTCTGTTCCGGCTGGGGCGAGGTCTATGACTTCCACCTGCAGCTGGACAGCGCTTACAGCCACCCCGAGGTGCTCACCATGAGCGAGCCGCTGCTGCAGCCGCTGGGTGGTTTGGACAGCGACTTCGGCTACGACAACGACTTCTACCAGTACTTCTACGTCTTCAGCGACGCCACCATCAATGGCCAGACCTACACACTGCATCTGAACCTGTCGCCCTACAACATCAAGGCGCCACTCAACTACTACACCTTCCGTCCCGTCAGCTATCAGGTGCAGCTCTACCACCTGACGCCCGAGATATACCGCTACGCCAGGAGCATCAACGACGTCGACAACAACGAGCTGGCCGAGGGTGGCTTCTCCATGATTCACCCCACCTACAGCAATGTGCGTGGCGGCATCGGCGTGGTGGGCGGCTACGGCTATAGCGAGAGCGGTTGGATGATGCTTAACAACAAATAAACACAGATAAAGCCTATGAGCAACCTACCCCAAGACCAGGAACTGCGCTTCGTGGCGCATCACTACCGGAAAGGACTGTTCAGCCCTGAGAAAGCCTTGAAAAAGATGAAGCAGCCTGCCCAGCGCATACCCTTGCGTCGCTGGCTGTCGGTGGCCGCTTCGGTGCTCTGCCTCATGGTGTTTGCCCTCATGCTCACCTGGCAGGCCTTCAATCCAACGGCACCTGCCAATAGTGAGACGCCCGCTGCCACAGACGAACAAGCCGTGGTGCAGCCAGCCATCAGCTTTCATTTCGACGACACCCCGCTGCCCGAAGTGCTCGACCAGTTGGGCGACTACTACGGCGTCAAGCTGAAGGCCACCGACACCGACAAGCACCTCACGGGCGATTTCGCTGCCGACAGCCTTGACACCATTATCAACATGATTGAGGAAGTCCTCGATGTCGAGATTATGCGCTGCGAGGAGGGGAAATAAGTATGGAAAGCTGACCCGACAAATCGCCGGGTCAGCTAAGTTTATGCCACCTGCTTCGGGTGCTTGTTCAGGAACTGTGCACTCTTGGTGTATTGCTGGGTCGTGTTGTTTAGGGTGCAGTAGCCACGCTGAACCCATTTGCGAATCAGGGCAGAGCCGTCGCCCTTCATCCCCTGTGCGCGACGGACGACGTTAAGGTCGTCGAGGGTGAAGTTGTCGGGCAGCAGCTCCATCAGGTTGCGACGTCCGGGCAGCATGACGGCCTTGTCCTTCTCCATGGCGCTACGCATCTTCTCGCCGAAAATCCACATCTTGCACCACATGTCGTAGTTGAACGACCAGCGCACGAAGTCCTCAATCTCGTGCGTCCACTTCTGCCCGTTGAGCAGGTATAGCACCATGCCGCGCTTGAAGGCCGAGAGGGTGGCTCGGTAGGAGAGTTCACGATAGGTGTCGTCGTCGGCAAGCGCCGTGTACTGACGGTTCTCCTCAATCATCTGACTGGCCAGCACATTGGCTTTCTTGCAGACAATGAGACCAGTGGCGTTGTTGAGGTCGTCGACAAAAGCCCGAACCTGCTCTTGATAACGCTCGTCGTAGAGACCATAGACGGGCATGCGGTCGTCGTCGGTGTAGATGGTGCAGAACGACATGCGCGAGAGGGTGCCGTCGAGCATGGAGTCGGCAAAGAACTTGCGGCACTTGCCTGGGGTGGTCGAGGCGTTCCAGTTCCAGCGCACCTCAACACATTCCGACACCGACTTGGTTCCCACGCGCTCCTGACCATACTCGCCGCAGTCGAAGGCCAGACGCAGAATCTCAGTGACGTTGTTGCCCCTGCCGTTGGTTTTCAGCTGATTAAGCAGACCTATTTCGTCGAGACGGCTATAGAGAAACTTGCCGCCAGCATCGGCCATCAGCTGCACAAAGGCCGCTGGCGTCATGTCCGACTTTACCCACTGCACGGCCAGCCCCTTGGGGCGCTCGGGCTTCTGCTCGTCGGAGGGGCACGTGTCGTACTCCTCCTTGTATTCCTGCATCAGACGGCGGTTCTTGGCGTCGCGCTCCTTGATGTCGGCCATAATGGCATTGATGGGCTCGTTGACGCACGACTTGCCGCTCGACATCTCGGCTACCAGCACGTTCATAAAGGTGGGCTCCACGTAGGCGTTGTCGTTGTAGCGGAATTTGACCCCCTTGCAGTGGGCACCCAGCGCAGGAAACACGCCCATGGCTACGGCAGGTTTCAGGTGGTCGGGCACGTTCTTGGTGATGAGGCGCATGAACTTCGTCAGACGCTCGGGCATGCGTGGTGGCTGCACGTTATGCACGCCGTTGGCCTTGACGACCTCTTCGGCCTGTTGCTGCTGACGGGCACGATCCAGCGTGCGGTTCAACAGCTCGGGCACCATCTTAGTTTGAGGACGGTTGCAAGCCGAGCGGACGGTCGACTGGAACTTCGGCTCCTCCTCACCATAGCGGGGCAGCACCTGAGCAATCCATTGCGGGTCGTCGTTGCAGACATAGCGCAGGTAGCAGGCCATCGAGAAGATGAAGTTGTTGCGGGCACCTTGGGCAGGCACACCACCCAACTGCTCCTCCAGCGCACGGACAATCTGAGGATAGAGGATGCCGTCGAACGAGTCCTCGTAATCGGTTGCTGGTGGCAGCAGGGGCGCAGAAACGGTTGTCCCAATTGTCCCATTTGTCACAGGACTTTCAGACACAACCCCGTTTTTGGACACTGCTACCTCGCGCTCCTTGAACAGCTCCTCCTCGTCATAGTAAAGCACGTAGTCGCGACACACCACGAACGAACAGCGGGCCATATCCTTCACCTTGCCGTCGTAGGTCTCGTCGCCAAGCTGCTCTGCCATCCACTGCTGAGCCTCGGCCAGCGACATTCCCTTGGGCATCCCGAACACCAGACGGATTCCCTCGCCACTGGGTGAAATATGAGCCAGCGAGATGTTCAGTTCGGCTTCGCGACCTGCCACCTTATTCATATAGTAGGCGCGAGGGTCAATCTCCAGATGGTCAACGTCGTAGATGGAAAGACCGCTGGGCACTGCCGACTGATTGTGGCGATAACCGTCCGAGAAGGCAGCGTGGAAGCAGACGACGGGCAGGTTGTCGGCCTTCAGCTTCGACTTCATCGCCTCGAAGTCCTCACGCGTGAGCGTACCATTCCTTACTTCCGCGAGACGCTGGGCAATCTCGTGGCAGGCGTTAGCAACTTGCTGGCTGTCAAGCGCAGCGTTAAGGAGCTCAGGAGTGCAGGGCTGCATCTGAGCAGGAGTCATGATTGACTCGGAATAGGAAAAATTATTTTTATTCATTACTTGTTACTTTTTTTAATTCGTAAATTTGTTAATTCTCTCGTGTCATCGGCCGAATGACACTGCAAATTTACGCATACCTTTTGATATATTCAAGCAATGAAAATGCCGTCGGAACGTCTGTCGGAACGTTCGAACGGCATTAGAATGTTTCCGTCGGAAAGTTGTGCCAATCAACAATACCCGATTCTGGCTCGCAGGATGGCACGCAGCTCGGTGACGGCAAGGACTTGGCGCTTGTGGGCGGTACCCTTGTCGCGCCATTTTTCGAAGGGACGGGTGGCGTACTCAGAACTCTTGCTCACACTATTGTAGTCGCAGAAGCATTTGTAGCCGCTGTCAGGGCCGAAGCCCCATTCCTCCATCTTGCGGCAAAAGGCCTTCATGTCGGGCTCGGCAATCACGTGGTACTCGAAAACGAGCACGTTCATGAAGCCAGCCCACTGGTTCTTCTGCGTGATGATGGGTTTGCCGTTAGCATCCTTCTTCTCAAGGAGTTCAAGGATGCCCTGTTTCAGGGCCCCCTCGCGATCGGTGTCATCAGACTGTGGATTCGACAGGGCTTCAATCTGGCGGATAGGCTCTATGTCGCCCTCACGGCCCCAGCGTTGTATCTTGGCACGACCTTTCAGAATCATCAGGACAATGCCCGAGAGCAGCGCATTCAGATGCTTGCGTGGCACGTGCTTGTAATAGACCTCGCGCAGGAAGTCCACAGGGTCAGAGAGGAACTTGTCGTAGAGCTGATAGGGGAATGCCCGGAGCTGTTGCTCGAGCTCATCCAGACGGTTGTCGTATGTATAGTGGCTCTCCTCCAGCCCCTTCTTGCGCAACTGTCTTGGCCACTCAATGAAGAGGTATCGGGCCACGAGGTCGCGGCTGTCGTGGGTCATCAGCATGCCTTTCTGCTGGCGCAACTCTTGGGCTGCAAGCTGCAACTCACCCTCAACACGCTCTGACAGCAGGCGCTGAATCGTGTAGCGCGAACGGGTCATCTCACGGCTCATGTCGTAGAGGTTCGACTCCAACAGTCTGCTGGTCAACTTCACGCTGGCATCGCATTTCGCGATATCAGCCTCCAAACCACCGTCGCAATTCGCGACACTGCCCTCCGGCTCATCCTCCAACTCTCCCTCCAGCTCATCCATCAGGTCAATAATCAGGTCTTCCAACTGCTCCAACCGCTTCGGAATCAGCGACAGCCCATCGTAGTGCCAGCCTTTGTAGGGACCGTCGTCGTAGGGCTCGTACATCCAGTCGACCGCTTCCACCTCCAGCTCCACGGTGAGCACGGGGGGCTCAGAATTGCTCTCGACCACCACACCACGCAAACGACGGCGCCCAGACCCGTGCAGGGCCTGATAAACCACGTCGAGGTCGGGCACCGCCACATAACCTATGTGCAGGCTCCCCTCGCGCACACGCACAGCGTACGGGTCCTTCATATTATCGGGCTGCGGCTGCAGCACCAGCTGCTTGCCCACGGCCTCAGCGGCGTATTCCATCCAGTGGTCGCCCACGTCCCAGTGGTACAATCCCACTACATCGACAGTGATTCTTTCCATTCTGCCCGCAAAGATACAAAGAAATTTTCAGATGCGTGACAATTGTGACAATTGGGACAACGATTTTTACACGCATAAGAGTGTAGAGGTATGGATTATGATAAATAAAATAATAATATTATTCAAATAATATTCTACATATATGATTAAATATATTCTACTATTCTATTATCTTACTACTGCTCTCCTCCCGAAAAGGTGCACAAAACGGCTGTCCCAATTGTCACAATTGTCACAGCCGTATATTTTCGCCCAGCGCCACGACTTTCATTCCTATCTCAACGAGATAGCCGCGTATCTCATGGAGATAGAATCGTATCTCATTGACTTTCGTTCGGCCTCAGGCAGATTCCAGCTGTTTTTCGGGGGTGTGGGTGAGCTGCCAGTTCTCGTAGAGATGTCGGACACTCAGAAAGTCGTCGGGGGAAATCAGGCTGAGGTCCTCTATTTCCTCATTGTTGGCGGCTGCCTGCAGGCCCTCAAGCGTCTCGTAGTCCTCGAAAAGCTCATCGAAATCCTGATTCTCCAGATAGTACAAGCCACCGACATAGACTTCGTCAGCCTTACCATTGACGTAGTGAATGAAATAGTCGTCGTCGGACTCTATGTCGAGGAATCGCAGATACACATCACGGCCTTCCAGCCACTTTCTGTCAACGCGGTCAACGGGCATGGTGGACCACAGCCAGATGTGGCCCGGCCCCTTTTCTTCGGGCTCCTCAACATAGAAGTTCTCGGGCTTCTTTTTCCTACATCGGGAGAGTGTGGGGTCTATGGCCAGTATCAGCAACGCCACGGCCAGCAGCATCAGCAGCTTCCGGCTGCTGCCATAGTCCATTTGCAGCGCAATAGCCAGCACACCTACTGCAGCTACTGCCAACAGTACAGAAAGAATCTTGGTTCTTCGCATGAAATCAGTGCAAAGATAGAAATTATTTTTGAAATTCACAAATTTAGTGAAGATTAATTTGTCAGAATCCAGCCAATGGTGCCGTACTTATCCACTTCTGCCCATTCCACCATACCCAGATGATAGATCTCGGCAGTCAGACGCAGCATGTCGTAGGAGCTCTTGATGTTGCAGATGTTGCAGTCGAGGTAGTAGAGGGTGGTGCCCTGCTGAAAGTTTTCGGTCTTCGTCAGCGTCAGCCCGCTCTTGTATAGCTCGGTAACGGTGCTGATGTCGTAGCCGGGCTTCATCTTGACAACGATTTGTGGGAGGATGAAGGCGCTATGGCCCAGGCTTTCGTACTTTTCCGTCACATAGCCGTCAGAGACGTAGAGGTAGGGGCACTCGAAATACATGGTGGAGGTGAGCATATAGCGCTTCTCGCTTTCACTGCTCAATTCCTGTACGTTCGAGATGAAGTCCTGTTGTTTCAGATAGTTGATGGTCTCAAAGCCCTTCTCGCCCTTAGGAACGACGAGGAGCGTATAGGGTGCCTTTGTGTTGGGCGTCAGGCGACAGAAGACTTCTTTTCCGTCTTCGCCTGGGTACCAATAGCCTTGTTTGCTACTGCCATACAACGGCTGGGTGTAATAACCTATCTTGTGAACGTCGTCGTAGCCAATGATTTTCGCAGCTTCATCGTCCTCGTCATCAAGACTGCAGCTACTCACTCCGGCTGCCAACGTCAGCAGTGCCAGTAGGCTCATCCATAGAACAATGTTCTTTTTCATATCTCAATTTAGGAGTTAAAGGAGTTAGTTATTAACGATTTTCCCTGCATTACGGAGAATGCTGACGAAGCGCTCCATGCCGGCTGCGTTCTTCTGCTTCAAAGCCTCAATAGCGGGGTCGCCCTCTATGGTGCCGGGATAGCCGTAGCGCAGGTAAAAGTGGCTCTTCGAGGTTTCCCACAGGTCGCCGGGGCCATAGACGTCGCACTGGAAGGTGAGGTCGCTATAGGACGCGCTGGAGAGCCAGGAGACGGCACGGGCATCGAACAAGAGGTCATCGCCGTGGTAGAAATAGACGCGATACTTGCAGTCGATGTCATGAAAGAGGTGGGTGTCGAATTTGAAGTCGGCGAGTTTGAGCTCACCCGTCTCTGTGTTGAAGCTCTCGATGCTATAGAGCCAGAACAGCGGCATCTCGGCCTCGTACTGATTAAGGGCATCGGCATCCTGACGTGCAACGACATAGATTGCTAGTCCCGACTTGTCGCAAACGGGCTCCTCGTCGTCATCACTGCTGCAGCTGCTCAGTCCTGCCGTCATCGACAGCAGCAGCACGCTCATCCATAAAACAATGTTCTTTTTCATTTGTTGTTCAGTTGATTGCAAAGTTAGTATCTTTTTCTGTTACTATAAACTCAGAAAGGCTGAAACCTTGCACGGAGTGAATGCCTTTTAACAAAGTTTTGCTATTGCACGATGCCATTCGGCCTGAACACCAAAGAAAAACCCCTGCCTTCGCTTCGTGCGAGGGCAGGGGCTATCGTGAATTTTCTGGTTGATGTTTATATTTTTAGATAAGGTGCAGCGTACCCATGAGGTAGACGAGGCCAAAGCCGAGCACCATCGAGAGGATACCCATAATGATTCCAATTTTGGCCATATCGTTCTGTTTCACATAGCCAGTAGCGAAGGCCAGGGCATTCGGCGGGGTAGAGATAGGCAGGATCATGGCCGACGAAGCTGCGATGGCCACACCAATCAGCACGGTACCCGTGCCACCGATAGGTGCGAGCTTGTCGCCCATGGCACTGCAGACCACAGCCAGAATAGGCATCAGCAGGGCTGCTGTAGCCGAGTTCGAGATGAAGTTCGACAGCATGTAGCAGATGGCGCCACCGAGGATGAGAATGAGCAGGGGCGAGAACTCACCGAAGGGAATGCTCTCCACAGCATTGGCAGCCAATCCAGAGGCGTTCAGACCATAACCGAGGGCAAAACCGCCAGCCACCATCCAGATGACAGACCAGTTAATCTGCTCCAGGTCACGCTTGGTGATGACACCCGTCAGGGCAAAGATACAGAACGGAACCATAGCCACCGTATTGGCATTGATACCAGTGAAACGGTCGGAAAGCCAGAGAACAACGGTG
>Ga0310696_10003085_pt1 | contig 21096 bp, 18 predicted proteins | sample AusTroGonzalo_MG_4_FD_203885 | JGI IMG/M metagenome (GOLD analysis project Ga0310696, IMG submission 203885) | Bovine rumen microbial communities from tropical cattle in Woodstock, Queensland, Australia - Gonzalo_02 (v2) (version 2) | ecosystem: Host-associated > Mammals > Digestive system >... | reverse complement strand
TCCTCCATGAGGCTGATGGCCTTGGTGCCGCCGATGGTGAAGAAGATGATCCTGCGGATGCTGCCGCCCCGGCGGCGGAAGCGGTCCACGACCTGCTCCAGGCTGAGCCGGAGCGTGTCGCCGCTGGCGATGATGTCCCCGACCATGAGGGTGCAGTCCCTTTCGATATGGAGCTTCTCGTAACGTATGTCCAGACAGGTGATTACGCCGTTCTCGATGATCCTCTCGCAGGAGATGAAGTCCATGTTGCGGACGGTGATGCCCTTGCGGTGGCAGCACTCTTCGAGCGGGTAGTTGAGCCCTCCGCGGAGTATGGTGAGGATGCTGACATCGCCGTCCAGACCGATGTCGGCGAGATGGTCGAGCGCGGCCATCGTGGAGGGTATCATGCACAGATAGGAGTCGAATCCGATGACTTCGGGGGATGCCATGAGGCGGCGGGTGCCGGGACTGCTGGTGATGTAGTAGTCGTTGAGCAGGCTCTCGGAACGGAGTCTGTAAATACTTGTGTCGTTGCGCAGGTCCGCCGGCAGCAGACTTGCATCCTTCAGAACGCTATGTGGCATGGGTAATCCCGATTAGGTTCAACCGGGAAACAAATATAGCTTTAAAACTGCGGGAATGCAAGTGTATAAACCAACTTATTTGACTTTTGGACCAATTGTGCCTTTCGTGCGCCCGCGCGTTGTTTTTTAGTGTGAAATAAATTATCTTTGAAATCGACGACTCTAAAATTGTAACCAATATGGCAAGCAAAACACTACTCTTTCTGGCCCTGGCCGTCGCAGTAGCGACTCCTTCCGTGCTGCTCGGCTCGCTGGCCGTAGCCCAGCGCGATGCTGCGCAGCGCCCGGAAGGCCCCTGCGACGTCTATGCCGCCGCAGGCAATCCTTGCGCTGCTGCGCACAGCACCACGCGGGCCCTGCTCGCTTCGTATGACGGTCCCCTCTATCAGGTGATGCGCCAGTCTGACGGCAAAACCCTTGACATCGGCATCGTCAAGCCTAATGCCAAGGATGCCGGCGGCTATGCCGACGCTGCGGCCCAGGACGAGTTCTGCAAGGATACTTACTGCTGGATCACAGTCATTTACGACCAGTCCGGCAACGAGAATCACCTCCGCCAGGCTCCGCGCGGCGGGTTCGGCGGCCCGGCAATGGGTGGTTTCAACAACCTTTCCCTCGCCGACTGGGCTCCCGTCTATCTGAACGGTCACAAGGTCTATGGCGTATTCATCGCTCCCGGAATGGGCTATCGCTGGAATGACGCCAAGGGCACAGCAGTGGACGACCAGGCCGAAGGACAGTATTGGGTCATCAACGGACTCCACTACAATTCCGGCTGCTGCTTTGACTACGGTAACGCCGAGACCGACAGCCGCGACGACGGTGACGGCACGATGGAGACCACATACTTCGGAAACCAGCCTGTCTGGTATCACGGCGACGCCCCGGGTCCCTGGATAATGACCGACCAGGAGAACAACCTCGTCGGATGCGTCAACGATGACCCGAATGACAAGTATTGCGAGGGCCTCGAGAGCATCTCCTGGCGTTTCGTGACGGCATTTGCCGACGGCGAGCCGCATCACTGGCGCTCAATGGGCGGAGACGCCCAGAACGGCGGACTCAAGGTCTATTACGACGGCGGCCGCATCCGTAACGAGCGCAACAGCTACGACCCGATGCGCAAGCAGGGCGCCATCCTGCTCGGCAACGGCGGCGACAACAGCAACGGCTCGTCCGGAACGTTCTATGAGGGCGCGATGACCGCCGCCGGCACTTTCCCTACTGAGGAGACCAACCTTGCGGTACAGGCCAATGTAGTGGCCGCCCGCTATGACGTGGCGCCCCTGTCGGTATCTGCTGCGGACAAGACCTTCGCCCCCAACGGCCTCCAGACCTTTGTCAAGGGCGGAAGCGGCTCTACCACAGTGACTTTCGTCAATACTACAGGTGAAGAGATCAAGGACCTTGAGCTCAGCCTCGTGCTTCCCAGGAAGTGGAAGGCTACCGTGCTCGGGAGCAAGGAGAAGACCCGCAAAGTAGGAGTCACCGTGGCTCCCGGCCAGACCGTCGTCGCTACATTCTCCGTACTTTCTTCCAAGAAAGCCTTCAACGGCGACCTCGCGGCTGTCGCTTCCTGGACCGGTGCTGACGGCCAGCGCCGCTCCGAGCGGGCCGTCCAGAAGGTCCGCAACGTCGATCCCGTCAAGATCAACGAGTTCCGCATCGCCTCCGACGGCAACTCCACCAACAATTTCATCGAGCTCTACAATGCCGGTGACAAGTCCGTGGACATCTCCGGCTGGACGCTTACCCAGCACGCCATCAATATTCCTGCATTCTCCTCGATAAGCATTCCCAAGGGGACTAAGCTCGCTGCGAAGGGCTTCTATCTGCTCGGCCTGGCCAATTCCGGCCTCGCCGCTCCCGCATCGAAGGGCGACAAGGTCGTCTACGTGCGCGACGTTACCGGCATCAATGTCGGCGACGAGATAGAGATCGGGGGAGAGAAGGCCAAGGTCGTGGCTGTGAACAAACCCGCTCCGCAGGCCCCGGCCACCGATCCTCGTATGATGATGCGCCGCATGTCCGCCCCCGGCACTCCTACCACGCTCTGGCAGCCGCTCCCGGAGGGCCCCGTCATCACCATCCCCGCAGGGTCCAACAACATCCCCGTGACGAGCACGGCGGGATTCGAAGTCGGAGGCAAGATGGCCATAGGCTACGGAGCCACTTACCCTACAGTCTCCAATGCTATCGAGAAGTATGAGGTGGTCACCATAACCGAGGTCGGAAAGCCCGGTACCCAGGCCTACCTGGCCATGGATGCATATCCCGGCCAGACCAATATCAAGCTCTCGTCCACCGCCAATATCTCGGTGGGGGACAGGATCCGTCTCGACATCGACAGCGAAGGCCATGGTATAGAGTGGGTTACGGTCAAGGCCGTCGGTACGCAGTCGGTGCGTAACACCCTGAACGGTCCGCTCCGTCCTGACGAGGATCCAGGCACCGGAGTCGATCTGGAAGAGCCCCTGAAGTATTTCCATTCGTCGAATATGCCTTATGCCGTCAATGGCAGCGGCATCACCTTCGAGCCCGCCACCCGTTTCGACCATTCCAGCAATGAGCCTGTACTGGCGCTCGTGTACTCCATCGAGCTGGACAAGGCTCTGGCAACGAACCATCCCGTGGATGAAGTAGTCTTCGACGCCAAAGTAGTGAATGCCGGTTATCAGGGCGATGCGCCTGCTGACCTGCTCTACGGCGGTCCCGTCCTTTCCACTCAGTCGGGCAACATGGCCCTGCGCGATGCCAAGGGCAATATTGTCGATGCGCTCAACTACGGCGCCATCGTCGATCCCTGGCTGGGAGAAGGCTATCAGGGCCAGTCAGGCCTCGAGGAGCCCGGCAATTTCGCCCCCGTGCCGGCCAGTGCCGCCAGGGGCTTCATGATGGCCGGTCCCGTCGCTTCTCCCGACCTCAGCTCCGGCCGCTGGCCGGACGGAATGGACACCGACGACAATGAGAACGACTTCCGCGTCCAGGGCAGCATCTCTCTCGCCGCGCCTCTCAAGGCCGGTTCGCGCAATCTGAAGGTGAACTCCACCGACGGCCTCGTGATCAACCAGAGGCTTTTCATCGGTCCCGGTCACGAGGAGGTCATCGCTGCCAATATCGGCACTGCCGGATATGCTTCGCTCGCAGCTGACGCGGCCAAGGGAGCTACTCGTGTATCCGTGTCCGCTTCCCAGGGATTTACGGTAGGGCAGGAAGTCTATGTGGGTGATGAAAAGGCGTTTATCGCCGAGATACAGGCCGCACGCAGGGGCTGGTTCAGCCCCGTGCCGGCCGCTCCGGATGTTATCGTGCTAACTGCTCCGCTAAAGGCTCCGCACGCTTCCGGTGAGGATTTCGCAGGTTCCGGCATCACCGTGTCCAAGCCCGTCAAGTCCGACTATGCTTCCGGAGTGCCGCTGACCGGTTCGGTACCGACCCCGGGAGCGCCCAACAGGTTCTAGGCAGTATATGCTTACCGGAAAGCAGATCAAGCTCAGTGTCGCGGCGCTTGCGGGTGCCGCGGCACTCGTGCTTTGCATCATAATGAGCCTTCATTCGATCAGCGGCTCCGCCTTGGTGGGCTGCGGGACGGGGTCGGCTTGTGACAGTGTGCTCGGCGGCCGATGGGCCACTCTTTTCGGCATTTTCCCGGTGAGCGGCATCGCCGCCGGAATCTATCTTGCATTCCTGCTTTCCCTCGGTGTCGTTCTGTTCTCCAAGGATCCCGGCCTGAAGGATACGGTTTCCAAGGTACTGATCGTTCTTTCCGGAGCTATTATTGGTGCGGCGGTCTGGTTCATCTGTCTTCAGTTATTCGCGGAAAAGGCTCTGTGCAAGTATTGCATCTCAGCGCATGCTCTAGGTATTTTGTGCGCCGTGATGACTCTTTCCGCGCTTATTAAGGACACCGTGGCGTGGGGCAAATGGCTTGGAGCCGGGGTAGGACTGGCAGCGCTTTTGGCTGTACTGCAGGCACTTACTGCGCCTGACAGCATATATCAGGATGGGTCTTCCGAAGAGCCTTTCCCTATGATAGCCCAGGATGAGGCGCCTCTGGTCGGCAGCCCGGATGCGGAGTTTGTCATAGACTTGCTCTATGACTATCAATGCTCGCACTGCAGGGTTGTACACGGGCTGCTGCCGGAAGTCGTGGACCTGTTCGAAGGCCGTGTGGCTTTCGTCCTGTGCCCCTGTCCGCTCAGTCCGAAGTGCAATCCTTATGTCCCGAAGGAGGAGACCCGTTTCGAGGGGTCCTGCGAACTGGCACGCCTTGCGCTGGCCGTACACAGGCTGGAGCCGGACGCTTTCGAAGCCTTAGACGGATGGCTGTTCGAGGCTGAGGGGAGCGGCGTATGGCGGCCGCGGACGGTGGAGGCGGCCCGCGGGCGGGCCGCAGGGCTCGTAGGGCAGGAAAGGCTGGAAGCCTTCCTCCCCGAGCCCGCCCTGTCCGAGACGCTCCGCCGCTCCGCCGACCTGTTCGGCCGCACGGCCACCCGCGGCGACGGAGCCGTCCCGCGCTTCGTGTACGGAGACCGCTGGGTGGTGCCTTCGGCCGATTCGGCGGAAGAGCTTGCCAAGATACTCGCCGAGCGCTTCGGTATACGTTGATTTATTATTACATTTGTACGTGAAACAAACCTTATGACGATATGAAAAGATTCCTTTTGACCGCTGCCGCGGTGATTGCCCTGGCTTCTTCGTGTGCCATCAAGGCCCCGGAAGGCTCTGCGGTTTTCGACTATTTCACCTATGAAGGATGCGACGACTTCTATGCGCAGAATCCGCTCCCGGGCGACGACTATGTCTATAATCCCATGTTTGCCGGATGGTATTCCGATCCAAGCATATGCTCGAACGGGCAGGGGGATTATTTCCTGGTGACTTCGACCTTCGTCTATTTCCCGGGAGTCCCCATCTTCCACAGCCGCGACCTCGTGAACTGGGAGCAGATAGGCAATGTCCTCGACAGGCCGGAGCAGCTCCCTTATCTGGACAGGCAGCGTGTCAGCGGAGGTATCTATGCCCCTGATATTCAGTACAATCCTGCCAACAAGACCTATTATATGATCACGACCGACGTCGCCAAGGGCAATTTCTATGTCAAGACCCAGGACCCTTGGGGCGACTGGTCCGACCCGATATATCTTCCCGTTGTGAACGGCATCGATCCGTCGTTCTTCTTCGACGACAACGGCAAGGCCTATGTCGTCAGCAACGACGTCGCCCCCAACGGAAAGGAAGAGTATAACGGCCATCGCACCATCCGCTGCGTCGAGTTCGACGTCGAGAACGACTGTACGGTCGGCGAGCGTGTGATCATCGTCGACAAGGGCTCCAGGCCCGAGAAGAAGCCCTACTGGATCGAAGGACCGCATATCTATAAGATCAATGGCACGTACTACCTGATGTGCGCTGAAGGCGGCACCAATTTCGGCGAGTGGCATTCCGAGGTGGTGTTCAAGGGCGAGTCTCCCTTCGGACCGTTCGTGTCCTATGAAGGCAATCCCATCCTCACCCAGGTCGGGATGGATCCCGCACGCTCCAACCGCGTGGATTGCACCGGTCATGCCGACCTCGTGAAGGACGGGAACGGCAAATGGTGGGCAGTGTTCCTTGGTGACCGTCCTTATCGTGACAATTACGAGAACCTCGGCCGCGAGACCTTCATGCTTCCTGTCAATTGGACGGAGGACGGCTTCCCGGTCATCCTTCCGGCAGGGGAGCAGGTGCCTATGATTGTACGTCACGAGGGAGTAAAGCGCTCTGATAAAGTCACTTTCGGTAACTTTATCATCGACGACGATTTCATCGGTCCGGAACTCGGCGACGACTGGATGACGCTCCGCAGCCCTGGCAAGGACCTGTATTCACTTACGGAGATTCCCGGCTATCTCAAGCTCAACTGCAGCGAAGTGAAGGCTTCTTCTTCGCATACTCCCGCTTTCATCGGTCATCGTCTGCATCATCATAAGTTCTCTGCTGAGATGAGGATGTATTTTACTCCTTCCAAGCATTCTGAAGCGGCGGGACTCCTTCTCTTCAAGGACGAGCGCCATCAGTATTTCCTGAAGGTCACCAAGGAAGGCATCGCCGTACAGAAGGTGGAGTTCGACATGGTGGTCGAGACCGGCAGGCCGATGCGTTTCGAGGAAGTCCCTGGCGAGCTTGCGAAGGCCAAGCTGAACAATTATCGCTTCATCGACCTGAAGATAACCTCCGACGGGGAGACGTTCTCGTTCTGGTATGCTCCCAACGGCGGGAAATGGCGCGCCCTTATCGAAGGGGTGGACGCTTCTTACCTGACATCCGCTTCGGCCGGTGGCTTCACCGGCACCCTGATCGGCCCTTATGCAGTGAAATAGTTTGAACAGTAATAAGTTATGAAAAGAGTACTGCTTTTCCTCGCCGGCGCTCTGTGCTGTACTGCGCTCTTCGCTCAGAACCCCTATCTGCCCCTTTGGGAGCATATCCCGGACGGCGAACCCCGCGTGTTCGAGGATCCTGACAATCCCGGGCATTATCGTGCGTATATCATTGGTTCGCACGATGTTACATACTCGGCATACTGCGGCAGCGACGTCCGCGCCTGGTCGGCTCCGGTCGAGGACCTGAGCCAGTGGCGCGACGAGGGCCCGCTGTTCACCTGGTTCGTCGACGGCCAGTGGGACACGATGTACGCCCCCGACCTGGTGGAAGTCAAGGACAAGGCTACCGGCAAGAAAACCTATTATCTGTATCCGCATTCCCGCGGACGGGGGAGAGTGGCAATGGTCTGCAAGAGCGACCGTCCCGACGGACCTTTCGTCCCGATCAACGCCACTGAAGACGGTCGCGGATGCCTTCCCGGCTCGCTCATTGACTTTGACCCCTCGGTGTTCATCGAGCCTGTGACGGACAAGAAGGATCCGGACTTTGAACGCGGCTTCAGGGCTTATGTCTATTACGGATTCCAGCATTCCACGGCTGTGGAGCTCGACCCCGAGACCATGTATTCGATGCGTCCCGGCACTCAGATCCACGATTTCTTCCTCCCTGCGAGCTCCAGCTACGGTGTGGTGCGCGATCCGGAGGGGACGGTGTACAATTATCTGTACAAGGACCAGGACCCGGGCAGCTTCAATTTCTTCGAGGCTTCCAGCATCCGTCAGGTCGGCAATAAATACGTGATGGTGTTCTCGGGCTACAGCGGGCCTGATTATGGCCTCGGCTCCACCAATTCCGCGCTGCGCTATGCCTACGGAGATTCTCCGCTTGGGCCCTGGCGATCGGGCGGCGTGCTCGTGGACTCACGAGGCATTGTCCCTGACGAGAACGGCGAGCATCTTATCGAGTCGAATGCTGCGCACAATACCCACGGCTCACTGCAGGAGATCAATGGCCAGTGGTACGTGTTCTATCACCGTCCGCCGCGCGGGTTCGGCAATGCCCGCCAGGCCATGGTCGCTCCGGTCAAGATCGAGTGGGACCAGAAGAAGGTCGCCGACGGCGGTCAGGTGCGCATCACTGCCTATGATCCTTATTCCAAGGACAATACCTGGGTCGCTGCGGCTTCTGACGGGATGACTTACACCGGCGCTGAAGTGACCAGCGAAGGCTTCCAGATCTACGGTCTGCCGCCTTATCAGTACTATTCCGCCGGCTATGCCTGCTATATGTCCGACCGCAACTGGATGCAGGACAACCACGATGTGTGGAACAACAATATGGATCTCGCAGGCATCACCAACGGCGGCATCGTGGGCTTCAAGTACTTCGGTTTCGGAGGACTGGCTCAGGACAGCAAGGGCGTGAAGGCTTTCCAGGGCGCCAGCAAGGGTGACGGGACGACGCTCGACCTGTTCCTGACTCCCGGCGGCCGCGGGGCCTTCCGCATCCACGTGATGCTCGACGGCCCTTATGCCAACAGCTTCTGGAAGGGCAGCGAGATCGCTGTCATCGACGTCCCTGCAGATGCTCCAAGGACGATGGCGAAGTATAGCGTGAAGGTCCCTGCTGTGGAAGGTCTTCAGGGCAAGCATGCGATCTACCTGGTGGCCGAAGGCCCGGAGGTAGTATTGCCTCAGATGCCCCAGCGTCCCGGCGGCGCCGCCATGCGTCCCCAGACGCCCCAGCGCCCGGTCGGTCTCTTCGACCTGAACGGCATCGGCTTCTCGAAGCCGGGCCAGCCCTGCGAGCGTCCCGACGTGCCTACGGTCAAGATAACTGCCGACGGCAAGGAACTCGCCATCCCCGATACGCCGATCCGCTGCTCCAATGCCAACGGCCTCACCGACCAGATCCGCTACCAGGTCTATGGTCCGCTCGGGAAGGGTACCATGCTGAAAGCCAGCGCCTCCGACCCTGCAGTGGTCTGCGAGGTCAGCCCCGTTGTCGAGGGCCGCGCCACCGTCACCTGCACCTACAAGGGCTTGAAGAAGATTTACTTGATCAACTGATTCCCTTATGAGAAGGATATTATTCATTCTGACGCTGGCCATCTGTGCCAGCGTCGCTATTAATGCTAATGCCCAGGACTTAGTGCATTACAAGCGTGTCGTGAAGGAACTGAGCTCCGCGAAGTATCAGGGACGCGGATACGCGCGCGGCGGGGCCAACAAGGCCGGCAAATACCTGGCGAAGGAGTACCGGAAGGCGGGAGCGGACGAAGTGACTCTCCAGCCTTTCTCCATCGACATCAATACCTTCTGCGGTAAGATGGAAATGTGGGCCGACGGGAAGAAACTCAAGCCCGGCGTGGATTTCTCCATGCGGGAGTATTCGCCCGGCGTGCGCGGGGAATTCCCTGTGTATCACGTGGATACGCTCAACTTCGATGCCGACCGCATGTTTGCGGATCTGGCGAAGCCCGAGTATGCCAATTGCCTTGTAGTATGCGAGTTCTGGTTTGCCTACCGGCACAAGGAGGCTTTCTCGCGCCTGCAGAAGGCGGGGGAGTGCACCAACGCCGGGCTCATACAGACCTGGACTTCGCCCATCAAGTTCTACAAGGCTTATGGTGAGAAAGTGGTGGACAAGCCCATCATCTGGGTGACGCCCGAAGCCATCGAGGGGGTAAAATCGGTCAAAGTGAATGTCGAGAACAAGTTCCTCAAGGATTACGGCCTGTTCAATGTGATAGCCAAGGTAGAAGGGGAGAGGCACGACAGCTGCTACGTCTTCACTGCGCACTACGACCATCTGGGCAATCTTGGCCGCCGCGTTTTCTATGCCGGGGCCAACGACAATGCTTCCGGCACGGCGACCATTGTCACGCTCGCTGCTTATTATGCCAAGCATAAGCCCTTGTACGACATGTATTTCCTCTCTTTCTCCGGCGAAGATGCCAACCTCCGCGGCTCGGAGTTCTTCGCGCAGCATCCTGTCGTGCCGCTGGAGAGGATCAAATACCTGTTCAACATCGATATGATAGGTGACAACAATCCAGTGCAGTACTGCGAGGTGAGCGACGAGGGCATGCGCGGCTTTGAAGTCTTCGAGCTGATCAATGGCGAGAAGCATTATTTCAAGTCCCTGAACAGGGGCGAGCTGGCCGCCAACAGCGACCATTATCCTTTCGCCACCCGCCACGTCCCCTGCATCTTCCTCGAGAATGAAGAAGGCGACGCTTTCAAGTATTATCATACCATATATGATGACTGGAAGCACGCGCTTTTCGACAGTTACGAGCCTGTTTTCAAGCTTGTCCGCGATTTTGTTGAAAAAGACTGTAGTTTTTAGCGGGTTCCTGCGTCTAATGGGCAGAAACAAACGACAAGACAATGACAGAACGCGAATTTGAGAAGATGGTCCGGGAACACCGCAGCACGATTTACACCGTCTGCTATATGTTCTCCACCGACAGCGAAGAAGTGGCCGACCTCTTCCAGGAAATCCTCATCAACCTGTGGAAGGGCTCCGGATCCTTCCGCGGCGAGTCCGGACTGGGGACCTGGATATGGAAGGTGAGCCTCAACACCTGTATCTCGCACGACCGGACGCAGCGCCGCAGGCCCCGCACCGAGCCCCTTTCCCTCGACATCGACCTGTTCGAGGATTCGGACGAAGGGACACGGCAGGCAGGACTCCTGCGCGACCGCATCTCCAAGCTGGGTCCCTTCGACAGAGCCATTGTCCTGCTCTGGCTGGAGAACCTCAGCTACGACGAGATAGGCCAGATCGTGGGCATCTCCGCAAAGAACGTCTCCGTCCGTCTTGTCAGGATCAAGGAACAACTCAAAAAGATGCAGTAAAATGGAAAACATGGATAAGACCCTCCTCGAAATGCAGGAGCAGATGAAGCAGCTCAAAGATAAGCTTGAGACTCAGAAAATCGTCAATGAAAGGATACTTCGCAAGTCCTGCAGCCTGACTATCAGCCGCCTGCGGCTCAAGTCCAATCTCCCCATCGTGTTCGGATTCGCCGGCATATTGATGTCCGCTTCCTTCCTCGAGATGGGGCTGCCTATGTCCTTCGTAATCACCACGGACGTCATGATGCTAGTGGCAATCGTCGCCACGCTCCTCACGAACAGGCACATCCCCCGCCTGGATACGGATATGGTCACGGCGGCGGAGGAGCTTGGGAAATACAAGAAGATCCACGCCGACTGGATCAAGTTCTCCCTTCCCGTGCTGGCTCTATGGCTTATTTGGCTCATTTGGCTGGCTGTCAAGGAAATAGGTTTGACGGGGACCGAACTGTTCGGAGCCATCTCCGGATTGACCGTAGGTATCGGCATAGGCCTGGTAATCGGTTTCAAACTCCGCCGCGACCAGCTTAACGCCGCCGAAGACCTTCTCTCCCAGCTCAAGGAGCTGAAGGGAGCGGAGTAACTGTCCGGGACCGGTGATAGATTTGCCTTTGAAAAACGTCATTATTCAGCACATTCAATCTAAACTATGTCCAATATCCGAGTTAATACGACCGAACTTATCCAGCTGCTGGAGATGACTCCTGCACATCACAACCTTATGCTGGTGGGACGCCACGGCATCGGCAAGTCTGAGATTCTCACCGAGTTCTTTTCCAAGAAGGGCTTGCCCGTCGTGGCGCTCTTCCTTGGGCAGATGGCCGATCCGGGCGATCTCATCGGCATCCCGTCCAAGAACGAGCAGACGGGCAAGACCGACTTTATGCCGCCGTACTGGTTCCCGCTGGACGGCAAGCCCATCGTCCTTTTCCTGGACGAGCTTAACCGCGCCCGTCCGGAAATCCTCCAGACTATCATGGACCTGGCCCTGAACCGCAAGCTCGCAGGGAAGCAGCTTCCTGAAGGCAGCCGCATCATCAGCGCTGTGAACGAAGGGGAGCAGTACCAGCTCACCGACCTCGACCCGGCACTAGTGAGCCGTTTCAACATCGTCACCTTCCAGCCGACGGTGCAGGAGTGGCTCCTCTGGGCGAAGCGCGAAGGGGTGGATCCGCGCGTCATCAGCTTCATCGAGGAAAACAGCATCTGGCTGGACCGCGATGCCGATGCGAAGGAGAACGAGGATACCGGCCTGGACAAGACTCCCGACCGCCGCGCCTGGAAGCGGGTGTCCGACATCATCCTGGGCGTCGAGGTCCTCACCACGGTCCACCAGAAGGCCATCGCCTCAATAGTGGGTGCCAAGGCTACCATCGCCTTCATGGGCACCGTAAACACGATAAAGATGGTGTCAGGAAAGGATATCCTGTACCGCTTCGCGGAAGTCAAGGAGCAGCTAGCGCCTTATACGCTTCACGAAATGTCAATAGTGAACGAGGGCATTTTCCGCCTCCTGGAGGTGGAAAAGGTCCCGGCCGACAAGAAGGCCGACGTCAAGAAGAATCTGGGCGATTACTTCGACTATCTGGTCAAGGAGCGCAAGGAAGCGGCTGCGCATTTCGCCAACCTTTACGTGCAGCAGACCTATCCCGAGGCCGTGGCCTTCATCGTCAAGGAGTGCCCGGTCCTTACCATGACCCTGGTCTATTACGTCAAGAGCATCCGCTGATGAGGGCGCGTTTCGACAGGATCATAGAGCGCTGGTTCGTAAGTGAGCCCGCGCTCTTCGTCGTCATCTGCTCGCACGAGATTGTCCCTAACGACATGATAAAGTGCCCTGTCAGAAGCGGTTGCGGCCGGGTGGAGTACAATCCTGATTTCGTGCGGGAGATGTCCGACACCGCCTTGGAAGAAGCGCTTAAAACGGAAGCCATTCGCATCCTGCTGAAGCATCCGTACGAGCGCAGGCCGGACGGATGCAGCGGTGAATCCATCTCCGTAGGCAGCAATCTTGCCGTCAGCGACAATTACCCCTTCGCACGGTTCAAGATGAAGATGCCGGCGGACTACGGTTTCAAACCGGGACTGGCTTATGAGTCCTATTCCCGTCTCGCGGAGCAGAATGGCATCGGTAGCGAGAACCGTGATGCCAATACCGACCTTTCCGAGCTTTGGGACGACGATCCGATGCAGGTCGCCCTTATCAACAGTATCATCGACGGCATCAAGGATTGGGGGTCCCTGGCGGGGGGACTAGCCGAGCGCGTGAAGGCTTCCCGGGCCGCAATAGACTGGAAGAAAGTGCTTTTCGGGTTCCGGGCACAGCTGATCTCGCAGGAGCGGCATCTCACTCGGATGCGGCCTTCCCGCCGGACCGGGTTCGAGAACATGGGCTCGGTCCGGCGCTTTACCAGCCGTCTCCTGGTGGCCTTGGATGTCAGCGGCTCCATATCGAGCGAGGCCATCAGCTATTTCCTAGGCGTAGTGAACAGCGCATTCAGGTACGGTATCACCGAGATCGAAGTGATCCAGTTCGAGACTGAGGTGACGGTCTCGCAGACGTTGCGGCACGCATTGAAAGAATCCATCGCGGTGGGGCGCGGAGGCACCGACTTCCAGGCCCCCATCGACTACGCTGCGGAGCGGGATTATGACGGGCTTGTGATTCTCACGGACGGATTTGCGCCCGAGCCGGAGATTCCCGCCGGGTTCAAGACGAATATCCTCTGGGTGTGCGAAAGTGAGGATGCCTATAGGCTGCACGCGGACTGGATGAGACGCAGCGGCCGCGTCTGCACTATGAAGCTACGCTGAGCTCACTGCGTCGATGACGTCGAAAAGGTTGAGCGTGCTGAATCCCTGTCCTTTGTCGTAGTAGCGGATAGTATCTTCAACGGATTTGTCACAGTCCCAATACCGTTGGAAATCAGCGACTTTGATTTCTCTTCGTGAATGGCAGGCCGGGCACCAGGTGTAGAGAGTCCAATTCTCGCCGAAGTCGCGTCTGTAATCGATCAATAAAGGCTTTTCGCGGCAACGGCAACCACCTCCGAGGCTGATCCTGAAACGCTTAGGGTCCTCTTCGATGGCTTTCAGCATGGCTCCGATCGGGATGTATTCCAGACCGAATCCGTAACCATACCGGCTGCTGCGGGCGAAAAATAGCTTGGGATCGTCGTAGATCATCTGCCGTTTGTTCCACAGGACAGGGAAGTGGTGCCTGTACACTTCGCACAGATTGTCATAAGCCATAAGCTGGTTCATGACCATCTCCTGTATGGTCTGACGGACGATTTCGGCATTTGCTGTATTGATGGTATCGTCGTCGTTCAGATAAAAGCGTGAGAGGACCCTTATGCTATTGGTATTCAGGTTCGATGAGACCGGGGTGTCCCCGGGCGTCAGCTCTTTCCTGGAACTATAGCAGCGCATTACGAGAGTGTTGGCGTCTTTAACGGCCTTGATCCGGTCATTGCCGGGATTGACCATAGGTATTATGTGCCTGTTGGTCAGTCCCGCCGTCATGAAGAGATAGTCGGTGTATTCGTCGCTGTGGGTGATGTTCAGGATGACTTTGGCTATCATATTTGAGATGCAGCTAGGCTATTAATGGATGGGTCCGGGGATTCTATCGGCAAATATACTTTTTTTGTGATAGAACCGGACTGGTTTTATTATCTTTATGGCCGGACGCCACGAAAGGCGCGACTTATCACTTTTTGAACAATGCTATGAGGAAGACTTTCCTTGACTATCTGGCAAGTCCTGATTCGCCGATGATCGACTCGGCTGACGCGCAGTTTTTCGACCAAGTGGCCGAAAAGCTGCACGACAGGACCGTTTATGACATTCTCAAAGCGAATGTCAGGGATATGCATTCCACGCTCGTCACGGCGCTGCTGGAGACTCTGGACGACTACGATCTGGAGCTGATCGACAAATGCACCGACTGGTCCGAGCTCCAGGTCCTGAATGGCCGGATGCTGGACGGGCGGAAGTCCCGTGCGAAGGCAGGGAACGTCTCCCATCGGCTCAATTATCCCATCGACGAGGTCTTGGATGACTATGTGAACCGGCGCAAGGGGCGCTTGGTCGAAGCCAAGCGCCAGCTGAAGAAGCGCTTCGACGGGCTGGACCACGACAAGCAGGAGGCCGTGATGATGGCTTTCATGTCGCAGGGGGGCAGGTCGGAGAGGAGTTTCATCTATAGGAAGCTTTATGGCGAGGAGTTCTGGACGGACTCTTACATTCCCCTTGTCCAGAAATGGCACGAGGAGTTCCCGTACGACTACGACATTGCCAAGGTAATTGTCAAATATTGCCCGCGGGAATACATCCTGGACCATCTGGAGGAGCTGGAAGGCCGGTGCAACTATGCCACCCTGTGCCTTCGCACCGGCATTACGCCCGATCCTGAGAAGCTGCCTTGCTGGACTTACCTATACGTGATGAAGACCGTCGGCGGGCAGCTTCGCTTCCGCCTGGGCGAGGAGGTCGTGCTCAAATGGGTGCGGCAGTACCTGTACGAGGAGGGCTCGGACGAGCCTGTCCACAGCATCTACGACATCCCCTATGTGCGCCGGATGCTCGCGTACCTGGGCGAGATGGGCATGGTGGATGACATCATGGCCATCGACGCCCTCGAGAAGCGAATGCGCTCCGTTCACCGCACCGAGTGGGGCCGGGCCGTCATCAAAGCCATCGAGGACGAGTTCGACTTCCCCGAGGTGGTGTATCGGGAGGTGAAGTAGGGGGGCGCTAGTACTCCGTCCGCGATCATAGCGAATCTCCATAAAGATGATAAGAATATAGATTTCCCTTGCCGGATTCATCTTAATAGCGTACATTTGCAGTCAGAAAGCGATTCTTATGCTGACTTGAACATTTTTTAGCTGTAACATTTTCTGAACAAATCTCGGACGATGGTCCGCTCCCGGGGAGTATTGTACCCTGATGCGAGCGGCCGGGGGGGCGGAATTGTTCATTGAAATACTTATAGTTATGGCAAGTGTTTATCAGCTTGTGGCCTGGACCGACAAGGGAAAGGTCAAAATGATCCCCAGTCAAGTCACCGCTTTCATCAGCGAAGAACTTGAGGAAATCGAAACTCTCACCGACAGGATCGGGTTCGGGACACATCACGAGATTCAGGACATCCTGCAGGTCAGCAGCTCCTACGAGAAGTTCGGACACGGACTCCTGGCGTTAGGGAAACCCGAAGAGGCATTTATCCAGTATGCCCGGGCGGCCAAGTGCTGCCTCCGCTGCTCGGAAAGGCACTGGCACGTCTACGAATACTACGAGACCGTCAGCAAGCCGCTGCGTGCCCGGTTCTTCGCCATGTACCTTGAATGCAAGGAGCTGGTCCGGAAGTACCCATATCTCGAACTCGAATGGGACAAAAGCGGGTTGGAGGAGTCGGTCAAGTCCATCACCTAACTCATTGAGTATGAGTTTCGTTACATTGCGCTCACTTCCTAAAATGTCCGGCAGGGGTTTCCTGCCGGACATTTTTCATTTCGCAAAATGCGAAATGAAAAAGCGGAGGACCTAAAAGGAACGGAGCAACAGCTTTGAGTAATGGATTATTTCTGGGCGGAACTCAAAATGCATGGTATCATAGTGATACCATCGTGCTCCGGAGATGAATCCGTGTTTTTCGAATATATCTATAAGCTCTTGGGGGACTCTGTTCCGATAAATGATGGTATCGAGTTCCTTCGCTCCTTTGTTGCTCCATTGCCAATAGTCCGAACACTCATCTTCAAGGTCCAGGGCGATGCCATAGCTATGGGCACTCATGCGTTGAGTCCCCGTGACAGTTCTCCAATAGAACGAACCTGGCTCAGTGAAATACTTGATCAGATCAGGGCGTGTTCTCTTAATCTCCGAGATAACAAGCCGCAAACTGTCCGCAGCTCCATTCACGGTAGAAAACGGTACTTTCTTGCCAAAGACATTTACATCCCTCAGGTGGGTTTTGACTTCTTTCTCTGAATGGCCGTACATGGCCTGAAAGAAAGCGTCGTTCCGATACCGGCCGGGATCGAATGAGTATGCAGGTTCCGTCAATTTGCCGAGAGGATAGGCATAATGGAACATGTCTTTGACTGTAGCCGAGTCCAATCTTCTCAGGTGGGAATCTGCTTTCACTGATTGGTCAAACGGAATGGATTCGCCATTCTTCAAGTACAATGTATCATTGCTGTACTTAATGAAAGAGTCTCCGTATGCAAGAAAGATAGCCCTTATCTCCAGTGGATAGGTATCCAGGTCGTCCTGAGATGGTTTCCTGTCACGCATCTGGACACAGGAAAGTACAATGACGAAGGCAGCAGAGAGAGAAAATACACTGTAAACTTTCATTGCGGAGAACTTCAATCTTTGTTTCGCTTCGCGAAGATATTCGCCAGTATGGTGCCGCTGATGCTGTGCCAGGCGCAGGAGATGGCGCAGGGGACCACGGCCATGGGGTTCGAGGCGACGAAGAACGTCATGGCCAGGTTGGTACCGAGGCCGGCGTTCTGCATTCCCACTTCGATGGAAAGGGTGCGTTTCTTGGCGGTGCTGAAATGGAACAGCCTGCCCACGGAGTAGCCCAGCACATAGCCTATGGTGTTGTGGCAGAGCACCATACCGAAAGTGAGCAGGAACAGCACGATGCCATTCTCCACCAGCGGGTCGTGGACGGTGGTGATGACACCGCCGACAATGCACGCGAGGCAGATGACCGACACTCCGGGCATGCATCCCTGGATCTTGCGGAACACTTCCTTGTGCCCCAGCCACACATTCAGGAAGAATCCGATCGCGATGGGGATGATGGTCACGATGAGTATCTGGCGGAACATCCCCCAGGCATCGACATCTACCCGTTCGCCCGCGAGCAGGAGCACCAGCAGGGGAGTGAGCACGGGCGCGAGCAGCGTGGATGCGCAGGTCATTCCCACGGAATAAGCTACATCGGCCTTGCAGAGGAACGACATTATGTTGCTCGACACGCCCCCGGGGCAGCAGCCCACGAGGATGATGCCGATGGCCATCGCGGTGCTGTACGGGGCAAATGCCGGTACCTGGCTGAAAAGCCACGAGAGCGTGAAGGCCACAAGCGGCATGATGGTGAACTGCGCCACGGCGCCGATGAGAATGTCGAAAGGCCTCTGTGCCAGAAGTTTGAAATCCTTCGGCGTGAGCGTGAGCCCCATCGTGAGCATGATGATGCCGAGGATGATGGTCTGCGTGTTGCCCTTGACCCAGGCGAAGATCTGGGGGAAGAAGAATGTGACCAAGGCGGTCAGTATGATGAACAGGCTGGCCTTGGAGCTTAATATGTCGCTAAGTTTCTTGAGCATGCGGATGATATAGGTTCCGGAGTGCAAAAATAACAATTTGCAGTGTTATTGCATCGTTCTTTTTCGTAACTTTATCCGACCAATCAAATGAATGTTATGGTAAAGCATATTATTCTCTGGACTTTGAATCCTGAACTGTCGGAAGAAGAGAAGAAGACTGTCAAAGAAGGCATCAAGGCCGGCCTGGAGGGTCTGGTTGGTAAAGTGCCCGGACTTATCGACGTCAAGGTGCACATCGACGGACGCCTGGCCTCTTCGAACGCCGACGTGATGCTGGACAGTACCCTGGAGAGCGAGGAGGCTCTGAAGGGCTACGCCAAGCATCCCGAGCACGTGGCCGTGGCCAATGGCAAGGTCAGGCCCTACACCTTCCAGCGCTCCTGTCTGGACTTCGAGATCTGAATCATTCGGGAGTGCAGGACCTGTCGAAAAAAGGCTTCATGATTACAGGCATCTTTGTCTTGATGTCTGTTGTATTGTATTTGATAAGGTTTTCGCTGAATGTCAGTACTCCGCATCTGAACAGCTCTCAGGTTCAAATACTTGCCATGCTCGTTGTATTTGCCCTGGCAGACAAGTATCTGTTTCATATGCTTAAAGAAGAGGAGCTGAAAGGTTGGGGATATGACTATTTCGGGGATAAACTTATCGCTGTCCTCTCCTCCATGGCTTTTTTCATAGCGCTTGTTATCTTTGACAAGGCGACGTTTATCTATGTCATGGCTTCTTTTTCAGTCGTTATCGCCTGTCTGGCATATGGCCACGTCCGTTCTGCACAGGCTACCGTCATAAAAAGGGAAGCGCGGGCGGCTAAAGTCTCTCCGTATCATGCTGGAATACTGGTGAAAGACATGAAGCGTGAGCGCTTGATGGAAATCGTCGAGTCGATGAAGTCGGACAATAAGGTCGGGACGGCTATCCTGCGGGTGTCCTCGCTGGGGAGTAACGGATACATAATAAGCTTTCCGGAAGGCGTATCGATAGACACGTTCATGGACACGGTTTTCGAACTATGGGATATCGACGATGCGAGCGAGTCAGTATATGAATTCGGCGACCGTGATGTAACAGGGTACTATAAGTTTATCGAAGGGGAGAATGAAGGCAGGATGTTCATGTTCACCTGCGGAGCGGAGTTCGAATTCAATATCGTTGATGAACAAGGTGTTAGTTATGATATCCACACTCCGCGCCTGAGATTCCTGCGTTTTTTCAGAAGGGAAGCAACTCGATTTGTCCGCGCTGAGAACAAAAGCGTGGAGTTCATCCCGGTCGATCTCAAGGAGACTATCTCCAAGGGCGCTGTGATCAAGCAGGTGAGGATAGAGAATCTCTTCTGATACATAGTTCTGTGCAGTTTTGCCGATAATCTCAGTTGTCTTTCTGCTGGGTTTTTGCTGTATTTGTAATATGAGTGAGTTTGACGAATACATCCGGCAAGGGGAGCTTGGGCCTAAACAGAAGGCCGAGGCCTGGCAGACCGCCTTCGGCTTGCAGGATGTGGATGGTTTGAAGCCTTCCCCGTATTTGCTGGACACCGCCAAACGTCATATCGAGGGCGATATCACCATCGATGAGGTTAAAGGGCTCATCGACACGTATTATAAGTCCCGTGAAGGCCGATTGTCTTCCGAAGATGAGAGGACGGAGGAGGCCGATAAAGTATCGGCCAGAATTACGGAACTCCTTCGGCTTTTCGATTTCGAACGACCTGTTTGCCGCACACTCATGGTACTTCCAGAATGCACCGATACTGCATGGGCGTTTCTTTGATGGGTCTTGGCATAAAACTATATGCCCTTGAATTCCATAATATCAAGCATCGAAAACGACGTATCATTGATTAGTCCATTCCACGATTGATGAAAATGGCCGTAGAACCATTTATCCAATGGATGGCCCATATTCTTTATATAGTAGTATATCTGATCCATCGTCGCTCTTTCTGCGGCGACATCATCCAATAATGTTAAATCCCACTCTGCCCAGGATTCCAAGCCCACGTGCGAGTTCAATTCGCAAAAAGAAGGGGCGGTATGTGTAATTACAGTGTCAATCTGAAAACTATCCGGAATCGTGTTCAATTCACCTGGTTTAAACTTAGGGGCCTCATCTGACCAATAGTATGAAACATCCTTGATGGGATGGCGCACATTCTCCTTCATCCTTCTATATCGGTCAATACTTATAGCACCACCTATACAAAGTATCTTGTGTTCATCTGCGGTGATTATGCTATAGTCTGGAACTGTCTTCCAACGGGCTTTATTGATCCTTTCTTCGGCAAAATATGCTGGATTATCATGATTACCCCTTACAAATACGATCCAGTTGTTTGCTTTGCGGAGACGACCGGCAACAGCATTATAAACCTGATCGTAATAGCCGGGTTTATCGAAGCCAAAGCCACAATCTCCAGCAACGATTAGAAGAGTATCTGTACATTCGTACTGGACACATAATTTATAAACTAATGTCCTGAAGTCTCCATGAAATATCCCCGGAGACAATAATCTGTTTAGCATCTGGAAAATTGAACAGTTTCATTTTGTGATTTCAAATAAAGTCCTTAATTTTGCATCGAGACAGTAAATCATGCTCCGGATGGACAAGGGGTAGTGCGAAGTCCCCGCCAGCTTAATCCTCGCTTATTGAAGTAAATCCGTCATGTGGTCTTGGGGCAAGTTTAACAGGAGGTCATTAGACCTTCTGTTTTTTTTCGGTATCGATGGCAGTGATGCAATACTGGACTTTCGACTTATCACTATGCTTTACGCCAACCATCATTTTGACGGTGCCGATACCTGGGCAGTTATAAGCCATCCTCAGCATACTTTCGAAGCTATTTTGGTTACCCTTCTTGTGATTTGCCGGAAGTCTTTCGACTAATATTGAGTTGGTTAGTATAGCATCTAATTGCAACACGGCCAATGTGGATAAGTAAGTCAA
>Ga0310696_10003084_pt1 | contig 21121 bp, 20 predicted proteins | sample AusTroGonzalo_MG_4_FD_203885 | JGI IMG/M metagenome (GOLD analysis project Ga0310696, IMG submission 203885) | Bovine rumen microbial communities from tropical cattle in Woodstock, Queensland, Australia - Gonzalo_02 (v2) (version 2) | ecosystem: Host-associated > Mammals > Digestive system >... | reverse complement strand
TTATTGTAGGACAAAATACTACATTAAGTAAGAATGTCAAAATATGTAATATTTCTGGCACTTTTAACAATGATGTTATTTATACTTCATGGTTTGTTGGGAATCCTGTTGATATATTAAACTGCATCTCTAATTCTGGAAATACTTTATATGTTGACAAAGATATAACTCTTGATGGTAGTAGTATTTCTCTTGATTCATTGAGAATTGATGGTGATGGAAGCCATGCAATTAATAATCCACAGAAAATAACATTGACTGGTTCTCTGCTTTCAATTAAAAATATTCTGATAGACAATGTTAATATGCAGGGTTCTGGTCTTGATGGTGTCTTTATTTCTGTTGGGGGAACATCAAGAAATATTGAGATTTTATTAGATAATGTTTGTTTTAACGGAGGAAAAAATTGTTCCAGATTCTTAAGTAGGCAAGGCATAGATAATGGAGAGTCTTCATCTATTGTAAATGCAAAGATTAGTATAAGTAATTGTAAGATACATGATGTCTTAGAGTTTTGCATCAAGTATGGCGATTTTTGCAGTGCTATTATAGAGAATAATATATTCTATAATATAGGCTCAACAGAAGTAGATAATTACAGTCAAGTTTGCTTACAGCTTGGCAGTGGTTATAATGGTACATTCAGCTCCACAAATAGTGTTATAAGAAACAATATAATAAAAGGTATCTGCTGTGTCTATAAATCAGGCAATGAGGACAAAGAAACACATGGTATACTTGTTTATGGAGACTATAATGAAATTTCAGGAAACTTTATTGACGAAATAGTCTCTGAACGTGAAGACCATGACCCAGGTTCTGAGAGTGAGGGCATCTATCTTAAGGGTTCATATAATATCGTAAGTAATAATACTCTTAAGTATGCTAATGGAGGAGGACAAACTTCAGACGGAGCAATTACAATAAAAGGACAAGAAGGTGGTCAGTGGGAGAGCAAAGAAAATACAATAACTCTGAATACAATACATGCGTTAAGAGGAACTTGTATAACTCTTTATGGAATTAACTGTGAAATTACCAAGAATACAATAACTTATTCTGGTGATTCTTCTGAAGCATGTATTTTAATTGCTTATTCAAAAGATATACTTATCTCTGATAATATGTACAAAGATACTGTAACAAAAAGTAGAGATAATGCTTCTACATTTGTTGCATGTACTACAACCGATACAGGATACATAAGTATAAAGAATAATACTCTTAATTGTGCTACTATTGGCGACATTCTCTGTGAGAATTGTAGTGTTACATTTGAAAATAATTACATACTATTGGAAAACATAGCGTATAGCACTGATACAAAATACCAGAGCCTGCTATACACAGCAAATCAAAGTCCTACGATTTTACTTAGTAGTAATTATATAAGACTGATTAATGTAAGAGGAACTGCTTTGACAGAGACTATTGCTAAAATTTCTATGATTGGAAATAATTGGTCTTTTGAATCTTCATCTGATGCTACATCATCTACACGTACATATTTTAATGGTATAGTAAGAGGCAAGGCTAATAAGACAAATCAAGATATTTTCCTTATGAATGAAAACTACAATATAGGAGATAATGCCATTGTACTTGCTATATTTAAGGAGGATGCTAATGTGACAAAGCAGGTAACTGGCATTAATCTTATATCAAATAACATGCCAAGTGTTTCTGGTGTTAATTGTATAAGTACCATTAATACTAAAAACAAGACACATGGAACTACAGAAGAAAGAAATGCTATGATTGCATCTGCTACAAGAACTGTAAATCCATCAGATATAGGACTACAATTCTTTGATGAGACTCTTGGTAAACCTATATATCTTAATGTTACATTGAATGGCAGCAGCTATACATATAGTTGGATAAAGGCTGATGGTACTGCTGCTGATGCTTAATAAAATATTTTAAAAAGAGATAACTATGGAAGAAAAGAAAATACCTATCCCTTCGAGGATATATAATGCAGCTAGTGTTATAGATAATTAAACTATAAAGATATGAAAAGTAATAAACCAACTTATATTCCTAATGAGCTTGCTAGTGCTGCTGTTGGTGGTGCTGTAACTAGTGCCGAGCAGGTAAAAGATTATCGCAAGCAAAAGAATCAGGAACGTATTAATCAGGAAGTTGATGTAGATATTAATGGTACTGGTACTGGTCTTAAAGACAGGATGACTGCTCTTGAAGAGGCTGGTGCTGTTGTCATTGAAGGAGTTAATTATCCTATTACTACAGACCCTGAAGAGATTCAAGCAGGAAGTGAAAAGATTCCTCTTGCTAATGCTGTTGGAGGTTTATTAAATCTTCAACATAATGATACTTGGATTTATGTTATTATTGATAAAGCTCAAAGTATTCTTGCTGGTATCAAAGCTGACGGTACTATAGAATGGGCTAAAGGTGTTCCCACCCCCGTAAGAGAATATTTAGAAGTTAGAGTTCCTCAACTTATAGAAGTTTGGGATAATAATCATTATCATAACTCCAAAGATTATATTTATGCTATAGCTGACCGTAATGGACGAGTGATTGTAGCTATTGAAAAAGATGGTAGTCTTTTTGTAGGTAAATCTCTTGACCTTAGTGAACAAGCTATGACTGACTTCCAAAAGGCTCTTAAAGATGCTGGTTTCAGACCTGGAGGTCAAGGTGACTATAGTGATACTATTACTCAAAAAGGTAAAAAGCCTGTTTGCATTGAAATGCCTAGACTTGCTTTACTTAACTTAGTTACTGAACCTAATCTTAATCTTTCTGCTTTAGCTAAAGTAGGCACTCCAAAAATTAATGTTGATGTGCCTATAGAAGTAGAATTTTGTGATGGTAAAGGAGTAGGTTTTACTAAGAAAGCAGTTATTAGTGCTCAAGGTAATAGCTCAATGATATTCCCTAAGAAGAATATTAGTCTTAAGATTTTCGATAAAGACATTGAGAAAGGTGGTAAGTGGGCTAAAGGTGATACTTTTGGTATTTGCTTTGGTGATTGGGTTATGCAAAAGTCTTGGCACCTTAAATCTTATTATACTGATTTCTTAAGAGGAGGTTCTGTTATTGCTTATCAACTTGCTGATGAAGTTGCAATGACTTATGATAAGACTGAAGACCGTCCTTGGAAAAAAGCTCTTATTCCAGATTTTGAAAATCCTTATCCTAGTAGTGAGTTTACTGAAGATAATATGGCACTCAAAATGGATAATGGAGCTAGATGTCAACCTGATGGTTTTCCTGTATTAGTATTCCAAAATGGTGATTTCTATGGTGTTTATAGTTGGCAGATAAAGAAAGATGCTGATAATTATAACATGGATACTGATGAGGAAAAACATATACATCTTGATGGAGACCTTTATGCTAGTACTATTTGGGATGGTAATATGTCCTCTGCTGATTGGGAAAAATTTGAAATTAGATGTCCAGAAGGTCTTGTAACTGTTGATGGTGAAGAATATAATGGAGATTCTCCTAAAGAAATTTCTGGTACAGACCCATTCTCTTCTAGAGTTAAAGCTTCTATTATAGCTTTATCTGGATATACAAATGCTATACGTCAAGCTATTACTATAAACGGAAGTACTATAGGAGTATACAAAGGAGTGTATAATCCTACTAAAACTTATGTTAATCGTGAATGGGTTGTTAGTGGCGATAGAAAGTATATGAGTACATCTAGTCATAATACCGGTAATCCAGTAAGTGATACTACAAAATGGACTGATATAACAGATACTATTGCAAGTGGTAGAGCATTGTTTGAACAATATTTTGATATTGACAGTGTTATAGATTATCAACTTGTAAACATGGCTGTTGATGACCCAGATGGTTTTGGTAAGAATTGGCAATGGATTACCTATGATGGTGTTAAATGGTATGTCTGTGAATATGATAAAGACATGGCCTTTGGTAATCATGCAAGTGGCATGTTTACAAGAAAGCCTGGTACTGGTTGGGAACATTCTGATTCAAATACTCCTGTTGGTATTGCTACAAGACTTTATGGTGATGTTTTAGTAAATAGATGGGTTGAACTTAGAGACCTTGGATTATTTACTACTACTCATATTAATAATCTCATTATAGATTGGATGTCTAGAATTGGTCAAAAGAACTTTGAACAAGAATGGAAAAAATGGGATGAATCTCCTTGTAACAGAGATAGCGAAATTGATGAAAATTGGGAGTATGCTTTTAACTATACTGGTAAAACAGAATATGTCAGTGGTGTAACTTATGCTAATGGAGCTGTTGTAGTATATAATGGAAATATATATAAAGCCAATACTCAAACAGACCACACTCCTGGTACAGATAGTAATTGGACTAATGTTGGTTGGAATGATGCTACTACTTATGGAATAGACGACATTGCTTGGGTACAAGTTAGTAATCCTGATTATTGTGTTGCTTTCCGTTCTCTTACTGCAAATAATGTAGATAACAGACCTATTCCTACACAATCACTTTATACAGAGATTCCAAATTATCTTGGCTATAAAGATAGTGCTTGGCGTTATTTCAAATTTGTGGAAGATAATCTTGCTAATAGAAATGAATTTATTAATGATTTACTTTAAATTTAAGAAAGGAAACATATTATGGGAGAAAAAAATTGTTATGTTGTAAGACTTAATGCAATAGTCAATGACTCTTCACTAGACCCACTGCTTGAAGATGGTACTTCAACATTCCGTCTTTTTACTAATCCGGTTAGTTCAGAGAAATATGTTTATACCCGTCCTCTTGGTGCTTTTGAGATGAAAGTACTTGGAACTATGCCTACTCTTATAAATCCTTCTGGTACTCCTGAAAGTATTGTTGACGGATATATTTATAAAGTCACTGAAGCAATGCCTGTTACTTGGGGAGGATTTAAGACAGATGATGCCGCAATGGTTGATGTTCGTGTAAACATGAAAACTGAAGAAGTAGCTAATCTTGGGTTTGTATATAGTGCTGATGTTGATTTAAGTCTAATTGGTGACGCATATATAATTCAATTATCTAATCCTAATCTTGTACCTCAAAAATATCATAGAGGAGCTAGTGGCACTGGAATTACATTAGCACAACTTAATCTTGCTGATAAGTATAACATATCTGCTCTTAGAGCAAACTACAATTGGGGTGATGGAGGTAATGGATTTGTTACTGGTACAACTAGTCAAATTGCAGCGGCTGCTGTTACAGGATTAGGTGAATTAGAATATCTTGAGTTATATGGTAATAAGGGTATTACTGGTGATATTTCTGAACTAGCAGTATTACCTAAATTAAAATATTTATATCTTGCTCATTGTAATACTGAAGGTAGTATTGAGGACTTTGTCAAAGCTATAATTAATGAAGGAGCTAATGATACAGACAACATTAAGATTGGTGGAGACATAGGTCTTGGAGTAAGTTGGCAAGGTTACAATTGGTTTGATGCTCATTGGGTAAAAGCAACTTCTGCTTACGGAAATGTTCTTAATAACGGAGAACCTAAAACAATAAGTTGGACAGTTTTTGGTAGTACAGCTACTATAACAATAGCTCCTACTAATTCTGAACATTCTCCTTTAAGTCCTGATTCAGAAGATTATACCACAACTATTAATCTTAGCTAATTATGAATAAAGAAATTGAACTTAGAAAACATTTTGCTGATTTACATAAAGAATCAGTAGATGCTATTAAGGCTTCGGGTAATAAACTCGAAGCCAAGATAGGTTATTATGAATGTGATACTGCTGGAAACGTAGCTGCTAAACTAGTTGCCGCTGAAAACTATGAACTTAGTGTTGGTGGTAGCTTTAAGATAAAAATGGCTAACGTAAATACCGCTAGTACTGTTACATTAAATATCAATAATACTGGTGCTAAACCTCTAATTTATGATAGTGAAGCAGTTAGTGCTACTAATAGTTGGGAAGCTAACGAGGTAATTGATGTTTACTATGATGGTACAAGTTACTATGCCAACAACGTATCAGGTGGTGGTAAGTTCAAGACTGGTGAGAAGGTCAGAGAAAAGGGTATTGACGCAGAACCCACAGCAGGGAGTGAGAACCTCGTGAAGAGCGGGGGAGTTCAGAATGAACTTGCTTTAGGCGCTGTATATGATGTGTCTGCTAAAAATCCTACAGCAGGTCCTAATAACGATGGTAAATGGGAATCATTATCTTCACTTCTTTCTGATGCTAATCTTAATACGCTTATACCTACTGCTATAAGAAAAGGTGGGATGAGCGTGAAGTTCATACAAAATGTACCTAATTCTGACAATAAGTATGTGCAGTATAGGCTGATGAGTAGTGCTTGGAGTACTGTTGTCGGAAATTGGCAAGAAGTTGTTGACGGTCAGTTGGAAATAAAACTTAGTGGAATTACAGCTAAAGGAGAAAAAATTCTTCTTAATGAAAATTCTAATTGGTATGATGGTAAATACGTTGCCCTTGACGGTACAATTAAGCGTGGTACTATTCCTTCTGAAGGTGTACCTAATGGCCTGCTTATAGTTAATGTAAATGGATATGAGAAAGTAAGATTTTTAGGTGTCATAACAACATCTTCAAGTTTAGTTGGATATGGCTTTTCTGCCAATACAATAGACCCATCTTCTACTGAAGTACAACTGACAGATGCTACTGAATTTAGAAGTGATGGTGCAGAAGAGGCAGCTTTAGAATATATAGTTGATGTGCCAGAAGGAATGAATTATTTTGCGTGTACTATTAGAAAATATGGAACACCGCAAACGGCTGTTATGACTATCAATGATTTCTATTGCTATCTACAATCAGGTTATCCAGCTGCAAGCACATTTAAGACTGGAGAGTTTGTTGGTGATGTTAGGCTTAGTAATAATATTGTTACAGACGGTGAGGATATAGCAAAAGGTGGTGGAGTTGTAAAATATGTAAACAAAAACACAATAAGTTATGTTAGAGGGTCATTTAAAGACAATGTTTTCCAATCTTTTAATGATAACTACACATTGGCAGTTAATGACATATTATATTCTATAACTTCAGAGTCTCTTTATCAAATTAAGAGCCTTACTGGAGGTTATAATACTATACCAATAGAAACTACAACGGATAACATTTATAAAATCGGTGATAATCTATTTAAATTATCACTCAGTGAAAATAAGCTGATTCTATGCAATAAGTGTATGTCTATAAATACACAGCATACAACTGTAACTCAAGCATCTATAACAGAAATATTCTTTAATGGCACTGAATTTAGAATAAAATTATTGTCAATAAATTCACATACATCAAAAATAGTAATTATTCCAAATGGCACAGTTATTATTGATGAAAATAACACATTAAACAAGTGGGATGGCAATCGTATAGTGCCAGTATTATATGATTCTGATGCAGAATATGTTATAGGGAAAGAGAGTATTAAAAGTATTACTGGTCATTTTATAAATTCTGATGGAATATTTATTGATACAATTGGTGCATCTCAACAACTTAGCTGCTTTATACAAAGAGAAAAGAATATGTCCCAGTTGTTTATCAACGGTAATAATACATATAAATCAAAGTATGCTTTTCTGAAATCAGACGTAGGAGGTACAGGCGACACACCTGATTATTGTACTAATGAAACTGGTAGGCGTGAAGTGGAATTAGGAAGCTGTATTTTGGTGGAAATACCTGACGATTGTGAAGTTATATGGCTGGCTGTAGGTATACCTAACAATCCTTATGTATATTTTCCTCAAAATTGTAGTTTAATAAATGAATCTTCTTGTACAGATTACTTGTACGGGAAAATTCAAAATATCCCTCAACAAATTGATAATATTGAAAAGAATTATAGAAACACCTATCTAAAATATGTTGGTGGGGAAAGCATACCTATAGGAAATGATAGAATAAATTATGATGATTTTATTGAGTTGTGGGATTCGTTTCTTACTGATTATCCTAATATTGTAACTAAGGATGTCATATCAAAAGACAGTTCAAATACATACGACATATATAAGTATGTATTTACTCCTGAGTATTATGATTATACAATTTTCTTGACAGCAGGAATGCACGGAAATGAATATGAGGGGTTTTGGGGTTTATATAGACTTATGAAATACCTTTATACTTATGGTTATAAGGAGGATACTTTAAGAAAGATACTACGTAGTTGTCGGATTATATGTATTCCCGTACTTAATCCGTATGGTATGCAGAACAATCAAAGATATAATTCTCTAAATTACGACCAAAATTATAATTACGACGTAGATTGGAGTCAATTTTCACCTCACACTGGCAGTTATCCATTTGAATCAAAAGAGCCAGCAGCCGTTAAAACTGTTTGTGATTTGTATGGGGATAGTAATATTCTGTTCCATATTGATTTTCATACCGACCCTTACAGTCCTACGAAAGGAAATTATTTAGAGGCTGATAGTGGTAGTTCTATCTTCTCAACAGTTTATAATCTGACATTAGATGAAAGACAGAATATTGTACAAAGGTATAATTATACAAACCTTACCGATAGTTTTGTGGTTTGGGAAAATACCGCAGCTACTGTCTTCCGTTATATGGAATTAGTACGCCACATTCCATCTATTATTGCTGAAACTGCCATAAATGGATTTGCACCAAGCGGTTCAGCTAAACAAATGGAAGGGTGCATAAATTGGTATCTTAATTGTATTTGTACATTATTTAATAAACTAACATAGTTATTGCCCAAAGTAGGTACATAAGGTAGCCGCTTCGGTGGCTGCCTTTACAAAAATAACATTATTAAAAGCAGAGGCGAAGGTCTCTGCTTTTATTGTTAAATCAATTCCTTCAATTACTTCTAATCCAACTTAAATTCTCTACAAAATAAATTAAACATATTATATAATTTTAACATCATAAATTTCATACTTAACACTAAATATATTATATTTGTAAATCAAATTATAAACTTAATTATATGACTTATAACGAAGAAACTTACGTTCTTGATACTCTAATCGAGCTTCAAAAAACTATTAGAAGTCCTGCTTTCAAACAACTTATAAAAGAGACTCATGAAAATAATATAATGCTAAAACAAATTATTAAAGTTATTAATACTTATATTGCTCATCATCCGCAAGAAAATACAAATGACTTTAATATGAATGTAATAGCTAATCTTATTAGTAGTGGATTTGATATTAATAAATTATTTAAACTTAATGGAAGTAATAAGTAACATAATACAGACTACACTAGAGTCCTTCGACTTTGCTTATTGTATCGTAGTTAATCTTCTGACTTACTTTATAATAACTATTGTTAATGAAAGAAGAGATAATAAAGATATTACAACTTGGCAAAAGCGATGGATACTATTAGGAGTACTTCTTTCTACGGGGGTGCTCTATTATTTTGCAGGTAAAGACGTAACTACTATATTTAATAGTGCTATACTTGCTCCTGTGTTTTGGTCTTGGATATTTAAACCTATTTGTAAAAAGTTTAAGATTGATTATAAAGACATTCCTGTATGTAAATAAACTTAAACTTTTACCACATTTTGAAATTCAATTTGAGCGTAGTTTATTTTGCAGCTTATTAGTTAATAAGTAAGCATAGTTACTTCTAATACAAGTCAAATAAATTATTAAATCGAAAGTAATTACTAAAAGAAACGACCTTTTGACATGGAATTAAACTCAAATCTTATGGCTAAGAATAATAATAAAAATAGAATTAAAGATAGAGGTAGAGCACATCCTACAGTTCCTAAAGCTGGTATTACCAAAAATCGTAGAAGATTAGAAGATGGAGGCAAAGCTACAAAATAGTCTATACAAAATAGAATTACATTGGATTAAAATAATACCAATGGTCATGTCTGTAATATGTTTTACAGATACTTTATTTTCTTATTTTGATATAGACCTTCCAATATTATCTTACTTAGGAGGAAGTTCAATATTAACTTTATTATTCTTATATTTATCCTCTTATGTATTTAAATTTTGTTCTTGGCATAGAATGTTTCTGCATTATATTGTTGTAAACAATATTGTTAATTTCTATGATTATGAATATGGTATTCCTCTTGGCCTTAAAGAAATGATTGCTATACAAGTTAGTATAGCATTAATATTCATAGTTATAGGTTTATATCTACATAAACATGATAAGCTCCCCCGTAAAGAAGATTGTTGTGAAACTCATAAGAGAGTACGCTGATAAGATAGAAACAGGTAATAGTAATATTACTATTGAAGAAGCTGGGAATATTCTTTCAGCTATTGCTCATATTTCTATGAGTAAAGAGGAAGTTTGTGAGTATCTTAATATTAGTAGAAGTAGGTTTGATGATTTGGTTCGTGAAGGTAGATTGCCTAGAGGTAAGAAAGTTAAACATAAAAATAATCTTGTATGGTACAAAGATGAGATTCTGAGTGCTATTGATAATAGTTAATCACACATTTCTTCTACGGGGGAGCAAATCGGTAACCCTTTGAGCCGCTAATTTATTGATAGTTAGCGGCTTATTTTATTTATCGGCATCCTTCTGTTTTACTTAATATTATTACTACTTTTGCAGTATCTTTTAATGGCCATAAAAGATAAAGTAAAGTAATTATTAATTAAATAAAAGTAAAACAACTATGGGTGAAAATGGAGTTCTTGTTTTCCCAGACGCAGCCGCAAGAGGTGCTGCTTCTAGTATTGACCCTAATCTTCTGTTGGCTCTTCAAAACAATGGTGGTTTTGGTGGTGGCAATGGAGCCTGGTGGTGGATTATCTTCCTTTGGATGATGTGGAGCCAAAACGGTCGTAATGGTAACTTTAATGATTATGTTGCTAGTATGAATGGTAACGAGGGTCGTCAGTATCTTGCTGAAATTATGAATGGTAGATTCGATAATCTTAATACTCTTGCTCAGATTGTTAATCAGAGTGTTGAGACTGTTAAGAGTGGTATCTTTGGTATTCAGTCTTCTATTCAGGAAGTTGCAGGTCAGATTGGTATTAGTGGCTTACAGGTTCAGAACGCTGTTCAGGCTGGTAATGCTTCTATTCTTTCTAAACTCTGTGAGTGCTGCTGTGAGAATCGTCTTGCTATTGCTAATCAGACTAATTCTCTGCAAGCTACTATGGCAACTAATCAGGCTGCTTCTACACTTCAGAATGCTCAGAACTTTGCTGCTCAGCAGTTACAAGCTGCTCAGAATCAAGCTACTACTCAGCTTCAGATGGCTCAGATTGAAAGTGCTGACCAGCTTGCTGTATGTCAGCAGACTAATACTCTTGCAACTCAGGCTGATAGAAATACCAATTTTATCGTCAAGGCTATTGCTGACCAAAATGCTATGATTGTTAAAGAGTTCTGTGACTTGAAGGAACGTGAGTTACAGTCTAAGATTGATACTCAGGCTAATATCATCACTCAGCTTCGTGACCAGATTACTACTGACCGTCAGACTTTGCAGTTCAATGCTGCTTTCAATTCTCTTGACAATAAGATTGATGCTATTGCTGCCAAGCAGCCTAATACTGTTCCTGTTCAGTGGCCTAACATTGTAGCTGCTAATGCTACTCCTTATTTAGGTCAGGGTTATTATCCTGGTAACTATGGTGGCTGGGGTGCTGGCATTAATGGTGGTGTTATACTTTAATTACGGATAGGAGGTAAACGTATGGCTTGTTGTAATTCAGTTATAGCAACTAACGCTGGTGGTATTCCGTATATTGTAAGTACAAATACTACAGTAGGAACTGAAGCTATAAATATAGCTCTTGGTGCTCGTAGAATTCAGCCTATTGGTTATATAACAGTTATTATAAGTACTGTTATTCCTGCTGATGCTACAACTACACTTCCTGTAAATCTTACATTAAATGATGTTACTAAACCTTTGTTACTGCCTAATGGTACTCCTGTAACAGCAGCAGAACTTTTGAACGTTAGTAATATTCTTATATTTAATGATAGAACTAGAGGACTGCTTACATTAATGTCTAGAACAACAAATTAATTAAAATTTAATAACTATGTTTTCAACTTTAAGTAAAGGTAACATTCTGTATGGACTTGACAGAAGAGATAAAGTTAAGGCTTTTTCTGCAACTGTAGAAAGCGTAACTCCTGTGTATGGTAGAGTTCAAGGTAATATGTTTGGACAAATACCTGAAGTAAGACTTGATATTGTTGCTAATATAAATGGTGAACAAAAGACTTTCCAACAAGTGCCCAGTAATAATGCTATTGCTGATTTTGGAGACAAATCATTTGTTATAGCTGACAATAAAGACTCTCTTTATAATTATGTAAAAAGTTTACGTCAAACAAGTAAAAACATTATAGAAAGTGCTCCTTACCATGAATCATTAATCCCTCAGTATGATGATGTATTAAATGAAATCATGCCTGGTAGTGCAGATAGTGGAAAAGTTAAAGCTCTTGAAAATAAAGTAGATAGTCTTACTGCACAGCTTGCAGAAGCTATATCTTTACTTAAAGCTGGAAACTCTAAAACAAAAGAATAATTATGGTGCTAGTTAGATTCCGTAGTACTTCTGATGCAAAGGATACTTTGAAGAAGTTGAAGAAGATGCACAAGTTCACTAAAGAACTTATTGAGTGCTTTGAAGAAAAGATTGAAGATGATGATGAAGATGAGGACTATCGTTATGATGACGAAGAATTTGAGCGTCGTGAAATGATGGAAAATCGTCGTGGTGGCGGTAGCTATCGTGGTGGTCGTTATCGTAGAAGTATGTAACATTCGAGGAGCGGCTATTGTCGCTCCTCTTTAAATTAATAAAACTATGCATAGTAGAGAAAATTTTACAGCTTACGAAGTAATGCCTGAAGACCTTGCCATTTATATGAGTCATAATGGTCCTCACTTTAATAAAGCAGCTTGTGAATTTGCAGTGTCACAAATGTATAAAGAAGATGAGAATTATATAACTCCTATGACAAAGGATGAAGTAAACTATCTTCTTAAAAATTATAAAGTTAATATTAAAAACAATAAACTTTATGATTCTGTTTATATAGCAAATATGTGTAAGGCTGATTACTTTGGAACTAGTGTTATAAATGACGAAGGTCTTGCCAATTTTATAAAAGACACTCTTGATGACCCTGATGGTATGGAAGGTATTACTTTTAATCGTTGGATTGCTGATATGAAATGGCTTGGTATTCCTATTCCTTGGGATGAGTTCTTATGATTAGACAAGTTATTAATGTTAATAATTATTGGAAGATTATAGTTTATTACAATATAGACTATAATCTTTTTGATTATATAGCTAGAGACCTATACTACGAAGTAAGCTCCCCCGTAGAGAAAATTGATGAGATTTATCACAATTTACTACATAATGCTAAAGCTGTTACTGTCAGTTCTATTACAAATCATGTTAGTCTTGTAGCTTTTAATATACATAGAAATAAATATGATTATTTAAATTCTATTGTTCATGAGGCTGAACATATTAAGCAGGCTATGTTAAGAGCTTATAGAGTAGAAGATAAAGGAGAACCTCCAGCATATACAATAGGTTTTGTTGTTATGAAAATGCTTCAGTCTAAACTAGTTAAAGAAGTTGCTCTTAATAATATGTAAATATAACATTTTTTAACATATTAATTCTTGTTTTGTTGATGATTTTTTACTAAATTTGCAATCGGTATTAATACTTATTTAGTTGTTAATATTGTTGATAGGGTTAGTAGTTAGCTCCCCTGTAAAGAAGATGTAGAATAAGTTTAGAGCCACTTAGTTAGTAACCGAGTTGTTAATGCTACATTTCTTCTACGGGGGAGTTTTCTTACTAAAAAGCTATAGTTGAACTTATTATATATATTATATAAGAGGCTTGTAACTACTTGATAATCAATAAGTTATAACGAAAAAAGATGTTCAGTTTCACAGAAGTTTGACAAAAACTTATTCAAATCAACAGGTATTAAAGATATGGAAGATGTTACACTAAAGCCAAAATATGATGATGGATATTTAAATAATATCACAGCAAAAGATAAATTTACTCCTTATGTAGAAAATAATAAAATAGTTTATAAAATGGATTCATATTATTTTAATACTACAGCTTTAGGGTATGTAAATCCTGATATAGCACTAGAACTTGGACTTCCCGAACTTCGTGTTGCTAAGTATATAGTTGAACACGTTAAAAGATGTAGCAATGTAATATTGTTAAGTCCTAAAGTTATTGCTAACAGTTTAAATTTAAATGCAGATAATGTATCAAGATACTTATCTAATCTTGAAAAATTTGGTGCTATAACTAAACTTGAGAATTGTAAGTTAAAACATGTAGTTAGTTATAGTAAACAATATTATGTTTTACATCCAAAATACATTTGGAATTGTAACGGTAATGACTATTACAAAGGTTGTGTGGATAGTAGACAAGCTATCGAAGATGCTTTTGCAACTGGTGATGATGTTATTGTTACAGATAGAATGTTTGTAGATTTGGATTATTGGATTGAATATAATAAAACTCATTAACGATGGCTAGTCTTGCTCAACTTGTATCTGAGATTGCTCATAGTGTTCGCCAGCCTAATAATAAAGCTCTTCGTGAAAACATTAAGCTTCTCATAATTCAAACTAGAAATGAAGTTATTAGACGTAGTTATGAAAATCATGGCTATGTAGATAAATTTCTTACTCAAAGATTTAAAGTTAGTCTTACTACTGTAAACGATGGAGATATACCAATTCCTGAGGAATATGCAGTAGATGTTGCTAAGATTAAAAGAACTTTACAAAAAGTTCCTAGATCTGTAAGACTTACAAATAATCTTCCTTTTGATAGAGTAAGTTCTGTTGGTTTTAGTAATAATAGAGAGTTTCCTTTTATTAAGGAAACTTCTGCTCGTTTTAGGAGTTCAGTACCAGGATTATGTGGTATGCCTTGTTATGATTATATTAATGAGTATATCTACATATTTCCTCCTGAAGGTAAATCTTTTGATGCTAACGCTATAATTATTGAGTCAGCATTTGAACATCCTAATTTAGTAAGTCTTAGAAATGGTACTTTAACTCAAGAAGATATGTGGCTTGATGAGAATGAATATCTTTTGAGTGAAGACATGATTGGACAAATAAAAGATATAATTTACAAGCGAGATTTATTACATACTGTTAGAGAAACAGATGAAATTCCTAATGCTATAAAATTTTAAGTTATGAGAGATATAAATAGAGTTATACCAGATACTATTAATACAGATTATCTTATAGGAAATAGTCCTCGTACTTTTGCTGAAAGGATAAGTAAGATTGTTGGTGATTGTATAAATCAAGTCAATATATTATTTAGAACTTGTCAAGAAGTAAAAGATGGTAAAGATGGTAAAGATGGAGATGTAGGTCCTATAGGCCCAAAAGGAAAAGATGGTGTTAATGGTAAAGACGGAAAAGATTTTACTTACGATATGTTTACTCCTGAACAGCTTGCTGCTTTGAAAGGAGATAAGGGAGACAAAGGAGATAAGGGTGATAAAGGTGACAAAGGAGATGCAGGAACTACAGATTATAACGAACTTTCAAATAAACCTACTAACGTAAGTGCCTTTAATAATGATGCAGGTTATCTCACACAACACCAAGACATAACAGGTAAGGAAGATAAGAGCAACAAAGTCACCTCTTGGCAGTCTACCCCTGACAACACCCACTACCCCTCAGAGAAGCTGGTGAAGGATAGTATAGACGGGATGGATAAGGTGTTTTGGTGTACTTATGGAACAACTACTTATACTCAGATTACTACAGCTCTTGCCGCTGGTAAAATGGTGTATTTGTTATATAATGAAAGGTATTATATTTTGACACGCGACACTGGTGAAACATATTATTTTACATCACCTATGGACAGAAATTATTTGGTGCGTGTTGGGAATACTAATGTATGGTTTGCAACTAGCTATATTTTTGAGACAACAAGTAACAAGAAAACCTCTGTATCTGACAATACCTCTTCTGACACATACTACCCCACCACCAAGGCAGTGGCGGATTATGCAGAGAAAAAGACTGATATTGTAGCCCCTGTAGATTCTACAGACCCAACACAGCCTATTTCAAGCCTTACATGCGAGGTAGGGAAGTACTACAGAGTTGATGTTCCTGTTGGTACTTTGGCTATCACCCTTCCTGCTGTTACAGATACCACACATATCAATACCGTTGTCATTATGCTGACAACAGATTCAAACCCTGACGTTAATTTCACTGCCACAGCAATAGGGAATACTATACCCAATGTCTATGCACAGGACGGGTTCTCTATAGATGCTTCTACTACCTATGAGATAAATGCCATGTATAATGGAAGTGCGTGGGTGGTGGCTGCTACTAAGATAGATAAGACTGATATTCAACCGAGTGGAGAGTAAAGAGTATGGGAAGGATGATTAATAGGAGAAGGGTGTTGGGTGAAGGGAAGAAGAAGCAGGTGAACTTGTGGAATATGGTAAGTACATCAATGACAACATCTGCACCTGGATATAATGCAAGTTCTAAGACCATTGCTGCTGACGGGACAATAACATATACTAATAGAAGTGGTGCATCTGCTGCTCGTATCCAACTAACTATGCCTGCCAGTGCAATGGGGCTTGTTAATGGAGTGGAGTATACCGTTAAGGTGTGGGTGCTGAATAATGAGTTATCAACAACGTACAAAAGCCAAATACATACAAATGGTTCATATACTAATTATCTCGGGCCTTCACCAGTTTCTAAGACTTGGACTCAGACAAATGATAATAATATTGCAGTAGGGAACCTTTATGCAGACAACTACTCTAATGGTGCTATATTCAGCATCCGTGTAATGGTTGTGGAAGGTGACCACATTGATGACTATGTGCCTTATGGGGCATGAAGTCCCAACCGACTACATACACACATACACAGAGTAGCAGGAGATGAAGATGGAATACGGATAAGAGGTGACCTGTAATGGGGGGGGGATGAAAAAATAATAATGACGAAAAATCTTTGGAGAATGATATTTAAAATAATATAATTAATATAATTAATTATGTCTATAAAAGAAATTCCAACTAATTTTCGGGTGTATTATAAAGCTATGCGAACAGCTATACAACCCAAATATGAAAAAGCAGTTGATAGTTACGAAAAATTGCTTGTAGACGAAAAGGCTTTATATGAAGATATTAAATCTAAATTAGATATATATAAAGCAAATTATAATGTTAAACTAACAGATTACGAAGAATTTATTTATAATAGATATTCTACAGGAGAATTTTATGCTCATGCTAAAGGATTGTTTGTAAACAAGAAAAATAATTATAAAGCAACAACATCTCTTTATAACTTATATAAACTTGCCAAACAACAAAAAGAACTTCATGATACAAAACATCAAATTGATGTATGGGAAAAAATGTTAGATTTAACTATCGACGAATATAAAGGAGTTCTTGAAAAGTTTTATAATGAAGTAACTAGACAACTTATTGTAGAAGGAAAAGGTTATGTTTTTGAACAACCGTTAGGATGGATTTGTATTAATAGATGTAAAGTAGTTCAAGGTAAAAGAAGACTTCTTGACTTTAAAGCTACTAGAGAAAATAAAGCGAAACTTGTAAGTGAAGGTAAACGTCTTTGGAATAAAGAAGAAGCTGCATACGCTACACAAGTAGGTATAGATTATCAAGGCGTAGATTATAGAATATTTAAAAATGAAGAATATGTATATGAATTTGCTTTGATTAATTGCAGAATAGTTAAAGAAGAAAAAATGGAATTTAAAGTTACTGATAGCCATAGACTTTTCAATACTGGTAAAACAGAAGAAGATTTTATAGCTGAATGTAATGGAGACCTAAATAAAATTTGTAGTCTTAAATGTAATCCTAGACGTAAACTTTTCATGTGTCTTAAAGCAAATGATATTTTATATTTAAATTTTATAAGAAATGAAGGTCAACAATCAGTTAAAACTCCAAAGGCTAATAGGAAAAATCGACAATGATTTTAACATTAGCGAAAGTGATTGGATTCCAAGAGTTGCTGCATGGGTTATTGATGCTTTATCTCAAATGAAAGTTTTACCTATGGAAAGAAAACGTAGGGAACTTGAAGTTTCTGATAAGATTGCCCAATTTCCTTGTGAATTAAATGCAACCGAACTTAAGGTATTTGATTCTGCTGGTAATGAAATACCTAATTATGATAGAGATAAACAATGCGGATGTGATATTAAAAGAGTGTACGCTAGTGGTGAACAGATAGCTGTTACAGATTGGCTTAGTGATACTGTTAAAAGTTGGGAAACAGTACAAATAGCTAACATTGTTAATCCTTCTGGGAAAAATTTTGTTCTTGATGGAAATAAAATAGAACTTAGTTTTGATACAGATAAGATTGAAGTTGAAAGTTTTGAAGTAGCTACTTATCATGATGATTATTACGACTGTGAATGTCCTTATATTTATGATGATGGTTTACTATTAGAAGCTCTTGCTTGGTATGTTCTATTTAAGTATTTAAGTAGAGGTAGCAGTCATCCTATTTATGATTTGAAATCTCAAAATCCTGTTACTAATCCTTACACTCAATGGAACACTCTTCGTCCTAAAGCTGCTGCATCAGTTAAATCAAAGATTGGTAAAACTGATGACGGCTGGAATAATTTCTTTTATAATAGTACTTTTTTACCTAGAGGATAAATTATGAAAGTTAAGCCTAAATTATATCTTAATATGAGTCCTCAAACTGTTGAGGACGGTGCTCTTGCTTTTGCAAGAAATATGAAGATAGACGATGATGGTAATCTAGTATCAGATTTTGGTTATCAAGATATTACTATAGATGTAGATGGAGACGAAACTCCATTAAATTCTTATAATATAGTAGGTCATATTGTAGGAATAGATAATACTATATATTTCTTTGCTCACTATAAACCTGCTGAAGGAGCACAAGGTGTTGAAACGTCTTATATAATAGAATATAATGAATTAACTAATGAAGGACATATTATAAATAGTGATTGGCACTACAGTGGTGGTAAAATAACAGGTTGTGTAAATACAAATATAACAGGAGAAAAGATACTAACTATAGGAGAATATGATGCTCCTGTAGACGTACCTTTGAAACATATAAATCTTTCTCACGCAGGCGATGATGAAACTTTCTATAGTCAAGCACCAGAAGCTCCAACAGCTAATTTAATTTTAAAAGATACATATGTTACCAGTATTCCTAATGGTACATATGTTTTCTTTATTAGATATAGAATTAGAAAAGATGTCTATACTAATTGGTTTCTTTGTAGTCATCCTGTATTTGCAGGTACTTCAGAAAGTACAGCTACTCTTCAAGGTGGATTAAAGTACATTAATATTCACAGAGATTCTGCAAAGTCTTTTGTCTTTCAACTTACTTTTCCTTATGTTGGAAATAAAAGTAGTTATGACGAATTTCAACTTGGCTTTATAATTACACATGATGAAGCTACTGATGCTAGAATATGGAAATCTTTTAAGTTAAGTGGTTTTGCTAATAGTCCAGCTAGTTATGATGCTCAAACAGGAAATAAGAATTTAATTTATTTTGATTATGACAATGTAAAAGAAACTGATATAGATGATTTACTTAGAACTACTTATGAAGTTTACAATGTAAATAATATAGCAGCTTTTAAAAATAAATTATATATTAGTAATTATAAAGAAAGTGATTTAAATGTAAATATACAAAACATTGCTTCTAATGTTATATTGTCTCCTGCAGCACAAGCTATAACAAACATAATACAAAAAGATGTAACATTTTCAATAGATGGTACTGATTATTCTGCTATATATAATTATACTAAACGTTACTATGATAGTGTAGATGACTCTGGAACTATTACTTCTATAGCAGATTTAATGGAAACTTATTGGGAGAATATAAGAGGTATTATAAATTTAAATCTAATTTCTAATTTAATAAAAGACGAAACAACTACTATAAAAGATGTATTAACCTTCAAAGTTAATTATAATGCAGATATATATCCTAATTATCCTGCTATTACAGATATAGCTTTTGTAAATACAATAACAAATAATTTATTAGGAAAAGCTATTTTTGGTCCAGATTTTCTTACTGGTTATCCTGGAAGTGAAGATACACCTTGGAGATATGTTTACGCAAAATATGGTATAATACAGTTAGATAGTATAGGAGATGATAATAGATTAAGTAGGTATATAAGGTCTGGCGATGCAGCAGCAGAAGGAGACCCTGAATATCCTAATCATCCTTGGTATGATTTAGGTCTTACTTTTGCTTTTGGCTCTTTAGCCGATATAGACAATTATCCTGGTAAGTATAATGAATTTTTCAAGTTTAATAAAGATACATTAACTTATGATAATTTAGGAGAAGTAGAAAACTATTGGTATGCTAGAGACCAAGTATTTACAGCTTATGCTAAAGGTTTTATTCCAGAGGTTCTTAAAAAAGAAATAGAAAGTAAAAAAGTATTTATACTTGACTATATAGAAATTTTATCTGGTGCTAAAACTGAAACATATCATTATTTCTTCGATGTTGATGATGTTGAAAATCACGATAAAGATAATGAATATTATGTTGGAGTAAGTGAAGATGGTTATCAACTATATATGTCAGATTGTCTTGAAGACTATGTATCTACAAATAATATAACAAGTTCGTTAAAAGATAAAATAATAGACTCATTAGTAGACTTATGTAGACATATACAAGGATTTGATGATAACGGAACTCCAGTATTTAAAGTAGATGGTGATGTAGAAATAAAAAGCAATACTCTGAAGTTTGTTTTTACTAAATGTGATTTTAATTTTGAATATGATGAGAGAACTAATATAGATAGTCAATACAACCTTGATTGTAGGGTTAATATGGATAAGACTAAATATTATGTTATAGCTGATTTAACTTTTAAAGATACCGCTCTTATTATAAATATAAATACAAATCAAGTAGAACAATCTTCTACATTAATGCCGTTTTCTGTATATCAACCATATATTCATCTTGTAGATAAGCATAATATAATAAATAATGGAATTCCTCTTTCTCAAATAC
>Ga0310696_10003083_pt1 | contig 21124 bp, 22 predicted proteins | sample AusTroGonzalo_MG_4_FD_203885 | JGI IMG/M metagenome (GOLD analysis project Ga0310696, IMG submission 203885) | Bovine rumen microbial communities from tropical cattle in Woodstock, Queensland, Australia - Gonzalo_02 (v2) (version 2) | ecosystem: Host-associated > Mammals > Digestive system >... | reverse complement strand
GCTGCTGGGCAGCCAGGATAACCTGCTCAATCTGCTGCTCGGATGGAATCTCGAATCCTTCCTTATCGGGTGCATACATGAGCACTACCTGATTCTTATCGGTGATGAGCTCCTTCACGGCTGCATTCACCTCGGCCAGTGTTACCTGGGCATCGAGTTTCTGGGTGTTCTCGAGCATAAAGTCGGCCGATACCAGAGGCTCGCCCTCGAGGAAGTTATCGACACATGCGTTTACGTAGTGCGAGTTACGATAGTCGGCCTGCATCTTAGCACGGCGCTCGGCAGCGTTGAGGCGCAGTTTCTTGGCACGATCCAGCTCGCTCTGTGTAAAGCCATGCTGACGGGCACGCTCGGCAACGCCAATAGCGCTGATGATACCACCTAAGATGTTGTCCTGCTTGCAGCTGATGCTGACAGAGAAGGCATCCTTGGTGCGACTGAGGAAGAAGGTTGAAGCACGGCCTGTAGCGCTCTGGAACGGAGGCTCGGGCAACTGGCGCAGCTCGGCATAGCGGTCGTTGAGCATGGTGCTAATCAGTCCGTCGATATAGCCATCACGCAGATATTTCTCGCTGTTCTTCTCGCTGTCGGGTGTAGCCTCGCGCTTCTGGTAGATGTGGCAGAGCACAATGGGCTGCTCCTTATCCTTCTCGATGTCGACAATCATCTTGTCGTTGTCGGCTACAGGATAGTAGATGCGCTCGGCAGCCTTCTTAGGCATGGGGATTGACGAGAAGGTTTTCTTGATTTTCTTCTCCATCTTATCCACGTCGAAATCGCCCACTACGATAATAGCCTGCAGGTCGGGGCGATACCACTTCTGATAGTAGTCGCGCAGATCCTTGTAAGGGAAGTTGTCGACGATATCCATCGAACCGATAGGCATACAGTCCTCATACTTAGTACCTTTGTAGATTTTGGGCATGGCCTGCTCCATGAGGCGCTGTACAGCCATACCGGCACGGCGTGTGCGCCACTCCTCGTGGATAACACCACGCTCCTTATCAATCTCGGCATCCTCGAGCAACAGGTAGTGGCTCCAGTCGTGCAGCACCAGCAGACAAGAGTCGATGATGCCATCGCGCTTCAGGGGTGCTGAGCCGATGTGATACACCGTCTGGTCGATAGAGGTGTAGGCATTGAGGTTGGCACCGAACTTTACGCCGATGGTCTCACACCAGGGCACGATACCCAACTTCTTACCCTTGCCGGGGAAGTTCTTAGTACCGTTGAAAGCCATGTGCTCTAGGAAGTGAGCCAGTCCGCGCTGGCGTGGCTCCTCCAGAATGGAACCCACACGCTGGGCAATATAGAAGTCGGCCAGACCCGCCTCTTTGGCATTGTGGCGGATGTAGTAGGTCATGCCGTTCTTGAGCTTACCTTTGCGAACGGTGGGGTCCTGTGGCAGGCTCTGGGCAACTGCTACTGTCTGAGTAGACAGCAGCAGCGCGAAGAGTGATAATGTTTTGAATGTCATATATATACGATTATGTTATTTAAGTAAAGAAGGAACAGCCTCGGCTGTGAAATCGTTGGTAGAATTGTTGGTATCTACATACTTGCCATCGGCATCCTGCTTGCGGATAACAGCCTTGCTGTAACGGGTCTTATCGTTCAGTGTCTTACCGCAGAAGGTCCAGCCGCTATCAACGTTGGCAGGCAATACATTCCACTGCCACTCTTCCTCTACGCTCAGGTTCACACCATCAACCACCCACTTCATAGGTACCTTGTAGGTGTTGTTCACCTTCATCTCATAGGCATTGCCGTTCACGGTCATCACGTACTTACCTACATAGGCATTGTTCTTCAGGAAGTCGTCCTTGGTGCCGTGCATCTTGGCAATAGCGTACGACTTGAAGCCACGGTTGTGCATGGTGTAGAGGGTTGCGGTATAGCAGTACCACTTGTCGAGGTTAGGCACATTCTCGTTGTCGACATCGTTGTAGGTAGGATTGCTGCTGATGTCGTAGAACTCGAAGTCGGCACCACGCAGGTCGATCGAGTTGGCATTGCCCTCCTTGTGGTTGATGGCATTAACAGCCAGAGTGATCGACTTGCCTGGCTCTACAGGTACGCTCATACCTGTGCCGGGAATCATGTAAACAGCATCTACTGCCAGTGTGTCCTTGCTGATGTCGGGCACGTACTCGTAGTTGTTTACAGTGAGGAACGACGACTCTACGAAAGCCAGACTGTCGGCATAGAGAGTTACATCCGAGTTGTTGGTAATCGTGATGTACTGGTCGTTGCTGTACTGCTTGCCCTCGGGAGTGGTGGTACCAGTGAAGAAGATTTCGCTGATGACGAAACCGCCCTTGGCTGCAAAGGTGTTTACGGTGAGCTTAGCGCTCTTAGCCTGACGTGAGAGCACCACGTTATCCTGCGTCATCTCGAAGCTGCTCTTACCAGCTACGCCATCGACGGTAAAGGTCAGGTCGCCCTTAGAGGTGAGGTTGTAGGTGCCCTCGGCCACCTCGTTGAACTCTACTACATAGCCATCGGCAGTCTTCTTAATGGCGTTAGCAGCTACGTGAGCCTCGCCGGTCTTTACATCTACGAGTGTTGTTACATCGTTCGAAACCACAACGTTCTCGAGGTTCAATGGCATCTCGATAGCTACGCTAACAGGCTCGTTGATAATTACTGGACCATCGTCGCTGCTACAAGCCGAAAGTGAAAGTCCCAGAGTGAGGAGCATCATCAGGCCCCCAATGAAATTCTTTTTCATGTTTTCTTTGTTTTTTTATTGTTATTATACTTGTGATTTAAAATGTCATACCTAATTTGAGCGTGAAGCGCAGCTCGTGCTCGCTCTCAGAGCAGAAGGTGGCACCGCCAAGCAACTCGGCAAAAATGCCGTAACGACTGTCGGCCAGTGTATGATCGGCACGCACGCTGGCCGAAACCGAGGTGTAGTCGGCCTTGAGATAGCGGTAGTTGTGGTTGAGCATAGCTACAGCCGCAGCCTCGGTGTTGAGCACTGGGATGCTTAGCTCGCTATCCACATGCTTGATATAGGCACCGTTCAGACTGCAGGTAAGGGTGCTCTGCTGGCCTATGCCGGCCATGAGCTGGGCACCCAGCTTTCCGTACACACGTGCATACTTCTGCTTGCGCTCGGGCTCTACATATTTCTCGGTGTTCTGCTCGTAGCCGGCCTTGAGCAGCACATGCCAATCGGTGTTCTCATGACTGCCGTAAAGGGCATTCAGGCTGGCATTGAGTATATCGTTCTTATACATGGTAAGCGTGGTGAGGATAGGGTAGTTGTTGGATTGCGACGAACCTACCATATTCTCATCGCCCAGTCTTTGGGTGTAGCTGGCATCAACGTAGATGGCCGCATCGTGCTGAGCGCGGTGCTTATAGCCCGCCTGCAGGTGTGCCTCGTGGCGATAGAGCTTGGTGAGGGGCAGCGAGTTGAGCGAGGCAGCTATGCGCTCGTAGCGGTGCTGGCCCAGCGTGATGTTACCAAAGAGGCCGTTGCCGTTAAGCGGACTGGCATTGATGTACAGCTGCGTGCCGCCACCATTGAAATACAGGTTGTTGACCTCGCCCGAGAAGCGTACGTAGACAGCGCCTAAGCCCGTCATCTGGAACTCGGGTATCACGCCCTCTTCACGATAGAAGGTCACGTTGTCGGTCTGCTTGTAGATGTTTGCCTCGAAGGCTGCACCCCAGTGATAACGGCTTGTTTCATAGGCTGCACCTGCACGCAGGGTAAGATCGGACACGATGGCACGCATACGTGGGTCGGTGGTGCGGTACTCGTGTTCGGCACGGAACATCATCTCGCCACCCAGCAGCACCTTGCCAAGGCGTGTGGCATAGCCACCCTCGAACACATAGCGCTCCTTCTCGGTGCGCCCGCCTAAGGTGTCGGCCAAGATGTAAGGTTCTATGAGTTCATAGTCGGAAACCGAACTCCATTTGATAGACCGATTATGACCAGTCATATACGAGGCTTTACCCCAAACGGCCGTCAGGTTCGACAAACGGAGGTAGGTATCGGCCTCTATCTGATAGTGCGTGTGGCCTGTACCTTTTTGCAGTACAAAAGCCTTGGACTGTTGCTGGTAATCGGCTAGGATTGCCAACTGCGAATAGTCGGTAGCAAAGGCTGCACCATGCAGGGCAGGGTTCTTCCAGGCCTCAAGGTTCACCGTGTTCCATACGGTGTGGTGTTCGGTAAGCACCGAATCGGGTGTGGCAGCCATCACAGGTATGGCTGCTACTAAAAGGATGATATGTAGTATCTGCTTATTCATTCGTCTAACAGGATAATGGGTAATTTTGCCGTGCTCAATGGCATGTCGGCAAACGGGGTGTAATCGGAGTGTGCACGGTAGTGGCGGGTTTGCAAGCCACCATGGGTTGTGGTGTACTGTATCATGCCCACCACATCTATCTTATAAGCTCCACGCAGTACCTGCATATCGAAGTTGTAGTCGGTGATGTTGGATGTTGACTGACTGAGCGTGGTATTGAGGCTCTGCAATGTCATGGTGCCCTGTATCTGGCGCACGCTGATGCTGTCGGGCACGGTGAGCGTGAGTCGGGCTGTGGTATAATAATCAGTCTGCTCCTGGTGGCAGCTGGCAAGTGTGAATGCCCCGATAACCAGGGCTAAGAGTGGTAGTATTCTTTTCATATCTTTACATTCATTTCAAGTCCGAAATAGGGGGTAACATGGCGGCGGAAGATATAGCCCTTGCGCTCGTAGTCGGGGGTATAGTCCCAGATCTTATTGCAGAACATAGCTACCTGCAGACGGTCGGCAAAGAGCTTTTTTGTTACCTTGAGGTTCAGGTTCATCGACATAGGTACGCGTGTAAGCTCGTAGAGCGACTCGCTGTTGGTGCGGATGAGCCACTGCAGATAGGTGTCAGTCTCATCGCCCGCCTGCCAGTCGTGTATATTGCCATCGGGGTCGATATACGCATCGGGCGTGTTGCTGATGCGATCGCGCTGCGACATGGTGTACCACAGGAACTGGGCCGACACCGAGAATCCCAGTTTGAGGCGAGGCACATCGGTATCGAAGGTAAAATTGGTGTTCAGCGTCTCGCTCACCGATCCGTCGGCATCGTGATACAAACCTACGTACTGGTAACTGCGGTCGCCCACCACCATACTGGGACGATAGGTCTCGAGCATGGAGTTGCGATAGTGGGTGTGGAACCAGGCACCGTTGATGGTGAGACGGGTGAGTATCTTTGGCAATCGGACGGTTTCGAGGGTGTACTCGATACCTTGTTTGTCGGTCTCGCTACCGTTGGTGTACTGGCTGTAGCCTGCCAACTCGCTGCGCAGGGTGTAAGGCAGACCTGTGAGCGAGGGTGGGGCGGTGAGTTCGGAACCTACAATGCCCGAGGCGTCGTACTCCTTATACTGATAGCTCTCGTAGTGTGTCTGACTGCGGAAGCCCGACGTCATGCGCTCACGGAAGTATGTTACCGAGAAGCGGTTGCCACCTACGTTGATATCGGCAGTTACCTCCCACTTGAGGTTGCGGGCAGCCTGCAGCTCCACGTTGCGTGGATCGCGAATGTAGGTCATGAGGTTCACCTTACGGTAGTCGGGGTTCTCATGGTAATAGTTCAGCTGGATAAAGTCGATATACAGTTTGTCGGGAAATAGCTGCTCCATGGTGGGCATCTTGGTGTGCTGACCTACACCACCTGCAAAGCGCACAAACGAGGGCTTGCCAAAGAGCTTGAACTGAGGCAGGGTGTAGCCGGCATTGGCGCGTGGGTCGAGGTACACCTTGCCATGCATGGTGTACTCGCTGGGCAGATTCAGCATCTCGGTAGCACGGATGCCCGCAGCGAGTTCAAAAGTACCAATAGCAGTGGGCCACTTGAGGTTCTCTTCGGCAAAGGCCGACACACGGTGGTTGGCGGGGATATCGTAGAGTGGACGTTCGCGGGTGGATACACCTGGATACAGCGGACGTTCAGGATCGTACACCTGACCTGCACCGTAGTTCTTATCCATATTCCAGTCGGCACCAATCAGCAAGGCATTCGAGAGCTTGGTAGTGGGCACCTGGATGCGTGCCGACAGCTTGGCGTACATATTAAATGGCTTACCAATCACCTCGTGGTCGGCCATATACTTCCAAGGCAGCAGCAAGGCATCGGCCTCGCCCTCCTCGCGGTTGGTAGCCGCTACGGTGGTACGGTTCAGCTGTACCAGTCGGCGGCGCTTAATCTGGTCGTATTCGTAGGCGGTCGACAACATGAGTCCTGCCGATTTGAGCCAGGTATTCTTCTTGGTCTTCAGTGTGAGATCGCCCATCCACGCTATGCGGTTGTACTGCGAACGATAGGAATCCTCCACGCTGTAGTTTAGGTCGGGGTCAACCTTGTCGTTATCGAACGAGCCGGTGTAGTCGACATTGGTAGATAGACTCAGGTCGTAATTGCTGTACAGCCACTGCTTGTGCAGACGGGCCGACAGGGTTACCCGCTTGTAGTTCTCGAGGGTGTTACGTGGGTCAGCCTTCGAATCGAGGTAATCGGCACTCAGGTTTAAACTCAGGTGCTGGGGCTGCCACTCCAGTCCCTTCGATACATAAAAAAGTTTAGAGCTCATGTCGGCCTTGAGGCGCAGGCGCATGTCATGACCACCCTTTTTGCGCTCAATCTTGACCAGTCCGCTGGTCAAGTCGCCATACTCAACCGAAGGGATACCACGAATTACCTCAACCTTCTCAATATCGTCGGTAGAGAGTGAACGCATATCGACACCCGCATTGGTAAAGTCGCGATAGGTAGATTCGGTATCCCACGCACCGCTTACATACTGCATGTTAGCATTGGTAGAGATGGGCGCACCATCGACCATGAACTGTGTGCCAAGCGACGATGTCATGTACTGACTGCCACCTGAGTCCGCCTCGCGTATGTGTATAACATTAGGTGTACTGAGCGATGGTGTTTGTGCACGACCACCAGGCAACAGTTCTAAGATATCAGCAAAGCTAGATGGCTGCAGATGCTCCATGGCGTGTTTCTGGATGACCGAAGAACTGGTGAGGCCATGACTTTCCTGAGCGGTAACAACCACCTCGCCCAGACGGCTAATCTCGGCCTGCATCAGGTAACGCCCATCCTTGGTAGGGGCGGTAATCAGCGTCTTATAACCGATATAAGATATCTTAAGCTTTGTTTCACTATTATTGGGTATCTGAAAACGTCCATCGGTATTGGTAACGGTAATGGGCTTGCCGTTTCGGGCGTTTGATATCGTGGCGCCTATCACCGGCTCTTTCGTATCTGCATCGACTACCAAACCTCGTATAATTATCTGTGAATCAGATATTTGTGATATTAGTGTAATTCCAAAAACTACTATTAACCTTTTAATCTGCATATCCTTTAAAATTGTAATGCAAAGGTATAAATATCCAGAAATATGTGCAATACCCATTTATTGGTAATTTGCGTAGTGTTGCGTAACAACAATTAGGGATAAACACAAGCTTTCGAGAATTCAAAACACTCGGTTTTGAGTATTGCGGGGGTGGTGGAATAGCCGTACCTTTGCAGCCGTGTTTTTTAAATTATTCAACTATGGTAAAAAGATGTTTATTTGTATTAGGGTTAGTAGCGTTTGGAACTCTTACAGCTCTATCGAGAGAAGATGAAAAAGATGTAGATAGCGTGCTAACTAAAAAAGACCCCATTGAACTACGTGAAGTAAAGGTGGTGGGGCGCAGTAAAATCAGAAAACTTCAGGAGGTAGGCATGCCAGTATCGGTATTAGGTCAACGACAACTTGAAGGTACCGCCAACAATATTAACGACGTACTGGCACATGCTACAGGTATTACAGTACGTAACACGGGTGGAGTAGGTAGTGCCTCGCGTGTGTCGGTGCGCGGATTAGAAGGTAAGCGCATGGGCGTGTATATTGACGAGGCCGCTATTGGACAGCTGAGCGACTATATGTCGCTGAACGATGTACCTACCGACATGATTGAGCGCATAGAAATATATAAAGGTATTGTGCCTTACCGTTTTGGCGGCTCGGCTTTGGGTGGCGCTGTAAACGTTGTTACCAAGGAGTATCCACCGGTATATCTGGATGCCAGTTATGAGTTTGCTTCGTTTAATACCCACAAACTGAACTTTGCCTTTAAGCGCACCAATGCTGCCACAGGCTTGCAGTTTGGCTTGGGAGGCTGCTTAGCTTACTCGGACAACGACTATAAGATGCACCTGCAGAACCTTGACAACCGCGTAGTAAAACGCGATCACGACAACTTCAGGAAGATGATGGTGGGCGGTTCGCTGAAAGCCACTAAATGGTATTTCGACGAGGCCAAACTTGAGTTTATCGTTACTGGAACAAGGGCCGAGATTCAGGGTATTGACAGCGATATACGCGAGGCATATAACCACTGTTTGAGTGGTATTGTGGCCCTGAAGCTTACACGCGACAATTTTCTGTTAGACGGGTTGGATATGGACTTTGATGGCTGTTACAGTTATGGTAAGAACGGACTGGTTGATAAGGCCATGTATCGCTACGACTGGGATGGTAACCGCTATCCGGCAGTATCGACCTACGGTGGTGAACAAGGCAATTACGCCTCGGATTCTGATAATCGCACGCACGACTGGGTAGGAAAGCTGAATATGAACTACCTGATGAACGAGCATCACACTGTAAACTTAAACCTGTATGCTACACACACCCGACAGAAGCCGAAAAATGAACTGATGGATAAGAGCTTTGGATACCAAACGAACTTTCCAAGTAGAATGAGTAGCTTTACGGTGGGCCTGTCGTACGACCTCACACTGTTTGGTGGTAGATTCATGAGTTCTACAACGCTGAAAAACTTTAGCTATAGTTCGCGCACCAAGGTGTTAGACCATATCTACGTAAACAAGCCACTGGATATTAGTCTGAGTCGTAACTACTGGGGAGCCAGCGAGGCGTTGCGCTACAAGATTACCAAAGAGCTGATGGTGAAAGCCTCGTTTAGTTCGGAGGTACGTATTCCAACTGCCGAGGAGCTGACAGGTAACGGTTACTCTATCCTGCCATCAACCGATTTGGAACCAGAGCGCTGCAAAGGACTGAATGCCGGATTGCTGTTCCATCGTCCTAATAACTTCGGATTCATTGAGATTGAAGCTAACTACTTCTTGAACCAGTTAGATAATATGATTCGTTATCAGGCAGATATGATTCCATCAATGGCTCGATATGCCAACTTTGGAAAGGTGGTAACTAAAGGTATTGAGGGCGAGGTGAAAGGCGACGTAACATCGTTCTTGTATTTCTATGCCAACGCCACATATCAGGACCTGAGAGATAAGCGTAAGTACGAGTTAGGCTCAACAGCTGCTAACCCAACATATAATAAGCGCATGCCAAACATCCCTTATTTCTTGGCTAATGCCGGTATAGAACTGCACAAGGAAAACCTGTTTGGTGGCAGGGCCCAGAACAGTCGTCTGCTGGTTGACGCATCGTATATACACGAGTATTTTTACGACTTTGAGATGAGTAAGTATCAGGACCGTAAGATTCCCACATCGTTTACCATCGATGCCGGCATAGAGCATAGCTTTGAGAATAACCGATGGACACTCTCGTTCAAACTGAAGAACCTGACCGACAGGATTGTGTACTCCGATTTGAACCGTCCGCTGCCTGGACGTAACTTTGCAGTAAAGGTAAAATATATTATGAAATAACTGATTAATAAACAATTTAAAAAGAACATGAACATTAAACATTTAATTTGGGTAGCAGCTTTTGCAATGGCAATGACAGGCTGCGACAGTGACGACAACAACAAGGGTAACAACGGAAACGAACCAGAAACTGGTAAAATCCTGTTTTCTACGACAGTAACCAATCCATCGGGCGACAGCGGTAGCGGCTACCTGCAGAGTGTGGGCACACTTGAGGGTGGGGTGTACTATAACAACTCAAATGCTATTCCTTTAGGATTCGGCTCATACCCATGTGTATGCGAGAGTGGAAATATTTATGTGTTCCCTGATTATATGGGAGGTACCGAACTAAAACTACGCCGTTTTATCCTTAACGACAAGCATGAGCTGGAACTGAAAGGCTCGATGGCACTGCCTGCCAATTCGAGTGCAGCCATTGTCGTAGAGGCAAGCGCTGAGAAAGCCTACGTATGCTGCCAGAGCTTAGATATGATTATTGTGTTTAACCCACAAACGATGACTGAACTGGGACGTATCGATGTGTCGAGCTTGCGTAACGAAGGAGTGTCGGCCTATCCAGGTGCGCTCTACATTCGCGACGGCATTCTATACGTAGCTCTCGAGCAGTATAACTCGCAGTGGATGCCACAGGAGAACGCTCTTGAAATGGCACTCTACAACGTAGCCGACGACACGTTTATCAAAAAGATACGCAACACCTCGCTGGGACTTTGCGGACCCACAAGACCTATTGACAATCAGTCGATATTTGAAGACGAGAAGGGCGACCTATATATAAACTGCACAGGCTCGTTTGGTTATATTCCTGGACTTGATGCAGGTATTGCCCGTATCAAGAAAGGACAGACGGAGTTTGACGAGAGTTATAGCATCAACTTCAGTAATACCAAGTTCCAGGGACTGAGTTGTGACTATGTGAACCTGTTAGCGATGTGCCGCTATGCTGGCAACGGCAAACTCTATGCTTATGGTTTTGCCTACGCGCTTGATCCTGATAACCCCAATACGTATATCGCCCGCTTGGGTGTACCCGTGATTGTTGACATCTACAATAAGACTGCCAAGGTTATCGAGGGGTTGCCACTTTCAAACGGACACGGTGTAGCTATGGGACGTCATGCTAATAAGATGGTTTATGGTTCGGCTAACGATGAGTACAACGGCTTCTCGACCGTTGACCTGACAACCGGACAGATTGAAACCAAAGTAGCAACAGTTGAGGGATATCCTTCGTTCTTCTATAGTTTTGAATAAAACAGAACTTCCCCCTCCTGATGAATGGGAGGGGGAAGTATTATTTATTTCTTATTATTGCATGTTGAACGTGAAGTCTTCACTATCGCTGTTTATGCCAGAGTCGGTCTGTCGCCATACAATTTTGTAGCTGCCGGTATCAGGCACACCGCCTACTTTTCCAGCCTCTTTCAGAATCTCCTTCACGTTTTTGTTTTGTGTAAAGGCATCCTTCGATACATACACAAACCTACCAATCTCATCGTATTCCTCAACCTTCTTACCCTCGTTGTACGATTTCATGTGATCGGGCTTGTTGGTGTAGAACACACTCGATGACAGAAAATACTGCTTGAGCTGCTCGGTCAGATAGTTCTTGATCTTCGTAACGTCGGCTCCCTCGGCATCGGATGTAACGCTCATGCTCCATGTTTGTATATAACGTGGTGGGCAGTTGATGATTATCGGTGTTACTGTTCGGGTCTTACCAATTGATATGTAATGTGCGTATGCCTCACCAATATGACTGAAGGCACGATCATAAGTCAACCAGTCGTCCTGCAGTAAGAATGTGGGCTGTATGGTTACCGTTTGCGACTTGCTTCCAGCTACCGTCCAAACCCATGCCTGCTCTACAGTACAGGTATTCAGATTCTGGTTATAGGACGTTACCGATTGTGTGACGCAGTAAACGTCGCAGTCCTTTTCTTTCGAGTAGGTCGTCCATATTCTGTATGTCAGCGTACAGTTGTGATATCTTGAGTAGCCCTCAGGACCATTCATCTGCATACCCATATCGTAGGTAAAGTCGTGCGACTTGGAAATCTTGTCTACATACTGTTCTGCCTCGCCGCCAGCACGTGTTGCCATAATTCGTGCAGCAGCTTTGCGACTTTCGGCCTTTTGGGCCTCGCTTTCCTGGGTATTTATCCAATGGGCAGCGCAGTCGGCTTTCTGTCCATATTGGTACTCAGTCATCGGTTCGGCCTCACGATAGGCTATATAGCCGTCTTCCTCACGGAATATGGCCAGCGACAGATAGTCGCCTCTGCCTTCCTCGTTCAGATAGACGGAGAAGTCGAAGTTGTCGCTTCACATCATTATACGTTCAAGGGTTTCCGTGTTTAACATCAGTACCACATGTTTAGCTGTGACGTTATTACCACCCTCCAGATAAGAGGTGACAACGCCTCGAATACTGCTTACCAACAATTTAAGATTGTCGATCGTAGGATTGGTAACCACGATGGAGCCACCCTTCGATAGCACCATAATCATAGATGCCAACTCGTAATTCCATAGTTTTCCAATCTTCTCGTTGGGAATAATAATATTCTCAATCTCCTCATTGGGCAGTTCTGTATTGTCATCCCTTAAATTTGCAGCACGATTCGTAGCACGAGCCACCAGCGACTGTCCCTCGTGCATATAGTTGCCATCAAAGGCAAATGTCTTTCCCTTCAGTTCAACCGTCATAGCATCGGCCATCGGCTGTGTCTCAGGTAATACATAATTCTCAAGATAATCTGGAAATGAAAAAAGGCTCGTTTCACAACGAACCTTTTCCCAATAAAAAATTACTTAAAAACTAAATTAATCAACCATAAACCTTAACCATTAAAATCTTTTTCTGCTGCAAATTTACGTCATTTGACAGAAATTAATGTTTGTTTTGCGATATTTTATGTTTAAAATGCGTTATTTATTCCGCGGTTTAACTTTTGTTTACCAAAATGCGGGTATTTTCTTATTTCTTCATGTCTTTTGCTACCCAAAGAATCCAAGAATCGATGTTATCGGAAAGTTGCTCAGGATAGGGTAGCGGAATAATAATGTCAGGTGCACAGCCGGGCGCCTTCTTCTTACAATATGCTTCGAATGTACTTTCAACCGTCATCGGGAAGCGCATGTATATATTACTGTTAGGCAGACGTACCTCGTTGCAGTTTCCCGTTTGCTCACAGCCCATGGTATTTTCCTTACCATAAACCTTGGCATGTTTCTTAGAGTAGTTGCGCACATAGCGTACAGGTGTTTCGGCAGCGCTGGCACTGTTGTTGTCGATGATGATAGCACCTTTACGCACCAGCGGTGTGTGCGGATGCTGTCCTTTAGATGATGATGTCCAGTTAACAAAGCTGCCATCAGTAACGTGAACAGCCTCGTTCATAACCCTGTTTTGAAAGTTGTTGCCTTCAGGATCACAATATTTCTTCAACTCCTTGTTGTTTTCGTAACTTACTCTATAAAAATCCTGTTCATCGTGCATGGCAGGGCTATCGCACATAAATCTGGTAAACAGCAGACTGATGGCATCGCCGCCGCCTGTATTACCACGCAGATCTAAAATAAGGTATTTACAGCCCGACTGTTTGAACTCCTGTTCTTTTTCATGCATCCAGTCCCACGTGGGGTTTTCGCCTCTGCAAGAAGGTAGACGTAACAGGTAGGTATCATCATCTACCTTACAGCCAATAGGCTGGGGGGAATATGGAGAGATGAGTTTATTGTAATCTATCATCTCTTCCGAACGCAGTTTCCAGAAATATTCAGATGAACAGCCCGTATGGCGGTCGAAGTTCTTATGAAACCAGAAGATATAACGTCCTACGGCTTCATCGGCAGAGATTTCGCCTTGCAATAATTGTGATAGCAGACTATCTTTTAATAACTTATATTCATTTTCGTATCCGCAACGCATTAAGATGGGAAAAATGGCATTACTCCGTTCGTTTACATCGATGGCATAGTCAAAAGTCTCAAAAGCCTGGCGAATGGCATCCGACTTGGTTCCATATCTCTTGGTAAACTCATCTAATAGGTACTTTGATATATCCTTCTTCATGCTTGGTGTTTGGATGCCTAATGCTTTTTGTACGCTCTCAGGCAATCCACATCTATCCCAAACAGTGACTATCGGACGACCATCGTTATCGAGCGTGGTTACAGATATGGTTTCGTTATCAATCCAGGTTATCATACAAACCATATCATTCATCTCAATAGCATTTTCGCTGAGATAGCTGCAACGCTTATATTGGCACTGAACCATTTGGGCATTTGGAACCACAGCCGTCACAGCGCCGTTATTACCAAACACCTGATAGGTATCCATTCCCACACGAGCCACCCAGTACTGAGACGTAGTGGTGTTGGTGAGTTGTTTGCCTCGCAGTTTCCATGTGCCATGCAAGCGATGTGGCTTTTCAGCAGGTGTCATCTTCAAGATATCCATAGTAGTCTGGATATTTTCGGCATCTAACATAATGGTTACCGAGTCGAGGTTTACTTGGTGAAGCTTGTTGTTCTGTGAATATCCCGCCTGTGCTGCAAGGGCGAACATCAGAGAAAATAAAATCTGTTTCATATTCTTATGATTACTGTTTATGATTGCTGATGGTTATGGTATTTAAAGAGTCCCTGAATTACTCCAGAGACTTTGAGTGATTCGTTCGGGGCTGTTACCCGACTGATTACCAGTGCTTTATGAGGGCATGTACTACGCTCTGGAATTTGTAGCACACCGACATCGTACTCTACAATAATCTTGTCTCATGGAATATCAACTTGTCCCTGTCCTCTAACTAACATAATTAGTTGTTTGAACGTTGCAAAGGTACACATTTTCTGTGTTATTACCAAATATCGAACCCATTTTTTTTATACGTGCTACCGCTCACAGTCCTCGACTTTTATCATCATTGCATCCGTGATAAAGACGGAAAATCACGTTGGGGTTACGAAGTCATTTATTTGTTCGACCAAGTTTAGCAAATTTCTTTTCTAAATAGTATATCCTCTATTCGTGCGAGCTGTTGGATTCCTAAGCCAACGGTTCGCATTTTTTTATTTTTCTTTTTTTTCGCACACGTGGCATCATACTTCGATTATGAAGCTTATGCCTGCGATTTGTTTATCGATGATTATTACTTCACAAAAGGCTATGTGTTCAGAAGATAATCTGAGTACATAGTCTATCTTCTCTTATTACTTTTGGTGCAGCCTTTCCCGCCAGCACTAAAATTTTCTTGCCATTTCGGTAAATATGTAATTGTCGCGACCTCACAACTGCAGTAATTTCAGGATCATTCTGCATCGTCAGCCAAAGCTGATGATACACACCATCCTCTTCGAATAGTTTCTTCTGCAAGTGCGAGCACATGTTGGAAGTAACTATGTTCATTTCAATCTCTTTTCAAACTTAAATAATCCATCTTCCTGGTCGAATTGCTCTGGCATATTGGGATCAGGATGATGCTCGTTGAAGAACTCAACGGCATGGAAACCGCATCGGTTGATGTAGAAGTGGATATTCCGGCGGTCGAAATACGGAGTACAGGTTTCCCATACTTCTATCTCTTGATGCATGTCCTCTATAGATTTCCAGATAGTCTGACCTATACCTTTACTCTGAACACCCACCTTTACATAGAGAAATGCGAGTTCGCCTATTGTGCCATTAGTGGTGATGATGGCGCCACCCATTCTCTGTCCATCTTCATTTATAGCCTCGTAAGCTTCGGCACCTTCTACTTCCAATGACTGATAGAAGTCCTTGTCAGGTAGCACCTGCCACTGATTATCGTCTTTATAATATGCCATAAAACCATACTGGAATGCCTCCTGCATCTCTTCTTTAAAATCATTGGTAAGCTCGGCTCTGAGCGGAATCAGACTTATCATTTCTCCCATACTAAGTTAGTTTTTTCCAAATCCACAGTACCGTTACTGCGCCAATAACACAGAAAACAAAGTTGGTAAGGTAGCCCTTGCCAAACAATTCTATGTTCAATAAATGACTGATGAATGTTCCTGAATAGCTGCCGATGATACCTACGATGAGGTTCATACAACATCCTTTCCCTTTACCGCTCATAATGCGGTTGGCAACATAGCCAATCAATATACCTGTAATAATCGGCCAAGCCGTAAAATCTGCAATATGTTCTAACATTTCTGTTACCTTTTTGTTGATTATTTCGGGGCAAAGATAGTAATAATTGGACAATCTAAAAGTAATTAGGCCAATTATTCTGCTTTTTTATGAAATATTATATGTACCTTTGCACCTCTAAAAGAAAGAATAATGATACGAAATCTGTTATTAGTAGCACTTGGAGGAGCAGTAGGTTCTGTGTTGCGCTATCTGCTTTCCGGCATAAACACCTCATTCCCTTGGGGTACTTTCGTCGTCAACATCCTAGGTTCCCTGTTTATTGGAATCTTGGTTGGTTTGGTTAATAAAGGCGTTCTATCTCCAGAAATGAAGTTATTGATGGTTACAGGTTTCTGTGGCGGTTTCACCACATTCAGCACGTTTGCCAACGAATCTTTTGGAATGATAAAAGCTGGTGATGTTCTGCAGATGGCGCTTTACGTTGGTGTTAGCGTTGTCATCGGTATCTTGGCCGTATGGGGTGGAATGGCGCTTTCAAATATATCAATTAAAGGATAACAACATGACACTTCGTGACCTCATAAACTCTGTAGACTCCGAGCAGTACAGCAAGAATCCACTATACCGGAAGCTCCATACCACTAAGCCAGAATACGGCTATATCCGACGTATTCAGGTAAAAGAGCAGGATGGCCAACTCGTAATCACCAACGCCCACATCGGCTCCCTTGGTGACATCCTCACATATGTAATCGAAGTCGCCCCTGATCTGAATATCTCAAAAGTACAGCTCTTGGATGCTATCCTGCAGGAGATGGCAAAAGGCGGCTTCTCTGAAGATGAAGAGTCCGCCTTTTGGAATGATTTCGACAATCTGCAAAAAGCTAAAATTATTCGATAGTTCTACAATTATTCTTCTACCTCGCAGTGTAGAAATCCCATTTCCTTGGCTTTCTCCTGGTTCATGAGAAAATAGATGGCCTCGCCCTCGTTGCAAAGTTCGCCCTTCGAATTGACAATCTCCGCATTGATATATACCAGATTGCGGACTTGCTTCGCGACTTTGGCTCTTATCGTCAGTTCTGGTTCAGTAGTAGGAATGGCTTTTTTGAACTTCACGTTTAGCTGGACGGTATAGCCACTGGTCTGTAGTTTGCGGGTGACCACCCATCCACAAACTTCATCAATCAGTGTACTCAGAATGCCACCGTGCATGGTGTTCACCCAGCCTTGATAATTATGCTGTGGATTCCACTTACTTACGATATAGTCGCCATCCTCATAGAATTCCAAATGAAGTCCGATGGGATTGTCTGGACAACAGCCAAAGCAGTTGTACTCAGGATGATTGCGCCAAGGGTTTATAATCTTCTTCATATCATTCATCAAATTTACTTGCCGAAAGAAGGTATGACATAAACGGGGTTCTTTTCGTGATGGTCACAATCGTGATGATCGCATGACTCGAGAGAATCTTTCAGATTACCACTCAGATAGGCCTTCAATACGTCATCAACCTTGCCCTGACAGCCTCTTATAACTGCGATACCGTGAGCCGAAAGCTTATTGTAGGCTCCCATGCCCATGTTGCCGGCCAGCATGAAAGTGATGCCCATCTCCTGCATCACAGATGCTATATTCGATTTGCATCCGCATCCTTCAGGAGAATCCAGGCGCTCTTGTTTTACCATCTGATTCTGTTCGTCGAGTGTTACTACTGTATAATATGCACAGTGACCGAAGTGGTCATCTACCATGCCATCACGTGTGGGAATTGCAATTAACTTCATCTTTTTTATTGTTTTTTGTTTGCAAAGATACTCTTTATTCTCTGTTTTTTCGTATTTTTGCAGGCATATTTAACAAATGTTGGTTTTAGCATGGAACAAGATTTTGAAATTCGTGATAATAATGATAATGAGATTGCCAAAAGCCTGATTCGAGAGTACTCGACGATTAAAGGTGCAGAGCAGTGCTTTGTTTCTCTTGATAAAGAACTGGCTGATCTGGATTCCTATTATCGGGGTGGGGCTTTTATGATTGGTTATGAGAATAATTATCCTATCGCAACCGTCGCCATCAAAAAGATTGATGACAATGCATGTGAGTTGAAAAGACTATACGTGAAAACTGATTATCGTGGAAAGGGGTATGCCCGACTTCTTGTTGATGCTATCTTGGATAGGGCAAGGAAATTGGGTTATCGGGAGATAAGGCTCACAACAAAACCTGCCGTTATGCTAGTGGCGTATGAGTATTACATACGCAGGGGATTTGAGGAACTTGGAAACGAGAATGGAACTGTTTCCATGAGGTCCTCATTATGATAATGACAACTAGGTTTATTATTTATGAAGAAACGAAAACTTAAGTATGCTGCCATATTCGGCCTCTGTTGGTTTGCACTTTTAGTCATTCTGGTAGATGGAGTCTTGAAATTCCAGATATTGGTCGACTATTTCGGTTCGTACGCATTAATAGAGACCATGCTATTGCTATTGGGCATCCTGCCCACACTAGCGGTTTACAGATTTACAAAAGAAGATGATAATTGAAAGTTGATGAAGCCTATGCCCGCGAATTATTCATAGATGATTATTACTTCACAGAAGACTATGTTTTCAGAAGATAATCTGAAAACATGGTCATTTTCTCAATTTTTATTCGTAACTTTGCACCCCAAAAATAAAAGAAAAGGATAATGACCAAATATATTACAGAGAAAACATTAAGAAGATATCAGCTGGATGCTCCATACTCCGAAGCATATGAATTAAAAAGAAGTTCATTGTTGATTGCATGTCTGATAGCTTTAACATACGATGAATACCGCACAATGCGTCATTGTTCAGATACTGTTAGCAATCCATCATCTGTGAAAGAAATTGAGGAGAAACTAGATAAAGTTAACTCTATAATGGGTACTGAAATCTCGTTGTCTGAAGTATATGAATCTCTGGGTACATGCGAGGATGAAGGAATAGACTCCTATTTAGAATACAAAGAATTAATAGAATCTATAGAAGGCTATTCCATAAAAGTAGATATTATTAAGAAAATCAATGAAGAATTGTTTGATAAGTATGGCGATAATTACTGGAGATGTATTCAATACTCATATTATGGTGAGGTCGCTTTTTGGCTTCTTGAATATCTCTGTGGTGAAATAGATTATGATTCATTTATCCATTCTTTGATAGATATTAAGTTGTTTCCTAATCATAAGCCAATTAATAGTAGCATATTAAAGAAAATGATTAGGGATTCTAATGAATGGACAAATCGTTATTATGAATTGCGCAAAGAAAAATATGCTGATATTGAAGACGAAGAATAAGATATGACATTTCGTGACCTCATAAACTCTGTACCGAATACAGCTACCTCCGACGTATACACATAAAAGAAGATAACGGCCAGCTCACAATCACCAACGTACACATTGGCTCCCTTAGCGACATCCTTACATATGTAATTGAAGTCGCACCCAATCTGAACATCTCAAAGGTTCAGCTCTTGGACGCTATCCTGCAGGAGATGGCAAAAGGCGGCTTCTCTGAAGATGAAGAGTCCGCCTTTTGGAATGATTTCGACAATCTGCAAAAAGCCAAGATTATCCGATAATTCTATTTTATTTCTTCTAAGGCTCCAGTCTCTGAATCGATAATGAAGCCACGAACCATAATATCTTTGGGGACAAGTGGATGAGTTCTGATGGTTTCAACTGTCTTACGGACTGACTCGGGCGTATCTTTGAATCCTTCAAGCCAGTGATTTAAGTCTATGCCGCACTTGCGGATAGTATCGAGTGTTGCATCATTAACACCACGGGCTATCATCTCATGATGGAAATGGTCATAACTCATGTGGCATGCTCCGCAATGCGAGTGAGCCACTACCATGATTTCTTCCACGCCCAGCTCATAGATAGCCACAATGAGGCTACGCATGGCAGAGTCGAATGCAGAAATCACTAATCCTCCTGCATTCTTAATGATTTTGGCATCTCCATTCTTCAATCCCAAAGCTGCCGGCAGAAGCTCTGTCAGGCGGGTGTCCATACATGACAATACCGCCAGTTTCTTATCGGGATACTTACTGGTAAGGTACTTCTCGTAGCCTTTTTGAGCGACGAAGTCTTTATTGAAAGCAATAATCTGGTCAATCATATGCATTTACTCTTTAAATTTACCTGTCGCCCAAAGCTTCCAATACTTCCATCCGCCTGTAGTCCACAGAGCCAGGAAGATAAGCACTGGTTGGAAGAACAATCGAATGAGTCTAGCCTGATCGGTATTGAGGCCGAAGGCATCGATGTGGTTCACATACTGGTTGATGTTCCCAGGGAAGATGGCAACATAGAAAAGTGCCAGCAGCGCACCTGCGATTGCTCTCCATTTGTCGCAGAGGAAGATGATGCCAAGGCCAAAGGCAATCTCAACAACACCCGAGGCCAGAACGACAAAGTCGGTAAAATCTGGACTGAACTGCAACCAAGTAGGCACCTGGGCCACAAACTCCTGACGATTAAACGTCAGATGACTGAATCCTGCATAGGTCATAAATAAGCCTAATAGCAGGCGGAAGATTAGTTTTACGTACTTCATATTAGTGTTTTGTATTTAGGTAATCGTATATTTCAATCGTCCCTGCATCACTTCTGACATTGAGAGCAGGAACATACTCTTCTATTTTTGTGGTACCGCTGGATTTATCTACATTGAAATAGACGAATGCTCCTGTATAACTGCGGAATACCACTTGATAGGCAGAGTCGGTCTCATCGCCCATCTCTACGTACATGATTGATGGATTTTCTTCTGCAGCACTCCAGTCATAAGCACTATGGCAATAGTTGCTCACGCCTATAAGAGCCATTTCAGCCGTTATTTCGCTCTTGGGAGCATTACTGCCACATGAGCAAAACAACATAGTCATCAACATGAATATAAAACCTATCCGTTTCATAATTTCACTTAATAATAATTGCAAATGTAGTGAAAATCATGAAATTTTCGCTACATTTGTCCCCAATTTTAGGATAGTTTATGAAGAAAGGTAGTATTATTACAGCAATCTTGGCTCTGTTCATGATGGTAGCGCCAAGTCAGGTATCCGCTCAGGAAGAAAGCGGATTCACCAAGTTCGACGTCAGAGAAGACTTTACTGAGAATGGTTTCCAATGGTTCCGTGATACTGAGCTACTTGCAGCTGGCAACAAGGAGAAGAACAACGCCATGACCATCGGATGGGGCGGAATCGGCACACTTTA
>Ga0310696_10003082_pt1 | contig 21132 bp, 9 predicted proteins | sample AusTroGonzalo_MG_4_FD_203885 | JGI IMG/M metagenome (GOLD analysis project Ga0310696, IMG submission 203885) | Bovine rumen microbial communities from tropical cattle in Woodstock, Queensland, Australia - Gonzalo_02 (v2) (version 2) | ecosystem: Host-associated > Mammals > Digestive system >... | reverse complement strand
ATATCCCGGGCTTGATGAAGATAGGTGAGAATCGCGGTTGGCAGGCACCGGAAGACCCGACACATGGTGGCGCCGGTGAAGTATGGGACGGTGAGACATCTGTCGTCTTCGCCAGCGGAACGGGTACGGAGGACGATCCATACATCATCAACAATGGTGCCCAGTTGAGTTATCTGGCTAAGTTGACGAATGCCAATGGTGACCTGACCAAGGGCCGTCACTATCGTTTGGAGGCCGACATTAAGTTGAATGAAAAGGTTTTGACTGACACCTACAAAGTGGTAGAGACTCCTTTAAATATTTGGGAACCTATCGGTCAGGACAGCGATCACAAGTTCCAAGGCGTCTTCGATGGTAATAACTATACTGTCTCTGGCGTGTATATCACATCTGACTATAATGCTGGTTTCTTTGGATATACGAATGACGCAAAGATTAGTAACCTGTCGCTGATTGATACATACGTTAATAACTACAACAGTAGCGCAGCTGCCCTGATTTGTGAGATGTCGGCAACCGATACCTCATATGTCAGCCGATGCTACGTGGATGCATTTGTAGATTGCAGCAGCACATATTGGACCTATTATGTAGCCGGCCTGGTGAACTTAGTAAAAGAAAAGTGTGGCATAGAATACTGCTACACCAGCGGACAGATTAATGGCGGATCTAAAGGTGGAATAGCCAGGGCTACGTTAGCTGGCAGTACAGTGAAGAACTGCTTCTCAGCAATGAAAGGCGCTTCGGCTATATCCAGTGCCTCGGGTGATGTGAGCAACGTCTATTTCGATAGTGACCTTGCAGGAACAACTTCCAATATCAGTGATGATTTCCGCAGTGCTGAGACGCCTGAGATGCTTTCTACTGACTTCGCCACTCGCATGGGTGAACCGTTCGAGTATGCTGTGGGTTATTATCCTTATATCTACGGTCTGCATAAGATTGACAGTGAGGGTAGGACAAGTATCGTGACGGGCTATCCATTGCAGTTGGGTAAGTTGGAGAATGGCAGTGATTGCGATATTGAGTTCTATCGTGGTTATCATAAGAAGCACAAGACACTCAGTCTGCCGGTAGTTCCTGGCAGTAAGGTGTTTGTTGACAATGCTACAACCATCTATGTCAAGGTGAGCCCTGCCTCATTGAAGCGCCTGTCAGAAGACGGTCTGAAAGTAACTGCTAATACAACAGGTACTAAACTTAATGTGACAGAGGTGGATTACGACCTCTATTCTTTCCAGATAACTGATGATGCCGTGACTGTATCAGCTGCATTCCTGGATGGTAACTTCTGTGGTGATCCTGAGGTAAACAACGGACGTGACGTTAAATGGGTGCTGAACGGCGATAAGAGTAAAATAACTATCGCGGGTGCAGGCAAGATGGTTGTAGGCAACTGGATTCCATTTAGCAATAACGTGCAGACCATTGAGGTAGGCGAGGGTGTCACGAATATACCTGCTCAGGCCTTCAAGGGTATGAGCAAGGCTACGACGGTGACGCTACCTGCAACGGTAGAGGCGATTGGCGCTGAGGCCTTCAGTGGCTGTTCGGCAACTGTTGACCTGCGTGCTTGTACACAGATCACTGCGTTGCATGCCAATGAGTTCGCTCAGTTCATGGGTACCGTTTATCTGCCTGCTACGGTGACTACGATTGAAAGCGATGCCTTTGCTGGAACATTCGCAGGCGTGAAGCATATCTACAGCCCTGTCTTAGATGGCAAGACACTATATGCTAATGATAAACAAGTACATGATGCAGATGGTGTAGGCGATATCAAGGACTTCGGTGTAACGAAGAATGAAGCTGTCGCGCTGGTTTGGTACACAGGATACAATGTTAACACTGGTACAATAGCAGGAGCAAACTGCGCTCTGAAGTTCTTTGCTGATGAGGCAATGACGACAGGGATTCCTAACGGCTACAAGGCTATCCGCGAGGACGATGCAACAAAGGTATATGTGAAGGCTCTGCCTGGAACAACCAGTATCCTGTTTGTGAATGGACTGACGGTGAAGGCTGGAAGTAACACGTTGGCTGTGACCCAGGAGGCTGATGACGTGTTCTCGTTCCTGATGCCTGCAGCTGATGTTACCATATCTGCCAAATACTCTACTGGCGGCTACTGCGGCGAGAACGGTGTGAACAACGGGCATAACCTGATCTGGACCCTCAACAACGGTACTTTGGCCTTCCAGAAGAATACCCTGGCAGTAGACAATAGCCTGAACATGGGTTCCTGGGCAAGTGGAAAGGCACCCTGGAATGCGCTGGGCAGCAGTGTGAAGTCTGTTGACCTGAGCGGTGTGAAGAACATCGGTAACAATGCCTTCAGCAGCTGTACTGAGCTGACAGGTCTGGAACTGCCTGCATCACCTGTGATAACAGTAGGCGAGAATGCCTTTGCCGAGCAAATGGTACTGATAATACCTGCAGAGAGCTGGGACGACTATCAGAAGGCCGGTTGGGATGCTTACGCTGAGCAGACAACCAAGGACAAGGATAACTTCAGTATGAAAGACGGTCAGCAGTGGCGCACCTACTACAGCAAGGTGGGACGTCTGCTGCCCCGTGGCCTGAAGGCTTACACCATTACGGGCATCGGCAGTGCAGAGGTTTCTGTAAGTAAGGAGATGGATTACATCCCTGCCGGTCAGGCTGTACTGATAGAGAATGCCGGTAAGGAGGCTTGCACGGCAGAGGTTATGACTACGTTGCAGCCTTACTCTCAACTCTCAACTCCTGTATGCCTGTTGACAACGGAAGAGGACAACCTGCTGCAGTGGATTACCGTTCCTACGGTAGTAGCAGCGGGACAGGGCTACACACTGTACAAGGATGAGTTTGTGAAGGTAAGCAGCGGCACATTGCCTGCCGGTGTTGCCTTCCTGCCTGCACAGGGCGTTGCTGCCAGCAGACTGTTCATCTTCAATGAGGGAGATAAGGAGACTGGTATTGACATTGTTGAGGAGGTAGCAGGTAACGACCAGTGGTACACCCTTGACGGTAAGAAGCTGTCTGGAAAGCCCACTGTCAAGGGTCTCTACATCAGGAATGGACAAAAGGTCATGACGAAGTGATTTTAGTTGATAACCCGACAATTAGATAGCATATGATTAGACGCATGATTCTGAGAAACCTCTTTCTGGTGGCTGCCGTGCTCTGGACAATGGGCGCAGCGGCTGCGGGAAAGGTAGAGGTAACGGGTGATACCAGTCATGGTACTGTTCAGACATCCGTGCAAGGTCCTGTTGTCACCCTCATGGTGACACCAGCAGAAGGCTATTATATCCGCAAGAGTGACATCACGGCCAGCAAGTCGTTCATGCCCGTGCCAGAGGCTCGCCGCAAGGCCAGAGGCGTTCCTGTCTCTGACGAGCTGACGCTGGTGGGGAGTGATCCCGACGACCTGTCGCAGCCGCGTACCTATACGGTGACGATGCCGGGCGAGGAGTATGATGTCCTTTTGGATGTCCAGTTCACAGAACGGCAACGGATAACGGAGCAGATGGTGACGCTGTCGGAAACACTGTTCGTGTACAACGAGCAGGAGCAACGGCCTAAGGTTCTTGTTGCAGGATTGCAGGAGGGGGCGGATTTCAGCGTGACCTATGCTGAGCCGACTTCTGTTACCTCCGGCACCTACACGCTGACCGTAGTAGGACGCAGCACATGGCAGGGAGCCGTGGAGCGTACGTATAAGGTCTTTGCAGGCGGCAAGGCGGAGGTTAACAAGAACATCACGGGCGGCATCATTGCCACCTCTGTGGAAGGACTGAAACTGACGCTGACAGTTACTCCTGCTGACGGCTATTACATTAGTAAGAAAGACATCCTGGTGGAGAAGACCTTCATGCCTGTGGGGTCTGCCAGAAGGGCGGCTCCCATTAGCGAAGGACTGACCATTGATGGCGATGACCCCGACGACCTGACCCTGCCGCGCACCTATACGGTGGAACTTCCCGGCTGGGAGTATGACGCGCTGGTAAATGCCAAGTTCACGACCCGTCAGAAACTAACTGCCGGCATGGTTTCACTGTCTGCCACATCCTTTGTCTATAACGGAAAAGACCAGCAGCCGCAGATCTCTGTGAGGGGATTGGTTGAGGGTAGAGACTACATTGTGGTATTCAAGGGGACGTCATGGTCTGATGTAGGTACATACAGTGTGGACATTGTGGGCCGCAGTACGTGGATAGAGACTGTCTCCAGAACGTACACCATTACCAAGGCTCCATCGGTGGTGACGGAAGATCCTAAGGCGCTGAACCAGATTTACGATGGTGAGCCTCAGGCGCTTGTGTCTGCCGGTGATTGTACAGGCGGAACCCTGCTGTACAGTCTGGATGGGAAAAACTACCTGCCGGAACTGCCCAAGGCTACTGTTGTGGGTTCCTATACCGTATATTATAAGGTACAGGGCGACAGCAACCATACAGACACAGAGGCAAAGACGGTGTCCGTAGCCATAGACAAGAAGGAAATCACCATCAGCGGTATAACGGCTGAGAATAAGGTCTATGACAGGACTACAGCTGTAACCCTGAACTTTGATGCCGTAGTATTCGGCGGCCTTGTAAAGGGCGATGAACTGACAGTTACTGCCAAGGGTGCCTTCGTTGATGCCAATGCAGGCAAGGACAAGGAGGTAACCATCAGCGAACTGGTTCTGGGCGGTCAAAGCATCGCCAACTACCGACTGGCATCAGATGGTCAGCAGACTGCCGCCAAGGCAACCATCACGGAGAAAGTGGTGGATAAGCCTGTTGTTGAACTCAGCGAGAGCAGCTTCGTCTATGACGGTACTGCCAAGACAGTTGCCGTGGCAGTGAAGGACGGTGAGACGGTTATCCTTGCAACGGAATACACCGTGGGCTATGAGGATAATGTGAATGTTGGCACGGCCAAGGTTATCATCAAGGATGTAGAGGGCGGCAACTATATTGTAAGCGGTCAGGCTACCTTCAGCATCACTAAGGCAACGGCTGCCATCTCTGCAGCCCCTGTTGCCTTGGTACTTTCCTATACCGGAGAACCTCAGACATTGATTTCTGCTGGTGATGCTACAGGCGGTATCCTGCTGTACAGCCTGGATGGCGAGAACTACCTGGCAACCCTGCCTACGGCTACTGCTGCCGGAACCTATACCGTATATTATAAGGTGGTAGGTGATGCCAACCATAGTGACAGTGAGGTGTCAAGCCTGAGCGTGACGATCAGCCCGAAGGTAGTCGACAGTCCAGTCATCGAGCTGAGTCAGCAGAGTTATGGCTATGACGGAACAGCGAAGGAACCCGAGGTGACAGTGAAGGATGGTTCGGAAGTCATTCCAGCATCAGAGTATAGTGTGTCGTATGCATCGAACGTGAATGCGGGTGAGGCTACTGTGACGATCACAGACAAGGAGGGCGGAAACTATACGGTAAGTGGTCAGACAACGTTTGTCATTGAGAAAGGCGCAACTACTGTAAAAACAGATCCCCAGGCTAAGGCTTTGACTTACAACCGTGAGGCGCAGGCGTTGGTAGATCCAGGAACTGGTGAGGGTGGTGAGATGCTGTATAGCTTGGATGCCAATGCTTCATTCTCAGTAACGATTCCTACGGGTACGGATGTGGGAACTTACACCGTTTATTACAAGGTGGTTGGTGATGCCAACCATTCCGATAGTGAGGTGTTTAGCCTGAGCGTGACAATCAGTGCGAAGGTTGTGGATAGTCCAGTGGTCGAACTGGCTCAGCAGACCTTTGTCTATGACGGCACCGCCAAGGAACCCGAAGTGACCGTGAAGGATGGCTCTTATATTATCCCAGAGTCGGAATACAGTGTGTCGTATGCTTCGAATGTGAATGCAGGCGAGGCTATCGTTAGCATAACTGATGAGGAGGGCAACTATATCGTCAACGGTCAGACCATATTCACGATAACGAAGGCTGTGTTGAACGCTATTGCCGACAATAGGATGATGGAAAAGGGAGAGCCTATGCCGGAATTAACCGTGAGATACAAGGGCTTTATCGGTAGTGACGGGGGAGAGGTGCTCTTAACCTCTGCTGTTGCCAGGTGTGAGGAAATCACTGATACGGTTCCTGGTGTCTATCAGATTCTGGTAAGCGGTGGCGAGGCTCAGAACTACGACTTCAACTATGTGAACGGTACGTTGACCATTTTCGTGCCTATAGCACTTGCTGATGAGGGCGGCAATGAGGTAGAGGCCAGTGTCATGGTGGAAGAAGATACCTGTCATGTGGTTATTACCGAACTGACTGCGGAGATGTTGAACGGCACGCAGGATATTCCTGCGGAACTCAAGAGTGGCGAAGGTGATACCTATCAGGTTACGGAGGTGGCTTCGGAGGCTTTCGAAGAGATGCCATCCAATGTTATCATAGAACTCCCTGACGGTGTCAGTACCACTAATCCCGTGACTAACGTCATCAATGGCGACGGTACCTGCGAGACGCTCGACTTGACCGATGTTGATGGCTTTGGCGTCAAGAAGACATTGGAGGTGGAAGAGGTCATCTACGAGCGTGAGATCGATAGTGATGTGATGACTGTTTGTCTGCCTTATAGCATTGAGGTGCCAGAGAATGTCGTGGTATTCGAACTTGATGCCGATGCTGACGGTGGCGTTTCCTTCGTGTCAGTTTCTGGTGACTCGTTGGAGGCTTATCAGCCCTATCTGATGCAGCCTAAGGTGGAAGAAGCCCTTGCGCGTCGTGCTGGTGATGCAGAGACTGCTACGTTGAGCCTCGGCGCAAAGAATGTCACCATTGCGCCTACCCAGGAAGATGTCGCTGTCTCGGTTGGTGTCTTCGTTCTCTGTGGCACCGTGCGTGGGCTCACTCATGCCGAAGGTCTCGAACTCAAGGCTTATGTGATGCAGCCCGATTATACGTGGAAGATGACTGCTTCCCGTGCACCTGAGGATGCTAACAAGCCTTATCTGGGAGCCTTCCAAGCCTACATGCAACTTATTGGTGGTACTGGCGATGAAGTTATCGATACGGAAATGAATGACCTTACAGCCATTCTTCATGTGACCAAAGAGGCTGCTCCTGCAATAGACGGGTGGTATGACCTCATGGGCCGTAAACTGCTTGGCAAACCTTCAAAAGGTGGCTTGTATATCTATCAGGGAAAGAAAGTAAGTTTTTAACTGACTTGTGGTGCGAGAAATAAAAAGTAAATCCCGAATAACGTCTCTGTTATCCGGGATTTATGATGATGTTTAGAATGCGCTGGCTTTCAGTCGGAGTCCGGCTGTCTCATCGATGCCAAACATGATGTTCATGTTTTGTACGGCTTGACCAACGGCACCTTTTAGCAGATTGTCAATCATACTTGTGATGACGACTTTTTTGCCGAAGACCTCTACATGGACAAGAGCCTTATTGGTATTGACAACCTGTTTGAGATCAAGAGCCTTGTCACTATAGTGGGTGAAGGCGGCATCAGCATAGAAATCTTTGTAGAGACCGACGATGTCGGTGTCTGTCTTGTCAAGCGTTACCACTTCAGTGCAGAATATTCCGCGTGGGAAATCACCGCGATAGGGGATGAAATCTACGGTGATACCTTTGGCATCGTAGCCTTCTGTGAGGGTATCTACTACATGTGGTGCACCTGCGGGCTTCAACATGTTAAGCGTCTGGCAGATCTCGTGGAGATGTTGGTGGGTGAAGAGTTTATACACTGAGAAGTTATTGTCTCTCCAAGAAAAATGGGTGGTAGCCGCCGGTTTCTGACCTGCGCCTGTAGAGCCTGTAATGGCGTTGACCGAAATATCGTGGGTGAGCAGTCCTGCTTTTGCCAATGGCAGTAGTCCCAGTTGGATGCATGTAGCGAAACAACCGGGGTTGGCCAGGTGTTGTGCCTTGGCAGTCTCTGTTCTGTTGACTTCAGGTAAACCGTAAACATAGTCGTGGTCGCCCTTGATGCGGAAATCTTGTGCCAGGTCGATGATTTTTACATTCTCAGGGATGGTATGCTCCTTGAGGAAGGCCTCGCTCTTGCCGTGTCCGAAACAGAAGAAAACAACGTCAACCTTATCAAATGGCATCGCGTCAGTAAACTTCAAGTCGGTATCGCCGATGAGGCCTTCGTGTACGTCTGATACCAGATTGCCTGCATTGCTCTCGCTGTTGGCAAAGACAATCTCAGCCTGCGGATGATTCAACAGCACACGGATGAGTTCGCCACCCGTGTAGCCTGCAGCTCCCAATATTCCAATTTTTATTCTTTCCATTGTTGTTCTTGGTGCAAAAAAATGTTGTTTTATGTCTGTTCGAGGCGCAAAGATACTAATAAATCCACAAAGTGGCAAACTTTGTGCCCGTTTTCAGATGTTTTTTCGTACCTTTGTAGGCAAATTCAAGGTATTAGCTTATGAAACAGACGAAAATTGTTGCATCGATTAGTGATAGAAAGTGTGACACAGAGTTTATACGTGCGCTTTTCAACGCAGGTATGAACGTGGTGCGCATGAATACGGCCCACGCTTCTGAAGAGGGTATCCGCCAGATAGTGAAGAATGTGCGAGAGGTGAGTCATCATATTGGTATCCTGATTGATACGAAGGGTCCTGAGGTGAGAACGACCGCCTGCGACGAACCGATTCAGTATAAGACGGGTGACGTGGTGAAGATATTCGGACGCCCGGAGATGAAGACGACGCACGACATCATTAATGTGACTTACAGCAATTTTTACGCAGATGTTCACGAAGGTTGTCATATTCTCTTTGATGACGGTGCTATTGACATGAAGGTGATTGGTGTCAGTGGTCCTCAGGTGGTGGCTCAGGTGCAGAATGACGGCACGTTGGGTTCACGCAAGAGTGTGAATGTGCCTGGAGTGCATATTGACCTGCCTGCACTCACTGAGAAAGACCGTCGCAATATCATGTTGGCCATTGAACTGGATATCGATTTTATTGCTCACTCGTTTGTGCGCTCGGCTGCCGACGTAAGGGCTGTGCAGGCTATCCTAGATGCCTACAACTCGGATATCAAGATTGTCTCGAAGATTGAGAATCAGGAGGGTGTTGATAATATAGATGAGATTATTGAGGCTTCGTATGGTATTATGATTGCCCGTGGTGATTTGGGTATTGAGGTGCCTATCGAGCGAATTCCCGGCATCCAGCGCCGCATTATCCGCAAGTGTGTGCAGGCTAAGAAACCTGTTATCGTGGCTACCCAGATGCTGCACTCTATGATTCAGAATCCACGACCTACGCGTGCTGAGGTGACTGACATTGCTAACGCCATCTATTATCGTACGGATGCGCTGATGCTTTCTGGCGAGACGGCTACTGGTAAATATCCTGTTGAGGCTGTGAAGACCATGGCTCAGATAGCCGAGCAGGCTGAGCGTGACAAATTGCGCGAGAACGATATTGAGATACCATTGTCGGCCAACTGTGATATTCATGAGTTTATGTCACACAGTGCCATTGAAGCAACCGAGAAATTGGGTGTGAAGGGTATTATCACTGACTCTACTACAGGTCTTACGGCTCGTTCTTTGGCTGCCTTTCGTGGCCCCAACCCTGTGCTGGCTATTTGCTATAATGACAAGTTGCAGCGTCTGTTGGCGCTAAGTTATGGTGTGATTCCTGTCTATCAGAAAGGACATATTGACAGCGAGCGTTTGTTCTTGGCTGCAGTGCGTATGTTGCGACAGAAGGGTTATGTGGAGGAAGACGATAAGATAGCCTATCTGAGTGGTAACGTGGGTGAGTGTGGCGGTACGAAGTTCTTGGAAATCAATACGGTGAAAGAACTGTTCTGTAATAAATACCGTTTCCATCTGCCTCATGTGGAATAGGCTGATGAGCGCATGGAAAATAAAAACGGGGATGCATCATACAGATGTATCCCCGTTTTTTATTATGTTCTCTTGTGCTGAGTTAGCGCTTTTCGTCTTTGTGAATACCGTAATAAACACGGAGTGGGGTAGAGCTGACTTTGATGAAGCCCTTGGCCTCGTCGGCAGTCCAACCGGTCTGTGTCTCGCCGTATTCGCCAAGCTTTGACTTGGTGAGGTCGTTGTCGCTGTCGATACCTACGGTCTCGAAACCGAAGGGACGGAGCTTCAGGATAGCGGTACCAGTGACGTTACGCTGAGAAGAGGTAAGCATAGCCTCGATATCGGGCATCACGGGCTCCAGATACTGACTCTCGTGCAGGAACATGCCGTACCAGTTGGCTACTTGGTCTTTCCAGTACTGCTGCCACTTAGAGAGTGTTGACTTCTCCAGCAGGCGGTGTGCCTCGATGATCAGTTTTGGCGCAGCAGCTTCAAAGCCTACGCGGCCCTTGATGCCGATGATGGTGTCGCCTACGTTGGCATCACGACCAATAGCGTAAGAAGCACCAATCTCCTCTATCTTCTGGATGGCTTTCACCTTGTCATCAAACTGCTCACCGTTGACAGCAACAATCTCACCCTTGTCAAAGGTGATCTTCAGCAGGGCTTCTTGCTCTTTAGCTGTGACGTGCTTCAGGTAGGCATCTTCGGGGAGTCCCTGTGTGGGGTCGAGCAACTCGCCACCGCAGATAGAGGTACCCCAGATACCTACGTTATAAGAGTACTTCAGTTTTGTGAAGTCTGCAAAGAATCCGTGTTCGTTGAGGAAGTCAACTTCTTCTTTACGTGTGAGCTTCTTGTCGCGTGTCAGGGTGATAATCTCCACGCCAGGAGCCATCACAAGGAAGGTCATGTCGAAACGAATCTGGTCGTTGCCGGCACCGGTAGAACCGTGGGCGATGGCATCGGCACCAATCTCGTTGGCATAACGGGCTATGGCGATAGCCTGGAAGATACGTTCACTGCTCACTGAGATGGGGTAGCAGTTGTTACGCAACACATTTCCGAAGATCATGTATTTCAGTGACTTGGTGTAATACTCCTGTGTCACGTCAAGTGTCACGTATTTCACGGCGCCCAGTTTGTAGGCGTTCTCCTCGTTCTTCTTCAACTGTTCAGCGCTGAAACCACCAGTATTGGCGCAGGCTGCATATACTTCGTACCCATCCTGGGCGAGTTTCATCACGGTGTAGGAGGTGTCGAGTCCTCCAGAAAATGCTACTACGACTTTTTTCTTGCTCATATTAATTCTGGTAATTCTATAAAATCCGTTGTAAATAGTCTATGATTCTTCCAGTTCTTGTAAGTGCTTGATGCGCGACAGCACCTCATCTGGTAATTTGCATGGCAGATGTTCTGTGGGGTCGAAAAGCATAGCGGTGCAGATACAGAACTTACGGTTGCGCTCGCGCAGCACGGGATAGTTTACACAGCCCTCGCAACCTTTCCAGAAGGCTTCATCGTCTGTCAGATCTCCGAATGTCACAGGCTGATATCCTAAAGCTGTGTTCATCTTCATCACAGCGGCACCGCTGGTCAACGAGAATATCTTGGCATGAGGCCAACGGGTACGGGCCAGTGTGAAGGTCAGGTCTTTGATGCGTTTTGCTATATGAAGACCACGGAAGTCTGGATGAACAATTAGACCTGATGTCGTCACATACTGCTGATTCTCCCATGTCTCGATATAACTGAAACCTGCAAAACGGCCGTCTTTTGTCAAGGCGATAACGGCCTTGGCCTCGGCCATCTTCTTTGCAATATATTCGTGAGTGCGCTTAGCAATACCTGTGCCGCGTACCTTAGCTGCCTCGGCAATGGTGTCGAGGATGGTGTCTACATATTTCTCGTGCTCAGGACGGGCTACAAGTACATCAATTTCTTCTTTTTCCATTTTTTATTTAAGGTTCAACTTTTATTTCAAATTGGGTACGGCTTCCTTCAGCGCCTCAGTTACCTCCCTATGACTCACGCCGTCCTTGATTACAATAAAGATATTGTCGTCACCGGCAATGGTACCCAGAATCTCGGGAATATCGCTGCGGTCAATATTCCAGGCTATAGCGCTGGCATAGCCAGGACGGGTCTTGATAACGCCCATGTTGCCTGAGAAATTGATACTGATGAAACCTGGCATCTGCATCATCTCGCGGACAGAAGAATGTGTGCTCACACGCTTGTACATAGACTCGTTGGGGAGCACATAGACGTAGTTGCCGCTCATGGTGGCAGCCTTGGCAACTTTCAGTTGTTTCAAGTCACGGCTCAGTGTGGCCTGTGTTAAATTGAAACCCTCCTTTTGAAGTGCGTTCAACAACTCTTCCTGACTACCCATCTGCTGGCTTGAAATAATCAGCCTTAATGCTTCCAACCTATTCTTCTTATCCTTCATATTGGTATATTTATTCAGATTTGCGGTGCAAAAGTACAACTATTTTTGCATATAGCCAAATTTTTATGCATAAACTTTGGCTTTTGTGCATAAAAAAAGATGCGTTCCGCAAAGAACGCATCCTTTTTGAATATGAATTAAATATGTATGCTTTTATTGTTCGTCGATGACTGCTTCCTCGGCAAAGTCGAGCACGTTCTTGCGGTTAGCCTGCATACGCTCGTACTCCTCCTTAGAACCAACAATAATCTTCTCGAACTCACGCAGACCGGTACCGGCAGGAATCAGGTGACCGCAAATCACGTTCTCCTTCATACCCTCCAGGAAGTCCTGCTTACCGCGGATAGCGGCTTCGTTGAGCACCTTCGTGGTCTCCTGGAATGATGCTGCCGACATGAACGACTTGGTCTGCAGAGCTGCACGGGTGATACCCTGCAGGATCTGAGTTGACGTTGCGGGCACTGCATCACGCACCTGAACGGTACGCAGGTCACGGCGCTTCAGTGAGGTGTTCTCATCACGCAGACGACGGGCTGTAACAATCTGTCCCTTCTGCAGTGTTTCAGAGTCACCGGCATCGGTAACTACCTTCTTACCCCAGATACGGTCGTTCTCTTCAGCGAAGTCGAGTTTGTCGATGATGTCGCTCTCGAGGAATGAGGTATCACCTGGATCATTGATCTGTACCTTACGCATCATCTGACGTACGATGATCTCGAAGTGCTTGTCGTTAATCTTGATACCCTGCAGACGGTACACGTCCTGAACCTCATTAACGATATACTCCTGTACAGCGGTGGGACCCTTAATAGCGAGAATGTCGCTAGGAGTGATGGCACCATCAGACAGAGGAGTACCTGCGCGCACGGCGTCGTGCTCCTGTACCAGAATCTGCTTTGACAGAGATACGAGGTACTTACGCTGATCACCAGTCTTAGAGGTAACGATAATCTCACGGTTACCACGCTTTACCTTACCCATGGTTACCTCACCATCAATTTCTGATACGATAGCAGGGTTAGATGGGTTACGAGCCTCGAACAGCTCGGTAACACGAGGCAGACCGGCGGTAATATCACCACCCTTGGCAGCTGCACGAGGAATCTTCACGAGAGTTTCACCAGTCTTCACTGTCTGACCGTCCTCAACAACCACGTGACCACCCACAGGGAAGTTATATGTACCAATCTTCTCACCATTAGCATCGAGGATGTCACAGGTAGGAACCTTGGTCTTATCCTTAGACTCAGTAACAATCTTTTCTGTCAGACCGGTGGTTTCGTCGGTCTCGGCACGGAAGGTAACACCTTCGATAACGTCATTGAACTTCAGTGTACCAGCATATTCGGTCACGATAACGGCGTTGAAGGGGTCCCACTGGGCAATCTTGTCGCCCTTGGCAACCACGTCACCATTCTTGAAGTAGAGTGAAGAACCGTAAGGTACGTTAACGGTTGACAGCACAATCTTGGTATTGGGGTCAACGAAACGCATTTCACCCAAACGGCTTACTACCATCTCACAATCACGTCCATCTTCGTCGAATGGTACGGTACGAACCTCTTCCAATTCGATGCGTGCTGATTCATATTTACAAACGATAGTTGCGTTTGCTGCTGCGTTGGCAGCCACACCACCGGCGTGGAACGTACGCAGAGTCAGCTGTGTACCAGGTTCACCAATAGCCTGAGCTGCAATCACACCAACGGCCTCACCCTTCTGTACCATGCGGCGGGTAGCCAGGTTGCGACCATAGCACTTGCGGCAAACACCCTTCTTAGACTCACAGGTGAGCACAGAACGGATTTCAACCATCTCAATCTCGGCCTTCTCAATGGCGTCAGCCAGAGGCTCTGTGATTTCCTCACCGGCAGGTACGATAACCTCGCCAGTCTTGGGGTTAACCACGTCATGCACGCTGACACGACCAAGGATACGCTCAGACAGTGAAGAGATAACCTCGTCGCCGCTCTTCAGAGCTGTGCACTCCAATCCACGCAGCGTACCGCAGTCTTCCTCATTGATGATCACATCGTGAGAAACGTCAACCAGACGACGGGTCAGATAACCTGCGTCAGCAGTCTTCATGGCGGTATCGGCAAGACCCTTACGGGCACCGTGGGTAGAGATGAAGTACTCCAGCACTGACATACCCTCCTTGAAGTTTGACAGAATTGGGTTCTCAATAATCTGGTGTCCCTCTGCACCGGCTTTCTGAGGCTTAGCCATCAGACCACGGATACCAGAGAGCTGCTTAATCTGATCCTTACTACCACGGGCACCTGAGTCAAGCATCATGAATACAGCGTTGAAGCCCTGGTCGGCCTCTGTCATCTCCTTCATCAGGATGTTACCGATATCGTTGTTGACGTGGGTCCAAGTATCAATAACCTGGTTGTAACGCTCGTTGTCGGTAATGAAACCCATGTTATAGTTGTCGGTAATCTGCTGTACCTCTTCATTACCCTTGGCGATAAGCTCAGCCTTCTCCTTAGGAATAATGATATCGTCGAGGTTGAATGACAGACCTGCCAGATAAGCCATGCGGTAACCCAGGTTCTTGATACCATCCAGGAACTCACAAGCCTCGGCGAAACCTACGTTCTTGATAACATCAGCGATGATGTCGCGCAGACTCTTCTTAGAAATAACCTTATTTACATAGCCAACCTCCTTTGGTACGATACCATTCACGATGACGCGACCAACAGAAGTCTCTACCTGATGACGTACCTTGATACCATCTACAACATCGTCAACCATCACCTTCACCTGAGCGTGCAGATCGCACTTACCCTCGTTGTGGGCGATGATAGCTTCCTCAGGACCGTAGAATGAGAGACCCTCACCCTTGGCACCTGGACGAATCTTGGTGATATAGTACAGACCGAGCACCATATCCTGTGAAGGCACGGTGATAGGTGCACCATTAGCAGGATTCAGAATGTTGTGGCTCTGGAGCATCAGCAGCTGGGTCTCGAGGATTGCCTCGTTTGACAGAGGAAGGTGAACAGCCATCTGGTCACCATCGAAGTCAGCGTTGAACGCGGTACAAGCCAATGGGTGCAACTGAATAGCCTTACCCTCAATCAGTTTTGGCTGGAAGGCCTGGATACCCAGACGGTGCAGTGTTGGTGCACGGTTCAGCATCACGGGATGACCCTTCATCACGTTCTCCAGGATGTCCCAGATAACGGGCTCACGACGGTCAACAATTTTCTTAGCGCTCTTCACAGTCTTCACAATACCGCGCTCAATGAGCTTACGGATGATGAATGGCTTATAGAGCTCGGCAGCCATCAGCTTAGGCAGACCGCACTCACCCATCTTCAGCTCAGGACCTACGACGATAACTGAACGGGCTGAGTAGTCAACACGCTTACCGAGCAAGTTCTGACGGAAACGACCCTGCTTACCCTTCAGTGAGTCAGAGAGTGACTTCAAAGGACGGTTGCTGTCGCTCTTCACTGCCGATGACTTACGGCTGTTGTCGAAAAGCGAGTCAACAGCTTCCTGCAGCATACGCTTCTCGTTACGCAGAATCACCTCGGGAGCGTGGATTTCCATCAAACGCTTCAGACGGTTGTTACGGATAATGACGCGACGATAGAGATCGTTCAGGTCGGATGTGGCGAAACGACCACCATCCAGGGGAACCAGAGGACGCAACTCAGGAGGAGTTACGGGCAGTATCTTCATAATCATCCACTCAGGACGGTTGATACCCTTCTCTACTGAAGAACGGAATGCCTCTACTACCTGCAGACGCTTCAGAGCTTCGTTCTTACGCTGCTGTGAAGAGTCGGTGTTGGCACGGTCGCGCAGTTCGTATGACAGAGAGTCGAGGTCGAGCTGCTGAAGCAGGTCGTAGATGGCCTCGGCACCCATCTTAGCTACGAACTTATTAGGATCGCTGTCGTCCAGATAGTAGTTATCCTCTGACAGCTGATTGTCGATAATATCATTGTACTCCTCCTCAGAGAGCAGGTCGAACTTCTGTGAACCCAGCAGAGGATTGCCTTCAGCATCCTTGCGGCCCTCCAGGGCACCTGGCTGGATTACAACATAGCGCTCATAGTAAATGATTGCGTCGAGCTTCTTGGTGGGCAGTCCCAGCAGGTAGCCAATCTTATTGGGCAGGCTGCGGAAATACCAGATGTGAGCAATGGGCACTACCAACTCGATATGTCCACTACGCTCACGGCGCACCTTCTTCTCGGTCACCTCAACACCACAACGGTCGCACACGATACCCTTATAGCGGATGCGCTTGTACTTACCGCAGGCGCACTCATAGTCCTTTGTAGGACCGAAGATACGCTCACAGAACAGACCGTCGCGCTCGGGCTTGTAGGTACGATAGTTGATGGTCTCAGGCTTCGTAACCTCGCCAAATGAATTCTCAAGGATCTGCTCGGGTGAAGCAAGACCGATGGTTATCTTGGTGAAATTATTTCTTGTCTTTGAATCTTTCTTGAAAGCCATATTTCAAATTATCAATTGTCAATTTTCAATTATCAATTCACTTAGTCGAGTGTAACGCTCAGACCCAGACCACGCAACTCGTGCAGCAGCACGTTGAGTGACTCAGGAATGCCTGGTGTTGGCATGGGCTCACCCTTAACGATAGCCTCGTAAGCCTTTGAACGACCTACGGTATCATCAGACTTGATAGTCAGAATCTCCTGAAGCACATGGCTGGCACCAAAGGCCTCCAGTGCCCAAACTTCCATCTCACCAAAACGCTGACCACCGAACTGGGCCTTACCACCAAGAGGCTGCTGAGTGATGAGTGAGTACGGACCGATAGAACGGGCGTGCATCTTGTCCTCAACCATGTGACCCAGTTTCAAGAAGTAAGTGATACCTACTGTTGCAGGCTGGTCGAAACGCTCACCGGTCTCACCATCATACAGGTGGGTAGAGCAGAGGCGAGGCAGACCTGCCTTGTCGGTCCATTCTGCGAGGTCATCAAGTTTAGCACCGTCGAAGATAGGTGTAGCGAACTTCACGCCAAGACGTTTACCGGCAGCACCGAGGATAGCCTCGAAAATCTGACCGAGGTTCATACGAGAAGGCACACCCAGTGGGTTCAGTACCAAGTCTACGGGACGACCATCCTCAAGGAATGGCATGTCTTCCTGACGTACGACCTTAGATACGATACCCTTGTTACCGTGACGACCGGCGAGCTTATCACCCACACCAATCTTACGCTTCTTGGCAACGTAAACCTTGGCCATCTGCAGAATGCCTGAGGGCAGCTCGTCACCAATGGTGATGGCAAACTTCTTGCGCTTCATCTCAGCATCAAGCAGCTTGTACTTCTTCATATAGTTGATGATGAGTTGACCAATGAGTTCGTTCTTGTGCTCATCATTCGTCCATTTATTGGTCTGGATATCACCATACTCCAGGTTCTTCAGTGCAGTCATAGTGAACTTAGAACCCTTAGAGATAACCTCGGCACCAGTGTAGTCCTTCACACCCTGTGAGGTCTTGCCCTTGGTGAGCTCCATCAGTTTGTCAACCAGAATATCCTTCAGGTCGTCAACCTTTGCCTGGTATTCCTCGTCAATCTTTGCCAGCACGATCTTATCCTGCTGCTTGGTTTGACGGGTCTTGATAGCACGGGCGAAGAGCTTCTTGTCGATGATGACACCTGACAATGATGGGTTGGCCTTCAGTGAAGAGTCTTTCACGTCGCCGGCCTTGTCACCGAAGATGGCACGGAGCAGTTTCTCCTCGGGAGAAGGATCGCTCTCACCCTTAGGTGAAATCTTACCAATCAGGATGTCACCTGGCTCTACGCGAGCACCAACACGGATCACACCATTCTCGTCGAGGTCCTTTGTAGCCTCTTCGCTGACATTAGGAATATCTGAGGTGAACTCTTCTACACCACGCTTGGTTTCACGAACATCGAGTGAATACTCGTCTACGTGTACAGAGGTCAGCACGTCTTCACGAACGATACGCTCGTTCAGCACGATAGCATCCTCATAGTTGTAACCCTTCCAAGGCATGTAAGCCACGAGCAGGTTACGACCCAGTGCCAATTCACCATCCTCAGTAGCATAACCCTCTGTCAGGATATCTCCCTTCTTCACACGTTGGCCCTTGTTACAGATAGGACGCAGGTCGATGGTCATGTTCTGGTTGGTACGACGGAACTTAGGAATACGGTATTCTTTCATGGCGGGTTCGAAGCTGACGAACTCCTCATCCTCAGTACGATCATAGAGAATACGGATAGTTGTGGCGTCAACATATTCAATCACACCGTCGCCCTCGGCAGTTACCATAGTACGAGAGTCTTCACAAACCTGCTTCTCAATACCGGTACCTACGATAGGTGCCTCGTTGTGGAGCAGAGGTACTGCCTGGCGCATCATGTTAGATCCCATCAGTGCACGGTGAGCATCGTCGTGCTCCAAGAAAGGAATAAGTGATGCTGCGATAGAGGCAATCTGCTGAGGTGATACATCCATGAGGTTAACCTCTGTGGGAGGCACTACGGGGAAGTCGGCATCCTGACGACATTTCACGACAGGACGGATAAATGTACCATCGTCGTTCAGAGGTGCGTTACCCTGACCAATGATGAAGTTCTCTTCTTCCTCAGCTGTGAGGTAAACGATACCGTCATCATTCAGGTTGGCAACGCCATTCTCTACCTTACGGTATGGAGTCTCGATAAAGCCCAACTCGTTGATCTTTGCATAGACGCAGAGAGAAGAAATCAGACCGATGTTTGGTCCTTCAGGGCTCTCGATAGGACACAGACGACCATAGTGTGTATAGTGTACGTCACGAACCTCGAAACCGGCACGCTCACGACTCAGACCGCCAGGACCCAGGGCAGAGAGACGACGCTTGTGGGTCACCTCGGCCAGAGGGTTCGTCTGGTCCATGAACTGTGACAATGGATTGGTTCCGAAGAACGAGTTGATAACGCTTGAAATGGTCTTTGCGTTAATCAGATCCATCGGGGTGAACACCTCGTTGTCACGCACGTTCATGCGCTCACGGATGGTGCGGCTCATACGGGCCAGACCGATAGAGAACTGATTTGACAGCTGCTCACCAACGGTGCGCACACGACGGTTTGACAGGTGGTCAATATCGTCAACGGCAGCCTTTGAGTTGATCAGCTGAATCAGGTATTTGATAATCTCAATGATATCTTCCTTGGTCAGAACGCGGACATCCATTTCGGTGTCCAGTCCCAACTTCTTGTTGATGCGGTAACGACCTACATCACCCAGGTCGTAACGCTTGTCTGAGAAGAACAGGTTCTGGATAACTTCACGTGCACTGGCATCATCGGCAGGATCTGCATTACGCAGCTGACGGTAGATATAGAGCACAGCCTCTTTCTCAGAGTTACTGGGGTCCTTGGCCAGTGTGTTGAAGATGATAGAGAAGTCCTGAGCCGTTGACTCGTTCTTGTGAACCAAGATGGTAGCGGCACCACTCTCCAGAATATCCATGATGTTATCCTCGGTAATCTCTGTCTCACGATCCATGATGACCTCATTACGCTCGATAGAAACTACTTCACCAGTATCTTCATCTACGAAGTCCTCGTTCCAGCTCTTCAACACACGGGCAGCGAGCTTGCAACCGATAACTTCCTTCAATCCCTTCTTTGTAACCTTTACTTCCTCTGCCAGGTCGAAAATCTGCAGGATGTCCTTATCAGTCTCGAAACCGATGGCACGGAGTAGGGTAGTAACAGGCAACTTCTTCTTACGGTCGATGTAGGCATACATCACGTTGTTGATATCCGTTGCGAACTCAATCCATGAACCCTTGAATGGGATGATACGGGCTGAGTAAAGCAACGAACCGTTGGCATGTACGCTCTGACCGAAGAATACACCAGGTGAACGGTGCAACTGTGATACAACGACGCGCTCAGCACCGTTGATAACGAATGTTCCATTGGCCGTCATATAAGGGATAGGGCCAAGGAATACATCCTGAATCACTGTACCGAAATCCTCATGATCGGGATCCGTGCAGTAAAGTTTCAGTTTAGCCTTAAGAGGTACGCTATAAGTCAGACCACGCTCCAAACATTCATCGATGGTATAACGGGGTGGGTCAATATAGTAATCCAGGAACTCAAGTACGAAGTTGTTACGCGTATCTGTGATAGGGAAGTTCTCTGCGAATACCTTATACAGACCGTCGTTCTTGCGTTCCTCAGGCGGAGTGTCCAACTGCAGGAAGTCCTTGAAAGACTTTAATTGTACATCGAGGAAATCCGGTAACGGCATCGGGTTCTTGACGCTGCCAAAGTTTACTCTGTTGTCTATTACTTTCGAAGTCATAAATTAATAATGTGGGTTATTGTTTTCTAGTGAAACTAGTTGTACTAGTCATACTAGTTAAACTAGTTTTGACTAGAAGAGACAAGAAAATGGTCGGGAACCCTCTACTGGAGAGCTCCCAACCATAGTGTTATTGTTGTTTTCTGAATTACTTCAGCTCAACCACGGCACCAGCGGCCTCGATGGTCTTCTTCAGGTTCTCAGCCTCTTCCTTGCTCAGACCCTCCTTAACAGTAGCGGGTGCACCGTCTACGAGGTCCTTAGCTTCCTTCAGACCAAGACCGCAAGCTTCCTTAACAGCCTTTACAACCTGCAGTTTAGCAGCACCGGCCTCCTTCAGGATAACATCGAAAGATGTCTTCTCCTCAGCTGCGGGAGCAGCGCCAGCTGCAGCAGGACCAGCAGCTACAGCAACGGCTGCAGCAGCAGGCTCAATTCCATACTCGTCCTTCAGGACTGTTGCCAACTCGTTAACTTCTTTTACAGTAAGGTTTACCAACTCTTCTGCAATAGCTTTGATAT
>Ga0310696_10003080_pt1 | contig 21167 bp, 12 predicted proteins | sample AusTroGonzalo_MG_4_FD_203885 | JGI IMG/M metagenome (GOLD analysis project Ga0310696, IMG submission 203885) | Bovine rumen microbial communities from tropical cattle in Woodstock, Queensland, Australia - Gonzalo_02 (v2) (version 2) | ecosystem: Host-associated > Mammals > Digestive system >... | reverse complement strand
TCTTGAACCTACGACCCCCTGATTAACAGTCAGGTGCTCTGACCAACTGAGCTATTGAGGAAGGTTGTTCCCGTGTTGGGACTGCAAATGTAGAACTTTTTCACGGGAACGCAAAATTTTTCTTTAAAATTTTCGCTTGAAGGCGTCCCAGTCGTAGTAGGGCCATTGGTCGGTATCCATGGGCAGACGCGCTTCATGGCCGTTGAGGAGCACCTTGAACAGCACCTTCGGTGACTTCTTCGAACGGTAGAACACGAAGTGCAGGTTGGCGCCCATTGGAACGTCCTGCAGGCGGCACCATACCGGGATGTCGTCGCCGCATTCCACATCGTGGTCGTAGCCGTTCACGCCCAGGCACATCAGCAGCGGCAGGAAGGTGTAGTCGTGGCCGAAACGCAGGTCGGCGCCGATCTGGCCGGCGGCAATGCGGGCATCGGCCTTCTCGATGATGTCTTTCACGATGGGCATGTACCCCAGGTGGGTGGGCCAGGCGTAGGCGTAGAACTGGAACCCGTCGATCTTCCAGAGGTCGATGCGTTCGTCGTGCGTGAAGATGTCGTTGAAATCAAGGTCGGTATCGAGACTGTTCATGCCTGCCGCAAAGAAATACAGGTAGGAGACCAGGCTCCACTGGTCTTTCGCTTCCACGGTGGCCGAAGGATCGTTGAACAACCGCGCCAGGATGGCCTTGTAGTCGATGGTCCGTTCGATGTATTCCTCCCAGGTCTCCGAGAAGCGGAGCGGCGTCATCGGCACCTCCTTCACGCGGAAGGGATTGTGGCTGTCGAGCGGCAGGATGGCCGGCAGGAAACTGTAGCCGAAATTTTCGAAGATGTCGAGCTTGGGATTCATCCCCTTGAGGCCCAGGCAGAACGACGACATGGTCATCACGCAGCGGGTGGAAGTGGAGACCCAGGCGCGCACGGCGGCATCCCCCTTGAATACTTCGGGGAAATTCTTGTACATTCGCTCGGCGAGGAGTTGCTGTTGTTCCCAGCCCTTGCGCGAAAGGTCGCCCACGCGGTAGCGGACATCGGGATACAGGGAGTCGAAGCGCCGTTTGTAGTCCTGGCCGAGGGCGGTGAGGTTGCCCTGGTCGGCAGCCGTGCTCAGGACCGTGCGAAGCCGCTCATACATGTCGCTCTGCCAGGCATAACGGGCACCGTGACGGCCGTAATGGCTGATGTAGAAGGCTTTGTATCCCTTAGGGGCCGGGGAGAGTGCGACGGGCCCGGTGGGGCAGAGGTAATCGGTTCCTGCCAGGAATTCCGGATGGGCTTCCAGTTGCATGAGATAGTCGGGCTGCTGGGCGCCGGCCAGGAATGTGCCGGCCAGGAAAATCAGCCCTGTGAGGAGGATGCGTTTGAACATAGTTTATCGGATGGTTTGGTTTTTCTCTCTCCACTGGATGGGTGAGCAGCCATACAGCTGCTTGAAGCGGCGGGAGATGCTCTTGGTATCGTTTTCTCCCATCGCGTAGGCGATTTCAGTGAGCTGCTCGTCGGTGTCGAGCAACTTCTGTGCGAATTGCTTCAGTTTGACGTCAGTGATATATTGATAGATGGTCTGTCCCGTGACTTTCTTGAAGCGGCGCTCCAGCAGCCGGCGCGAGAGGGCCACTTCGTCGGTCACGTCTTCGACAGAGATTTTCTTCGTCACGTTGCTGTGGATGAACTGGATGGCCTTCTGGATCTGGTCGTCGTCGGTTGCGTAGGCGGCTGTGGACATCCGGCCGATAATCTTGAGGGGCTTGAGCACCACGTCTTCCAGCTGAGCCTCGGGATGGAGGACCCGCCGTTCGATGAGGGCTGCCGTCTGGTAGCCGCCCTCTTCGATGTTGACCTGGATACTGGATAGTGGGGTGCTGCCGAGACTGCACAGCAGTTCATCGTTGTCGACGCCCAGGATGGAGACTTCGGAGGGGATCCGGATGCCGGCGGCGTGGCAGGCCTCGACCAGGTTGTTGCCCTGGTTGTCGTCGCAGGCCATGATGCCGATGGGTTTGGGAATGTCCCGCAGCCAGTCGGTGAGCTTGTCCTGTTCGTAGAACCAGAGATTGTCAATGTCTTGTAGATTATAAGTATAAAAGGCGTTGCCCAATCCGGCCGCCTCCACTTCCTGCCGGAAGCCGTCGCAGCGTTCGTCCGACCAGCAGACGTTGCGGAAGCCGAAGAAGCCGAAATGGCGGAACCCCCGGTCAAGATAGAAACGGGCGGCCATCCGGCCGGTTCCGAGGTAGTCTGCCGTGATGTTGGGGATATTGTTGAAACGCTGCTTGAAGTCCTGGGCCACCGCAACGATGCCGTGGACGGCAAACAGGCCCACGTCGTCGGTTTCTTCGAACTGGCCGATCACAGCGTCGGCGCCCCAGCTCTTGGCCCAGCGCACGACACCCGGGATGCCGATCAACTTCTTGTAGGCGGGCGGCATGCGGCAGATGCTCCACTGTTCCTTCCGGCGGGAATACTGGACGATGCCTTTCAGCAGTTTGCTGGGGAAGGCTTCGGTGAAGTCGGAAATGATCAGGAGTCGGAGCACGGCGACGGACTTTGGGTGTTTGTGTATAACACAAAGATGTAATATTTTTTTGGAATAAGGAAAAATATCCGCAAATTGTACCCTGAAATACGCAATTTTTACCAAATCCTTTCATTTTTCTACCTAAATTTGTAAAAAATTGAACAAATGACACTCGGTATCGACATAGGCGGCACCAATGTAAGCCTGGGACTCGTACAGGATGGAGCCATCCAGAACGCTTTCTCTGCCCCCTCTTTTCCGCCGGAGGCGAGCCTGGAGCAGACCCTCGAAGCACTTTCCGCACACATCAGCAGGATCATCACTCCCCAGACCCGCAAGATCGGCATCGGCGTCCCTTCCGTCGTGGATCTCAAGGAAGGCATCGTCTACGACACGCAGAACATCCCGTCGTGGAAGGAAGTGCCGCTCAAGGCATTCCTGGAAGAGCGCTTCCAGATTCCCGTGGCGGTCAACAACGACGCCAATTGCTATGCACTGGGCGTCTATGCGCAGTATCCCGAAACCGACCGGCCGGAATTGCTGGTGACTATCACCCTGGGCACCGGCGTCGGAATGGGCATCGTGGAGGAGGGCCGTCTGTTTTGTGGCGCCAATTGCGGCGCAGGTGAAATCGGGACGCTTCCGTACCGGGATTCCATGCTGGAAGATTATTGCGGCCGGCACTTCTTCGATGCGGCGGGACGGGACAGCAAGGAGGCTTCTGCTGCCGCCCGGGCCGGTGACCCGGCCGCCCTGGCTTTCTTCGACGAACTGGGCCGGAACCTGGGCGTCCTGATGAGCACGGTGTTGTTTGCCTACGACCCGAGCCATGTTGCCTTCGGCGGCGGCATCGCACACAACTATCCTTTGTTCCGCCCGGCGATGGAACGCTATCTCCAGGAACACTTCCCGTACCGGAAGGTGCTGGAGCGGCTCAAAGTGAATATTTTTACCGACCATAACATTCCGGTCATCGGAGCAGCTCTCCTATAATAATTATGAAACAGATCTGGATCATTCTCATCGCGGCGGCCCTGGGCGCCTGCACGCAACAAGCACAATTGGACAACGGAAGCGTCCTGGCCCTGAGCGAAGGGTGGCAACTGAGCCATACGGGCGGTCCCGAAAAGGTGGCGGCCGTCGTGCCGTCGACCGTGGCCGGTTCGCTCTATGCCTCCGGCTTCTATGGCGACGACCTGATGGTCGGCCGCAACTACGCTAAGGCCGACAAGTCTATCTTCGACGACGAATGGGTCTACCGGACCGAATTTCTGGCAAAACCGGCACAGGGACAGCACTGTGAGCTGGCCTTTGAGGGATTGGGCTACCGTGCGGATATCTTTCTCAACGGTACGCAGATCGCGTCGTCCGACACGACCTTCGGCGTGTTCCGCCGTCATGTCTACGACGTCGCTTCCCTGCTGAAAGGGCGCAACCAGCTGGAAGTCCGGCTCCGTCGGGCCCAGCCGGGCGACCTGAACCTGGGTTTTGTGGACTGGAACCCCCGCCCGCTCGACGAGAGCATGGGTCTGGTCCGTCCCGTATCCCTGCACACGACGGGCGCCGTTTCGATCGAGGATGTTTTCGTGATTCCCCACCTGGACGTCCCGAACTGTGAACAGGCCGACCTGGAAGTCCGCATCAAGCTGCGCAACCAGGAAGACCATCCAGTGGAAGCGCTTCTGGACCTCGACCTGCAGGATGTCGGCGCCTTCCAGTCGCAGGCCGTCCTGCCGGCGGCTTCCTGCACGACCGTCGTGCTGACGCCCGCCGAGGCTTCGCAGTTGCACCTTGTACGTCCCCGCGTCTGGTGGACCTGGGAGCAGGGCAATCCCGAACTGTACGGCCTGACGGTCGCCGTGAAAGCGGACAATGCGGTCTCCGACACCCGCGCGGTCAGCTTCGGCGTTAGGAAGATCGAGAGCCGGCTCACCGGCAAGAATTACCGTCAGTTCACGCTCAACGGCCGGGATATCCTCATCAAGGGCGCCGGCTGGAGCGACGACATCTTCCTGCTTGACACGCCGGAATCCCTGGAGCGGCAGGTGAAGTATGTCAAGGACATGAACCTGAATTGTATCCGCTTCGAGAACATTTGGGGGAAGGATGACACCATCTACGACCTGTGCGACCGCGAAGGCCTGCTGGCCCTCGTGGGCTGGAGCTGCCAGTGGGAGTGGGAAGACTATTGCGGCCTGCCCGAGACCCACGGCTATGGCTGCATCAACGACCCGGCCTCCGAAGACCTGGCCGTCGATTATTTCCGTGACCAGGTGATCCGCCTGCACAACCACCCTTCCGTTTTCGCCTGGATGACCGGCAGCGACCGCATCCCGAATCCGGGCCTGGAAGAGCGTTATTTGGATATCTATCGGCAGGAAGACTACCGGCCTTACGTCAACTCGGCGAAGAATCTGTACAGCACGGTCAGTGGCTGGTCGGGAACGAAGATGGAAGGTCCCTACGACTACGTGGCGCCGGACTACTGGTATTTCGATACGGAACATGGCGGTGCCTTCGGCTTCAACACCGAAACGGGCATCGGCGCCAACCTTCCGCAGATGGAATCGTTGCGGAGGATGATTCCCGCCGACAAGCTCTGGCCGCTGTCGGACGACTGGAACTATCACTGCACGGCTTCTTCGTCGGTGATGAACACAGTCGATTATCTGAAGGAGACCCTTTCGGCCCAGTATGGTGAGCCGGAGGACCTGGAAGATTTCGTCCGGAAGGCACACGCACTCGACTACGCCGGTACCCGCGGCATGTTCGAAGCGTTCCGCGCCCGGATGCCCGAATCGACCGGCATCGTGCAGTGGATGCTCAATTCCGCCTGGCCCTCCATCTTCTGGCAGCTGTACGACTGGTACGGCGTGCCGACGGCCGCCTATTACGGCACGAAAAAGGCCTGTGAACCCGCACAATTGATCTTCAATTACAAGGACCGTAAGGCCTATCTGGCGAACGAATGCATGAAATGCGGCGGCATGACGGCCTACGTGATGGTGTTCGATGCGGATTCGAAGGCCATCGGTCAGGAATGCAAGAGCGTCGTGGCCCGCTACCACACGGTTGTGCCGGTGTTCGACCTGCGCAAGTACGACGGAAAACCGCATTTCATTGCCCTGATGCTTCAGGGTGCCGATGGCAAGGTAGTGGCCAAAAACTTCTACTGCATCGGCGCCAGCGACAACGTCTACGATTTCGACAAGTCGACCTGGTATCATACGCCGGTCCGCAAGTGGACGGACCTGCGCTTTGCTTTTGCCCATAAGGATGCCGACATTGAGATGACGGTCGAGCCGGTGGAAGAAGGGTATGCCGTGACCCTCGTGAACCACTCGGACTTCATCGTTCCGCAAATCATCCTGAAGGCCCTGGACAAGGACGGAAAACTCGCCGTCCCGGTGTACTGGAGCGACAACTTCTGTCCCATCCTCCCGGGCGAAACCGAAGTCTTTCTGTGCCGGACGGAACAGAAAGACCTGGATATCGTCTTGAACCAGTGAGTATTTGACTGACTAAACTTAAACTATGAAAAAAATCTTCTTCATTTTACTGGCGGCAAGTCTTCCTGTCCTGGCAACGGCCCAGGTCGACCAGGGCAGGGACCTGTCGAAATATGCCGACGACAAATTCGGCATCGACGACCAGTACAAGGTGACGGAACCCTATCAGACCGTGACGGTGAGCCCGGTCAGGGGCAAGAAGATCAAGAACGTGATCCTGATGATCGGCGACGGAATGGGCGTGGAGCAGGTGAGCGTGGGCTGGGTGCTCAACGGCGGGCATCTCAACATGGACAACTGCCTGGTGACGGGTTTTTCGCGTACCTATGCCACCGATGAGCTGATCACGGATTCCTGCGCCGGCGGCAGCGCCCTGGCGACGGGGGTCAAGACACGTTACGGTTTCATGGCCTGTGACCCGGAAGGCCGTCCCGTTCCCAGCCTGCTGCACCAGGCGCAGCAGAAAGGGATGAAAACGGGCGTGGCTGTCACCTGCCGCATCAACGATGCCACCCCCATCGACTTCGTGGGCCACAGCACCGACCGGCACGATGAAGCCGGCATCGCCGCCCAGTACGTGGACAGCGGCGTGGACTTCCTGTCGGGCGGCGGCATCCAGTTCTGGCAGAACCGTGAGGACGGTCGCGACCTGGTGCAGGAAATGAAAGACAGAGGATATACGTTCGTCGACAATACCGACGACCTGAAAAAGGTGAAGGAGGGCCGGGTCCTGGGCCTGTTCGCGCCCCTGGAAATGGAACCCGCACTGGATCGCGGACCGGTGCTGGAAGACTGCGCCATGAAGGCCATCGAACTGCTCGACAACCGGAAAGGATTCTTCCTGATGATCGAGGGATCGAGCATCGATGACTGGTGCCATCGCCATAAGGTGGGATATATGGCCGAGGAGCTGTTCGATTTCGACCGGACGGTGGGCAAGGTGCTCGAATGGGCGGAAAAAGACGGCCACACCCTGGTGATCATCACCGCCGACCATGCGACGGGCGGCCTGACGCTGATCGACGGCAGCCTGGAAGACCGTGAGGTCAAGGTCCATTTCTCGACCAAGGGCCACAATGGCATCCTGGTACCTGTCTTTGCCTACGGCCCCCGTGCCGAAGAATTCACGGGCGTCCATGATAACGCCGAATTGTCTGCCAAGATCCGGCAGCTGATGAAATAGTACCATCATCCATTTTAACTATACTGAACTTATGAAATGCTTTAAATGTCTCTTGCTTTCCCTGATGGTTCTCGTGGCGGCGAACGCCCATGCGCAGAACCTGACGGTGAAGGGTACGATTACGGACGGGAGCAATGGCGACCCGATTCCGTTTGCATCGGTCGTCGTCAAGGGAATGACGATCTGGACTACTTCCGACGCGGAAGGCCGCTACACCATCGAGGCACCGGCCAACGCCGTCATGACCGTGGCTTGCCTGGGCTACAAGGATGCCGAGGTTGAGGTCAACGGCCGCTCCGCGATCAACGTCACGCTGTACCAGGATCTCGACGTGCTCGACGAAGCCGTCGTCATCGGTTACGGTGTGCAGCAGAAGAAACTGATCACCGGTTCGACTGTCCAGGTCAAGGGCGACGAACTGGCGAGACTCAGCACGCCTTCGACCCTCGGTGCCCTGCAGAGCCAGAGCCCGGGTGTGACGATCACCCAGAATTCCGGCCAGCCGGGCCGCGGCTACAAGGTCAACATCCGTGGTATCGGTACCATCGGTGACTCTGAGCCGCTCTACGTCATCGACGGCGTGGCGGGTGGTGACATCAACGTGCTCAACCCGAACGACATCGAGTCAGTCGACATCCTCAAGGACGCTGCCTCCGCCGCCATCTACGGTGCCCGCGCCGCCAACGGCGTCGTGCTGGTGACCACCAAGCAGGGCAAGGAAGGCCGCGTGCTCGTCTCTTACGACGGTTACTATGGCGCCCAGTACATCGCAAAGATGCCCGACATGGTCGACGCACAGGGCTACATGCAGCTCTACAACCTGGCCCGCAAGAACTCCGGCATCGCGGAAGTAGACTTCTCTTCCGTGCTTCCTTCCAACCTCTACCAGTCCATCATGAACGGCACCTGGAAAGGTACCAACTGGGTGGAGGAAATGTACAACAAGGGTGCGATGACCCAGAACCATTCCCTGAACGTGGCTGGCGGTACCGCTGACCACAAGTTCTCGATGGGTCTCTCCTATACGGGTCAGGACGGTATCCTCGGCTGGAACAAGATCGAGCCGATGAACGCCCAGTATCGCCGTTTCACTTTCCGCATCAACACCGACAACGTGGCCATCAAGCGCGGCAATCTCGATATCCTCAAGTTCGGTGAGACGCTCAATTTCAGCTACGGCAAGAACAGCGGTATCGGCGAAGGCGACATCTATGAAAGCTCGCTGCACGACGCCATCGGCGCCACGCCGCTGCTTCCGGTCTACACCACCGACGCCCAGGGCAACATCACCGGTTTCTACGATGAGGCTGCCCGCGAGGAGTACGGCTGGAACTTCTTCAGCGACTCCAAGCATCCGATCGGTCTGGACTATTACAACCGCGGCCGCAACATCGAGAAATTCTATGCGTTGCACGCCAGCGTGTTTGCCGAACTCCAGCCCATCAAGAACCTCAAGTTCAAGACGCAGTTCGGTTACCGGATGTCCGGCTCCTCCACCCGCAGCTACAAGATGCTCTACCACCTGAACGCATCGCAATACAATGACAACGACCAGGTGTCTCAGAAGATGAAGCTCAACAGCCGTTTCACTTGGGAGAACACCGCTTCTTACCACTTCACCATCAACGACGACCATGTGTTTGATACCGTGCTCGGCCAGTCGATTGAGAAATGGGGCTTCGGCGAGAGCATCTCTGCTTCCGCGATGAACAGCATCTTCCCGAACGACTTCACGCGTGCCTGGCTGTCGAACACCAAACCGAAGCTGATCAACCAGATCTCGGCTTCCGGTTCTCCGTCTTCGCAGGGCGGCCTGGCTTCCTTCTTCGGCCGTGTCAACTACAGCTTCCGCGACAAATATCTGGTCTCGGCGACGGTCCGTGCCGACGGTTCCTCGAACTTTGCACGGGGTCACCGCTGGGGTGTGTTCCCTTCGGTATCTGCCGGCTGGGTCATTTCCAACGAACCCTGGATGGAAGACTCCCGCGGCTGGCTTGACTTCCTGAAGCTCCGTGCCAGCTGGGGACAGAACGGTAACGCCAGCATCTCCAATTTCCAGTATCTGACTACCATCTCGCTGTCGAGCAGTGCCGGTTATTATTTCGGTGACAAGGCCACCATGTCGACCGGTGCGAAACCCGACGTGCTCGCCAACCCGGATGTGAGCTGGGAGACGTCTGAACAGACCGACATCGGTATCGATGCCCGCTTCCTGAACTCCAGCCTCGGCTTTACCTTCGACGCTTACATCAAGAACACGAAGGACTGGCTCGTACAGGCCCCGATCGCTTCGGTGTACGGCTTCAACTCGCCCTATGTGAACGGTGGTGACGTGCGTAACTCCGGTTTCGAGGTGGCTGTCGACTATGGCAAGTATACCGGTGCTTTCACCTATGGCATCAAAGTGAACGCTGCCTACAACAGGAACCGCGTCACGCGTATCGCCAACGCCGAGGGTATCATCCACGGTGAGGACGACGTGCTCAGCCAAGGTACCTCCGAGATGTACCGCGCACAGGTCGGTTATCCGATCGGCTACTTCTACGGCTACAAGACCGCCGGTGTCTTCCAGAACGCCGCTCAGGTGGCCGCCACGGCAGCCAAGTATGAAGACGCCAAGCCCGGCGACCTGATCTGGGTGGATGTCAACGGCGACGGCCAGATCACCGAGGATGACCGCACGATGATCGGCGACCCGCACCCCGACTGGACCACTGGCCTGAACTTCTGGATGGCCTGGAAGGGCTTCGACTTCAGCCTGACGGGTTACGGTGCCTTCGGCCAGCAGATTGCCAAATCCTACCGTTCGTTCTTCGATCGTCCGACCGACAGCTACACCCGTGACCTGATGAATTGCTGGAGTGGTGAAGGTACCTCCAACCGCCTCCCGCTCTGGACCACCTGCTCCGACCGCAACTGGTCGAACATCTCCGACATCTATATCGAGAACGGTGACTACTTCAAGATTTCCAACGTGACCCTCGGCTACGACTTCAGCCGTCTCATCAAGGGCTCCTGGATCAGCAAGGCCCGTCTCTATATCTCGGCCCAGAATCTCCTGACCATCACGAAGTACTCGGGCATGGACCCGGAGATCGGCTACGGTTTCGACGAGGACTGGGTGTCCGGCATCGACCTCGGTTACTATCCGAGCGCCCGTACCTTCCTCGTGGGTGTCAACATTCAATTCTAATGTGCCATGAAAAAGATTGTCAAAAATATATCGGCCCTTATGCTGCTGACCCTGCTTTTCGCAGGCTGCGAGCAGTTCCTCGACACGGTGAGCTACACTGAGAGCAACACCAGTAATTTCCCGGCTTCGGAAACCGATGCCATGCAGCTCGTGACGGGTATCTACAGCGTGCTGAACCAGGCCGCCTACGAGCCCAGCGCCCACTCTTTCATCGCCAACCTGACCATGTCCGACGAGTGCTTCGGCGGTGGCGGACAGGACGACTATGAGATCCAGGCCTATGATCACCTGCTCTATTTCGAACCCAACGCCCAGCTGGATTTCTGGACGCCCTACTATGCCGGCATCGTGCGGGCCAACCTGGCCATCGCCAACCTCGACAAGGTGCAGGACGAAAAGATGCGCGACCAGCTGATGGGCGAGGCCTATTTCCTCCGTTCCTACCTGCTCTTCGACCTGACACAGCAGTTCGGTGAAGTTCCCTTGGTGAAGTTTGTTCCGAACTCCGTCGACGAGGCCGCTGAGTATCCGGCTCCCGGTACGATCCAGGAGATCTACGGTACGATTGCCGCCGGCCTGAAAGAGGCGATCGCGATCATGCCCAACGCTACCTGGGACAATTGCATCTCCGGCCTGCGCCACGCTACCAAGTGGGACGCCGAAGCGCTGCTGGCCCGCGTGTACCTGTTCTATACGGGCTTCTACAGCGACAAGAACGGTGAAAACATCACGACCCTGCCGCTCATCGACCTGGAGACGGGTGAAATCATCAATTCCTCCATCGCCAAGGACGAAGTGGTCCGCGGCCTGGAGGACTGCATCGCCAACAGTGGCCACAAACTGGTCAGCGACTATCGCCTGATGTGGCCCTACATGAACTCGGCCACCAAGAAGGACTACGCGTATGCCCAGTCTGTCGAGGGTACCTGGATCACCGATGACAAGAACCCCGAAGAGATGTTCAGCATCTGCTTCTCCAACATTGCCGAGTCTTCCCGCAACCGCAACAAGTTCGACCAGTACCTGGGCGTGCGCAAGCGCAGCAAATATGAGATCAACGCCTTCCCGTTCAGCCGTGGCTACGGCATGGCCCCCGTCAACCCGGCCGTCTGGGAGCAATGGGACAAGGATGAACCGGGCGATATCCGCAAGATGGCGTCCATCTGGAATGTCGACGTGGAGCAGATCGGTGGTCCTTCCAATTATTCCTGGGGCAACGACCAGCAGATGGAAGAGACCGGTTTCTGGCAGAAGAAGTACCAGGCTTACGGTGCCATGGTAAACGGTAAGTTCTTCTACGAGTTCTCCTCCATTCCCGAATACGGCGGTGCCGGCAGCGACCTCGGCCGCGGCCACTCGCTGCAGAATGTACAGATCATCCGTTTCGCCGATGTGCTGCTGATGCATTCCGAGCTGACGGACGGCAAGGTGATCTACAACGGGAAGAGCGGCATGAACGCCGTCCGCGCCCGCGCCGGCCTGTCCGACAAGGCGTACAGCGTGGAGGCCATCCGCATGGAACGCCAGCATGAGCTCGCTTTCGAGGGCATCCGCTGGAATGACATGCGCCGCTACGGCAAGGCCTATTGCATCAAGGCCCTTGAGTCGCAGCTCGGCCAGCCGATCCGCAACAACACCGTGGAACTGGTGATGAAAGACCAGAATACGGGTTATCGGGCACGCTACGAGGCGACCTGGGGTTTCCGCCCCTTCCCGCAGTCCGAGATCAGCCTGTCGAACGGCGTGCTGAAACAGAATGCCGGTTGGACCGACGCTTCCGCTCAATATACGAACTGGAAATAGTTTTTGGTTAAATTTTAGGTTATCATGTGTGTGGGGGACCGGCCGTTGCGACCGGTCCCCTGTGTTTTCGGAGGGAATCGATGAAAAAATAAATTTGTAGTTTGAAATTATTTACTACCTTTGCAGTCCCTAACGGTTCGCCCGGATGGCGGAATCGGTAGACGCGCTAGTTTCAGGGACTAGTAAACGCAAGTTTGTGCAGGTTCGAGTCCTGTTCCGGGCACATAAAAAAACCAGCTGCAAGGCTGGTTTTTTTAGTGCCCGAGGGGGCACTGTTTCTACTGGGGGCACAGCCCCCAGACCCCTCGGCCTTTGGCCGGTCAACCAGCTGCAAGGCTGGTTTTTTTAGTGCCCGAGGGGGCACTTTTTTTCGTTTTAGCCATAAATTGTCTACATTTGTAGGTTATAATCGATTACGGGCCTCCGGATTATCATTATGGAAATCAATCTTTTCTCCCAATGCATCAAGGAACTCATCGTTGAAAACGACCGGGTGGACGTGCCGTATCTGGGTACCTTCTCGGCCGAGATGATGCCGGCTACCTATTCCGACCGCCAGACGACCATCGATCCGCCGTACCGGAAGATGTCGTTCCACAAACAGCCCGTGTCGCTCGAGGAGGGCCGCCTGCTGCTCAACAAGGTGTGTGAGCTGGCCGGTGTGTCGATGGAGCAGGCCGGGGTGGAATTGGGCTGGTGCCTGAGCCGGTTGAGTTCGGAACTGGAGGGGAGGAAGATCTGCAAGCTGCCGGGGCTCGGCGTGATGCGCGCCAATGCGCGGAACGAATACTATTTCGTGCCCGACGACAAACTTGACATCTGGCCCGACGGCATCGGCTTCGAGCCTGTCTCGATGAAGCTCTCCGAGAAAGTGGAGGCTGCGGGTTCCGATTCAGGAGCTGATGCTTCTGAGCGATTCGGGGTTTCGCACGCTCAACGGGGCTCACTTAGCGAAACGCCCGAATCTTCTACAGGCCAACCCACGACAGCTCCTGAATCGGAGCCCATGCCCGAAGTGAAACCCGAAGTGAAGTCAGAAGTGAAACCCGAAGTCAAGCCGAAGTTGGCGCAGTTTGAACGGGTGATGGAACCTGACCCCGAGCCGGTGTTTACCCTTCGCACCATCCGGTTGATCCTGATCGTTCTGCTCGTGCTGGTGGTGCTCTTCATCGTGGCCTCCTATCTGTTTACCGATGCAATGTCGCCGATTCTCGACCGGTTGCTGTATACGCGGGAAGAGCTGGAACTCTTGAGGAGGTAGGATGATCGACCGGGCCACAGTCGAAAAGATTCTGGACGCCGTCAGGATCGAAGAAGTCATCGGCGATTTCGTGTCGCTGCGCAAGCGCGGCGCGAACTATCTCGGACTGTGCCCGTTCCACCAGGACAAGAACCCCTCGATGAGCGTCTCGTCGACCAAGGGTATCTTCAAGTGCTTCGCCTGCGGCAAGGCCGGCAACGCCGTGACCTTCCTCATGGAGCACGAACACCTGACTTACTGGGAGGCGCTTCGCTACCTGGCGAAAAAATACCATATCGAAATCGTCGAAAAAGAGGAGACCGCCGAGGAGATCGCCAACCGGATGCGTTACGAGAGCATGCTGGTGGTCAGCGAATATGCGCAGAAATTCTACGCCGACATTCTCTGGAACACCGAGGTGGGGAAGGCCATCGGCCTGAGCTATTTCCGGGAACGAAAATTCACCGACGAAACCATCCGCAAGTTCGGCCTGGGCTACGCCGCTTCGCGGCCGCTGACCCTCTCGGCCGCCGCCCTGAAAGCCGGCTACAAGAAAGAATACCTGGTCGGGGCCGGTCTTTGCCTGGAGCGCGAGGGAACGGGTGAACTCTATGACCGCTTCTTCGACCGGGTGATGTTCCCCATCCATTCCATCAGCGGCCGTGTGATCGCCTTTGGTGGCCGGACGCTGAAGACCGACAAGAGCGTCGCCAAATATGTAAACAGCCCCCAGAGCGAAATCTACGACAAGAGCCGCTCGCTCTATGGCATCTTCCAGGCCAAGAACAGTATCGCCAAGGCCGACAAGTGCATTATGGTGGAGGGTTATGCCGACGTGATCTCGATGCACCAGGCGGGAGTTACCAATGTGGTGGCTTCGTCGGGCACCTCGCTTACCGTGGAGCAGATCCGTCTGGTCAAGCGCTTCACCGACAAGATGACCATCATCTACGACGGTGACGAAGCCGGCATCAAGGCTTCCCTCCGGGGTATCGACCTGGTGCTGGAAGAGGGCTTGAGCGTGAAGGTGGTGCTGCTGCCGCCCGAAGACGATCCCGATTCTTTCGCCAAGAGTCATTCCCTGGTCGAAATCCAGGAATATATCGAAGAGAACGAGAAAGATTTCATTACCTATAAGAGCGACCTGCTCTGGAAAGACTCCGAACGCGATCCGATCCGCCGCTCGCAGGTGATTCGCGACATCGTACAAAGCGTATCGGTGGTACCCGATCCCATCCTGCGCAACGTGTATGTGGAGATGGTAGCCGAGAAATTCGAGATGAAGCCCGATGCCATCCTGGCTACGATCGGGGAACTCCGCCGCAGGAAACGTGCGCTGGAACGTTCGCGCCGCCGCTTCGACCAGGCCTCGGAAACCGTCATCCCGGGCTCGACCCGGAATCTCCCGGAGCCCGAAGAACTCATTCCGGAAGACCTGCCGGATACGGACGCTGCAATGTCGCCCGTGCAGGCGGACCGCTATGCTGTGAAAGACGCCTATCTGGCAGTACCCGAGCGCGAACTCGTGTACTATCTGGTGAAATTCGGCGAATACCCCCTGCATTTCGAAGAAGACATGTACTATGGGGCAGAGCAGAGGCCTGAAATCACGGTGTCGCAATACATCCACGATGCCCTCTCCGATGACGACCTGGTGTTCGTCAACGATCTGTACCGCACCATCTTTGACAAATACTACGCCTATCTGGTCACCCTCCCGCGCGAGGACTGCGAAGCGATGCAGCAACGCGTCATCCGTTACTTCACGGCGGGTGAGGATCCGGCCATTTCACGGGCGGTGCTCGACCTGATCCTCGAAGAGCATCCCCTGACCGTGCGAACCTACGAAGAATCCATTACGCCGGAGGAGCAGGCTCTGGCACGCACCGTGCCCAAGACCGTTCTGCTCTACAAACTCCGCATCACCGAGCAGCAATGCACCGCTACGACCAAGCAGATCACCCTGGCCCAGCGCGGGGGCGAGAACGACACCCTCCGTGAGCTGGTGGCCCGCCTGCAGTTGCTCAATACCGTCAAAACCCGATTATCAAGAGAACTCAACAGATTATGAAAAAAAGGAATCTCATTACCTGCGCGTTGCCCTATGCCAACGGTCCCGTCCACATCGGCCACCTGGCCGGCGTCTATGTCCCTGCCGACATCTATGTCCGCTACCTGCGGATGCGCGGACGCGAGACCCTCTTCGTGTGCGGCTCCGACGAGCACGGCGTGCCCATTACGATCGCGGCCCGCAAGGAAGGATGCAGCCCCCAGGATATCGTGGACAAATATCACAACATCATCAAGAAGTCGTTCGCCGATTTCGGCATCACCTTCGACATCTACTCCCGGACGACCTCGCCTACGCACCACAGATACGCCGCGGAATTCTTCCGCAAGCTCTACGACGAAGGCAAGTTCATCGAGAAGGAGAGCGAGCAGTTCTACGATCCCGAAGCCAAGGTGTTCCTGGCCGACCGCTACATCGTGGGCACCTGCCCCAAATGCGGCAATGAAGGCGCTTATGGCGACCAGTGCGAGAAATGCGGCTCCACCCTCAGCCCGGAGGAGCTCATCAACCCGCATTCCAAGGTGAGCGGGGCCGAGCCCGTCAAGAAGATGACCAAGCACTGGTACCTGCCGCTCGACCAGTATGAATCCTGGCTTCGCGAATGGATCCTGGAAGGGCATAAGGAATGGAAGACCAACGTGTACGGCCAGTGCAAGAGCTGGCTCGACGGCGGCCTGCAGCCGCGTGCCGTGTCGCGCGATCTCGACTGGGGCGTGCCTGTGCCGGTGGAAGGTGCCGAGGGCAAGGTGCTCTACGTGTGGTTTGACGCGCCGATCGGCTATATTTCCAATACCATCGAGCTGCTGCCCGACAGCTGGGAGAAATGGTGGAAGAGCGAGGATACGCGGATGATCCATTTCATCGGCAAGGACAACATCGTGTTCCACTGTATCGTGTTCCCGTCGATGCTCAAGGCGTACGGCGATGGTTTCATCCTTCCGGAGAATGTGCCGGCCAACGAGTTCCTGAACCTCGAGGGCGACAAGATCTCGACCTCGAAAAACTGGGCCGTGTGGCTCCACGAATACCTCCAGGACTTCCCCGGCAAGCAGGATACGCTCCGTTACGTGCTGACCGCCAACGCTCCGGAGACCAAAGACAACGACTTTACCTGGAAAGACTTCCAGACCCGCCACAACAGCGAGCTGGTGGCGATCTTCGGCAATTTCGTGAACCGCGCCGTGGTATTGACGCACAAGTATTTCGGCGGCCGCGTGCCGGAGCCGGGCAAGCTGGAGCCCATCGATCGCGAAGTGCTCGCGCAGATTCCGCAGCTCAAGCAGGAGATCGAGGACAACCTGGAGACCTTCAAGTTCCGCGAGGCGCTCAAAGCCGCGATGAACCTGGCACGCCTGGGCAACAAATACATCTCCGACACCGAGCCCTGGGCCGTGGCCAAGACCGACCTGCAGCGGACGGCGGCCATCCTGAACACCTCGCTGCAGATCACGGCGAGCCTGGCGGTGGCCTTCGCGCCGTTCCTGCCGTTCTCGGTCGAGAAACTCAACCGCATCCTGAATGTGAAGCCTTTCGGCTGGGACGACCTGGGCAAGGCTGAACTCCTGCCGGTGGGGCATCAGCTGAATCCGGCCGAACTCCTGTTCTCGAAGATCGAGGACGCCGAGATCGACAGGCAGGTTGCCCGTCTGGAGCGGATCAAGGCCGAGCGGCTGGCGGCCGAAGCCGCTGCTGCCGAAGCCGCTGCGCCGAAATGCGAGCCAGCCAAGGAGTCCTGCACCTTTGACGAATTCGGCAAGATGGATATCCGCACGGCGACCGTCCTGGCAGCCGAGCGCGTACCCAAGACCGACAAGCTGCTGAAGCTCACTATCGACACTGGCCTCGACCAGCGCACGATCGTGAGTGGTATCGCCGAATACTATTCGCCCGAAGAGATGGTCGGCAAGCAGATCTGCATCCTGGCCAATCTTCAGCCCCGCGTCATCCGCGGCATCGAAAGCAATGGCATGATCCTCATGGCCAAGCAGATCGACGGCAAGATGCGTATCGTCACTCCCGAAGAACGCCTTGCCAACGGTGCGACGATCGGATAATAGTGACGGGTCGCTGCCCCGGACCCCGCCGCTCCAGCCTTGCTATTACACATGGCAGAGCCTGCTTGGCTTCCGCTAGCGCCTGATGGCGCCTGTTATTCGGGGCTCTGAGGAACACTGAACACTCCACCAGGCCAACCCACGGCCCGCTTGCTACTTTTGCCGCGAGAACATGTTGGGTTGTCCCAGGGTGCTGTCGCGGCAAAAGTCGTCGGCGCACGGCGGATGCTACAGCACCGGCAGCAGGTAATCCCAGATAAGGTTCAATTCCTGGCGCATGTTGGGGATATGCGCCGTGGTGACGATGACGGCATCCTGCTCTGGCAAGACCAGGATGTACTGGCCGTTGGCTCCATCGGCCCGGAAGGCATGGTGGCGGCAGCGCCACATCTGGTAGCCGTAGCCCTGCATCCAGTCGCTCTGCTCGGGATCGAAATAAGCGTAGAAAGGACTGTCCGGATCCTTCCGGATGTCCTCCACGATTTGCTCGTTCACACCAGCATTGACCGAAGGAACCTGGGCGGCGGACATCTCCCGGACCCAGTCGGCCGGAATGACCTGCCTGCCGCGGAATTTACCGCCGTCAAGCAGACAGAGCCCCATCCGGGCCAGGTCTTCCGTGCGCAGATACAGCCCCCAGCCACCCGTGTTGATGCCCGCTGGACTCTCCTGCCAGAAGGGCTTCTCTATGCCCAGCGGCTGCCACAGCCGAGGTTCCAGGTAATCGACGACCTTCTGCCCCGTCACTTTCTGCACAGCCGCCGACAGCACATAGGTCCCCAGACTGTTGTAACAGTAACAGGTCCCCGGCTCAAAATCAAGTCGCCATTCCATGAACCCCCTCACCCAGTCGCTATCACCGGAACGCACGGTATAGGTCGGATCCGTACCATGGCCGGAATTCATCGTCAACAGGTGCCGGATGGTAATCCGCTCCAGCGTGTCAGACACGCGGTCAGGCAAGCTTTCCGGGAACAGGTCCACGATCCGGTCGTCGAGCGACAGCAGACCTTCCGTAATGGCGAAACCCACGGCGGTTGCCGTGAAGGTCTTGGAAACGGAGTTCATGATATGCGCCGTATCAGGGACGGCAAAGTGCTCTTTGAGGATCTTGCCGTGCTGCAGGACCATGATGCTGTGCAATTCTTCGGAACTGTCGGCTACGGCCTGGAGATAGGATGCGAATGCGTCTTCCAGCGCGGGAGTGGCCGTTCCGCACGGAAGCGGATCGTTCGGATGGGTGCAGGCTGCCGCCAGGACGAGGACGGCCAGCAAGGCGGAAAGAAGGAACGGTTTCATGGAACTATTTTTTCAGAGGATGCGTGTCGATGGCAGCCTTGACGAAGGCGGCGAAGATGGGCTGCGGCTGTTCCGGGGTGCTCTTGAACTCGGGATGGAACTGCGTGCCGATGAAGAACGGATGGGTAGGAATTTCCACGATTTCGACCAGCCCGGTGTCGGGGTTGGTGCCGGAGATGGTCATGCCGGCCTTTTCGAAAGCGGAGCGGTAGGCGTCGTTGAACTCGTAGCGGTGACGGTGGCGTTCCTGAACGACCGGCTGGCCACTATAGATGCGCGATGCCAGCGTACCCGGCACCAGCTGGCAGGCGTATGCCCCCAGTCGCATTGTCCCGCCCTTGATGGTGGTCGTTTTCTGCTCTTCCATCAGGTCGATGACCGGGTGCGTTGTGCCGGGATTCATTTCCGTGGAGGCGGCGTCTGCATAGCCCAGCACGTCCCGGGCGAACTCTACGACAGCCATCTGCATGCCGAGGCAGATTCCGAAGAAAGGAATGCCGTTCTCGCGGGCATGACTGACCGCGGCAATCTTGCCGGGGATGCCGCGCTCACCGAAGCCGGGGGCTACCAGGATGCCGTCCATGCCGGCCAGCATGTCAGCCACATTGTCTTCGCTGACCTGCTCCGAATGGACGGTCTTGACGTTGACCTTGCATTCGTTGGCCGCACCGGCATGCACCAGCGCCTCCTGGATGGATTTGTAGGCGTCCTGCAACTCCACGTATTTGCCAACCAGGGCGATGTTGACCTCTTGTTTGGGATGTTTCAGGCGCTCCAGGAACTCCTTCCAGCGGCCCAGCTCCGGCTGGGTGAAATTCTCGATCTGGAGTTTGCGGACGGCCAGCTCGTCGAGGTGTTCTTCGTGCATGTTGAGCGGCACCTGATAGATGCTCCAGGCATCGATGCTCTGGATCACGTGTCCCGGCTTGACGTTGCAGAAGAGCGCGATCTTGCGGCGGAGTTCCGGCGTAAGGGGCTGCTCGGTGCGACACACGATTACATCGGGTTTGACGCCGCTCTGCTGGAGCATCTGCACCGAGTGCTGCGTGGGCTTCGTCTTGAGTTCCTTGGCGGCGCGGAGATAGGGAATCAGGGTCAGGTGGATGGACATGCAATCCTCTTCCGGCAGTTCCCATTGCAGCTGGCGGACCGCCTCGATGAAGGGCTGCGACTCCATGTCGCCCACCGTTCCGCCGATTTCTGTCAGGATGACGTCGTAGTCGCCGGTCCGGCCCAGCAGGAGCATGCGGCGCTTGATCTCGTCGGTGATGTGCGGGACGATCTGGACGGTCTTGCCCAGGTAGGCGCCCTCGCGTTCCTTGGTGATGACGGTGTGATAAATCTTGCCCGTAGTCACATTGTTGGCCTTGGACGTGTGTACGCCCAGGAAACGCTCATAGTGGCCCAAGTCGAGGTCCGTCTCGGCGCCGTCTTCCGTGACATAGCACTCGCCGTGTTCGTACGGGTTGAGCGTACCGGGATCGACGTTGATGTAGGGATCGAATTTCTGGATGGTGACGCGCAAGCCGCGTGCCTGCAGGAGCTTGGCCAGAGAGGCCGCGATGATGCCTTTTCCGAGTGACGAAGCCACTCCGCCCGTTACGAATACATACTTGGTGTTCATCTGTCAAGACGTTTGATAACGGGTTTCAAATGTATAAATAATTTGGGAATCCTCCGAAAAAAATTCTTGTTTTGCCGCGACAGCACCCTGGGACAACCCAGCGTGTTCTCGCGGCAAAACTAGCAGGCGGCAAACGAAGAAAGTCCGGTTGTTTTTTGTATATTTGTATTTCCAAGTTCCAGAAATACCCAAACTACCATGGAATTCAAATACGCTCCTATGTTCCAGCTCGGTGAGGATACCACCGAGTATTACAAGATTCCCGGATCCGAGGCATGGGTCTCGGTCGGTGATTTTGAAGGCAAACCCATCCTGAAGGTCAAGCCCGAAGCCCTTACCGTGTTGGCGAATACCGCTTTCCGCGACGTTTCTTTCATGCTGCGCCCGGCACACAACGCCCAGGTGGCAAAGATCCTCTCCGACCCCGAGGCTTCCGAGAACGACAAGTACGTGGCCCTGACGATGCTGCGCAACGCCGAGGTGGCCTGCAAAGGCAAGCTTCCCTTCTGCCAGGACACCGGCACCGCCATCCTCCACGGCGAGAAGGGCCAGCAGGTCTGGACCGGTTTCTGCGACGAGGAAGCCCTCTCGAAAGGCGTCTACAAGACTTACACCGAAGAGAACCTGCGCTACAGCCAGAACGCCCCGCTGACCATGTACGACGAGGTGAA
>Ga0310696_10003079_pt1 | contig 21168 bp, 5 predicted proteins | sample AusTroGonzalo_MG_4_FD_203885 | JGI IMG/M metagenome (GOLD analysis project Ga0310696, IMG submission 203885) | Bovine rumen microbial communities from tropical cattle in Woodstock, Queensland, Australia - Gonzalo_02 (v2) (version 2) | ecosystem: Host-associated > Mammals > Digestive system >... | reverse complement strand
TGTAATGAAGCTCCGCATGGATACAGTTGACAAGTTCGTTGAGACAAGGGAGAAAGTCTTGGGTAAGCTTGCTGACAACGAGAGTTATGAGGGACTTGCCGTATATGCAGCTCTGGATGAACTTTATACCAATGAGGCTGTCAGTTATCCTGTAACCGAGAAGACAGGTCCTGAGATATATGCATTCAACAAGGTTATGGATGACGCTGTTCAGGCTCTTGATGACCGTCTTGCAAAGAACAAGGCATTAGAGAGTGCACTTACAGTTGCCAAGAGACTCATTGACGGTCAGGAGAAGCCTGATTACGCTGAGTACACAGACCTTGAGTCTTGCTATGGCATTTATAATGCTGATGCATTCAATGCAATTTCCGCTCAGGATGCTGAGGTTACTGAGGCTACAGATGCTCTGACTGCCGCTTCAAATGCTTACAAGAGCAGAGTTGCCGGTGCAAGCGTACTGCCTATCCGTGTCAATGCTCTCTATGCTCTTGCCAAGGATCTTGGTTCAGACATTGCTGTGAACGGTGGTCTGATTGAGCGTCTTGAGGCAACAGACTTTGATGACGATGACCTTGCAGAAATCTACAAGACCGCCATCAAGATTGCCCTTTACGATAAGGCTGATGCAAAGGATGCTTCTATCGACAGCATCGATATCACTCCGTTCATCAAGAACTATCATCTGTACCAGACCGCTAAGATTGTTGAGCGTACCGGCTTGAAAGCAAACAGCAATGATGCTCATGTTGCAGATCCTGACGGTGCAAATATTCAGCATGTACAGCACCAGTGGAACAGCGGTGACTTGAATGGCCAGATGCCTATCTGGGTAATGATCCAGGGTCCTGAATATACAGACCTCTATCCCGGTTGGACAGTTATTGCTTACACTAATGGTAACCAGATGGTAACCGGTGACAAGAGCTATAATAACTACAAGAACGGTATCACCATATTTGACGGTGAAATCGGTATGGACTGGGGCGGTAAGGCTGAGATGAAACAGGAGCTTGTTGATCTGCCTGTCGGTATGTATACACTCGGCGTTAATTTGCCTGAATATACTGCTGTTGGAAATAACGGTGATAAGAATAATCCTAAGGTTTCTACTCTTAGCGCAACTGTTAATGAAACAACACTGTCAGGTGAAGCAAGAGAGGATAATACTACCAGTATAAAGATTGATAGTATTAATGTTGCCGATGGCGATATACTTGCAATTGATTTCATTCTGCAATCACAGAACGGCTGGTCACGTGCCGATAACTTCTTCCTGAGCTTCCGTCCTGTTGACGGTGTTGACTATGCTTCTTTGGCTGATGACCTTGAGGCTAAGCTTGATGAACTGTTGACAATTGTTGATAGCCGTCAGGCAGTCAAGGAGGGTGTTGAGTACTACACCATAGGCGGTATCAAGCTTGATGCTCCTAAGGCTGGTCAGATACTGATCCGCAAGACAACCCAGAGCAACGGAAAGGTTGTTATGGACAAGGTTCTTATAAAGTAATAAAGTAAGAATTCCCTATAATGAATCGGCGGAGAGCGTTCGGCTCCCCGCCGATTCTTGTTTTATAATAAGGTGTGATAATATTTCATAATTTGAATTATACCTTTGATGTAATCTTGTGCGTTAGGGTTGTATCCTATAAAAAAAATAATTACATATATTTTGACATTTGTAAAGATATTTATAATTTAGCATACTATTTACCATGCCAAACAATGCGTGTTGGCGGTCAAATGGTTGATTGTTTGTTAATTAAAAATAGACTGTGGTTATTAACTTATTTACTAATTAAAAAAAGTTTTATGAGAAAGCGAGACTTTTTCTTGGCAGGATTACTGTTTATGGCAGTTCCTGCGTTTGCACAGATTGATCAGCCTGAGTTTACTGCACAGGATGCCAAAGTCATCTTTACGCAGGATTTTGAGGCTGACTGGGACACCTGGCAGGCAACTCCGGTTGATACCATTTATCAGCTTGAGTACTATAACATTGCCAGTGGTGGTAACAAGACCTTCTCCAATGCATGGAGCGATGCTACTCTAAAGGAGTCAAATCTGGTAATCAGGACAGACTCCGTTACAGATGGCCACGAAGGTGGTATCATCCTTTACAACGGCGTTATGCTGACTGATGATGCCAGTGACATCTCCAGCAACAAGTACGGACATGATACCTACAGCATCATTGACGAGAACTCTCAGGAGCGTAGGGATGCTTTCGCACAGTGGGGTGAAGATGGTGGTGAAAAGATGTTCCAGTTTGTATCGGCTGACCGTGTAGGCACAGACTATACAAGCAGTAGTGCAACTCTCTACACCGACAGTTACCGCCGTAACCTGTTTGTGCGTCTTAACCCGGGTGACATTGAGGAAAATTCTTCTTACCGTCTTACTTTCTATGTTAAGGCTAAGGAGACCAATCCTAAGTTCTCTCCCAGGCTGCACGCAGCTATATTCCGTGGCTATTTCCATTCAGAGAAGCCTTTCACCATGGGACTTGAGAATGATAACGACAACTACAAGTACAACACCCAGATAGAGTATGAGAAAACAGACTTTACCGGTGAATGGGAGAAGGTAACCTATATGACGTACTACCTTAACGACTCTATTGCTGATTATTTCATGCTTTCTAACGGCTACTGGTGGTCTGATGACTGGACATGGAAGGCTGAAGACAACGGTACCGATAAGGACCTGGTCTATATCAAGCAGCCTGACAAGTTCTTTGTACGTCTGTCATTCCGTTCAGACTCCACCAAGTTCGAGCTTGACAACCTGTCACTTACCAAGTCATGGATAGGCGGTTGCGAGTATGCAGGTGATAAGATGCGCGTTGACTTCGGTTACAAGACCAACCTGAGTGACATAGTTGCCGCCAACAAGAAGCTGACCAACATGCCTTCAGTGGGTGTAGAGTGCGAAGTTCCCGATAGCCTGAAAGAAGAGCTGGGCTATGACTGGCGTATCCAGGTATGGGGCCTTAAGGCTAATGATGAATGGGAAGAGGTTTACATGCGTTCGGCCGAGTATCACGACGACGGTTACATGTACCTGTTCACAGAGTACTATGATGATGAGCATGCATATCAGTTCGATGACTACAAGAAGGTTCTCGTTACCTTCCACAACCCCACCGACATACCTGAAATGACCCTTAAATACACAGGTACGGGTAAGGACGTAGCCAACCTGTTCCCGAATGCCCTTGACACCACTTGGATCAAGAACGGCAAGATTGTTCCTGACTTCTTCAATGAGATTGCCACCCCGAACCCGTTCGTGTTCACCGGCGTTCATTCACTGGCCGACCTGCCTCCTGTAATGCAGGTTGCCCCGTATGAGGAGGGTTCATTCGGTCTTGAGCCTACTGACCATTTCACATTCAAGTTCTCACGTGACATTCTTATTGACGATGCAGGTGAGGCATCGGAGAAGGCCATAGGTTATGTTAACGGTGTGGCTTGGGTACCTTCATTCAATGCCGAGACCAACGAGCTTACCTTTACCTGCCCTGATGACAGCTGGAAGACCATGAGCGGTGACGTAGAGGTCAATCTGATACAGTTGTACGGCAAGGGAACCGATAAGGGAGCAAACGTTTTGGCACACTATCACTTCGGCGCATTCGAACGTAATCCTGAGATTGTTGATATCAAGACTGACTGGAAGAGTCAGGTTACCGGCACCAGCCGTCCGGTTCCTTCCGGCACTTATCTGCACAGCGGTTACACAGACAATGGCGCTACCCCCGAGTGGTTTGTACAAGGTAACGGCCAGAATTCTCCGGGCAAGTGCGGTCTTTACAACATGAACGGTGAGGGCATCTACAATGCCGGAATGTATCTGTCCAACAGAAATTCTGGCACCGGAAACTTCTACACGTTCCAGACCCTTCCTGCCGGCAAGTACACCATTGACTTCCGTGGTCTTGGCTGGAGCAGCGGTAGCCGCAAGCTTGTGCTTAAGATATATCCGGCTCCTGATGTAGATCTGGTTGACGGCGATGCTGAAAGCTTTGCAGCTCTTGAGGCAATAGAGAACAAGGTTGAGATAGGCAGGATCACCAAGTGGGATGCCAATATCTCCAGTGCCGGTGACTGGAAGGAGGGTTATACCGATGTACATTGGAGCTTCAGCGTACCTGCCGACGGTAAGTATGTACTTGAGTTCTACACTGACGGCAGTACTGACTACAAGGGTGTAATCTTCAGTAACTACAACATAAAGTCTGACGGCAACCTGTCATACGCATACACCCTGCCTCTCAACGATGCCGTCGAGGCAGCCAAGACACGTCTGGCTTTGGCTGATGTTGACCTTGACCTTTATTCAGGTGCCCTGTATGACGCCTTCAAGGCAAAGATTGACTACTATGATGTAGGCGGTGAGTTTGATGCGCTTCATGAGACAGAGCCTACCGTATGGGCCGCCGCCAAGGAGGATATCATTGCAGCCACAAACACCATGAAACTCCGCATGGATTCCGTTGACAAGTTTGTAGAGACCAGGAACAAGGTTGTTTCCAAGCTTTCTGATACCCAGACTGACTATGAAGTCCTGGATGTATGGAAGGCTCTGAGCGCTGTTAATGAAACTGCACAGGAATATCCTGTAACCACCAAGGCAGGTACAGAAATCTATGCGTTCAACCAGGAGATGGAGGATGCCATCAAGGCCCTTGACGACCGCGTAGCCGCAATCACCAAGTTCTCAGATTTGGTCAAGTCAATAGAAGGTCTTATGGCAGCTCCGGATGCCCAGACAGGCCTTGACGAGTACGCTACCATGGTGACTGCTTACAACACCTATAAGGAAACTCCTATCACATCTCCGGCCGATGAGTTCAACGCCGCATACAACGGATTGACCGAAGGCAAGAACGCATACGTGTTCAAGACAGATTATGTATATGCCAAGACGCGTCAGGTCAAGGAGCTGTATGCCCTTGCCGCCAAGCTGGGCTATGACTTCACCGATATGGGTGGAGCAGCAGGGGTGGCGGCCACCGTCGAGGCACTTCAGGATGATGATCCTGATCTTGGTGCAATACTCAGGGAGGCTGTTATCCTGCAGATTTATGAGGCTTACGCTGATGGAAAAGTCGAGGAACTTGACAGTCTTGACGTAAGCGCCCTGCTGCCCAACTACTTCCTGTATGTTGATGCTGTAGATGATGCAATGGAGAACAATGACGGCACCTGGAGAATCAAGAACATCAGCGGTGGCAATACCGTTGCCATCCCGGGTTGGAGCGTTTCTTATGGAAAGGGCAACTGGCTTCCCACTACAGTCAAGGTAGGCTCCGGTGACGGCACCATGGACTGGAGCGTTGACGGACACACGTTTGCCGGTGGTCTGAGGTGTGCTCCTCATACCCAGGGTGTTATTGTGAGCAATCCTGTTGATATGCCCGATGCATATTACTGGGTAGGTCTGTACGGTTACAACCAGACTTCGAATGTCAAGATGATCCTGGATTCAGATTCTTGCCATGTTGGTGATACCGATCAGTCATCTCTGAACAAGGTTTGGAATCCTGCCAACGGTAAGTTCGGCTACAAGGAGGTAGGTATTGACTCAATCAAGGTTGCAGGCAACATGACGATAACCATCAACCAGACCTCAGACTCAGGCAGTGAGTTTGACATGAGATACTTCATACTGCGTCTGCGCGGTTTGAATCCTGATATCGACTACGATGAGCTGTATAACGCCCAGGAGGAGAAGCTGGACGGTCTGCTGACAGTTGTCGATGCCCGTCAGGCCGTGAAGGCCGGCGTTGAGTACTACACCGTGGGTGGCATACAGCTTGATGCTCCCAAGGCCGGCCAGATACTCATCCGCAAGACCACACAGAGCAACGGAAAGGTTGTTGTGGACAAAGTTCTTATAAAGTAATAAAGTAAGAATTCCCTATAATGAATCGGCGGGTAGCGTTCGGCTTCCCGCCGATTCTTCTTTATATAAATAGGTACGGCTGCTGTTTCTTTAAACGGGAACAGCAGCCGTTTTTTTGTTTATGATTAAAACGTGTCTATGGATATCCCAGGCGTTGTTTTAGCGGTAAAAATGTGATAAATACCAACAAACAAATATAAAATAATCTGAAAAAACTTTACTAAATCCTTTGTTGATTGTAAGTATATTTATATCTTAGCACGCTAAATATTGTGCATATACAGCAGTATATCTGGATAATTAGCTGATTTTATGTTGAATAAATAAAAAGGAACGAGTCTATTAACTTATTTACTAATTTAAAAGTCATTTTATGAAAAAACGAGACTTACTATTTGCGGGATTGCTTTTTGCTGTTCCTGCATTTGCACAGGATGGTCCCACGTTTGATGAGAGTAGAGATGCCAAAGTCATCTTTACGCAGAACTTTGAGGACGACTGGGAAGAATGGTCAAATGAGGTCGTTGACCAGATTAAGGGTGTCTACTATTATGACATCAATAATGACCAGAAGACCGGAAACTTTAATGGTGCCAAGATTTGGACTGATTCCATGTGGATCAATGCCAATAAGATCTTCAGGGAGGACACAATCATTGACTTGAAGAACGGTGTTCAGGTTACTGACAATGCCGGTGAAATTGCAGCCAACAACTGGCCGGGTGAATCTTACACCATTGCTACCGATGAAAGTGCTGAAAGACATGACGCATTCAGAAACTTCGGTGAGGCTGATGAAGGTGGTGCAAAAGTGTTCAAATATACATCTGACACTTGCACCTTGGCTTCACAGTCATGGGGTACATATAAGGGCGGCTATTGCGCAAACTATCGCCGTAACCTTTTTGTACGTGGTCTTCCTATTGAGCCGGAGTCATCTTACCGTCTTACATTCTACCTTAAGACAAAGGTTCTGCCCGGTCATGAAGTTGCTCCCCGTATGAGCGCCGGTATTTTCCGTGGTTATTTTGCATCGGAGAAGGCTTTCTCAAACGGTCTTGAGAATGATGCAGACCATTACAAGTATAATGTTCAGATTGAGTATGAGAAGACCTCATTTGAAGAAGAGGATGTGTGGGAGAAGGTTACCTACATGACCTACTATCTGAATGACTCAATTGCCAACAACTTTGTATTTGTTGACGGTTACTGGTGGGCAGATGAGTGGAGATGGAATCAGGTTGTAGGTGAAGATACCATCAAGCGTGACTATATTGTCCAGCCTGACAAGTTCTTTGTACGCTTGGGCTTTGTATCTGACTACACCGAGTTCCAGCTTGATAACCTTTCACTGACCAAGTCATGGATTGGCGGTGCCGAGTACTTTGGCGACAAGTTGCGTATTGACTTCGGTTACAAGACCAACCTTGCCGCCCTGGCCAAGGCTGCCAAGGCCAAGACAAACATCGCCGCAGCTGAGGTTGATGTTAATGTTCCTGATGAGAAGAAGGCTGAGTTAGGTTATGACTATCGTTTCGAGGTATGGGGCCAGAATGATGATGACAGCTGGGAAGAGGTTTATATCCGTTCAGCTGAGTACCACGATGACGGTTACATGTACATGTTCACCGAGTTCTACGATGATGACAACGCTTATCAGTTTGATCAGTACAAGAAGGTGCTCGTTACATTCCACAACCCCATTGACGATCCTGACCTGACCCTTAAATATACAGGTGACGGCAAGAGCGTAGCAGAGTTGTTCCCCAAGGCTCTTGATACCACATGGATCAAGAACGGCAAGATTGTTCCTGATTTCTACAATGAGATTGCAACCCCGAACCCATACGTGTTCACCGGTGTTCACTCACTTAAGGATCTGCCTCCTGTACTTCAGGATGCTGAGATTCCCAACGGTTCTATTTTCCTGAATCCTGTTCAGTCATTCAGTTTCAAGTTCTCACGCGAGGTTCTTATCGATAATGCAATGGAGGCATCTGAGAAGGCAATAGGTTATGTGAACGGTGTGGTTTGGGTACCTTCATTTGATGCCGAGACCAATACTCTTACCATTACCTGTCCGGATGACAGCTGGAAGACCATGAACGGTGACTATGAGGTTAAGCTCATCCAGCTTTACGGTAAAGGAACTGATAAGGGTGAGAACGTATCATACAGCTATAACTTCGGTGCTCCTTCAAGAACCGTTTCAGCTGAGGCTACTCCTATTGATATCTCATGGACATTGGTTGGTGAGCACACCAGTGTTGCCAAGGGTGTTTACACTTGGAGCGCAGGCCATAAGACAGTAGGTGCAGGTACTGCTATCAGTACCGGTAACCTTAACAGACTGTTCCTGCACAAAGTGGAGGGCAGTGGTATCCAGGCCGGTTATGAGGTACGTCCTCACGGAGGTGGTGATGGCGGTCATGTATATCTTGGCGCCGGTGATCCTGATTATAAGATTCACCTGAATCCGGGTGGCTACAAGTTCTCATTCAAGGGAACAGGCTGGAGTTGGAATAACGCCGATATTAAGCCCGCTACCGTATATGTATTCAAACGTGTGGATGATCCTACCAAGGTTTCTTCCAGCGACAAGATGGAGATTGGCGTATATGAGGCTACAACCAAGACAGGTGACGGCGACCTTCAGAATGCTGAATATGCTATTCCTGTTGATAATGTTGATGAAATTGAGTATTCATTCAGCATCAGCGAGGCTGATGACTACATCATTGAATTCAACAACAAGGCTAGTGCATGGTCACAGGGTGTATTCGTAGGTGACTTCCAGCTCGGTTCCGTTCCCAGCACTGTCCTCTATGTCAATAACCTGAATGATGCTGTAGCTAAGGCTCAGGAGCGTGCAGAACTTGCTGAGACTGATCCTGAAATCTATGCTGGTTCAATCCTGAATGATCTCTATGAGAAGATAGAGTATTATAAGGTGGGTGGTGGCTTTGATGCTCTTAAGGCAACAAGTCCTGACGCATGGACTGCAGCTGCCAAGGATATGGAAGGTGTAACCAACGTAATGAAGCTCCGCATGGATACAGTTGACAAGTTCGTTGAGACAAGGGAGAAAGTCTTGGGTAAGCTTGCTGACAACGAGAGTTATGAGGGACTTGCCGTATATGCAGCTCTGGATGAACTTTATACCAATGAGGCTGTCAGTTATCCTGTAACCGAGAAGACAGGTCCTGAGATATATGCATTCAACAAGGTTATGGATGACGCTGTTCAGGCTCTTGATGACCGTCTTGCAAAGAACAAGGCATTAGAGAGTGCACTTACAGTTGCCAAGAGACTCATTGACGGTCAGGAGAAGCCTGATTACGCTGAGTACACAGACCTTGAGTCTTGCTATGGCATTTATAATGCTGATGCATTCAATGCAATTTCCGCTCAGGATGCTGAGGTTACTGAGGCTACAGATGCTCTGACTGCCGCTTCAAATGCTTACAAGAGCAGAGTTGCCGGTGCAAGCGTACTGCCTATCCGTGTCAATGCTCTCTATGCTCTTGCCAAGGATCTTGGTTCAGACATTGCTGTGAACGGTGGTCTGATTGAGCGTCTTGAGGCAACAGACTTTGATGACGATGACCTTGCAGAAATCTACAAGACCGCCATCAAGATTGCCCTTTACGATAAGGCTGATGCAAAGGATGCTTCTATCGACAGCATCGATATCACTCCGTTCATCAAGAACTATCATCTGTACCAGACCGCTAAGATTGTTGAGCGTACCGGCTTGAAAGCAAACAGCAATGATGCTCATGTTGCAGATCCTGACGGTGCAAATATTCAGCATGTACAGCACCAGTGGAACAGCGGTGACTTGAATGGCCAGATGCCTATCTGGGTAATGATCCAGGGTCCTGAATATACAGACCTCTATCCCGGTTGGACAGTTATTGCTTACACTAATGGTAACCAGATGGTAACCGGTGACAAGAGCTATAATAACTACAAGAACGGTATCACCATATTTGACGGTGAAATCGGTATGGACTGGGGCGGTAAGGCTGAGATGAAACAGGAGCTTGTTGATCTGCCTGTCGGTATGTATACACTCGGCGTTAATTTGCCTGAATATACTGCTGTTGGAAATAACGGTGATAAGAATAATCCTAAGGTTTCTACTCTTAGCGCAACTGTTAATGAAACAACACTGTCAGGTGAAGCAAGAGAGGATAATACTACCAGTATAAAGATTGATAGTATTAATGTTGCCGATGGCGATATACTTGCAATTGATTTCATTCTGCAATCACAGAACGGCTGGTCACGTGCCGATAACTTCTTCCTGAGCTTCCGTCCTGTTGACGGTGTTGACTATGCTTCTTTGGCTGATGACCTTGAGGCTAAGCTTGATGAACTGTTGACAATTGTTGATAGCCGTCAGGCAGTCAAGGAGGGTGTTGAGTACTACACCATAGGCGGTATCAAGCTTGATGCTCCTAAGGCTGGTCAGATACTGATCCGCAAGACAACCCAGAGCAACGGAAAGGTTGTTATGGACAAGGTTCTTATAAAGTAATAAAGTAAGAATTCCCTATAATGAATCGGCGGAGAGCGTTCGGCTCCCCGCCGATTCTTGTTTTATAATAAGGTGTGATAATATTTCATAATTTGAATTATACCTTTGATGTAATCTTGTGCGTTAGGGTTGTATCCTATAAAAAAAATAATTACATATATTTTGACATTTGTAAAGATATTTATAATTTAGCATACTATTTACCATGCCAAACAATGCGTGTTGGCGGTCAAATGGTTGATTGTTTGTTAATTAAAAATAGACTGTGGTTATTAACTTATTTACTAATTAAAAAAAGTTTTATGAGAAAGCGAGACTTTTTCTTGGCAGGATTACTGTTTATGGCAGTTCCTGCGTTTGCACAGATTGATCAGCCTGAGTTTACTGCACAGGATGCCAAAGTCATCTTTACGCAGGATTTTGAGGCTGACTGGGACACCTGGCAGGCAACTCCGGTTGATACCATTTATCAGCTTGAGTACTATAACATTGCCAGTGGTGGTAACAAGACCTTCTCCAATGCATGGAGCGATGCTACTCTAAAGGAGTCAAATCTGGTAATCAGGACAGACTCCGTTACAGATGGCCACGAAGGTGGTATCATCCTTTACAACGGCGTTATGCTGACTGATGATGCCAGTGACATCTCCAGCAACAAGTACGGACATGATACCTACAGCATCATTGACGAGAACTCTCAGGAGCGTAGGGATGCTTTCGCACAGTGGGGTGAAGATGGTGGTGAAAAGATGTTCCAGTTTGTATCGGCTGACCGTGTAGGCACAGACTATACAAGCAGTAGTGCAACTCTCTACACCGACAGTTACCGCCGTAACCTGTTTGTGCGTCTTAACCCGGGTGACATTGAGGAAAATTCTTCTTACCGTCTTACTTTCTATGTTAAGGCTAAGGAGACCAATCCTAAGTTCTCTCCCAGGCTGCACGCAGCTATATTCCGTGGCTATTTCCATTCAGAGAAGCCTTTCACCATGGGACTTGAGAATGATAACGACAACTACAAGTACAACACCCAGATAGAGTATGAGAAAACAGACTTTACCGGTGAATGGGAGAAGGTAACCTATATGACGTACTACCTTAACGACTCTATTGCTGATTATTTCATGCTTTCTAACGGCTACTGGTGGTCTGATGACTGGACATGGAAGGCTGAAGACAACGGTACCGATAAGGACCTGGTCTATATCAAGCAGCCTGACAAGTTCTTTGTACGTCTGTCATTCCGTTCAGACTCCACCAAGTTCGAGCTTGACAACCTGTCACTTACCAAGTCATGGATAGGCGGTTGCGAGTATGCAGGTGATAAGATGCGCGTTGACTTCGGTTACAAGACCAACCTGAGTGACATAGTTGCCGCCAACAAGAAGCTGACCAACATGCCTTCAGTGGGTGTAGAGTGCGAAGTTCCCGATAGCCTGAAAGAAGAGCTGGGCTATGACTGGCGTATCCAGGTATGGGGCCTTAAGGCTAATGATGAATGGGAAGAGGTTTACATGCGTTCGGCCGAGTATCACGACGACGGTTACATGTACCTGTTCACAGAGTACTATGATGATGAGCATGCATATCAGTTCGATGACTACAAGAAGGTTCTCGTTACCTTCCACAACCCCACCGACATACCTGAAATGACCCTTAAATACACAGGTACGGGTAAGGACGTAGCCAACCTGTTCCCGAATGCCCTTGACACCACTTGGATCAAGAACGGCAAGATTGTTCCTGACTTCTTCAATGAGATTGCCACCCCGAACCCGTTCGTGTTCACCGGCGTTCATTCACTGGCCGACCTGCCTCCTGTAATGCAGGTTGCCCCGTATGAGGAGGGTTCATTCGGTCTTGAGCCTACTGACCATTTCACATTCAAGTTCTCACGTGACATTCTTATTGACGATGCAGGTGAGGCATCGGAGAAGGCCATAGGTTATGTTAACGGTGTGGCTTGGGTACCTTCATTCAATGCCGAGACCAACGAGCTTACCTTTACCTGCCCTGATGACAGCTGGAAGACCATGAGCGGTGACGTAGAGGTCAATCTGATACAGTTGTACGGCAAGGGAACCGATAAGGGAGCAAACGTTTTGGCACACTATCACTTCGGCGCATTCGAACGTAATCCTGAGATTGTTGATATCAAGACTGACTGGAAGAGTCAGGTTACCGGCACCAGCCGTCCGGTTCCTTCCGGCACTTATCTGCACAGCGGTTACACAGACAATGGCGCTACCCCCGAGTGGTTTGTACAAGGTAACGGCCAGAATTCTCCGGGCAAGTGCGGTCTTTACAACATGAACGGTGAGGGCATCTACAATGCCGGAATGTATCTGTCCAACAGAAATTCTGGCACCGGAAACTTCTACACGTTCCAGACCCTTCCTGCCGGCAAGTACACCATTGACTTCCGTGGTCTTGGCTGGAGCAGCGGTAGCCGCAAGCTTGTGCTTAAGATATATCCGGCTCCTGATGTAGATCTGGTTGACGGCGATGCTGAAAGCTTTGCAGCTCTTGAGGCAATAGAGAACAAGGTTGAGATAGGCAGGATCACCAAGTGGGATGCCAATATCTCCAGTGCCGGTGACTGGAAGGAGGGTTATACCGATGTACATTGGAGCTTCAGCGTACCTGCCGACGGTAAGTATGTACTTGAGTTCTACACTGACGGCAGTACTGACTACAAGGGTGTAATCTTCAGTAACTACAACATAAAGTCTGACGGCAACCTGTCATACGCATACACCCTGCCTCTCAACGATGCCGTCGAGGCAGCCAAGACACGTCTGGCTTTGGCTGATGTTGACCTTGACCTTTATTCAGGTGCCCTGTATGACGCCTTCAAGGCAAAGATTGACTACTATGATGTAGGCGGTGAGTTTGATGCGCTTCATGAGACAGAGCCTACCGTATGGGCCGCCGCCAAGGAGGATATCATTGCAGCCACAAACACCATGAAACTCCGCATGGATTCCGTTGACAAGTTTGTAGAGACCAGGAACAAGGTTGTTTCCAAGCTTTCTGATACCCAGACTGACTATGAAGTCCTGGATGTATGGAAGGCTCTGAGCGCTGTTAATGAAACTGCACAGGAATATCCTGTAACCACCAAGGCAGGTACAGAAATCTATGCGTTCAACCAGGAGATGGAGGATGCCATCAAGGCCCTTGACGACCGCGTAGCCGCAATCACCAAGTTCTCAGATTTGGTCAAGTCAATAGAAGGTCTTATGGCAGCTCCGGATGCCCAGACAGGCCTTGACGAGTACGCTACCATGGTGACTGCTTACAACACCTATAAGGAAACTCCTATCACATCTCCGGCCGATGAGTTCAACGCCGCATACAACGGATTGACCGAAGGCAAGAACGCATACGTGTTCAAGACAGATTATGTATATGCCAAGACGCGTCAGGTCAAGGAGCTGTATGCCCTTGCCGCCAAGCTGGGCTATGACTTCACCGATATGGGTGGAGCAGCAGGGGTGGCGGCCACCGTCGAGGCACTTCAGGATGATGATCCTGATCTTGGTGCAATACTCAGGGAGGCTGTTATCCTGCAGATTTATGAGGCTTACGCTGATGGAAAAGTCGAGGAACTTGACAGTCTTGACGTAAGCGCCCTGCTGCCCAACTACTTCCTGTATGTTGATGCTGTAGATGATGCAATGGAGAACAATGACGGCACCTGGAGAATCAAGAACATCAGCGGTGGCAATACCGTTGCCATCCCGGGTTGGAGCGTTTCTTATGGAAAGGGCAACTGGCTTCCCACTACAGTCAAGGTAGGCTCCGGTGACGGCACCATGGACTGGAGCGTTGACGGACACACGTTTGCCGGTGGTCTGAGGTGTGCTCCTCATACCCAGGGTGTTATTGTGAGCAATCCTGTTGATATGCCCGATGCATATTACTGGGTAGGTCTGTACGGTTACAACCAGACTTCGAATGTCAAGATGATCCTGGATTCAGATTCTTGCCATGTTGGTGATACCGATCAGTCATCTCTGAACAAGGTTTGGAATCCTGCCAACGGTAAGTTCGGCTACAAGGAGGTAGGTATTGACTCAATCAAGGTTGCAGGCAACATGACGATAACCATCAACCAGACCTCAGACTCAGGCAGTGAGTTTGACATGAGATACTTCATACTGCGTCTGCGCGGCCTGAATCCTGATATCGACTACGATGAGCTGTATAACGCCCAGGAGGAGAAGCTGGACGGTCTGCTGACAGTTGTCGATGCCCGTCAGGCAGTGAAGGCCGGCGTTGAGTACTACACCGTGGGTGGCATACAGCTTGATGCTCCCAAGGCCGGTCAGATACTCATCCGCAAGACCACACAGGATGGCGGAAAGGTTGTAATGGACAAGGTTCTTATAAAGTAAGTCAGTAAGAATTCCCTATAATGAATCGGCGGGTAGCGTTCGGCTTCCCGCCGATTCTTATATTGGATATTACATGTTAGAACGCAATATTCTGTATTTATGGTATGAATCTTTTAATAGGTTAGTATTTTGCTTAATAGGTAAAAAAATCTTACCTAAAATTTGCGGAATGTAAGTAAATATCTATATTTGCAACATCAAACTACATGTCTTGGGGACAGGTGTTTGGTGTTTGTTAATTAATTAAAAAAGGGAAATTTATTAATGAACCCCAAAAGTGTTGTTTTTCTTACTTTTGGGGCTCATTTTTTGTCTGTATCATTACTCTTTCCTCCCTGTTTGGTCCATTGCAGTCGGGCGGTTTGGCCGGAGTCTGAAATTATTTTTTTTATAAAAAACATTGCCGTTTTCTTTGACGGACGTAAAAAACTTTATAAATTGGCAGCCAATTACAACCCTTTTTATAACTAATTAACAAACAAAATTATGAGAAAACGCGACTTATTGTTTGCGGGATTGCTGTCTCTGGCTATCCCCGCTTTTGCGCAGGAACCCCAGGACGGGCCCGTTCTCAATCCTGACAAGGATGCCAAAGTCATCTTTACCCAGGACTTTGAGGCTGACTGGGATACTTGGCGAAACACTCCGATCGGAGTTATTGACACCTTGGAGTATTACATCCATGAAGGTGCTTCCAACAGTGCTTCTTACACTCCTTGGACAGAACGTGAGAAATGGCAGAGAGGCCTTTTCCGTACAGACTCTGTGATTACCCTTTACAATGGCATCAAGCCTACTGACAATGAGGATGAGATTGCAGCCGGAAACTTTGACGGTGACGTGTTCGGTACTAAACTGGATGTGGACAATCAGGATAGGAAGGATGCCATGAGGACATTCGGTGAGGCTGACCTGGGTGGTGACTATATCCTGGAATATGCTTCCGATACCTGTACTGTCAGCAATGCACAGACCTACCCCGGCGGTTATACGGCAAATTATCGCCGTAACCTTTTTGTACGTGGTCTCGACATCGAGGACAATACCTCATATCGTCTCACTTTCTATGTAAAGGCTAACAGGACTAAACTCAATTCCAACAACAGCCCGCGCATGAGTGCAGGTGTTTTCCGTGGCTACTACAAGTCTGAAAAGCCTTTCTCAATGGGTGTGGAGAGCGACGCTGCAAACTACAAGTACAACACTCAGTTTGAGTACACCAAGAATGATTTCAGTGGAAATTGGGAGAAGGTTACCTACATGACCTACTATCTGAATGACTCAATTGCCAATGACTTTGTATTCAAAGACGGTTACTGGTGGGCCGATGACAACTCATGGACATGGGCTGCCGATGCTGAAGGTAACACATCAGGCTATGACCTGAACTACATTGTCCAGCCTGACCAGTTCTTTGTACGTCTGGGATTCCTGTCAGACTTTACTACTTTCCAGCTGGATAACCTTTCACTGACCAAGTCAACCATTGCAGGTGCCGAGTATGACCAGGATAAGATGCGTATTGACTTTGGCTACAAGACCAACCTGGCTGACCTTGCCAAGGCTGCCAAGGCCAAGACAAACATTCCTGCTGCTGAGGTTACGGTAGATGTTGATGAAGACAAGCAGGCTGAGTTAGGTTATGAGTGGCGTTTTGAGGTTTGGGGTCAGGATAAGGAGACTGATGAATGGGATGAGGTTCTGATCCGTTCTGCCGAGTATCACGATGACGGATACATGTATCTGTTTACTGATTACTATGATGATCCCTTGTCAGGTGATCTGGTTCCTTACAAGTTCGGTGATTACAAGAAGGTGCTGGTTACATTCCATAACCCGGTTGATCTGCCTGAACTTACCCTTAAATATACAGGTGACGGCAGTAACCTGTCAAATGCTTTCCCCAATGCACTTGACACTGCATGGATCAAGAACGGCAAGATTGTTCCTGACTTTTACAATGAGATAGCAACACCTAACCCATATGTGTTCAGCGGTGTTCACTCATTGGCTGATCTGCCTCCTGTGCTGCAGCAGCTTCCTTATGAGGACGGTTCATTCGGACTTGAGCCACAGCAGTCATTCAGCTTTAAGTACTCACGTGAAGTGTGGATAGAGTCATTTAAAGAAGGTGATGACCTCCGGAATACAGACAAGGCTGTTGTAGAGGTTAACGGTAAACCATGGAAGGTTTCATTCGATGTTAACACAAACTATATGACTATTACCTGCCCGGATGACAGCTGGCAGACCATGAGCGGTGACTATGAGATAAGGATTATCCAGATAAAGAGCAGGGGTGCTGAAGAGTACGCAGAGAATGTTACCTTGCACTATCACTTCGGTGATTTCAGTACTGTGATAGTTGAACAGGATCCTGTTGCTTATTACAATTCCAACTGGCGTAGCGAGCAGAACAGTTATGACACTAACACTGGTACAATTCCGCCAAGTACTTACATACATGATATGTCAACTCCTTTCAAGAAGGGTGACGGAACCCGTATGGGTGCTTCCAGCCGCCTGTATGTGCTTGACTATGGTACACAGGATGATGTGGATCTTGACAACTGCGGTTACTATCTTGCCAACAGGACTAGTGGTGAGGGAACAGGTAACCTCTATACCATTGTTAATTTTGACAAGGGAGGCATGTATTCAATCAAGTTCAAGGCTACAAGGTGGAATTCAAGTACCGTTCCTTCAACAGCATTTTATGTATATGCCAAGCCCAGCGGTACACTTGAGGATGGCAATGACAAGGGATTCAAGACATTGGAGAATGTTGAAAACAAGAACCTGTTAGGCAACTTTGGTCCCGCAACTCAAGTCGCATACAATTCCGTTCAGAATACATCTACCGGTAAATGGCCGGAAGGAACTGAAACATTTGAGTACAAGTTCAGTGTACCTTCCTCTGGTGACTATGTATTTGAGTGGGTTGTAAGTTCTGGTAACACAAACGGCGTATTGCTTGGCAATTTCTTTGTGAGCTATCTGGGTGAGGCCAATCTGTCAACATCATATGTTGCAAAACTTAACGAGGCTGTGGCAAGCGCCGAGGCTAAACTGACGGATGCTGACGCTCCCAAGTACAGAGGCGTAATGTATGATGAACTCACACAGGTTAAGGATGATGCCAAGGCATACAAGGGTCATTATCCTACTGCTTACGACTCTGTTGTGGCTTTGGTTAATGCAACCGTCAAGGCTATGCAGGCCCGTATGGATACAGTCGATATCTATTACACCGCCGAGGACAAGGCTAAGGCTAAGGTAGCTTCACTTGAAAGTCAGGAAGGTTTCAGCACAATGCCTACACTGATCGCTCTGTCAGAGCTGATTGAAGCTAATGCAAATTATGACTGCACAACCAAGACCGGTGATGAGATTGTAGCTGCCGCTAAGGCTTATGACGATGCCGTTAAGGCAGTTGATGACCGTGTTGCCGCCATCAACAACTTCAATACACTGCTTGAGTCTATCGTTGCCCTTAAGGATGCAGCCGATGCACAGACAGCTCTTGACGAGTATGCCACAATGGTCGATGCATACGATCTCTATAAGGATACTCCTATCTACACTGCATCGGACGATGACTTCAACGCTGCTTACAACGGTCTGATAGACGGAAAGAATGCATACGTATTCAAGGTTGACTACATAATTGCCAAGACCCGTCAGATCAAGGAACTGTTCGCTCTTGCCGATGAGCTGGGCTATGACTTTGCAGCCCTGGGCGGCAATGCTGAAGTTAAGGCTACGGTTGACGCTCTCCAGGATGACGATCCCGAACTGAGCGCAATCCTGAGAGAGGCCGCTATCCTGCAGATTTATGAGACATACGCAGATGGCGATGCAGCCCTGCTTGACAGTCTTGATGTAAGCGCTCTCATGCCTAACTACTTCCTCTACACCGAGGCAGAGGCCGGACGTGACATGGAGAAGAACAGCAGCGGTAACTGGCGTATCAAGAGCGGTGCAAATAGCACTGCATTCCCCGGCTGGACAATCAGTCGTTCCGGCGGTAACTGGATACCTACTACAGTTAAGGTAGGTGCCGGTGAAGGTTACATGGATTGGGAGAAAGAGGGACACGTATTCGTGGCCGGTCTCAGATGTAAGAGCCAGACTCAGGGTACTCTCTCAACTGAGGTTGTGGGTCTGCCCGAAGGCTTCTACTGGGTAGGTCTATACGGATACAACCAGACTTCTAACGTGAAATTTGCCATCAAGACGGATTCCGTTACCATTGGCGATGATTCCAATTCATCACTTAACATTATGAATGGTGGTTCGAGTAGTAGTAAGTTCAATTACAAGGAGGTTGGTTCAGACTCTGTACTTGTGGCCGGTAACCTTTCACTTACCATCAACCAGACATCGCAGTCCGGCAGCGAGTTTGATATCAGGTACTTCATACTGCGTCTGCGCGGCATTAATCCTGATGCTGACTATGAGGAGCTGCTGACTGCACAGGAAAACAAGCTTGATGAGCTGTTGACCATTGTTGATGCAAGCAAGGCTATGAAGGAGGGTGTTGAGTACTACACCGTAGGCGGCATGAAGCTTGATGCTCCTAAGGCCGGTCAGATACTCATCCGCAAGACAATCCAGAGCAACGGAAAGATTGTAGTAGATAAGGTTCTTATCAAGTAACAAAAGTAAGAATTCCCTATAAATGAATCGGCGGAGAGCATTAGGCTCCCCGCCGATTCTCTTTATTGTTCATTTTTTGCCGTCAAGTTTTATGCCGTTTGCCAAAAAGGCGGTATCTTTATACGCTAAAACCGGATTGTGCATATTATTAACCTCATTATAACTGACAGATGAAAGCAAAATTCACGCTAATGGCAGCATTGATGCTTGCCGGCATTGCCGTAGAGGCACAGAATCCTATTATCCGTGACCAGTTCTCGGCCGACCCTTCAGCCCTGGTTGTAGGCGACCGCGTCTATGTATTCCCGTCACATGACATCAAGGCTCCCGCAGAGTATGCCCGTAAGGACTGGTTCTGCATGGCAGACTATCATGTGTTCTCATCGGATAACCTGACCGATTGGACCGACCATGGTATGATTGTAAGCCAGTGGAGTGCTCCCTGGGTGAACGAGAAGGGTTACTCAATGTGGGCACCTGACTGCAAGCAGAATCCAACCAACGGCAAATACTATTTCTTCTTCCCGGCAGGCGCCAAGCCACAGCCGAGTGCAGACGGACGCCGTGGAATGGGCGGTAACCGCGTAGGTATCTGCACTGCCGATTATCCCGAGGGTCCCTATACCCCTGAGGCTACTCCTATTGAGGGTGTAGGCGGCATTGACCCCTGTATATTCATTGATGATGACGGCACAGGTTATCTGGTTATGCCGGGTATCACCATTACCAAACTCAATCCGGACTGGAAGTCAGTTTCAACAGATCCCGCTGACCGCCATCGCGTGGAGGGTGTTCCCACCCGTGGTCTGGTTGAGGGCCCGTACCTTTACAAGCACGGCGGCAAGTACTACATGACTTTCCCGTGGGCACGTAACGTAGAGGAGGTGCTGGCATACTGCGTTGCCGACAATATCTTTGGCCCGTATGAGTTCAAGGGCGTTTTCTTTGAGGAGCATGCCAACAAGTGCTGGACCAACCACCACTCAATCATAGAGTTCAAGGGCCAGACCTACCTGTTCTACCATCACAACGAGTTCTCACCCGATTTTGACAAGAACCGTTCAGTTTGCGCAGACAGTATTTTCTTTGATGATGAGAAGGGTGAAATCAAGATGGTTAAGCCTACCCTGCGCGGTATCGGTGTGACACAGTCAGACACTCAGATACAGCTTGACCGCTACACTGCACTGAGTTCACGCGGTGACTCCATCGCTTATCTGGAGCCCAGCAACTATTTTGCAGGTTGGAAGACCGTATTCTATGAAAAGGGCGCATGGGCACAGTACAATACCGTTAACTTCAAGAAGGCTCCCAAGAGTGTGACCGTTAAGGTTGTTCCTCCTTCGGCAGGACAGCTTGAGATTCTTCAGGATGACGTTGTCATAGCCACAGTAGATGTTCCGGCTGACCGTCAGTTTGTGGAGGTTTCAGCTAAGGTTAAGGGTGCCAAGAAGGGTGTACACCACCTCAAGGTGCGTATGGCCACTGCAGGAAATATCCAGGTTGACTGGCTCACATTCAATTGATTAAATTATACTGCCGTTTGTTATGAAAGTTAAGACCATACTGGCAGCAGTTCTGACCATGCTCGTTGTAGCATGGTCAGGCTGTTCTGCAGGCAATAAGACTACCGAGTGTGTGAATCCGCTTACCTAT
>Ga0310696_10003077_pt1 | contig 21177 bp, 11 predicted proteins | sample AusTroGonzalo_MG_4_FD_203885 | JGI IMG/M metagenome (GOLD analysis project Ga0310696, IMG submission 203885) | Bovine rumen microbial communities from tropical cattle in Woodstock, Queensland, Australia - Gonzalo_02 (v2) (version 2) | ecosystem: Host-associated > Mammals > Digestive system >... | reverse complement strand
GTTCACGCCGCGGCTGTCGTTGAATGTGTAGGACATACCGGCCATGGCGCCGATGGCGTGCTTGCCGAAGGTCCTGTTGTAGTTGGCGAAATTCTCCCACTGATAGTAGTAGCTCTGGGACGAGGAGGCCGAGATGCTGTAGCTCTGGGAATAGTGCTTGGGGTTCACATAGTACGGCTCGGAGTAGCTGCTGGAGTAGCTCTGTGCGATACGGTAGCCCAGGCGGGAAGTCACGGTCAGGCCCTTGACGGGGGTGAAGTTGGCATACAGCGTACCACGGATGTTCCAGCCCTCGCTGTCGCTGTTCCTGCGGGCGATGTTGAGCAGCGGGTTCACGCCGTCGCCGTCGAGGATGCGGGAGGTGGAGTAGAACTTGCCGTTCTCGCCGTAGAAATTGTAATCATAGTGGACGCCGTCGATGGTGTAGCCGTCCAGGTACGCGCTGCGCATGTTGGTCGGCATCTCGTCCACGCTGTTGAAATAGACCGGAGTGAGAGGGTCGATGATAAGGGCTCCGAGGAGGGTTCCGCCGTACTCGTCAGGGCTGCCGACGTCGGCTTTCTGGTAACGCTCGATGGAGGTGTTGGTACCTACCTGCATCCAGGACTTGACCTTGTAGTCGGCATTGATCTGGGCGGTCAGACGCTTGTAGTAGTCCTTGTCGCCATAGGCCATACCGTTCTCGTCCACATAGTTGAGGGAGAGGTAGTAGGAGCCGCGGTCGTTGCCGCCCTGGGCGCCGATGGTGTGGTTGCGGGTGATGCCCTTTCCGTACAGTACGTCTGCCCAGTTGGTGTCGGTCACGCCGTCCCAGGTGCCGTTGGCGATCAGCTCCTCGCGGGGGCCGAGCTGGTTGGCGGTGTGCTGCCAGTCGATGAACTGCTCGGCATTGAGGACCTGGGCGTGGCGGGCGAGGGAAGTGACGGTGTGCTTGTAGTTGTAGAAGATGTTGCCGTCCTTGCTCTTGGAACCGTTCTTGGTGGTGATGAGCACGACGCCGTTACCTGCCTGCGCTCCGTAGATGGCGGCGGATGCGGCGTCCTTGAGGACTTCCATCGACTCGATCATGTCTGGATCGAGGTACTGGATGTTGTCCACCTTCAATCCGTCCACGATGAGGAGGGGTCCGAGACCGGAGCTGCTGTTGGAGGAAATACCGCGGACGCGGATATGGGCCGACTCGCCGGGAGCACCTGAGTTGGTGTACACCATGACGCCGGCGGCCTTGCCCTGGAGGGCTGCTCCGGCGTTGGACACCGAGCGGTCCATGAGGTCGGTGGAACGCACGGACGCCACCGAGCCGGTCAGGTCGCTCTTCTTCTGCACGCCGTAGCCGATGACCACGGTCTCTTCGAGGAATTCGGAGTCTTCTTCAAGTGTGAAGTCCACTACGGAACGTCCTGCGACGGCGACCGTCTGCGAGGTGTAGCCTATGCAGGATGCCGTGACGCTCGCATTGGCGGGAACCATGAGGCGATAGGTACCGTCTGCACCGGTCACTGCTCCAAGGGTGTTGTTGCCGACCACGACGACGGATGCTCCGATGACGGGCTCTCCGTTCTGGTCGACCACCTTTCCGGTCAGCTGCCTGTTCTGGGCGAAAGCGATGCTGCCCACGAGCAGGAGCGACAGGAAAAGCACTGTTTTGTTCAAGATTGCTTGTCTCATTTGGTTGGTTTTAATGAAATAATAATGGTTTGTCCAAAAATAGTCAATTCTCTTTCAATTTTGTTTCAGTTTTCTTTTAACACATTAAAATAATGGTTCATTTTCAAAAAAACGGGCCCGTCAAGCGACGGACCCGTTTCGGTTCAGGTTCAGTTCATAGGTTTATTTGAAGTAAGGGAGGTCTCCCTTGGCGAAGTTGGTGCCGTCGCCCCAGCCGGGGTTCTGCTCCAGCACGCCTTCGGAAAGGGTCACCTGGTCCTCAGGAATCTTGAAGAAACCGCCGCCGGTCTCGTTGTAGCGGGTCATGAAGTCGACGGTGAACTTGTATTCGCCGGTATACTTCTCGTTGAGGATCTTGTTGCCGACCTGGTTCTTGACGATCTCCTGGACGTCGCCCCAGCGGCGAAGGTCGTTCCAGCGGATGGCCTCGAAGCAGAGCTCGTAGCGGCGCTCCTTCTTGAGGACGCTCAGGCTGTACGGCACATCGGGCAGCTTGGCGCGGGCGCGGACTGCGTTCAGACCGCTCTTGCCGTTATAGATGACAGCTCCGTCGGTCAGCTCGGAATGCATAAGCAGCACGTCGGCGAAGCGGAGCCAGATGATAGCCTGGGTAAGGCCGGTCTGACGGTTGTTAGGGCTGCCGTAGTAGTAGGCATAGCTCAGGTAGCGGCTGCTGTGGTCCTCATTGTATGCCTCGCATCCTATGTACTTCTTGGCGAGGAGATTGGTGTTCTCCACCTCCTTGGCCTTGTCGCCGGGATAGTCCGGAATCTCCACCAGGCGGTCGCAGATGGAGCCGACGCGGCGATAGTCACCGGCATAGTCGGGATCGGCCGCCCAGTCGGTCCACAGCTTCTCGCAGACGGGGCCGTTGGAATAGCCCTGCACGGAGAACGGGAAAGCGGCGGCAGTGGTCTTGCGCAGGCCGTAGAACTCGACGATGCGGTTGTGGCGGTAGGAGCCGCTGAGGCCGCCGGAGTAGCCGGAAGAGTTGGACATCTTGATGGCGAACATGCTCTCGATGTTCTCGTCGGTCTCCCAGTTGAGGTTGTTGTCGGTGTCGTATGCGTAGTCCTTGGCGGTGTAAGGATTAGTGTAAGGCCAGAGGTTGCGCTGGTCGGACACCAGGCCGTAGCCGCTGTTCTTGATGCAGTCCTCGAGCCAGCTGGCTACCTGGCTCTTGGAGATGGATCCGCCTTCCGCCAGCGGAAGCTCGGACTTCTTGTAGAAGCCGGTGTAGAACAGCCACACGCGGGCCATCATGCCCTCGGCGGCCCACTTGGAGGCGCGGCCGATGCCGAAGTCGGGATACTTCTGGCTGGGGCCGAGCTCGATGGCGTGCTTGAGGTCGGAAGCGATCTGGGCATAGACCTCGTCAGGAGTGTTGCGCGGCAGGTTGAGAGGCTCGGTGGTGAGCACGAGGGGCACGCCGTTGAAGACCTGTACAAGGTTGAAATAGTAGAACGCGCGCAGGAAGTAGATCTCGCAGAGGAGCTGGTTCTTCTTGGCATCGGAGCTCCAGGTCGTCACGTTGTCGATGGTCTCCAGGGCGCTGTTGGCTCGGTTGATGCCGGCATAGCGGTACTGCCACAGCGGCTTCATCCAGTCGGTGTAGGAGTTCAGCAGGCGGTCGACGCCCTGGGCGCCGATGTTCGACTGGCTGCCGCCTCCGAGACGGTCGTCGGAAGCGATGTCGAAGATGAAGAAAGGATCCTCCTCAGGGTCGCCGAGGTTCAGGTTCATGACGGTATAGATGCCGTTCACCATCTGGATGGCGTCCGTCTCGTTGATCGGGAAGTTGGAAGTGTCCTTCTTCGTGAGGTTCTGCGTATCAAGGAAGTCGTCGCAACCCGCGAGGAACATCACACAAAGCGCAGCCGTAATAAGGTACAGAATATTCTTTTTCATGGCATTCACGGATTAAAAGATGATGTTCAGACCCACCTGCCAGGAGCGGGAGGACGGGTAGTAACCATTGTCGATGCCGGAAGCCCAGCTGGAGCCGTTGCCAAAGCCGACTTCGGGGTCCATGCCGGTGTATCCGGTGAAGGTGAACATGTTGGTGGCGGTCACGTACAGGCGGCATCTGGACACCGGGAGGAACTTCGCCACGCGCTTGATGTCATAGCCGAAGGAGATGTTCGAGATCTTGAAGAAATCGGCATCCTCGAGCCAGACGCGGGAGAGCTCGGACATGTTCACGTGCTTGCCGTGGGTGAAGCGCGGATAATGGTTGGTAGTGCCTTCGCCCGTCCAGTACTTTGTGAACACGTCGGTGCAATAGTTGTCGTCCGGGTGGTCGGAGAACTGGCGGTAGCTCTTGGCTACCTGCTGGCCGAAGGATCCGTAACCGTTGACGTTGAGGTCGAAGCCCTTGAACTGAACGTTGAAGGACAGGCCGACGGTATAGTCCGGGTTAGGGTCGCCGATCATGGTCTTGTCGTACTCGTCGATCTTGCCGTCCGGAGTGCCGTCGGGACCGCTGCGGTCCACGAACATCACGTCACCGGGCTGGATGTCGTTCTTCTGGAAGGACTTGCTCGCGTCGCCGCCGAAGTACTTGTTCAGGTAGTCCTGCTTCTGCTGCTCGTTCTGGATGATGCCGTCCATCTCATAGCCCCAGAAATAACCGATCGGGTAGCCCACCTGGATGCGGTAGAGCTCGGCGGTGTTCTGGGCGATGGCGTTGGATCCTCCGTGGATGATGCCTTCGGAGTTGGCCAGACGGGTGACGATGTTCTTGTTGTGGGTGAAGGTGGCGTTGATGCCGTAGGAGAAGTCGCGGCCCACGGAATCGTTCCAGGAGAGGAGGATCTCATAACCGGAGTTGCGGATGTCGCCGCCGTTCACGTACGGGGCGCCCGTACCGAACGAGAGAAGCATAGGGGCCTGGACCAGCCAGTCCTTGGTGTCCTTGCGATACCAGTCGAAGGAGAAGCCGAGGCGGCTGTTCAGGAAGCGGGCGTCGAAGCCGAAGTCCAGCTGCTCGGAGGTCTCCCATTTCACGTCCTTGTTGGGGAGGATGTCGGGATAGGCGCCGATGCCGGGGTTGTTCTTGTCGTCAAAGTAGTAAGGCGCGCTGAACGAGATGGTGGCGAGATACTGGAAGCTGGAAATGTTGCAGTTACCGTTCTGACCCCAGCTGCCCCTGAGCTTGAGGAAGCTCAGCCAGTTGCTGGTGGACGCCATGAAAGGCTCGTTGCTCACGACCCAACCGGCGGAAACGGAGGGGAAGATACCCCAGCGGTTGCCGCGGGCGAAGTTGGAGGAACCGTCGGCGCGGAGTACCGCGGAGAGCAGGTAGGTCTCGTTGTAGTTGTAGTTGACACGGCCGAAGAACGAGGACAGGGCGCCCTGGCTGTTCGGGCTGCCGCTGATGCTGGTGTAGGCGGGATCGACTACGTTGGCATTGGCGATGTAGGCGTGGTCGAAGGAGCCCGGGAACAGGGAATTCGAGTTGGTCACACCGACGCTGCTGCCGTAACCCCATTTCTCGAGGGACTGTCCGGCGAGGACGTCGAAGTTGTGGTCACCGAAGGACTTCACCCAGTTGGCGGTGTTCTCCCAGGACCAGCGCATGCTGTAGGACTGGCTCTGGCTGACATCGTCGGCGGGGTTGGAGGTCTTGGTGCTCAGCTCATAGACGGGCACGTAGCTGCGGCTCTCGCTGTGGTTATAGAGCCAGCCGGCGCTGGAGCGGAAGGTAAGGCCGCGGACAGGGGAGAACTCCATGAAGAAGTTGCTCTGGAGTCTGTAGCCCTTGTTGTAGCGGTTGTTGCGGGTGTAGTCGAGCTGGGCGAGAGGGTTGGCCATTTCGGCGCTGAAGTCCCAGTTGTCGGCGATGATGTCGTCGTACTCGTACCAGCCGCCGTCATCGTCGTAGGCGGGGAGGAGCGGGGACATCGTGAGCAGCGTACGGATGTTGTTGTCATATATGCCGCCGATCGAGACGCCCTTCTTGTTGGTATAGGTGAAGGTGATGTTCTCGCCGAACTTGAGGATGTCGCGGTTGTTCTTCCGGATGAGGGAGTAGTCGGTGTTCATGCGGAAGGTGGTGCGGTCGTACTGCGGGGTGGAAGGATAGCCGAGCGTACCGGTCTGGTTGAACTGGCTGAAACCGAGGGCGAAGCGCGACACGTCGCTGCCGCCCGTGATGTTCAGCGAGGCGTTGCTGATGGGGGCGTTGTGCACGGTGGTCTCTTCGAGCCAGTTGGTTCCGTTCCAGGTGCCGTTCTGGATCCTTGCGTACTGCTTGGGGATCAGGGATGCCCAGTCGTAGGTGGCCTGGTTGGCAGTCTGGTAGGCAAGGTCGTTGATCTCCATATACTGCTTGGCGTTCAGCGGGGTGACTCCGTTGGTGTTAGGGTTCTGCCAGCCGTAGTAGCCGTCGAAGCTCACCTGAACCTTTCCTGCCTTGCCCTTCTTGGTGGTCACCAGGATGACGCCGTTGGAGGCACGGGCACCGTAGATGGCGCTGGAGGCGGCGTCCTTGAGGACGTCGATGGACTCGATGTCGTTGGGGGAGAGAGCGGTGATGGAGCCGTTAGGCACACCGTCGATGACGTAGAGCGGAGTGTTGGAACCGGCGGTACCCATACCGCGGATGGTCACCTTGTAGCTTTCGCCCGGCTGACCGGAGTTCTGGACGATATTGACGCCGGCGGCCTGGCTCTGCAGGGCGCCGAAGGCGTCGACAGCGTGCGTCATGGCGAGCTTGTCGCCGGAGACGCTGACCGTCGAGCCGGTAACGAGTTTCTTGCGCTGTACGCCGTATCCGACGACAACTGTCTCTTCGAGGAATTCACTGTCCTCTTCGAGAGTGAGATCGATGACGGACCTTCCATTCACGGGAACGGTCTGGGAAGCGTAGCCGATGCAGGATACCGTGATGCTGGCCTGGGACGGAACCGCGAGCGAATAGGTACCGTCGAGGTCCGTGACCGTACCCATGGCGTTCTGTCCCACGACCATGACGGACGCGCCCACTACGGGCTCTCCGTTACGGTCAACCACCTTTCCGCTCAGCTGCCTGTTCTGGGCGAATGCTATGCTGCCCATAAGCAGGAGCGACAGGAAAAGTGCTGCCTTTGTGATGATCGTTTGTTTCATTTGGTTGGTTTTAATGATTGATAATAATGGTTTTGTCAAATGTAATCAATTCCGCGCCAATTAAGTTTCATTATTCTTTTAACACATTCAAATAATAGTTCATTTGTTTTCCGCCGGTACTTATATGAATAAAATAGGCGGCCCCGTCTAGCTACGGACCCGCCCATTTGTGTATTTTCCGACTTTAGTCGATATTTTTCTTTTCCGCAGTCCAGCCTTCGCGCTGAGCTACGCCGCAGGGGTTGCCCTGGAACATCTTGGCTGCCTCCTTGTCGCCCTGAAGCTGCCACTGCAGCCAGGCGAGGGCGACGACGGAGAACTCGCCGCCGTGCGGCTGGGCGTAGGTGCCGCCGTGGCCGACCGGATAATTGGCGGCGAAGGCGGGAACCTTGGTGATGCGGGAGAAGTCGTCCATACCGTTGCCGTAGGCAATGTCGGTCTCACCGCCGAGAATGTAGATGATGGGGACCTGGATGCCCTGGAGCTTCTCCTTCTCAGGCATGGGCATGCCGGGGACGGCGCCGGCCGGGTTGACGAACAGGCCGCTGTTGCAGATCATGAGGGTCTTGAAGCGCGGGTCGGCTGAGTTGTCGAGGGTCTGGAGGCCGCCGCAGGACATGCCGGCGGCAGCGACTGCGTCGAGGTTAAGCTTGTTGTAATAAGGGCTTTCCTTGTCGGCGTTGACTGCGGCGGCCCAGTCGACGCTTTCCAGCTGCTGCGCCGAGGTCGACTGCGGGCCGTAGTTGCGCCTTCCCTCCTCGGGCATATAGCCGGTGGCGATGACCATGAAGCCGTGCGAAGCGATCTCGCTCAGGAAATTGACGTGCTCCCAGGGGGAGTTGGTGCAGGCGCCGTTGCCCCAGACGAGGATGGGGAGGGGATTCTTCTTGCCGAAGGCGCTCAGGTCCTCCGGACGGAAGATCGTGTGGGCGTCGAGGCTAGGCTCGGTGACCATAATGGCCTTGTAGAGGCCGGTACCGCCGTCTTCCACCACTTTCTTTTCACTGTAAGTCTCAGCGGGCGCTTTGCCGCCGCAGGCCTGGAGCAGCGCCATCGCGCCCGCCGCCAGGATCAAAAGAGTCTTTCTCATATAATCGCTTTTTTGGGTTGTTCCGAATCTTTTGCTCCTCATCCTCTTCCTCTTCCTCTTCCTCTTCCTCTTCCTCATCCTCATCCTCATCCTCTTCCTCTTCCTTGATGCTTCTCATTCTCCTCATGGCCGTTCCTCTCCATTCCCATCCTTAAGTCGTCACCCTTCTCTACCGGCATTTTCCTTTTATCTTCTCTGCCTCATCCCTTTGGTCATCGCCGATCCCTATCAGTCTTAGCCGTTGATGACTTACAAATTTACAGATTTTCATCTGCGTTTCCTAACAAAACATCACTTTCCCACTCCGTCGTCCTACTTTCCCATCCGCCGTCCTACTTCGCAAAACCCTTCTTCCTTCTCCTGCTTCCCACCCCGTAACCTGCGGGCATTTCCCGCAGGTTGTGCCATTTTCTGCCGTAACCTGCGGGCATTTCCCGCACGTTATGCCGTTTTCGCCCGTAACCTGCGGGCAGGGCGCGCGGAGAGCCCTCCAAGGCTCTCCGCCGCGACCAGCCGCCGAGCTTCGCTATTGCGAGGCGGCGGTGCCCTCCGAAATACTCGTTCGGGTTCAGAAATGGCGTTATAGGGGAGATAATGCGCTAGACATGGGATTGTAGCGTTGTGTCAAGCGCGAAAAGGCTCCTGAAATGCATGTTCTGTACCCGCTAGGAGGCTAAGTAGTGGTGGCTGGATAATAGAAAAGCGGTAGTAGAACGAATGAATCGCGGTAGGTGGAAAGGTGTCCTGCGGTAGGTGGAGAGGTGTCCTGCGGTAGGTGGTAGAAAACGTATGTGACCTACCGCGCAAATTGCCATTCTATGCAATATAATGCGGTAGGTGGCAGGTCTATTATTCCACCTACCGCATTTGTGGTCGCTACCTACCGCGATCGCGTTGTCATCTGCATTACAGTCATCATCCCATGGAGGTTAGATGGTAACAGGGCAACTAGCGTGTATTGTCCGCAAGGTTAGGTGCATATAGAAGTGGCCGGCACCACCACCGCGCGTTGCGAGGCGCGGTGGTTGGCCGCGACGGAGAGCCTTTGGTGGCTCTCCGCGCGCCCTGCCGGTACGAATCCGCGGGTTTTCCCGCGCGTTCTGGCGTTTTCGGGTGTAGCCTACCGGTCCTGTTCTGGGGTTGTTGCCCGTCGGGCAGTCCGTTTGCCAATGAATGCCGGGGCGTTGGTGTTCATTCTTTCCAGTAAAGGGTTGCTGAAATGAGGAGGTCGTGCCGCGACGGGTCAGGACTGTGGTCCGGAAGAGTGGCAGGGGTCAGAACTGTGGTCCGGAAGAGTGGCAAGGGTCTGGACTGTGGCTAGGAAAGGCGGCAAAAGTCAGGACTGTGGTTCGGAAAGCCGGTGGCAGGGGCAGGACGGGGTCCGGAAAGGCAGGGGTGTCAGATGCGGGGTTTCTGGATGATGCGGAGGATCAGGGAGACGATGTAGATGATGAGGCCGTAGATGGAGGTGATCAAGGTGACCTTGACGCCGCCCCAGATGATGTTGCTGGCGATATCGGAATTCGCCGAGAGGACGTCGCCGATCTGCAGGAAACCAAGGATAGTCCCAAGGAAGCCGAAAGCCAGGGCGATCAGGCCTATTTCCCTGACCCAGGCCGGGGCTTTCCAGGCGGCGAAGAACAATGCTATGAGAAGGAGGGTGAGGACGCTCATGAAGCCCAGCCCACCTTCGCGGAACAGAATGAATACATTGGAAGCTAACGGTAACATAACGGCATAAACAATTTAGGGTTCAACAATACGTTCAGGAATTCCTTGATGCAAAGGTACGGAGGAAGAAAGGAGAAAAGCAAGGTCGAATCCTGCCGACCCGGTGTCAAATCCGTTCAAACGGGGGTCAGGGAGCAGCAGGAGGCTGGTTTTATGCGAAGATTGAGTATTTTTGCAAAGGAGAAACAATAAGTGAGTGCCGCAGGAGAAGAAGACGGCACAAGTCCTTACAGGAATGAAGAAGATACCCCTCATAGTTGCCTACTGGATCGTCGCGATGATCGTGACGGCGCTGATCCTCGTCAGCCTGGACTACGAGATGGGGCAGGCGCTGATGATGAGCCTGACTTTCCTGCCTTCGGCGATGGCCCTGGCCTTCTTCCTGCCCAAGGTGGACAGGTCGAAGGACCGCGTCCACCGCATCCTGGACACCATCTATATCGTACTGGGCGTGATGACGATGACTTTCTTCCTCATTTTCATTATCCAGACGATATTCATGTATGCCCTCGACCCCGATCTCAGCAGGCCGTGGGACATCCCTGCGATGCTCCGCAATCCGGTTTTCATCGCCTGCGTCCTGGCGGCTCTCGCCTATGGCAACTATCTGCTGGGCAAGTATCTGAACGACAAATATCCGTCTGACAAACCCATTACTTTCACTTCCGACTACAGGAAGGTCTCGCTGAAGAAGGAAGACATCCTCTATATCGAGTCGCGCGACTCGGAAGTGTGGATAGCCGCGCGGGACGGCCGCAGCTATCGCAACCGAATGGGCATCACCCAGTGGGAGAATCTCCTCGGCCCCGGCTTCGTCCGCATCCATCGCGCCTTCCTGGTCAATGCTTCCGAAGCTACGCTTTCTTCGCCCGACACCGTCACCGTCGGCGCCAAGGAGCTTCCGGTCTCCCGGAAATACAAAGACGCGGCAAGAACACTCCGAGTGGAGTAAAAGATGAATGGCGGCGGCTGGAACCAAAGGGGGGAACCGAGAACCGGAGAGGCGGGTGAGGCAAAGGGTAGAAAAAGAAAAGGCCGCCATCGCGGCGGCCACTTCCCCTTAACACAAACCAATTGAATATATACCAGCCTTATGGTATCTTTTTGACTATTTCCAAAAGCCGGAAAAAAGAAAAACGCCTTTTTATCCAGGGGCGTTACGCCCCAAAAACTCTTAACTGTCAATCTTTCTGGGAGCGAAGGTATATAATATCCATTATACAGAGTTTTAAATAATATTCATTTAAATACACAATCGGTACAGCGGGCCCCGTTGGCGTGAAATTTAAAACATATTGATTCCTATGCAGAAAGAATTGTAAGGGTCATAATCGGTTTTTCCGCGTTTTTTCTCATATTTGTAGTGTATGAAGCATAGTTTAGCGACAAGAATCAGCAGTTCAGGACGTATCGCGGCAGCCGTCGCTTTCTTGTCCGCGTTCGGGTTTTTCCAGTTTGCATATCCGTATCACCTGATGCGACGCGAGCAGCAGACGCTGTTCGTCTATGACTGGGACTATATCCGTCAGACCTACAGGGGCTCCGGCTGGCTCGCCCGGTTCGTGGGGGATTTTTTGGAACAATTTTTCCACCTCCCGGTAGTGGGCCCGCTGATCGTCGCGCTGATTCTGACGGCCATAGGCTTCGTCGTGTACCGCATCTGCCGGCATTTCCTGAAGGAATGGCCTTCGCTGACCATCGCCGCGGCGGTTTTCCTCTGGTCATTCTCCCGCGAGTCGGGAAATCTCTTCATCACGCAGTACTCCGTGGCCGCCCTCGGCTACCTCTCGCTGATCCTCGCCGCCCTGCAGTTCAGGAAGGCCTGGCTGAAGCCCCTCGCTGCAGTGCTGCTGCTTGCAGCAGGCGCCTGGGCGCTCGGCTCCCCTTATCACAAGTATTACGGCCAGCTCTGGGGAGTGCCGAAATTTGCTTACGACAAGGTGATAGGCCTCGACACCGAAGTCTCGCGCGAGAATTGGGACAAGGTCCTGAAACTCTCGCAGAAAGACCTCTATATGGTGGAGGCCAGCAACTGCTACAATCTCGCCCACGCGATGAAGGGCGATCTGGGCGACGCTCTGCTCAATCATTCGCAGAGCGGCCCGTACGACCTCCTGATGCAGGTCTCGACCAGCCGCGCGGAGTTCTCCAACTGCCTTGCCGGCGAGGCCTGGTTCCAGCTGGGCGAGATGACCGTGGCCGAGCAGAGCGCCATCATCGCACTCCAGGGCTCGCCGAAGCATACAGGCGCGCGCTTCATCCAGCGCCTGGCCCGCATCAACCTCATCTCGGGCGAGGAAGGCGCTGCGCTGAAATACCTCAATCTCCTCAGCCGCACCCTTTTCTACGGGAAATGGGCCAGGAGCATGATGCCCGGCCGGCAGGACACCGCCGCCCTCGCGCAAATTGAAGCCGCCCGCTCCAGAATGCCGCGCATTGACATGGTCCACCATTCGGATACGCCCCGCGTCAACCTTCTCGGACTGCTCGAGGGCGATCCGGACAACTCCCCGGCGCGCCAGTTCCTGCTCTGCTACGATCTGATGCGCTTCGACATGGACGATTTCATCGAGGATTATTCCCGCTATCCTGCCAAGGGACACATCTTTCAGGAGGCCGTCCTGCTGCGCCTGAGCCAGCTGGAGGAGCTTTCGCCCGAAAATGCTGCCAAATACGGCGTCGGTACGGACATGATAAACAAGCTGAACCGCTTCTTCCGTAATCCCGCCCTCTATGAGGACACTTACTGGTACTACTTCATGGACACGCTATACGAGAGCGAACAATGATGCACGATATATTGAAGAGAATGCTGCCGGCCGTCGCCGTGTGCCTGGCGCTGCTCGGATGCAGCGGACGCGACTATGTCACCGTGGTCGACGGCAGCGCCGGCCCGTTGGTGATATATCCTGACTACAAGGACGTTACGATACCTGCGAACATAGCCCCGCTGAACTTCCGCTATGCGATGGACGGAGTCCGCAATGCCCGCACTACCTTCACCCTGGGCGGCAAATCCGTCACGATCAGGGGCACCGAGGTCGAATGGAGCCTGAAGAAATGGAAATCCTTCATCTCCGGCGCAGAAGGCCGGACCATCACGGTGGACGCCGAGGCCGTGGTCGACGGCCTGACGCTCACCGACCGCTGGGCGGTCTGCGTGAGCGCTGACGCCGTCGACGCCTACCTCACCTACCGCCTCATCGAGCCTTCCTATCAGATGTACAGCGAAGTCTCCATAATGGAGCGCTGCGTCGAGAATTTCGACGAGACCGTCATCTGTGACTACAAGCATACCGACGATGCCTGCATGAACTGCCATTTCCACGGCCAGCAGCGCGGCGATTACTCCCTTTACTACATCCGCGGCCCTCAGGGCGGCTCCATCCTTAACCGCGACGGCGAGTTGCGCAAGCTCACGCTCAAGGCTGGCGACATGCTCTCCGCCACCGTCTACGGCGAGCTCCATCCTTCCGGCCGTTTCGGCGTTTTCTCCACCAATATCATCATCCCGAGCTTCCACACCCTGGCAGGCGCCCGCATGGAAGTCTATGATACGGCTTCCGACCTCACAGTGGCGGATTTTGACAATAATGTGATGATAAACGTTCCGCACGTCGCCCGCGCGGACCGTTTCGAGACCTTCCCCTGTTTCTCGGCCGACGGGGAGTCGGTATACTACTGCGTAGCCGACACTCTTCCCGTCCCGCAGGATATCAAAAGGCTCAGATACGACCTCGTCCGAGCGGACTTCGACACCGCGACGGGAAAGATAGGCGAGCGGGTGGACACCGTCTGGAGCGGCGCCGCGCACGGCGCCTCGGCCTGCCATCCCAAGGCTTCGCCGGATGGCAGGTGGCTGATGTTCACATCCGCCGACTACGGCACATTCCCTCTGTTCCACACCGAGTGCAAGCTCAACCTCATCGACCTGCAGACCGGCGAAGTCAGGGCGCTGGACGAGATAAAGGGCGACAAATCAGACTCTTACCACAGCTGGTCATCCAACAGCCGCTGGTTCGTTTTTGCGAGCAAGCGCGGTGACGGCCAGTACGGCAAACCCTATTTCTGCCATATCGACGAGGACGGCAGCCTCACCAAGCCCTTCGTCCTCCCGCAGAAGAGCTCCCGCTTCTACGGCTTCAATCTCAAGTCCTTCAACGTCCCCGACCTCGGCCGCACATCCACGGGCATGACCGTACGGGATGCCCGCAGGATGTTCAAGGCCGAAAGCGAGCAGTTCAGCGAAGCGGAATAAAAAAGAAGGCGTCCGACATCGGGCGCCTTCTTTTTATCTGGAGTCTGTGAAGATTTATTCAGCAGCCCAGCCGGGGTTCTGGACGAGGTTCGGGTTCTTGTCCATGACGGAGGTAGGATAAGGGAAGAACTCGTGCTTGCCGGCCTTGAATCCGCACTTGTCGCCACGGTCGATAGCCTGGTGGGTGGGCACGGTGTAGAAGCGGCTGTTGGCCTCGGAGCCATTCTCCCAAGTGACCTGCTCGCCGGCCTGAGGAGCCCTGTGGAGCTTGTCGAAGAGCTTCGGCACGTTCTGGGCGGCGTTCTGGACCCTGGAGGTCTCGCCCCAGCGCATGATGTCGAGCCAGCGGCTGCCTTCGTTCCAGAGCTCATAGGACTTCTCCTTCTTGAGGACGTTCATGTCGACGGATCCGCTGATGGTCTTGGAGCCCGCACGCTGCTGGATCTGGTTGATCACGGTCTTGGCGGAGGCGGCGTCACCGCTCTGGAGGCAGGCCTCGGCGTAGAGGAGGAGAACCTCGGCGTAACGCATCACGATGTTGTTGTTCAGGCGGACGTTGTTGCCGTAGGAGCCGCAGTCGGTGCCACGAAGCATCTGCTTGAACGGGAGCCAGAAGGACTGGCCGTAGAGACCTTCCTGAGGATCGGCGATACCGACGAGCTTGGAAGTCTTGCGCTGTTCGTAAGAGAGAGCGCTGATCTCTTCGCTGTTGTACTCCATTCCATAGACAGCGTCGTCGATGTGCTTGAGGGTAGCGTCGAAGCGGTAGGAGTGACCGTCGTTGGCGAAGAACTCGTCACCGAACCACTGAGGGACACCGAGTCCGCCCCAGCCGTCGACACCGCCGGTGTACTTGCCCTGAGGGGAGGCGCCTGCTACGAAGTGGTCGGAACGCCAGTTCCAGATCTGGGCCTCCATCCAGGTGGAGCGCTGGTTGATACCGCCCCAGGAGCCGATACCGGAGTTGTACTCGATGTTGCTCTCGAATACCTTCTCCTCGTTGGCGTCACCCTCGATGTGGAAGTTCTGCCAGTACTTCTCGCCCGGGACAAGTGCATACTTGCCGGAATCGATGACCTTCTTGAGGGCAGCCTTGGCGCCGGAGTAGTCCTTTACGAAGAGGAGAGCCTTGCCCTGGAGAGCCCAGGCGAATCCCTTGGTGACCTTCACTGCACCGTCCTTGTCAGTGGTGCTCTTGCGCTCGTCGAGGTCGGCGGCAGCCTCCTCGCACTCCTTGGCGACCCACTTGTAGAGGTCGTCGTGAGACATCGGGTTGTCGGGATCCTTGTCGGAGTTGTACGGCAGACCGTCAGCGATCACATGGTCGATGAGCGGGGGAGTATTCCACAGGGAAGTGAGGACGAAGTAGATGTATGCGCGAAGGACGCGGGCCTCGGCCACGCAGCGCTTGGTGGTAGCGGTCGGACCGCCCTCGGGCAGGCCTTCCTTGAAGTTGTCGATCACAAGGTTGCAGGCGTAGTTCGCGAGGAACAGGCCGGAATAGAGGTTGCCGATGACTTCGCAGCCGGAGTCGTAACGGAACTCGTTGAGGGCGGCCATGTAGTCGTTGTCACCGAAGTTGGAACCTGCAGCATACATGTCGTCTGCGCAGTTGTTGAGGGCAGCCCTGATAGGGACGTAGATGAAGGCGTTGCCACGACCGGTAACGTAGGTGGAGAACTGGGCGTATGCGGCGGCAAGTGCAGCCTCGGCATCTGCGTCAGTCTGATAGAAAGTCTCGTAAGCCGTTACACCCTTCTGGGGGATGTCGAGTCTGCTTTCGCAAGCGGCGACTGTGAACAGGGCGGTCAGAGCGAGAACAAGATATAATGCTTTTTTCATAATCTCAATAGTCTTAAATCGTTAGAACGTCACATTCACACCGAATACAAGCTTCTTGGTGGTCGGGTAGGAACCGGAGTCCACGCCGCGGGCGGTGGAGGAGTTGTAGGAAGCGGTCTCAGGATCGGCGCCGGGATACTTCGTGAAGGTGAAGTAGTCGTCGAGGGAGACGAAGAAGCGCAGGTCGTTGATGAGGACCTTCTTGGTCAGGAGGGAAGGAACGGTGTAACCGAGCTGGACCTGCTTGATCTTGAAGTAGGAACCGTCGAAGATGGCGGCGCTGGAGCTGAAGAAGTCCCAGTTGTTGGCAACCTGCTTCATGTCAGGATACTTGGCCTTGGACTTGTCGACGTTCGGGTTGCCCCAGGAGTTCTTCCAGTAGGTGGTGAGGCTGTTGACCTTCGGACGGTCGGCGGAGACCATGAGGTTGTAGATCTCGTTGCCGGCGGCGCCGGTACCGAAGACCACGAGGTCGAAGCCCTTGTATGCGAGGTTGAGGGTCATACCGTAGGTGAGGTTAGGAATACCCTCGCCGAGGTACTTCTTGTCGTTGTCGTACACGACGCTGTCGATGGAGCCGTCAGCCTTCTCGAACAGGGGACCGCCGGTCTCGCTGACACCCATGTACTTGAATCCGTAGAAATACCAGATCGGATAGCCCTTCTCGAAAGCGGTGGAGAGCTTCTCGTTCAGACCGGACACAGGGTCCTGGGTGAGCCTGTCGAGGAGGGAGTGGACCTCGAGGACCTCGTTGTGGAGGGTCGAGAGGTTGGCGCTGATGCCATAGAAGAGGTCGCCGAAGTGGTCCTTCCAGCTGAGTTCGAACTCAAGACCGGTGTTGAGAACCTTACCGGCGTTGACGGTCGTGGAGGAAACACCGATTTCCGGAAGCGGGGAGATGGAGATGAGGAGGTCCTTGGTGTACTTCTTATACCAGTCGGCGGTGAAGGTCAGGCGGTCGCGCAGGAAGCGGGCGTCGAGACCGAAGTCGAGCTGCTCGGAGGTCTCCCACTTCAGGTCAGGGTTGGCCAGGCCGGAAGGCATGGAACCGTAGGTCGGGTGACCGTCGCCGGCGGAAGGATTGTACTGGTACATCTGGCCGTTGAGGGAGATGGAGGTGGAGTAGCGGTAGCCGCCGAGGACGTTGACGTTACCGTTGCGGCCCCACGAACCACGGAGTTTCAGGAAGGAGATGGCGTCGCGGTCGACGTTGTCCTTGAAGAAGGACTCGTTGCTGACGGTCCAACCGGCGGAGACGGACGGGAAGTATCCCCAGCGGGCTTTCTTGGAAAGCTTGGAGGAGTCGTAGGCGTCGGCGCGGAAGTTGGCCTGGAGGCTATAGCGATTGTCATAGCTGTAGGTGAGACGGCCGAAGTAGGATAGCTGGGCGGACATGCCGGGGGCGTTGCCTACGCTCTTGGTGGCGTCGGAGGTGAGATAATCGATATAGCGGAAGTTGGGCTCATATCCCTTGAGGATGTTCGGGCCGGTGGAGGAGATGCTGGCGTTGTCGCTGTGGCTCTCGGTATAGGACATACCGGCCATGACACCGATGGCATGCTTGCCGAGGTTGAAGTTGTAGTTGGCGAAGTTCTCCCACTGATAGTACCAGCCGGTATTGACGTTGGCGGAGATGCTGTAGTTGGAATCCTGGGCCATGGAGGTCAGCCAGTAAGGCTGAGTGTAGCTGTGGCTGGAGTCCATATTGATACGGTAGCCGAAGCGGGAAGTGATGGTCAGGCCCTTGATCGGCATGAGGTTGGCGGCAAGGGAGCCGCGGATGTTGATACCGCCGCTGGAGCTTTCGCTCTTATCCCTCTGGAAGAGAGGGTTACCGGTAGCTTCCTCAAGATACTTGGAGGTGCCGTAGAAGTCGTTGTTGTGGAGAGGGTCAGTAGGGATGGGATCGCCTGCTGCGTAGTGCTCCTGCATACCGCCGGGAGTATCCTTAAGGTTGCTGATGTAGGCAGGGGTGAGAGGGTCGATGGAGACCACGGAGTTCAGCACGGAGCCGTAACCGGAGGAAACCGACTTGCGGTCCCACTTCTCGATGGAGGTGTTGGTGGAGACGTTGAACCACTTGTAGAGGTTGTAGTCGGCGTTGATCTGGGCGGTCAGACGGTTGTAGACGTCCTTCTTTCCGACGACGATACCGTCATCGTCGACGTAGTTGAGGGAAGCGAAGAAGTGTCCCTTGTTGTTACCACCCTGGAAGGTGATACCGTGCTGCTTGGACCAGCTGGGCTGGAAGACGGAGTCGTACCAGTTGTTCTCGAAGCCCTTGACATATCCGTTGGCGTTAAGGAGCTCCTCGGAGAGGTTGCCGATGTACTCCTGATACTCGATATAGTCGGCGGCGCCGAAGATTTCGGCCTTCTTGCCGAGGGACTGCATGGTGTAGCGGCCGTTGTAGGTGATGGAAGCGGTACCGTCGTGGCCGCTCTTGGTGGTGATGAGAACGACACCGTTACCGGCCTGAGCACCGTAGATGGCGGCGGAAGCGGCGTCCTTCAGGACCTCCATGGATTCGATCATGGAAGGATCGAGGTACTGGATGTTGTCAACCTTGAGACCGTCGACGATGAGGAGGGGTCCGATGGAACCGGAGTTCGAGGAATAACCGCGGACGCGGATGGAAGCGCCGGCGCCAGGTGCACCAGAGGTGTTGATGATCTGGATACCGGAAGCTTTGCCCTGGAGGGCGGCGGCAGCGTCGGTGGTGGAACGGTTCTGGAGGTCTTCCGAACGGACGGAAGCCACGGAACCGGTCAGGTCGCTCTTCTTCTGGACACCGTAACCGATAACGACTGTTTCCTCAAGGAATTCGGTGTCCTCTTCGAGGGTGAAGTTAACGACAGGCCTGCCGGCGACTGCTACGGTCTGGGTAGCATAGCCGATGCACGATACGGAGATGTTGGCCTGGGGGGGAACCATGAGGCTGTAGTTACCGTCAAGGTTCGTTTCTGTTCCGATGGAGTTGTTGCCAACTACCACGACGGCTGCGCCTACGACAGGTTCGCCGTTCTTGTCCACTACTTTACCGGTCAGGGGCCTGTTCTGGGCGAATGCGGTTACGCCTATAAGCAGGAGTGACGCGATCAAAGCAGCGCTTTTCAGGATCGCTTGTTTCATTTGGTTAAATGGATTAAAAGGTTTTATGGCCCCAAAGTTAGCCCTTCAATCCTTAACCGCGTTCCATTTTTCTGTCAGATGTTTTAAGATTTATAAATATGTATGGGAAATTTGCACTCCTGCGCTCCGTTGAACGAAATTTAAAACTATTTGGAACTAATTTAAATCGTTTTTAAAAGGATTCTGAAGACTTCTCCGGGGTTTTGGGACCATTTTGACAGGGTTTCCTGCGCTTTTTCGGGCTCTATGACGCTGCTGACGAGCGTTTCGACAGGGCAGCCGCCGCTCTCCAGATACTTGGTCACGGCGCGGAAATCGGGCGGCTCTGCATTGCGTGAACCCCTGATATCCAGCTCTTTCTGCACGAAAAGACGCGTCTCGAAGGTCACATCCTGCTTGGAGTAGCCGATGCAGACGACCCGGCCGGTGAAGGCGACGGAATCGACGGCGAGCCGGTAGGTCGCCGGGCTGCCGACGGCCTCCACGACGACGTCGGGGCCGTCGGCTCCGGTGAGCTGCGCGAGCCTTTCGCGGAAGTCCGGAGCCAGGGTATTGAGCCCGTGGGCGGCGCCCATTCGCCGCGCGACGGCGAGCTTGCGCTCGTCGATGTCGGCGGCGATGACCGTGGCGCCGCGCAGCGCGGCGCGCACTACGGCGCCCAGACCGACCATCCCGCAGCCTATGACCATCACCGTGTCGGTGTCGGTCACGGCGCCGCGGGAGACGGCGTGGAAGCCCACGCTCATGGGCTCTACCAGCGCCGCTTCGCGGGTGGAGAGGCGGCCGGCCGGGATGACCTTCTCCCAGGGGACGGCCATGTGCTCGCGCATCGCGCCGTCGCGCTGGACGCCCAGCGTCTGGTTGTCACGGCAGGCGTTAGGCCGGCCGCGGCGGCAGGAAGGGCATACGCCGCAGGCGGTGTAGGGGTTGACCGTAACGGTCATCCCTGGCTTAAGGAAGTCCGGTACGCCCGGCCCGACGGCCTCTATGACCGCTCCTATTTCGTGGCCCGGTATCACCGGGCTTTTGGCCAGGGCGTTGGCGCCGCGGAAGGTGTTGAGGTCCGATCCGCAGAATCCTACATACTCCATTCGGAGCAGGACTTCTCCGTCTCCTGCTGCCGGCACGGGGATGTCTATGACGTCCAGCCTGCCGGGCTCTGTTATCTGCAATGCTTTCATTCTCCTAAGAATTCTTCCATCGGACGCGCATCCGGTCGCCGATGATGTCGCGGACTTCGCTGACCAGCTCTGCATCCGGCGGAGTCTGTGCGTTCTCGATATTGTGGCGGACGTTGTCCGGATTGGCCGAGCTGAACAGCGTTGTCGCTATCCTCGGGTTAGAAACGGCGTACTGCACGGCCAGTTTCTCGATAGGGTAGCCGCGGGAGGCGCAGTGGGCTGCGGCGCGGGCGCAGGCCTCTACGAGGTCGCGCTCCGCCGGGTGCCACGGCGGCACGCCGCGGCTCGACAGCAGCCCCATCGCCAGCGGCGATGCGTTGATGACCCCTATGCCCCTCTCCTCGAACCAGTCGAGATACTCAGTCAGAAGGTCGTCGTTCAGGCAGTAGTGGCAGAAGCACAGCACGGACTCCACCGTCCCTGCGGGCACGTGCTCCACCACCCACTGGAGATTCTCCGGCTGGAGGTCGGTGATGCCCACGTGGCTCACGACGCCCTTCTCCCGCAGCTCCACGAGCGCCGGGAGAGTCTCGTCAGCCACCTGACGCAGGTCGGCGAACTCTATGTCGTGTACATTTATAAGGTCTATATGTTCTATGCCGAGCCTGTCCATGCTCTCGTACACGCTCTCCGTGGCCCGCTTCGCGCTGTAGTCCCAGGTATTCACCCCGTCCTTGCCGTAGCGGCCCACTTTAGTGGACAGGTAATATTTTTCCCGGGGAATCTCCCGAAGGGCCTTTCCGAGCACTTTCTCGGCCTTGTAATGGCCGTAGTAGGGTGAGACGTCGATGAAGTTGAGCCCGCCGTCCACGGCGGCGTGTACGGCCTCTACGGCCTCGGCTTCCTTTATGGCGTGGAACACGCCGCCGAGGCTCGAGGCCCCGAACGACAGCGCCGACACGCGCATCCCGGTACGGCCTATTTCCCTGTATTCCATTTATTTGGATTCGATTATGCTGCCGTGCTCGCGGGCCACGACCTCCTTCCAGAGATCGGTGTAGCCGGCATACTGGAGACCCTTAGGCGTGCCGTCGTGGTACTCGGTGTGGCTGAAGGATCCGTCAGCTTCCTGAGCCTTTATGTTTCCGTCGATGAACTTCACGAGGAGCGTCTCCTCGAGCTTCGACCAGTCGGCGAACTGCTTCTGGGCGGTATCGACCGTGTAG
>Ga0310696_10003076_pt1 | contig 21188 bp, 15 predicted proteins | sample AusTroGonzalo_MG_4_FD_203885 | JGI IMG/M metagenome (GOLD analysis project Ga0310696, IMG submission 203885) | Bovine rumen microbial communities from tropical cattle in Woodstock, Queensland, Australia - Gonzalo_02 (v2) (version 2) | ecosystem: Host-associated > Mammals > Digestive system >... | reverse complement strand
CATTATCCATATGGTGGAGACTATTTTCGCTGGATATATCGTTCAACACCTGCCCCGTCTTAGGAGCATCCAGCGAGAGCTGAAAGTTTCTACTACGCTCTCCCTAGAATTAGTCCGCCGGACTAATTCTACCTGCGTTCGGAACGACGTTGTGTTCCGAACTTGGCACGGTCGCCTTCGATCCCAATAGTCACCACTGAGCCAATGCAAAATGGGAGCCCCGAATGGGACTCCCATTATCCATATGGTGGAGACTATTGGGATCGAACCAATGACCCCCTGCACGTCAAGCAGGTACTCTAACCAGCTGAGCTAAGCCTCCGTGTGCTATTTACTTTACCACATATCTGCGAAAAATGCAAGACTTTTCTTGAGTAAATATCTGCACGCGTGTTTTACTTATGCTGTCATAATTCTAATATAGAATTATGACAGCAGTCTGCCGATTTTTGCAGGGCAGGGGAGGAGCGCGATGTATCGCTGTATCGCGGTCGCGTCCAGTATGGATATCTCGCTGTCGCCGTCACAGTCGGCGGCTTCTGTATTTATGGAGTCATATCCTGTCAGTTGAGCAATAACTCGCTGTATCGCTGTAGCGTCAAGAACAGACACTTCACCGTCTGCATCGGAGTCTCCGAGGATATAAGGCTTTTTGTTCAGTGTTACACAGTAATCTGCGGTGGACGGCAGGCTCTCGCTCGTATAAGGCAAAGCGATATATATCGTGTCGTCTTTAACAGCGCTGACGGTATCTGTATATTGCGATACCTCTTTGCTGTCATCTGCGGTTACCTCGGCTATGCGTACATCTAATTCACAGTCGCTCGGAGCATTCAGCTCGATCATATACAGTCCGTCCGACGGTATTCTGAAAAACCCGCCGTCATCGGTGTTGGTGAAGCCCACCCACATATCTGAGCTGCTTTTGACTCTGCCGTTCTCTATCAGCGCGACGGTGTCTTTTCCACGAGTTATTTTGCCATTGATACCGTATGCGCCGCGGATATATACACGCCTGTATCCGAGTTTTTGATCCTTGGTCAAAGTTGCGTATTGAGTCATCAGTGGATCTTTCACTCTGAGTCTGGATACCTGAACCTCGTTATAGTGGGGGAGGGTGAATTTTTTAAAGTTGCCTATCAGAGTCGCGAGATTGCTCAACTGTTCATTGCCGATATTCAGCGGATCATAACTGCCGCTCTGCCATTTGTTGCCCAGTAAAAGGTATGACGCAAGGTAGCTCAAAGACATCATATTGCTGTCGCTCAGCATAGCGGTCTTGAATTCTTCGGTCGCTCCCGAAGCGTCCAGTCCGCTCTCGAGTATTATCTTGAGATACGCTGCGGCGAGCGAGTGACATTCGTCGCCGGACTTGAAGTACAGATAGTTCACCAGATCCACCGCGTATTGAGCAATGTTCTGCGCCGATAACAGGTCGCTGTCTGCAAAGATGTCAGTTATCGCGGCGGTCACTGCGGTCGCGTCCGAGACAGCTCCTGTGGCTGCGATCGTGTTATTATCCGATATATCTTTGACATGATGCATATAATACGCGTACATGGACAGTATCGCCTTTGGCGCAGACTTGTCGGATACTATCGCGTTCAGCATAGCTCCCATCTGATCGCTGTTGAGCGAGAGGGTGTACGCCAGCAGGTCGCTTATCATCTGCTCATATTTCGCCGCGTAATTCTCACGGCCTTCTGCGACGATAGTCAGCCAGGACATGAGTCCGCTGAGATACTCGCTCATGTCGGACGGCATATATGAGTTATCATCGTTCACGGGCTTTATCCCACCGTCAGTGATGGCGAACTTCTGCGGCTTGAAGCTGTCGCTGTCTTCACCGTTGACAAACAGATCTTCCCACACCGATTCTTTGGCTATCTTAAGATAGCGGCTCATTTCGCTGTCTGTATCTTTGTCGTTGAGTATATGATCGATACCGTAGCGAGAGAATCCCATATCCTCGGGAGCCATATATGTTATGGCGTCGTCGGTAGCTCTGTGATTATGTATACAGCCGTAGCGGTCGGCGTGAGGATCGTTATTGACGTCGGCGCAAGTAGGCGTACCGAAGGTGTACGCATACAGATCGGGTGTACCGAAGCTGACTGCGTCGCCTAGATATCTTTCGGGCTCGTCTACTAAGCGCGCCGCCAGCAGATTGCTGACAGCTGCACCGCGGCTGTATCCTGCAGTCCATATCTTGAGCCTGCCGGCGAGTTTATGCGAGCTGATATACTGCTTTGCGTATTCCAGCACATGATCGGCAGCAGAGCTGAAGCCGGCGGCATCGCCGCTCTGACCCAGAACAAAGTTATTGCCCCATTCAGCTTCATAGTCAGCTGAACGCGGCGCTATCACTAACAGTGTGTATTCCATGCCGTTATCCTGAACACGCTTATGAGCGCATACCGCGCCGCAGGTATCTTTGCTCGGCTTTACGGTAAAGTCGTCGTTTATCTCGATATCAGAGAATCCTGTGTCCGAGAGCAGGGAGGTGATGTTCCTGCTCTTCTTCAGATAGCCTGCCTCGTTATACGGTTCACGTAAACTGCCGACAGACGCTGCCGCCAGTACCATGCTCATAGTTGCCAGACTTTCATTATAGTTATACGATGTGCCGCAAAAGAACCTGTCAGAGTACACATAGCTGTCCACATTGTCTGTGGTGAGTTCCAGGTTGGGACGGTTGTAGTATATACCCATAAAGCAGTCGTCCGCAGGATCGCTGCCAGTGACTGCGCATGTGTTGATGACCGATCCTGATATCATTACAGCGCATAATATCAGCGAGATAATCGCACCGGATTTTTTCTTCATTTCCGCCTCCAGATAACGAGATGATTTATTATCTGATTATATATTATAACACAAGGGGCTAATAATCAATATTTTTATTTACAGCATCCGCGTTGTATAGCGCGATAGATTCTGTCCATACTATCAGCGGAGGCGTTAAATGATGAAAAGATATAAACACAGAAAGGACAACACCGACCGCGTAAGTTTTTATATAGCTCTTTCGGTATGTATGGTGGCGATAGGACTTGCGGTGTGGTCGGCGTACACAGGATACACGGGATTTCAGGACGACAGCGACAGCAGCTACTTTTCGTCGCTGAGCGATTCTACATTATCTCCCGTAGCTCAGGATATGACGGGCGTGACCGAGAGCGCTGCCGAAAAACCGACCGAAAAGCCAACCGAAAAACCGACACAGATACCGACAGTCAGTTCGACGGCGGTCAGCCCCACAACACCCACCCAGAGCCCGACCGGCTCCAAGAGCATCACTATCTATGAGACCTCGACTCTGCCGGATACTAACAGTGTATCATCCGGCAAAGAGATGACAGAACTGCAGGCAGTGCTGAAGGTCGCCGACAGCCTGGTGTATCCCGTCAAGAGCCAAAAGGTGATCAAGTCATACAGCGAAGAGGCTGTGGCCAGTAAAACCATGAAGGACTATCGCTCTCATCCGGCGTGCGACTTTGCCGCTGAAAAAGGGGAGAGCATATACGCCATGACCTCAGGAATGGTAAGGGATATTTCTGTATCAGAATTATACGGAATAATCATGGAGATAGAGAGCGATGGGTTCAGCATATATTACTGCGGTATCTCGCCTAATCCTCCGGTGCAGAAAGGCGATACCGTAGCGGCAGGAGATACGATAGGTATAGTAGGCACCATCCCGTGCGAGAGCGAGGATAAAACTCATCTGCATGTAGAGATAAGGGTAGGGAACAAGCTGATCGATCCTCTCAGCGTCATCGAAAACGATCGATGAGTAATATCTGCAACATCGTCAGCATAGTATTGAGTAACAGCGCCCTCGATTCGCTTTAGGGGCGAAGTAAAGAACGGATACCGTGAAATGCGGCATCCGTTCTTTCAATTATGTTTATTAAATTTTTTGACGCGCTGTGAGAGCTCTTCCAGCTCCTCTTTGCTCAGCTCGGGGAGATGCTCGAGGTCATCCAGAAATGCCCTCGCGCTGTCATTGGCTCTAAGCTTGGTCACTTCCATAAAGAAACTGGTGATAACAGCTGTGAAGATTGCTATCACCGCTATCGAGTATACCGGAAGGACTATGGTGATGATCCTCGCCGCTATGGTGGTAACGCCGATGTCGCCGAAGCCGATCGTGGTCACCGCGGCAAAGCAGTACCATATAGCGTCGACATAACTGGTCACAGCAGGATCGATCAGGAAGATCAGCAGAGCCGCCAGCATAAAGAACAGCAGGAACGAACCGATTATTTTATCGGCGCCGGCGGTCTTGAACGCCAAGCGCAGCAGGCGCAGCTTTTTTCTCCTCATACTCAGCCCTCCCCTTTTTTATCAGTATAACAATCGTACATTGAAAAATCAAGCGGATAAACAAAAAGAGATACCCTCTCGGATATCTCTTTCTGTATTGGGTTCCGGTATTATCGGAAATTACTTCAAGCTGTTCTGGATAGCAACTGCTACAGCAACTGTAGCGCCTACCATCGGGTTGTTGCCCATGCCCAGGAAGCCCATCATCTCAACGTGAGCCGGTACAGAGGAGGAGCCTGCGAACTGAGCATCGGAGTGCATACGGCCCATGGTATCAGTCATACCGTAAGAAGCGGGACCTGCAGCCATGTTGTCAGGATGCAGTGTACGGCCTGTGCCGCCGCCGGATGCGACTGAGAAATACTTCTTGCCCTGCTCGTTGCATTCTTTCTTATAAGTGCCTGCAACGGGATGCTGGAAGCGAGTGGGATTGGTGGAGTTACCGGTGATGGATACGTCCACGCCCTCGTTATGCATGATAGCTACACCCTCGCGAACGTCGTCAGCGCCGTAGCAGCGTACGTTGGCGCGCTCACCGTCGGAGTAAGCTGTCTCTTTAACGATGGTCAGCTCGTTGGTGAAATAATCGAACTTTGTCTGTACATAGGTGAAGCCGTTGATCCTGGAGATGATCTGAGCGGCGTCTTTACCGAGACCGTTCAGGATAACTCTCAGCGGCTGCTGTCTTACCTTGTTAGCGTTGCGGACGATACCGATAGCGCCCTCAGCGGCTGCGAATGACTCGTGGCCTGCCAAGAAAGCGAAGCACTTGGTCTCGTTGCTCAGCAGCATAGCTGCCAGATTTCCGTGACCGATACCGACCTTGCGGTTCTCGGCTACGGAGCCGTCGATACAGAAGCTCTGCAGGCCGATGCCGATGCAGCGAGCAGCTTCTTCAGCGTTCTTTACGCCGGACTTCAGCGCGATAGCAGCGCCTACGCAGTATGCCCAGCATACGTTCTCAAAGCAGATGGGCTGGATGCCCTTGGCGATCTCATAGGGGTCAAAGCCGGCTGCCTGACAAATCTCGCGGCTCTCTTCTACGGATTTGATACCGTACTGAGCGAGCACACCGTTTATTTTTTCTATACGTCTGTCGTAGTTTTCAAATAAAGCCATACTGTGCACCTCCTTATTCTGTACGCGGATCGATATACTTAGCCGCGTTATCGAACTGGCCGTAGTGACCCTTGGCCTTTTCGATAGCCTCGTTGGCGTCGATGCCGCTCTTGATGAAGTCCATCATCTTGCCGATGCTCACGAACTCATAGCCGATGATCTCATTGTCGGCGTTCAGAGCGATACGGGTGCAGTAGCCTTCTGTCATCTCGAGATAGCGAGGACCCTTCTCACGGGTGGCGAACATTGTGCCTACCTGAGAGCGCAGACCCTTGCCCAGATCCTCCAGAGAGGCGCCTACAAGCAGGCCGCCCTCAGAGAACGCGCTCTGGGTTCTGCCGTATACTATCTGCAGGAAGAGCTCTCTCATAGCGGTGTTGATAGCATCGCATACGAGGTCGGTGTTCAGAGCCTCGAGCAGAGTCTTACCGATGAGGATCTCGCTCGCCATAGCGGCCGAGTGAGTCATGCCGGAGCATCCGATGGTCTCTACCAGAGCCTCTTCGATGATGCCTTCCTTCACGTTCAGAGTCAGCTTGCAGGCGCCCTGCTGAGGTGCGCACCAGCCGATACCGTGCGTAAAGCCGGAGATGTCTTTGATTTCTTTAGCCTGGATCCACTGACCCTCTTCGGGGATCGGAGCCGGACCGTGATATGCGCCCTTAGCTACAGGACACATATGCGATACTTCTGCTGTGTAATACATAAGCAATTCCTCCTTAGTTTTTAATGGTCGCGTTCAAATAATCATGATAATACTAATTGAGGTAGAATATCAGAATTACTTGTCTAAATTATATTAGAAACTGTAGGATAAGTCAAGATGGATTTGCATAAAATCACCAATAAATCTTGACATCACTATTCTATCCCGAGCATATCATCTACTATCTCTGCCGCCTGGGTCACCAGCTGAGCGCAGGGGCGCTTTTTATAGTAGCTTTCGGTGCGTTCTTCGGGATCCCGGCCGGGTTTGGCCGCACAGCCTTCCAGCAGCTCGCGGCAGATTATCGAGCCGTTCAGCTCCTTGAATCTTTGCGCCAGTTCCTGCACCAGATGATAGTGAGCTTTTTTAGCCTCTCTGTCGATAGGATCGGCATAGCCTTTAGTCAGTCCCAGCACCATCGCGGCGCCGCTGACAGCTCCGCACACTTCGCGCATCCTGCCCAATCCTCCGCCGAAAGATGAAGCCGTCTTAGCCGCGGTGTTCTTATCCAGTCCTGTTACGTCGCTGAAGGCGATCATCACCGCCTGAGCGCAGTTATAGCCGCTTTTGAACAGTTCTTCTGCTGTTTTAGAATGCTTTGACATAGTATCACCACTTTCTGCGTTTTGAGCCGGCTGCCGCTATGATGATCGTCAACACAGCTATCAGTATCGTGACCGCGCCGATGATCATCGGTATCAGGCTCAGGTCCACCTTTGGCATATTCACTTCTGCTATCGTCTTTGACTCATGTGTTGGAGCCTCGGTAGGAGCCTCGGTGGGGCTTTCAGTAGCGGATTCAGTCGGAGCCTCGGTAGCCCGGGGCTTGCTGTAGAAGTCCTCGAGCTTTTGAGATATCAGGCTGATGTTATAAAAGTCGCTGTAGTCGGTGTTGCCGTATGTATCATCCTTCAACAGGTTGTAGTCGGGAGTCGCTCCGTCATCCACCTGTTTATCACCGGATCTGATCAGCATATGACTGTCGGATGTATAATAAGGTATGCCGTCGGGATAGAAGTGCTGAGTCACTATGCAGGTGCCGCCGCCGCTGGTGTCGCCCAGCACCGGGATACCGTTGTCCTGCAGCAGACACGGCAGCAGGTTGCCGCAAGAGAAAGATACCTCAGAGGTCACCACGCCGTAGCGCAGGGGATAGGATGTATACCTGTCCTTGTCGTCATATTTTCCGTCCAGGTTCGTGTCGATCGTCACATGTTGACGGGAGATACTGCCGGTCGCTTCATCAAGTATCGACATATCTGTTTTTTGCAGCAGTATTGACGTGATATACATCAATACACTTGTCGAGCCGCCGCCGTTGCAGCTGATATCCAGCACAAAGTTTTTCAGACCCTCTTTTTGAGCATATTCCAGCGACCATTTAAGAGCCTTAGGTACTTCGTGTATGAAAGAATCGAATACGAACACAGCCGTGTCGCCGTTGACATACAGCTGAGCGGCAATATTCTTCTTACCGTCCTTCTGGTTCTTTTTATCCTTCTTCCATTCTTTTACGATATCATATTTAGTATACGCGTCGTCGCGGATCGCCTTTATCTCTTCCGCGACATACTCCTTTGACATCAGCGCGGATATGGCTGTCGAATACATCATCGTTTCGTTCATATTAGTGCCGTCGGGAGTTTTCTTGAGCTTTTTGCACAGTGTGGTATCGGGATATTCGCTCATCGCGCTCATCATGCCGCCGCAGAGCACGGTATGACCGCCGTCGTTCAGGTATGAGTCCAGAGCCACCAGTCCTATATAGAACTTGCTCTTGTCGGTGGAGCGCAGCAGCTCCTTTATAGAAGGATCATCGCCGTTATATTCGTCCAGAGCCTTGTCCAGACCGCGCTTTTTGATACTCTCACCGGCAGATGCTTTAGGCGGCGCGCCGTAGAAGTAGTCGAAGTTGAAGCACAGTTCGTTATATGTGAAATCCGCCTCAGCCTGCGTACGTGTGGTTTTTGAATATGCCGCGCTCTCGTCATAGTACGGATCATCCATCAGCTCGGTGAAATATATCTTGCCGCCGACATAATGCGCGCCCAGATACGTTGCGCTGAATATGTCGTTGAGCGTCACCAGCGGCAGATACGCGTGCTTATCATATTCTGTCAGGTCGATGCCGTATTTGCCTGCGTCCAGATCCAGGCTCTGATCATCGCCTTCATATGTGATGTCATAATCGTCGGCATAGTATACATCCTCGTCCTCCTGACTCAGGTCGAGGTCGAGCAGTGCGTCGAACTCGTCGAAGTGTATCGTATCCTTGCCGGTATCGATCACCATAGATACGTCATCACAGCTCAGCGTATATACTCCGCCGTCGCGGATTTCGTCAAAGTCGCCGTCGAATAACGTGTCCAGATAGTCTTTTGCGCTCATATACGGAGCGTCTGGCAGATCAGAGCGGAACAGACAGTTCATTCTGCTGACTTCATCCATGTCGAATATGTATACGGACAACTGCCTTTTAACATAATCTATCGTGACCGCTCCCATGCTCGGCGCGGCGACAGACAGGATCAGCAAAAGCGCCGTTATTATACATAATGTTCGCTTCATCATGTCTTATACCTCATAATATAATAGATAGGGGATGGGTTATGCTTTTATTTTACCATGCATGATTCTTTCAGTCAACGACAACTCCGACTAATTGTCACACTGAACGCCGTATACTGTCATACTTAACGCTTCCTATTGTCATTCTGAACACTTCCTATTGTCATTCTGAACGAAGTGAAGAATCTTTATAAGATCCTTCGATTCCACGTGACACAAGTGTCACGCTCCACTCAGGATGACAGTGATAGCAGAGAAGTCTTTGTACACTATAATTCTCATACAGAATAAATCACAATGTTGTAACCCCGGTTGACTTTCTTTTAACGAAAATTAGACCCCTGTTTTGTACTGTTTGCACAATATCATGTAAAATTTCAACAAATCGAGAGGCGTATTACGTGCAAAAAGTACATATTATATTGCTGTTGTGTAATTATTACGCGTTTATTCAATTATGCGTCATAAAATTGTTATTGATTTTTCACAAAAATTACAGTATAATCATTATGGATTTACTATAAGTATCGGTACAAGTGCGCCCTATAGGTGCGCTAGGTCGACTCATACCTATTATATATACACGACCGTTTATCGTTTGTTTACTATATTATTTGATGGTGAATTGTATGGAAGAAAGAACCACTAATCAGACAATCGAAGAGCTGAATATTGAACTGATAAGGCTCAAGAGGGCTCAGGCGCGAGTCAAGCGCCGCACCAACATACTTTTGAGCGTTATCGCTATGCTGGTGCTCATCACCTCGACTCTGGCGTGGTTCACACTCAGCAACTTTGCGTCGGTCAACGATATCAACCTCAAGATCTCCACAGCGCCCGAGCTGTATCTGGATATCCAGAATCAGGGTTCTGATAACCTCTCTCTGTGGAAAAAGACCCTGACCAACGATATGATCAATACATATCTGACCTCGGTCAACGCTCCCAAGATCAACGAGCAGCTGCTGGATCCCGTCACCACCTCTAACGGTATCTCGTTCACTAACAGAGAGGGCGTAGCAAAGACCGCCAACAACGATACTTATCTGGAGTTCAAGGTTTGGTTCATAGCCACTAAGGATATGTGGGTCCATCTCTCGGGCGACACCGTGATGGTCGTGGACCATAACGCCACTACTTCCGTCACCACCACCGACACCGGCCTCAAGGCCGACATAGTCCGCGCGGTACGCGTATCATATGAAGACAGCGGCACCGCGGCTATATATGAGCCCAACAAAGGCGAACCCGTTAACAACCAGAACACATTTGATGTGAGCAGCACGCTCAGCAACAGCACACGCCTCTTCCACCTCGATAAGCTCACCCCTAAGCAGATCACCATCCGCGTATGGGCAGAGGGTAATGATAACGAGTGCGACAACGATGTCCAAGACGCCAACCTCACCATCCAGATGCTCTTCGCCGGCTCGGATGAGACGAATAATTCATTTGAATAATTTCAAATGAAGAGAACAGATAAAAGATAACAGATAACAGTTTAGGTATCTCGCTTCGCTCGGTCAATTATTGAGGATATAGTATGAAAGGCGAGTTAGCAAATCAGTCGATAGTTTTTTCCGTCAGAATAGTAGATTACTATAAATGGCTGACTGAAGAAAAGCGAGAGTATATCATGGCTCGTCAGGTTTTAAGAAGCGGCACGAGCATAGGGGCTAACATACACGAATCTGAGTATGCGGCAAGCCGAAAGGATTTTAAAAACAAGCTTCGCATAGCTGCTAAAGAAGCCGGCGAAACCGAATACTGGTTGATAGTATTAGAAAAAACAGGTTATTTTGATAACAACTTTTTTGACTTAAAAACGAGATTAACATCATTAATCAGGATGTTGACATCTACTCTAAACAATTTAGGTGACGATGAAGAATAACAGACAGTTATATATTTCAAAAATCCGAAGGATTTTCCCTTAACTGATATCTATATATAGGTATCTCGCTTCACTCGGCCGATTTTTGAGGATATAGTATGAAAGGCGAGTTAGCAAAGCAGTCGACAGAAATTTCCATCAGAATTAATCAGGATGTTGACGTCTACTCTTAATAATCTGGGTGACGATGAAGATTGACAGACAGTTATATATTTCAAAAATCCGAAGGATTTTCCCTTAACTGTTATCTGTTATCTATTATCTGTTATCTAAAACAAACCCGGTTTATCGCGCAGCATATGCGCCTTAAATAAATCTTGTAATCTTGCCCTAGTGTTTGGGGCGCAAAAAACTAAGGAGGAATTCTCATGACAAACACAAAGTTCAGAAAGAGAGCGTTACTCTCTTCCGTTGCAATGCTCCTTGTAGCTCTCGTAGCTCTGGGTTCCGCAACATTCGCATGGTTCACATCTGATCCTACCGCTGATTCCACCGGTATCAAGATGAACACCACCACCTCTACCGGTCTTCTGGCTAAGGCTGTTACAGACACAGGCGAGTTCTCGCACCACACAGGTCTGAACAACAAGACTGCCGGCAACTTTGAGCTCCAGCCCGCTTCTCTCGACGCAGGCGCTGCTGCTATCACAAAGTACTACACCGCTACTGCTGACGATGAAGACAGCTATGCTGCTACCGGCGCTATCACCGGCACCAACATTTCTGCTACTGCTTCTGCAGCTCAGACTTCCGGCGTTTACGCTGAGCGTATCTACCTGAAGACCACCGGTGCTGTTTCCAACACAGCTACCGTTCGTTCCATCGATGTTACTCTGGATCAGACCGGCATCACCGAGACCATGAAGTCTGCTGTTCGCGTAGCTATCCTCGACAAGGACAACGCTCTGATCGGCATCTGGGGCGCAAACGGCAACACCTATGCTCATGACACCAGCGGCACAGTTGCTTTCACCTCTTCTTCAACCAAGTATGCCGTACAGTCCGGCGCTGCGACCGTTTCTCTCGGTATCACCGGTAACGGCACCGCTAACTGGGTAACCGTAATCGTTTATCTCGACGGTGAGGACGCTACCTGCAAGACCACCAACGTTACCAACGCTGCTGCTCTGCTGAACGGCTTCACAATTGATTTCTCTCTGTAATTGAGGATAGTTTAGGCTGATTTTACGGTTTAAATTCTTACATACTGATATCTTAGTATCGGTATAAGAGATTTCTCTTTAAATAAATGATTCGGCGGCGTGGGTGGAAAACACACGCCCACGCCGCTCAAGACCTTGCCCGTGAGGGTTCGCGTTCAAGAGTCGTTTGTATAAGAGGGATCGTGCCTCCCTTGACAAGAGGGAGATGGCGCACAGCGCCGGAGGGATTATCCCTCAGTCACCTAACGGTGAAAGCTCCCGTACGGGAGCGTGCAATATGCCTCCTCAGGTCTGACAAGGAGGCGGGGAATATAATTGAAAATGTAAAATGTAAAGTGGAAGATTCATTTTCGATTTACAGCTTTCAATTTTGATTTCCTAAGTAGTCAGATCAAATCGTCTCTCGCTCCTATGGAGCAGAGATCAAAACGTTTTGAACTATGCGAAAATGGAGTGTAGGGGCGGAACGGCAGTTTCGCCCATCACGCCCCTATGTTTCTCCTGCATCCATAATCCATAATCAATCATCAATCATCCATCATCAATCATCCATCAAATAGTCTTGATCTGTGTGTATCAATAAGTATATAGAGATCAGAACTAAAATGGAGTATATAATTTTTTATGAAGAAAAAAACAGATTCAACAGAAATCACGGTCAAAGAAAAACTGACCGGCGCGGCTAAAGCTAAAAAGATAATCAAGACAGTACTCAACACTATTGTTAACGTAATGATAGTGCTTGTGCTGATCATTTCGCTCCTGGTAGCTATCATGGCTCTTTCGTCTAAGGCTAACGGCGGTATCTCTTCCATCTTCGGAATGACTATCCAGCCTATCCAGACCGATTCTATGAAAGGCGGTTCGGAGGATTATGAGGGCGGCGACTTCTCGGCAGGCGACCTTCTCATAGGTAGGAGCACGGATTTCGACCCCAGTCTTGAGTATCAGATAGGCGATATCGTAACCTTTAAAGGTGAGATAGAAGGTCAAGAAGCGCTGATAGCCCATAGAATAATAAACGTCAATGTTTCTCCCGATGGCTTTAGGACCTATCAGACCCAGGGCGATAACAGAGAGACTAATACAGTTCCCGATCAAAGGACTGTTGATGAATATATCACTGCCGCGGAGATCGGCTCTGTATTCTACAGCGCTGATTATCACGGATCTGTATGGAGGGGCGTTGGCGGAATCCTCGCCGGCATCCAGACTCAGCAGGGATTTTTCTTTGTAGTTCTTCTGCCGATGATCCTATTCTTTATGTACGCGCTGTTCCGCGTTGTCTGGAACGCTGCTACATATAGAAAGCAGAAAGAAATGGAACAGAAGGAGCAGAACGAGGAAGATAAGCAGAAGGCTATCGACGCCGCTGTAAAGGCCGCGCTCGAGGCTCAGGGCACCGCTCCTGCTGCTGATGAGCCAGCCGCAGAGGATACTTCTGTGAGCGCCGATGAAATGGAAGAGTTCAAGCAGTTCATGGCGTTCAAAAAGGCTCAGCAGGCTCAGGCGGAGACTGAGGCTGAGCAAGCACCGGAAGAACCGGCTGAGGAAACCACTGAAGAGTAGTATACATTGTTGATCATTCGGATAGCCGCCAGGCGTTTAGTCATCCTGAGTTGAGCAAAGCGAAACCGAAGGATCTTAATAGATTCTTTGACAAGCTCAGAATGACGTATTGCTTTGAATGTCATAATGTAATCGATATTTAGTTTTTAGTAAAGGAGCTGTCTGCATTGAGCAAAAAACCTAAAAAAACTGAAGAAGCTTTTTCACCGGAACAGCTCGAAAAGTTAGAACACAAGGGCGATAAGGACGTTCAGCTCCAGCGCCAAAAGGAAGGTATCTTCCAGAGATATCATGCCCGTCGCGATTCTCAGGACATCGCGAAGCAGGTCCGGTGGAAGCGTCGCTCCGGCGTCGCCATCGTTGTCATATTATTGGTACTGTTCTTGCTGTGGATCGTATCCTGGCTGCTGACTACGATCGGCGACCTCGTCATATCCGTTGATTCTACAGCCGCTAAGAAGGGTATTACGATCACAGCGAACGCCGACGGTTCCGACCAGACGTATAAGCTCAGCGCTAACATGGCCAGTGAGGTCACCAATATCACATATGACTGGCTGCCTGCTACGCTCGATATCGAGGGCGAGGGCTCACATAACGGCCGCAACTATCTTGCGTACACATTCTATCTCGCTAATAACGGCTCCGAGGATTTGGAATTTATCAGTCAGCTGAAATCCGTCAGAGACGCTAAGGACGCAGATGAGGCTCTGCGAGTGATGGTCTATCGCAATGGCGTACCTACTATATACGCTAAGCCTAACATCACTAAGGGCGATGACGGCAAGATCATTCCGCTCGAGACACGTTATGTAAAGGTAGTCCCCGACAATTATAAGGCTCCCGAAGAGACCGTAAATCCTGAGGAAGAGACTCAGAACAAAGAGATAGTACCTTTCACCGACGAACCTCTGGAACTTGTTGAGTTCACGGATGATGAGACTGTTTTCAGCATTGAAGAAAAGGATTTTAAGCCCGGCGATAAGATCAAGTATACGATCGTGTGCTGGATCGAGGGCGACGACCCCGAGTGTATCGACGTCATTCGCGGCGGATATGTCAAGCTAATGTGGGACTTCAGCATCAAGGACGAAGAACTCTGATTTTTGTGATACTTAGGGTTTTCATTATAGAAATAAGCACAAGGAGTAGAAACTATGGATACTGTATTTAAATTCTTATTCGAATTTTTAGGCCAGTTCTTCGGCTCGTTATGGGGAGCTATCGCCAGCATCGGAAACGCATTCAACTTTCCGGAGTATGTCAAGATAGTCGATAATTTCTCAGGCGAGGGCCAGCTCGGCAAAGGTGTTGCTTGGGCGATAGCTATCGTGGCTATGCTGCTCCTTGCAGGTATACTGTTCCTGATCATATTCTTCGCGGTCAAGGGCATCATGAAGTATACAAAGTTTAAGAAGAAAGCTAAGGATACCAACGACCTCGTGAATGAAGTCAATGCCCTTAACAAGGAAGTCATGAGACTGAACCTCGAGAAGGATAAGATCCTCTCGATGAAGGTCTCTCAGATCGGTCTGAATCCCAACGAGATCAGTGAGCTGACCGGCGAAGAGCTCGAAGCTCTCAACAAAGAGGGCGAAGGGGAAGAAGAAGAGGCTACCGGCCGCTTCAACAAGCTCGTCACCATCGACGAAGAGTGGGCCGACTATCAGCCCGAGCCCTACGACTGGGATGTCACTCTTCCCGAGTTCGTTACCAACTTCCGCAACTTTGCTTGCTCGCGTATGCATTACTGGTATGAGATCAAGCTCCTGCGCTGCTTCATAGCCGGCTTTGCTTCAGGTCGACTGACTATCCTGCAGGGTATTTCCGGTACCGGTAAAACATCGCTGCCTTACGCTTTCGGTAAGTATGTTTGCAACCCTGCCGTCATCGCTTCGGTACAGCCTTCTTGGCGTGACCGTACCGAGCTCTTCGGCTACTACAACGAGTTTACTAAGAGATATAACGAGACTGAGCTACTGCGCGCTCTGTATGAGGCTTCTTACAACGAGAACGTTTACGTAGTAATCCTCGATGAGATGAACATCGCCCGTGTTGAGTACTACTTCGCAGAGATGCTGTCCATCCTCGAGATGCCTGCACATGATGAGTGGATCGTAGAGATCGTGGCCGCTCCGTGGCCTGATGATCCTAAGCACCTCGATCACGGCAAGCTCACTATCCCCGACAATATCTGGTATGTAGGTACAGCGAATAACGACGACTCCACCTTCGCTATCACCGATAAGGTTTATGACCGTGCGATGCCCATCGACATCAACACCAAGGGTAAGCCTTTCGAAGCTCCCGACACACCGCCCTGCCATATCAACTACAAGCACTTCACCAAGCTGCTCGAAGACGCTGTCAAGGCTAACCCGATCAGCGAGGAGAACCTCAAGAAGATCGAGATCCTCGACGACTATGTCATCGAACATTTCCGCGTAGCTTTCGGTAACCGTGTTATGAAGCAGATCAACTCCTTCGTACCAGCGTTCGTAGGCTGCGGCGGCACCGAGGTAGACGGTATCGACTATGCACTGTGCAAGAAGGTATTCCGTAAGTTCGAGGCTTTGAACATTTCTTATATCCGCGACGAGATCGACGGTCTTGTACAGCAGCTCGACCAGCTCTTCGGACGCGAGAACATGAACGAGTGTAAGGAATATGTCCGTATGCTCCAGAAGATGACCTGATAACCGGTTTCATCTGATCGTTTATTAAACTACTCTATAAAGGAGTGAGCCCCCCATGATTGATTATAGCCGATATTATCGTGCATATGCTGAGATGAAAGATACTCTCGACGGCGACTACGCCCGTGAGTACCTCGTATCCGCAATGGCTGACGCAGATAACGGTAACGACGAGCTCTCCGGTAACGCATATAACCGTGTTATCGACATGGAATGGGTCGAGATGATCGAGGGCAAGCTCCCTTATATCGAGAAGGCTATAGAAGAACAGCGCAAGTTCATCGAAGAGCATAAAGAGGTAGACCGTATTGATAAGGTCAAGCAGGTCGGTAAGGATGCTGTACAGCACCTGACTCAGCATGCTAACCTCATCATGGCTATCGAACCCGACGGCAGCGTTATTCCCGAGAGGCTTTTGAACACACACCGTGAGGATAGCTTCGCTACATATGAGAACCGTTTCCTCCATACGCTGATCTTCCGCACCATCGCATTTGTTGAGGCGCGATTCCGTGCTCTGCAGGACGCTCCTAACGATTCGTCCAGTAAGATACATATGTCTCGTGAGCTGGCCATCGGCCACGAGAAAACAGGTTTTGTGATCGATCATCATGCCGAGAAGCATGAGCGCGAAAAGGTCGATCGTGACGAGGATCTCTCCGGCCTGACCGACTATGAGCGTATCGAGCGCATCCGTATGCGCCTGGACGACTTCTGCGGAACCGACCTGATCAAGGCTCTCAAGGGCTGCATAGCCGTCAAATCGCCTATCAATAAGACTAATTGTATAAAGCAGGATCCTGCATTCAAGCAGTGTTATGACCTCTGGGTATTCATAGAAGGCTATCGCAAGACCGGTTACGTTCTTGAGAAGAACGAGTTTGAGGGTCAGATGCCTGAAGAAGTCCAGAAGGATATTTACGACGTTATGGCTCTCCAGCATTTCGTCGCGATCATGAGCACCAACCACGCTCTGCGCGATAAGCTAAAAGCTGAGTATGACGCAGAGAATGAGCGCCGCGCCGCCGAGGCCAACAAGCCCGAGGACGAGATCGCTCGTTACATAGAAGATAAGATCTATGAGGCTCGCCGCGAAGAGATGGCTCTTCGCCTGAAGGAAGTCCGCGAGCGCGAGGTCATCATATCCAAGCTCACTGCCGAGCTCGATCAGGCTAAGGAGCAGATCCGTATCCGCGATATCAAGATCAAGGAGCTCGAAGCTACCATCAACGGCCTGAAGAAAGAACTTGAAGCTGCCAGAGAAGAACTCCGCAAGGCTCAGATCCGTATCATGGACCTCGAGAAGGAGAACGAGCAGCTCAAGGCTCGCGTTGCAGAGCTCGAGGCTCAGGTCGCGGAGTTGGAGGCTCAGGTCGCCGCTCATCTGGCTACTATCGCCGGTTTGGAGCAGCGTATCGCAGAGCTCGACGCTACTATCACAGCGTTGAACGCTCAGATCGCTCAGCTCAACGAGACTATTGCCGCTCAGCAGCAGAAGCTCTCTGAGCAGGAGTCTGTCATAGCAAATCAGACCAACAGCATAAATGAGCTCAACGGTCAGGTCACCACGCTTTCCAATACTGTAGGCGGACTGACAGCTGAGAATTCTACACTAAAGAGTACGATCTCCGATCAGGAGCGTATCATAGGCGAACAATCCAATGACATAGCGGCCAAGGCTGCTTCACTGTCTCAGGCTACAGCCGATAATGAGAAGCTCACTGCCAACCTCGCAAATCTGCAAGGTGAATATGACGGCATGGTGGCTCGATACTCTAACTATCAGGCTGAGCTCGACGCCCTCAACAACACCATTGCTCAGGGCAATGATGAGAACCGCGAGCTGAATCATCAGATCCGCGTACATCTCAATACTATCTCCGCTAAGGATGCTATCATAGCTACCTTAAAGGAAGAGAAGGATACGATGAAGTATCGTATCGATCATGTCGACGCCATCGAAGCGCAGGCTAAACGCGAGATCAACGACGCACGCACTAAGATGGATCAGGCTGAGGTAGAGAAGATCGCGCTCAGCAACACCGTCGCTACCTATGTTGCTTCGTTTGAGAAGCGTGAGCAAAAGATCAAGGAGCTCGAAGGCAAGGTTTATTCCGCTCAGGTAGAGAAGGACGCCGGCATCAAGGCGATCAGGGAAGAGTGCGACGCCCGTATAGCTGATCTGACAGCTCAGTATGAGGCTAAGCTGGCTCAGATGGAGGCTCAGACAGTAGCTGCTTGCTCCTTCACCGATGATCAGAAGTACACCATCCGCCTCAACGCTGAGAAGAAGGCAATCCAGAAGAGCTACGATGAGAAGCTCGCCGTGGCCACCAAGAAGGCTCGCCAGTTCGTTAAGAAGGCCAGAGTACTTGTGGATGATAAGCCTGCCGCAGTATTAACTCTTGACGGAGCTAACGATTACAAATAATCAAGTTTTTACATAAGCATTATTATACAGAAAGGAGCGATATTATGAGAACAACACGTCATTCACTGTTGGCTAAAGGTATCATGGTATTGCTCTCTTTACTTGTATTGATGTTCACGGTAACGTACTCATGGTTCGGCCATTTCTCTACGGCTGATTCATCAGGTATAGCTGCTAGAGTTGAGTCTACAGGCGACTTTGAGTATGCTATCGGTTTTTACAACAACGGCACAGGCGGCGCGTATAAGGTAACTCCTTTTACTAATCAGACATCTGCGCTCGACCTTGAGCATCTGCTTGCGACCGACAATGTTACATATAATCTTCTTCATGATTATAAGCCTATCGACATCACCGGTGATGGCAGGACCCTTATCCGCCCGTCGATGAGTTCCGGCAACAGTTCTATCGTTACATCAACAACAGACTTTTCAATAGCTCAGCCGAATGTGCAGTATATCTCATTTGACCTTTATTTCCGCAGCGCTTCTTCCGGTGTTCCGATCAACCTTGGCAGCGGTTCATGGGTTAAAGGCGGTTGTGAGATCAATAACTTTGCTAGTATGATCGGTTCTTCTGCCGCGTCGACTTTCAACAAGTCTACCTACGGCAATTTCTCTCGTGACGCGATCGCCGGCGCTGTGCGGATCGCTTTTATCCCGTATGATTATTCAACTACTCTCAGCAACATCCCGGCTACCCTGAGCGCGTTCCAGGATAACACACCGAACTATCTGCATGACAGAGCTATGTTCGTGTGGCTGCCTCGCCCTGACCTCAAGCTGAATTCTACAAATTCGCTGACGGGCTGGACGCTTACTCAGGCAGCTGATACCAGTACAGCAGCTGACGCCAGCACAGATGGTCATATTGGCTCCAATATTCACAAGTACTACAATATCTTTGAATGTCAGCCGTACAAGAGCGCTGCAGACGGTGGTATAGCATCCTCGGACAGCGAAAGATATCATAAAGAAGTTGCTTATGATAATACAGTAACGCCAGCTGTTCTCGCAACTGCCAGCCAGAATTTTTCCACTACCAACCCGAGCGTATCGTTTGTAGAGGGTGGCAAGACCTACTATTATTCCAAGGTCAACGTTCGTATCTGGGTAGAGGGAACCGATCTTGAGGCTCGCCGAGCTACATCGGGCGGAAAGTTCGAGGTCAACTTCCAGTTCAAGACCACATAATCATCGATCATTCAGCATTATCCATTCATTTTTACCGGAGCAGATATTATGAGTAGAGATATCAAGAAAAAGAAGAAATCTACAAGTAAATATCGCAAGTTTAAGGTTTCGCCTCTTATCCCGATCATCGCTATGATAGAGGTCTTGGTTCTTATTGCCATTTCCTCTTACGCTTGGTTTATAGTTGCGCAGGATAAGTATGCTAATACCGGCGTTATTACTGTTGACGCTGACTCCGGTCTCAATATCGACTTCAAGAACGCGAGCTATGAAGATGAGATCAACCTGTGGGAGTATGTAGCCGATGACTTCGAGTTCTCGCCCGTAACATCACTCGACGGACGCAACGTATTTGTGCCCACATCCGGTACATTCGGTAACGATTCTACCAATAACATCGTTTTCCGTGACGCTACCGTAAATGATATCAACACCAAGTATATCGACGTTGACTTCACACTTACTAACACTAACACCACTTCTGTTAATGTTTATCTTAATAATAACTCTCACTTCGAGGTATATGACGGTAACAACAAGCAGAGCAGCCGAGCACTGCGTCTGGCGTTCTATACCAATGACGCGAAGCACGGCAACGTGGGCTCGTCGATCCTCGCTAATACAAACAACGAGAACGCTGCTCTCGATGCTCTCGATAATTCGGTTACAGTGTATTTCACTAAGCCGGATCATTGGACCACTTGCTACGCTTATGTTTGGAAAAATGCTAACAACACCGTTTATAATGCTTCTGCATGGCCGGGAAGTACCATGACTCATGTAGCCGGTAAGGTGTATTCTTATACCTTCTCTTATAACGAAGGCTATAATCATATCATTTTCAGCAACGGCACTGATGGCAGCAACAGAAAGGTATACGGCGCGTCTGGTTCTACTTCTTCCAACTACACTCAGACACGTGACTTGATGATATATACCGACGATATAACTGAATCGCATATCTATGAAGGCAGTGCAGGTTTGAACACCACCGGTACCAAGTATGTTACCAAGACCGTTTATTTCCGTAAGCCTAATGACTGGGGTGGAGTTCGCGCTCACGCTTTCGTAACACCCGGCAATACTTCTTCTTTCACTACTTACCCGGGTGATATGTGTACTTACTGCGGCGCGGATATATACTCTTATACCTTCCCGAGATATGTATCAGGAAATTCAGGAACACAGTACAACGGTATCGTATTCAGTAACTCGTCGAATTCGGATAATAAAACCGAAGATTTGCCTAACGCTACTATGAGAGCTATCTCCGGTTACGATATAGACGGAAAGCTGTATTATTTCAACGGCGGAAATAACGGCGCGTGCAGCGGTGTTGAATACACCGACAGTACGATTTATTTCAATAACTCTGTAGGATGGGAAAAGCCGTATGTAAAGCTCACGTCCCCCACAGGTCATGTGACGCGTGTGGCGATGACCAACCTTTCTGCTAATGTATATTACGCTTCTATACCCAGCGCTTATACGACCATATCGTTCGAAGAACGCAAAGATAT
>Ga0310696_10003075_pt1 | contig 21196 bp, 15 predicted proteins | sample AusTroGonzalo_MG_4_FD_203885 | JGI IMG/M metagenome (GOLD analysis project Ga0310696, IMG submission 203885) | Bovine rumen microbial communities from tropical cattle in Woodstock, Queensland, Australia - Gonzalo_02 (v2) (version 2) | ecosystem: Host-associated > Mammals > Digestive system >... | reverse complement strand
AAGATCGACGGTAAAGATATCCGCGACATTAAGATCAAGAGCCTTCGTGACCACATCGGAATCGTTCAGCAGGATGTCTATCTGTTCGCTGGAACGGTAATCGAGAATATCAGTTACGGAAGGCCCGGTGCTACGCGCGAAGAGATTATCGAAGCAGCAAAACTTGCTAATGCGCATGACTTCATTATGGAACTTCCGAACGGTTACGATACGGACATCGGACAGCGCGGAATCAAGCTCTCGGGCGGTCAGAAGCAGAGACTCTCGATTGCCAGAGTATTCCTTAAGAACCCGCCGATACTTATATTCGATGAGGCTACGAGCGCTCTTGATAACGAGAGCGAGAATATCGTCAAAGAGTCATTGGAAAAGCTTGCGAAGAACAGAACGACGATCGTTATCGCGCACCGCTTATCTACGGTAAGAAATGCCGAGCGCATTCTTGTCCTTACCGAGAACGGTATTGAAGAGAGCGGTACTCACGACGAGCTCATGGCAAAGGGCGGAATCTACGCAGGTCTTTATAAGTGGAACGCGTAAAGCTTTAGAGCTTGCGGTTGTTTAATGGTAAACTTATGTAATCTGGGGGAATAATATGGATAATTTTGTTGACGAGAGAGACTATAGCCTGCTATCTCAGGATAAGTACACATTCTCTGTTTTATCGAGGATAATTGGTAGCGAATGCCAGATAAGATTAACTGATCATGAGAAGCTCATTATCTGCTTTACGGGTCAGCCTTATCCCGTATGGATCTGGACTCCTGACGGAGCTTCAGAAGACGATTTTGAGCGCGCATATCAGATCGCAAAAGAGAACGCTCTGATCGATGGTGAGCACAACTTTAACATCAAGTATGAGCTTGCCGAATACTTCATTAGGAGAGCAGCTGAAGACGGAGTAAAACTCGCGGTCACGACGAATCTTTTTGCTTATGACTGTCCTTCTTCCTTTGCTCCTTCAACTGTTGTTGACGGAGAGCTTCATAAGTGCACGGAAGACGATATTGATGCTTTGGTGGACTTCTTCGATATGTTCCACAACGCAGTAGGTATTGATAAGCAGAGCAGGGAGGAATACAGAAAAAGCGCTGAGGAAGGTATTAATTCCGGAATGCTCTATCTCTGGAAAAATGCAGAGGGCGAATTCGTGGCCAGCTGTAACTGGCATCCTGTTCAGGACATGGCATCGATCGGTCTCGTATTTACCAGAAACGAATACAGAAGGAAGCATTATGCAGAACATCTGGTATATGAAGTAACGGAAATCGCCAGAAGTGCCGGATACCTGCCGATGCTTTATACGGATGCCGACTATGCAGCGTCCAATGCATGTTATGAGAAGATCGGTTATGTACTTCGCGGAAAGCTTTGCACAATAGGAAAAAAGATAAAAAAGATTCAACTTACAAACGATGACTATTGGGGATACACTAAGCGCCTCCGCCATGCGTGCAGAGGAATCGTTGTTAACGATGGCAAGGTCCTTCTAAACTACGAGTCTAAGAACAACAAATACATGATCCCCGGTGGAGGTGTAGAAGGCGAAGAGAGTTACGCCGAATGCTGTGAGCGCGAGCTTTTGGAAGAGACCGGCATGAAGGTTAAGGCAGTAGAAGAATATCTTGAGATCGAAGAGCTTTTCGAAGACTGGAGACATGTCTGTCATTACTTTGTCTGCGAACTTATTCAGGATACCGGCATCCAGCATCTGACTGACGGCGAGAAGGAAGCCGGATGCGTAGGCAGATGGGTACCGTTTGAAGAAGCGTTAAAAGACTTCGGCGGCTACGAGAGATTCCATAAAACGAATATTCCGGATTACGGCCTTTACAGGCGTGAATACCATGCGCTTGCAGCATACAAGGAGCTGACATGAAATACTACAGAGTTCACACGGCAGACTGTGCCTATATAACCAAACAGCCTAGAGGAATCTTCACGGCTGTGGCTAAACTTGATGAGAGTAAAACTCTTAACGAAGACGAAGCGGCTGAATACAGACATAACCACGATTATTTTGAGGAGATATTACCTGTTCCTCCATTTTACAAAGACAATAATCCCGACGGAGCCATTACTTGGTTCAAGGATACTCCGGAAGGCATGTCCGTCTGGGAACAGATGACCTTCTATCGTGATGTCTGCAAAAAATACGGTCTGAAACTCTATGTGTCAGAATGTGATGAGATCCCCGGAGAACTCATTTATGAAGATGCATACCAGATTGCAGTAAAGAATCCTGTGACAGATAACATTACTACCCGAGAACTATAACGATATGCATTTAGTGGAAGCGAAAGGTATCCTTCATAACAAAGGCGGATACAACGGCATGAACATATACCGCGGCTGTACGCACGGTTGCATTTACTGTGACAGCAGAAGCCTTTGTTATCAGTTCACGCACAAGTTTGAAGATGTTGAAGTTAAGCTGAATGCACCCGAACTTTTAGAGCAGGCGCTCAAGTCTAAACGCACCAAGTGCATGATCGGCACTGGCTCTATGTCTGATCCTTACATGCATTGCGAGACGGAACTCCGCCTGACCAGAAAGTGCCTTGAGGTGATCGAGAAGTACGGCTACGGCGTTGCGATCCAGACCAAGTCTGACAGGATTCTTGAAGATATCGATCTGCTTGATTCGATCAACAAGAAAGCAAAGTGTGTTGTGCAGATAACGCTTACCACTTACGATGACGAACTCTGCAGTATCTTAGAGCCTAATGTATGCAATACCAAAAGGCGAATTGAAGTATTGGCAGAGATGCAGAAGAGAGGCATCCCGACCGTGGTCTGGCTCACTCCCATACTGCCTTTCATTAACGATACTGAAGAGAATATAACGAAGATACTTAATGAATGTGTGCGCACAGGAGTTAAGGGGATAATCAACTTCGGTATGGGCGTTACGTTAAGGGCGGGAGACCGAGAATATTTCTATTCCAAGCTCGACGAGCATTTCCCGGGTCTGTCAGACAGATACATTAGAACATACGGTGAAGCATATGAAGTGCCGAGTCCTAATTCTAAGGAGCTTATACGCATCTTCAAAAAGATATGCAAAGATAACGGCATGATGTCTGATGCAGATGAAGTTTTCAGATATCTTAATGATCTTCCTGATAAGCAGATCAGCATCTTTGATCTGTAATTAGCAGGGCGTTGAGTTCACCTCAACGGTCAGTTGGTTGTATTGGCTTATGCGTATGGATATCATTGGCTTAAGGTTCACGTGAATGATCAATGAATTAAGGAGGCAGAGCGTATTATGAGTACAACGCTAGGCAAGAATATAAAGACTTTTCGTAAGAACAAGGGACTTACTCAGGAAGAATTAGCTGAGCTCTTAAACATCACACCTCAGGCAGTCAGCAAGTGGGAATCCGAGTCAGGACTTCCCGATGTATCGATGCTGATCCCTCTGGCTCAGGTATTGGGTGTCAGCACAGATGCTCTTCTGGGATATGATTCCATGACTGAGAATGATGAAGTTATCGCAAGGGTCAGAGAGACTGTGGCAAGTCTTGCAGGGAGCGGAGACACCAGAGAAGAAAAAGCACTCCGCATATCTGAATATCTCTCAACTGAGACTTCGCTTAACCCCGGGTGCTTCGAGATAATCAAGGACTACGTAGAACAGGTCGCGAACCTAAGTATGTATGCCGATCCTGTTCTCGAGAACTGTTTTCCGAATGATACGGACCGCATCGCAAAGCTCTATCAGGATGCCATCCGCAAAGGTGCATATCTGATCAGTCATTGCAATGACAAAAGCCTCGTTCAGAAAACACATTATGCCATGGCATGGATCTATATTCACGAAAAGGATTTCGATAATGCCAGAGAACACATTAATGTGCTGCCGAGCATCTCCAACTGCAGGGTCAGAGAAAACATCAGCATGGAGCTGACTTTTTTCGAGAGCGGATTCGAGAAGATGAAGGGCGACATAAATGAGACTTCTGTAATGCTCTTCGACGTGATTACAAGCATGCTCAATACATTTGGAGAGAACTACGGCTGGTGGTGCAATGACAGGGAAGAAGCATTTGCTGTATGTGATTGGTGTGAAGGCATCCTCAAGGCATACGCGGTCAGAAAAGAATCGATTAATATGGAGCATTATCTGAGAGCCAGAAGGAGCATCGCGTTCTTCAAGATGGTTGCAGCAAGAAGAACAGGCGAAGACAAACTCGCAGAAGAATTGTATGCATCTTTTATTGAAGAGATCCGTTCTGAAGACCTGACCGAAGAAGAGAAGGATAAGGTAATCCAGCTGCTCAATAACGACATTGCTCATTACAGCAAGTATTAATCTTTTTCTGCTTATAAGATGTTATAATTGACCTGTCAGAAGGCATGCCTTCTTGATGACTGTTTCGGTAGTGTTTTCGGGGGTAATATGAGCAGGTCTGGACGATTGGAGAGGCGCTATGCCAAGTGGGGATACATTTTCTCGATCCCGTTTATGGTTGCGTTCATGCTGTTCCAGTTTTGGCCTCTTACGAAGACGATCCTGCTGGCATTTTGTGATCTTCGAGGTGCGGGAAATACCGAATGGAAATGGCTTACTGATGTAGGCAAGCCGTGGTATGAATGTTTCAAGAGCGTATTAACTTCCAACATGTTCCAGAAGGCTTTTGTAAATACCTTCTACTTCTGGATTGCTGAAACGATTCCTGAGTGGATCCTTGCATTCTGGCTCGCTGCGGTAATGACCGACAGAAGATACAGTCTCAAGGGAAAGATGATGTTCAGAACCATCTATTTTCTCCCAAAACTCGTATCCGGCGTTACGCTCGGTGCGTTGTTCCTTACGGTAATGCTGACGTTCTTAGACCAGTTCTTCGAGAAATTCTTTACCATCGTTGCACTTGACGGATTCGGCATTGAATTCGAAGATCTCCAGTTCCTGGTAGAGCCGCAGTTCTGGATAATAATCGTCAACCTATATATTCACTTTGGTGCTACCTTTGTATATCTCTATGCAGGTATCTCAGGTATTCCGATCGAGATATTCGAAGCAACTGAGATCGACGGTGCGAACAGGATCCAGACTTTCTTCCGCGTTACGCTTCCGTGCATGAAACCTATTGTGCTTTTCGTAGCGATAATGTCTATCTTGGACGGTCTCGGAATGTGGGAGATCGTATCTGCACTTGGCTTCGATCAGGACGGAGCAAATGAGACTACGACCATCATGATCTATATCCGTAACCAGGCCTTTGCGTCCGGAATATACGGCAGAGCCTCTGCGGCCAGCGTCATTCTGCTTGCGATATATGCGGTAGTCTGCGGATTTGCTTTCTTCCTCTTAAGGGACAAGGATGAAGCCGCACTTAAGAAGCTCAGAAGAATGGAAGCAAGGGAAGCCAGGCGGGCGAAGAAAGAGCTGGAAGCGGCTAAAGCATAATGAGCAATTGAAGTAATGAATAAGGGCTGTCTCATACGAGGCAGCCCTTTTAGTAGTTTGGTTATTATCAGGATTTACGCTTGTTCTTTTTCTTCTTGCCGTTATTGTTTTGAGGCTTTGGTTCCTGCTCCTTAGCGGGTTCTTCAGCCTTTGCTTCTGGAGCCTCGCCTTCGGTCTTATTCTCAATCTTAGGCTCAGCTTTTTCCTCAGTCTTATCTTCAGTTTTTTCTTCGGCTTTTTCCGCGGGTTCGTCGTCTGTTTTTTGCTCTGACTTATCTTCAGCCTTTTCTTCAGCTGTTTCTTCAGGCTTGTCTTCCGCGGTCTTTTCAGAATCATCTATCTTTACACAAGCTCTGACAGGCTTTTCATCATCATCACCTAACAATGACCAGTTTGACGGCGGCGGAGGTGCCGGCTTCTTGTCATAAATTAGATGCTGAACCCATTCCGTGATCTTCTGCTCGATGATACCGAGGATCGTTGAGGCAACAAGTACACACACACCATAGATGAAGAAGTTGCCGTGACCGTGGTCAAAGAGAACACCGTATTCCATGAATCTGAAGAACGTGATAGCTGCCAGGTTCATGAGGTATGTGTGGAGTGAATACTTGCCGAAGAAGTTCAGAACAGGGTTGCTTACATTGAACTTCATCATGAAGATGACGATCGTAAGTGTGAGCACGAGGAACAAAGGAACCTGACAGAAGAAGGTAGCGATCTTGTTTCCGATCTCAGGACCATTACCGTTGAATTCTGTCCAGTATCCGAAGTGAGACTGACCAAACTCTGAGAGCTGGTAGCAGAGCATCGTGATGATGAGAAGGACATGGAACTTGATAGCGTACTTTTTCTTGAAGAAGCCGACGATCTGCTTCTCGTAGTTGGCGAAAATAAGACCTGTCAGGAAAGCAGGAGCGGAATTGACCCACCATTCTCCGTGGAACCAGAAGACCTTCTCGTTCATCCACCACTTGAATCCTGTTTCCCAGAATGCTTCGTCTTCACTCATCCACCAGTTGGAAGGGCCTGTCCACCAAGCAAAGTGGCCGTTGATGCAGGTGCCGATTCCGAGAAGTACGATGACGATGAATATTATTGTAAAGACGATCGGACGGTGCTTCGGGTTCTTGAAGATGCTGAAGCAGATGAAGAACAAGAGATAGAGGAGCGCAAGGACGATAGGGAACCATGCGTACTTGTTCATCATGGTGAGGCCGAGAAGATTTGTTACCCACTGAACATTATCGGTAGGGATCTTTACGAGCCAGATCATTAGACCGTAGATCAACACATTGATGTAGAAGGGAAGTACAATGGCCTTAACTATTCTCTTGCCGACAAAACCCTTAAGGTAGTTTTTCTTGGTGTCGAGGCTCTTTAAAAGTCCATAGCCTGAACAGAAGAAGAAGATTGCTACGAAGTAAGCACCCGCGTTGACGAATGCCGACATAATACCTTCTTCCTGCAGGGGATATTCCTGGGATATGTGGTGCAGCATGACTCCGATCGCAGCCAGACCGCGAAGGGACTTCATCTTGTCGATGCTTGCGTAATCTTCGTTAAACTCATCCTTTTTGCCGAACTTGACAGATGCGCCCCAGATAAAAAGAATGATAAAACCGTAGCCAACGATCTGCTCGGCTATTGACCACCAGGTCAATCCGTTAAAAAACTCCCCCATATTTCACCTCGTCATGAGTTGTCAACATATTGTCGCATAAAAACGGTGTAAAGTATATTTAATAATTAACAATTTCTTTCAAACCTGTGTGGTATCATATCAAGAAGATTTGCGGAATAAGCTTGAGGATTTGAAATATATGGAACTAAAGACAAAAAGCAAACGTCCCGGAATGGATTGTTCCATAGATGTTTACTTCGACAGAACAAAAGGATTTTCCCAATATATCAACGATCATGATACCTATAAGATGGTCCTGGTAAAGTCCGGTTCTTTTGTTGTTGAGGATAACGGCGAATACAGATTTGTAACCGCTCCTGCAGTGATGGCATTAAATGAGAGAGCAGTATTTAATGTCACGTCCGAGAGCGAAGTGGAAACGATCACCATATATTTCAAGCCTACTTTTATCAGGGAAGAGTTTACCTATGAGGCTATCAATTCCGGCAAATACGAGAAGTTCTTAAGTGCTGTCAAATGTGGAGAAGAAATGGCTCCTCTAGACAGGTTTCTTGCCGCACTCGAGGGTGATGCTGAGTTTGATAAGTCCTTCTCGGACTATTCGATCTATCAGGATGCGCTGCTCCTTTTGGAGTTTAATTGGCATCAGAGAAATATCGTATACTATTCCCTTACAATGCAGGAATTCCAAGCTGCATTCAGGTTCGGTATGAGTGTCAGATACGATCTGGAAGAGCAGCCGGATAATTTCTGGATTCTTCGTACACGTTATTTTTTAATCTCAATGCTGTTTATGGCTACGGCAGATTTTTACAGGGATTACAGGCAGGACGAGCTCTACAAAGACCCGCTTGTTGTCAAAGTCTCAAAATATCTGTGGGATCATCTCGGAGAAGATATCACGCTTTCCGGTATCCTTAAGAAGTTCTCGGTCAATAAAAATACTCTTAATGACGCATTCAACAATGAGATGAACATGTCTTGCATGGCATATCTCGAGATGCTCAGAGTTAATCTTGCAAAGAAACATTTGCAATTTGATGACGTATCCGTCAGCGAGATAAGCCAGATCTGCGGTTATACTGACACCAATTACTTTTCAAAAGTATTCAAGAAACATACGGGGCAGACGCCGTCTGAATACAGAAAACAAATGAAAGGTCTGTGCTGATATTACTTTTATTTGTGCTGATTTTTCTAACTTCATGATGCATTGTACGGGTAAGATTTTGGCATAAAGCTTCTGGAGGATAGAGCATGAAAAGAGCAAACAAAGCGATTGCATTTTTATTGACAAGTGCTGTGGTATTTGGCGGTTGCGGTAAGTTTGAACCGCAGCATAAGACCGAATTCGTGACCGAGAGAGTTGACAGCGGAATGTTTCATCAGGTCATCGAGAAGAATGTTACCTATGTTCAGCAGACAAAAGACGGTGAATGGGAAGAAGAGAGCTCTGAAGTAGTTAACTGGAGCGTTGCTGAAGATTACAATATCCAAGGCACTGTCTGGGTAATGAGTTCGAATAGTGCAGCGGATCTTTACTCAGGTCTGGATGATTCATTTAAGGATGTTCCGGCCACGATTTATTTCCATTTCGGAACTGATCTGAAAGATATGCAGACATCGGTAACAAGCGGCGATAACGGTGCTTCGGTACTTAATATTCAGCTTGATATGACAGCCGACCTGATATTTACAACTCAGGGCAAGAAGTTCTGTTTCTATGATGTTAAGGTGCTTGGCGCTGATGTCGATATGGAAGGCACTACCAAGTTGAAGATAGATTACGGTGAAGGTGAAGGAATAATCAGCGTTCCTGCAGGTGTTGAGACGTATGATCTCAATGACTATCTAATCAAGCAGTCTGATACATATATTGAGACTGTCGCTTTTGCAGACCTTCCGACATTTGACATCTCTTCCGATAACCTCGAGGGCGGGGTTTGGGATCCTGCAATCGCTAACCTCAGCAGCGGCGAGAACATGTCTCCTGAACTCACATGGGAAGCAGTTGACGGCGCTTCACAGTATGTCGTCATCATGATTGACGGCGGTTGGCTCCATATGGATGTTTTCACAACGGAGACAAGCCTTGCGGCAGGCTCTGTTGGGAGAGGCGAACGCGGCGCGCAGTACGTCGGACCTTATCCTCCGACAGGTTCTACACATACTTATACGGTATTTGTTTTCGCGCTCAAGAACGACATGGGAAATGTATCCCTGATGTTCAATACCGGCGCCAACAGTGTCGATATTATCTATTCGAACCTTGATGTTGACGCAGATGGCAATACAGGCAATGTAATCGCATACGCAAGACTCGACGGCAATTATACTAACAAGCCCTGATCATTCAGGCTTGATCGTTAATGCAGTCGTCGCAATGCTGAGCCAGGAATAAAGTTTCTTGCTTCTGACATAAAGACTCGTAATAACAACGCTGCGGGGGTGGATCTGTTCATCGGATCCACCCTCTGGCGCTACGAATGTTCCGACTGCGCTCATGACATAAGGAACTCCGTCAACGGTGCCAAGGTATATCATCATGTGACCCGGGAATGATATGAGGCTTCCTGGTGCCAGATCTTCGATAACGGCGAGCTTTTCCTCGTCGCTCATCTCGCTTAAGTCGACTTTGTAGATGCCCTTCGAATTAGATTGTCCTACGCGGGGGAGGAGTACTCCGAAGCAGCGGTAGATCTCTCTTGTGATGCCTGTGCAGTCGTTGGCACGAAGGTCGCCGCCCCATCCGTATCTGTCACCTAAAAGCTTGAATGCCTGTCTGATTATGTTGGCTGACGTCAGCGGCAGGAAGCCTACGGATACGTCATCTGACACGGGGATGAGAACGTATTCATCCTTGATATAGCCGTCCGAACCTCTGGTAGGCACTTTGACTACGTAATCGCAGTAAGTCGTGCGCTGGCTGATCTCATACGGAGCATCGTTTGCAGGCACCAATTGCATTCTGGTTCCCATGGGCAGAACGAGATCTTTTGTAGCTTCTACATAGGGATCGTCACCGAGTCTGATCTCTCTTGCCGTAACCACGAGCCACTGGTCGGGATTCTGTCTGGCGAGCCAGTCTTCTTTGCTGTCACACAGTGCTACTGCATCCTTTTTTACCCAAGCTGCGAAGCTGTCGAAAACAACATAGAGGTATTCTCCGTCCGTGCTCTCGTGAAGCACGTAAACGGGCATGTAAGGCATGCATTCAGAATAGAGGATCGAATCAAAGAACTGGTCATCGGGACTGCTGAATACACGGTCTTCCGTCGGGTACATCCTAAGAGTCGTTCTCAATACCGTAAATCCGTATCTTACTTCAATCTCGTCGGGAACGCCGTCGATATTTGAGAGGGCGACCAGGTTATCCCAGTATGATTTGGTGGTCGGTGAACCGTTCAGGTAATAATTTGAGGGGTTTGAGGGAACTGCGGCTGCGTTGTCGTTAAGGAAGATCCTCAGCAGGCTCCCGTCGAATGTTTCTTCAAATTCATCGAAAAAAGGCATCTCTGTGCCGTCATTTGATTTAACGTGAACCCTGTTCTCGTAGTTGAATTGCGCAATCTCTTCTTCTGTCATGAGGATCACATTGTCATCTTCATCTATCCAGAATTCGCTGTTCATCATCTCAGGAGTTACGCCGTCAGCGGCTCTGACATAGTCCAAATCGACCATGGTAGTCTCTGTGGCGGTAGCATATGTACTCTCGTCAACTGTTGTCTCGGGAGTCGTTTCTGCCGGTGCCGTCGTAGTCTCGGAGGTAGTTGTCTGAGTGGCTGACGTTGTCGGCATGGAATTTAAAGTCTCACCGGTGGCGCTGCTGCAGGCAGTTAATGCCGTGGCCGTCAGTGATGCTGCCAGGACTATCGAAACGGTTCTTCGGGTTTTACTTAACATAAGCGGCTCCTGTTAACGGGTTATTCGTTTGGTTCGATTATATCCTACCTGACTTTTTTAGGCAGAAATGGGCGATTTCTGCTCAATTTTGAGGCGGTTTACTCTTTAAATAAAAAATAGTCAAGAGTATTTAAGTTTGGCAAATTATCATTTATAATTAATAAGTTAGATTATCCTGGGTGGATACTCTGCAAACATAATGAGATTAAGGTGAGAGAAATATGAAGCGCAACCGCCGAACACTGATACTGACCCTTTTGGTCACATTCTTCCTCATGCTGCTCCTTACGATGTATACCGTGGGAAACATTTACAGAACCTCTTACAACAATGTCTATGAGGTTGGAGACGATAAGACTACAGCCATCACGGCTGACCTCGAGAAATACCTTGAGAGCGCTAAGTCAGTTCTCTGGGTATCGGCTGATACCGTTGATCACATGATCGACCAGGGTGCCAGCTATGACGAGATCGTAGCTTATATCACCAGAGAATCTTATAACACTGAAGTGGATTTTGACTCTACGTACACAGGCATTTACGGCGTTATCGGCGGACGCTATGCTGACGGTATGGGCTGGATCCCTCCTGAAGATTACGATGCAACAGACAGAGACTGGTACAAGGCTGCTGTTGAAGCTGACGGTGAAGTAATTGTTACATCACCTTACGTTGAGGCAGTATCCGGAGACGTAATCATCTCGGTTTGTAAGACGCTTTCCAATGGCGAAGATGTATTAGGACTTGATCTTACGTTGTCCGGTGTCCAGAAGACAATCGAGCACGTTCAGATCAACGGAACCGGTAATGGAATGATCCTCAACAATAGTGACGGTATGATCATTGCAAATTCCGATGAAGAACTTAACGGTCAGCTCTACGATGAATTACCCGACGGCAAGGCTCTCTACAAGTCGGCCATGAAGATCCGTGAGGGAAGATTCACAATGAAGATCGACGGCAAAGAATGCACGGTCTTCGTCGATCAGGTCATGGACCAGTGGACGCTCCTTATCATCACTGAGAACAGCAAGCTTTTCGAAGCACCGAGAAGTATCCTGATAGTAAGTATTATCGTTAACCTGTTCGCATTCATTATCCTTGCGGGCTTCTATATCCTGAGTTATCAGTACGAGAGCAAGGCCAACAAGCGTCTTGATGAGATGAAGGCATTAGAGCAGCAGAAAGACTATGAGGCTAAGCTCCTCAAACTTGAGAAGACTGCTGCAGACAATGCCAATAAGGCAAAGAGTGACTTCCTTGCCGATATGTCCCACGAGATCAGAACGCCTATCAATGCGGTTCTCGGTATGAATGAGATGATCCTCAACAAGTCAGATGATGAAGAGATCCTTGATTACGCATCAAGCATCAAGAGTGCAGGTAAGACGCTCCTTTCCATCATCAACAACATCTTGGACTTCTCCAAGATCGAGGACGGCAAGATGAATCTCGTCCCGGTTGAATTCGATACTACGGTTCTTATCAACGGACTTATCAATTCCATCAGCGAGCGTGCACGTTCGAAGGGATTGGATCTCATCGTGGATATCGACGAGACGGTTCCTTCCAAGCTCTTTGGTGATGATGTCCGTATCAGCCAGGTCCTCATGAACCTCCTTACGAACGGTGTTAAGTACACTGAGAAGGGCAGCGTTACGGTTCGTGTTCAGAATCAGGGAGTTACAGGTGATGACGTTAACCTCAGATTTGATGTCATTGATACAGGTATCGGCATCAGGGAAGAGGACTTCGATAAACTTACAAAGTCATTCGAGAGAATCGAAGAGAAGAGGAACCGCCACATCGAAGGTACGGGCCTCGGTATGTCTATCGTTACCAAGCTCCTCAACCTCATGAACAGCCAGCTTGACGTTAAGAGCGTATACGGTGAAGGTTCGACATTCGGATTCAACCTTACTCTTCATATCGTAGATCATGAGCCTATCGGAAAGTACGAAGACAGGAAGAAGAGCATCACCAACACGAAGGATAAGACTGAACGTCTGAATTGCCCTGGTGTCCGTGTCCTCGTTACAGACGATAACGACATGAACCTTAAGGTTGCGTCCAATCTCCTTAAGTTCTTCGGTATCCAGCCTGTCCTTTGTGTATCGGGCTTTGAGACTATCGAGCTTTGCGAGAAGGAGAAGTACGATATTATCTTCCTCGACCACATGATGCCTAAGATGGATGGTATCGAGTGTCTCGAGATCCTGAAGGAGAAGCATCTTGTCGATGATACTGCCGTTATCGCTCTCACGGCTAATGCCGTTGTAGGAGCAAAGGAACAGTTCCTCGATGCAGGATTTGACGATTATCTGTCCAAGCCGATCCTTCTTGATGATCTTGAGGCTATGGTCAGAAAACATATACCTGAATCTGCGATCATTCCTCCGGCTGAAGGCCGTAAGGAAGAGTCAAATGGAACTCCTGTTGCAGAAAAGAGCGAAGAAGACATCGAAGTATTTGAGTTTGATCCTGAGGGTGAAGACGAGGGAGTCACAACTTCTGAAGTATCGGTCGATAAGGCCAGAGCATTAGGCCTTAATGTCGAAGAGGGTATCAGCTTCGCAGCCGGTGACGAAGGATTCTATCTCGAGATCCTTAAGGACTATGCCCACGATGCCGAAGAGAAGTGTTCGAAGCTTGATGCTTTCGTCCAATCCAAGGACTGGAAGAACTACAAGATCCTCGTTCACTCCGTTAAGAGTGCATCTAAGACCGTAGGAGCTTTCGAGCTTTCCGACAAGGCCCGTAAACTCGAGGAAGCATCCGGTAATGAGGATGCAGATTATGTTATTGCCAACCACTCTGACCTTGTAACAGGTTACAGAGATCTTGCAAAGAAGATTATGTGATTCCGGCCGAAGGCCAAGAGTGTAGAAAGACTGAGTCAAAATTATACAAACCGGTTTAACCGGGGAGGGAATCTTTATGGTATTGATCGATAGAATCAAGGCTATGCCTAAAGAAAAGAAGATAGCGTTTTCTGTTTTTGCAGCGATCATTCTTATTGCAATTGTCGTGTTTATTGTCCTCATAGCGCGCAGAGGCTATCTCGCTACGACTATGAGACTGCTTCGTGTTGAAGGAACAGTCAACATCGAAGATTCAAACGGCAATGTCAAGCCTGTAATCGATAACATAAGATTCCAATCCGGCGATGCTCTGAGCACCGGTTCAGACGGACTTGCTTCAGTCGGACTTGATGACACCAAGATCGTTACTCTTCAGAATGACAGCCGTGCCGAGTTCATCAAGAGGCACAAGCAGCTTGAACTCAACCTGACAAAGGGAGGTCTGTTCTTCGAAGTTACAGAGCATCTCCAGGACGATGAGCTTATGGAGATCAAGACGTCTAACATGACTGTGGGTATCAGAGGAACATCCGGATATGTTTACTACAGTAAGGACGGACTCCAGTCATTGATGATCACGGACGGTGTTGTTATCGTAACTGCTTATAATCCGGTTACGGGCGAGACCAAGACCTGCGAAGTCCATGGCGGCGAAAAGATCACGCTCTATCTGTACAATGACAAGAATTCAGAGCGAGACAGCATCGAGTTTGATCTCGTACCTGTCGAAGGTTCTGATGTTCCTGAATTCCCGCTTGCGCAGATCGTTGCTGATGATGATTTATTAGCAAAGGTTTGTGCAGATACAGGATGGGATCCCGAAGAGTTAAAAGCACTTGCTGCAGCGATTCTCGGTATTGACGGTCAGCCTACTCCTACACCTGCTGAGATCATCGAGGTAACAGATACGCCTACACCTACGCCTAAACCGACGTCGGGAACTACAGCAACACCGACTCCATCGGAAACGCCTACGCCAACGCCACCACCGGATGCGACACCTGGTGCGACAGCGACACCTACACCTAAACCGTCGGCAACCAATGCACCTGATCCGACATCGACGCCGACACCTACACCTGGACCGACTTCTACAACGGCTCCTACTACAACATCGTCGCCGACGCCTACACCTACGGCAACAGCAACTCCTACGGTTACTCCTACGGCAACAGCTACGCCTACAACTGCACCTAAGTCTTATACCGTTACCTTCAATGCTAACGGTCACGGTACTGCGCCTGCAGCTCAGACCGTAAAAGAAGGAAGCACAGCTACAGAACCAGATGCTCCTACGGCAGAAGGTTATGAATTCGGCGGATGGTATAAAGATTCTGCCTGCAGAACTTCTTATAACTTCAGCTCTGCTGTAACATCGAATATTACTCTTTATGCTAAGTGGACAGCTCTGACCTATACTGTCACATTCAGTAATAACGGACATGGCGGAACAGCACCTTCGGATCAGACTGTTACGTATGGAGGTAAGGTTACTAAGCCGACAGATCCTTCTGAAGAATATTACAATTTCAAAGGATGGTATACAGATTCTTCTTGCACGAATGAATACGATTTCGGTACGACAGTTACGTCTGATATCAACCTCTTTGCTAAGTGGGAAGTGCCGGTGCCTGATTATCTGTCTGGCTATGATCATGTTGTCTGGGACATCAAACAAAATGGTCATTATGTTTATATTATCTGTAAGCCTGCTGAGGTTTCAGAACTGACTTATTACCAATATTACGGTTACTACAATGGAGAGTGGATAAGTCTCTCTTATGAACTTGAAGGCAATAATATAACCGAGTTTATTATCGAGGATTTAGAAGACTCGTACTATGTAGTAATGGATGGCGAAGAGATTCGTGCATCTGAAGAACCTTTAGCTTGGACTACTTAATTGACCTATGAACAAGCTCAATAAAACTCTGTTAGCCTCATTTGCGTGGGCTCTTGCCATAACAGTTCTTTGCGGTTCAGGACTGCTCCGCAATGCTGAATTATGGTTCTGCGATGAGCTTTTCCAGAGACCTGAGACTCAGCCCGGTGATATTGTAATCATCGGTATCGAAGAATCTGATCTAAAAGAGTTAGGACCTTATTACACATGGGACAGAAGCATCATGGCTTCTGCTCTTGAAGCCTTGGCTTCTGACCCGGATAATCTTCCTGCTGTAGTTGCTGTAGATACCCTCTATGCAGGACACACCAATGAAGAAGCTGATCAGAAACTTGTTGATGCAGCTGAGAGATTGGGATGTGTAATTACGGCTACAGAGGCTAAGTTCGGAACCAAGAGAACATTCGGAGCAACAGTCATCATCGACAGTTATGCTGTTCTGACTTATGAAGAGCCTTATGAAGAACTTAAGGCCGTAACTACACAAGGTCACATCAATGCAATGTATGATGATGACGGCGTTATGCGTCATGCTATCTGGTATATCGAACATGACGGCAATAGCGGCAAGCGTATCTATTCCATGGCTTATGAAGTTGCTTCCGCGTACGCAAAGAAGAACGGCATTGCTCTTGAGGAACCGCCTGTTGACGGCAGAGGCCGTTTTTATGTTTCTTTCACCGGAAGACCTACTGATTTCTACGATGGTATTACATTAACACAACTCATAAATGGTGAAGTTCCTTCAACCTATTTCAAGGATAAGATCGTTCTCATCGGACCTTATGCGCCCGGTCTTCAGGATTCGTATTTCACTCCTATCGAGAGAGGCGAGATGATGTATGGCGTGGAGTATCAGGCTAACGTTATCCAGTGCATCCTGAACAACAATTACAAAGTTGAATCGCCGGATACGTTCCAGATCGGAGCATTGTTTATCCTGGCCTTCGCGTTCTATTATTTCTGCAATAACAGAAGACTCCTGTTTACCGTTCCGGCTCTTATCGTAGGCGAAGCAGCATCCATTGGATGTGCGATATTTTTCTACTCAATGGGCATTACGATACACGCATTGTGGCTTCCTTTGGCGTTCCTTGTTCTCTTTGTAGTCAGCGTTGCAGGCAACTACATCCGTGCCGCTATCGCAAGACAGAATGTAACCAAGACTTTTGAGAGATACGTAGCGCCGAACATCGTAAATGAGATATTGAAGGAAGGAACAGACAGCCTGCATCTCGGCGGTAAGAATGTCGATATCGCGGTCCTTTTCGTAGATGTAAGAGGATTCACGACAATGTCAGAGCGTCTCCCTCCTGAAGAAGTCGTTTCGATCCTGAATAAATATCTGACAATGGCAAGCGCATGCGTTGACGAGACCAACGGTACGGTCGATAAGTTTGTAGGAGACGCCATGATGGCATTCTGGGGCGCGCCTATTGCAGATGAAGATCCTGTATACCATGCGGCTTTGACTGCTATCGGAATTGTCAAAGGCATGGAGGAGATTTCCGCGAAACTCAAAGAAGAGATCGGCGAAGAGATCAATGTAGGTGTCGGAATCAATTACGGACCTGCTGTCGTCGGTAACATGGGTTCCGAGAAGCGAATGGATTACACCGCAATCGGCGATACCGTTAATACATCAGCAAGACTTGAAGCTAACGCACCGGCAGGTACGATCTATATCAGCCGCTCCTGCGCTGACAGGCTGGAGGGCAGAATGAAGTTTGAACCTTTGGATCACCCTATAAAGCTTAAGGGTAAGGCTGACGGCTTTGAGATCCTGAGGCTTATCGGACCGGTAGATGAGGCTGATAAGACTCCTGAAAAGGAGCCTAAGAAGGAGGAATAAAGATGCTTACATTTCTCGGAAGAGGGTCTGCTTTCTCGGACCAGCACAACAGTGCATTTTTCGAGACGGACGGAGACTTGGTTATTATCGATTGTTCTATGAGTTCTTTTCAAAGACTCAATAACTGGGATCTCTCAATTTACGATCACATCTATGTTCTCGTAACGCATACGCATGGCGACCACATCAGCGGTATCGGCATGCTTATCGATCTTCTTAACTTCACGGTAAAGACGCCCGTTACTATCGTTGCTCCATCTGAAGCAGTCGAGGGCGATCTTAAATACTGGCTCTCAAATGTTGAGGGATGCAATGATGAATGGTTTGAACTTATCTGCTGTGACAAGCTAAATAGAGATTGGTTCAAATCATCTATCGCTACTACACATACCGAAGAACTTGACGGCAAGTGCTTTGGTTACAATCTCACGGTAGAAGGTAATAATGTAGTTTATACAGGTGATACGGGCACTCTCGAGCCCTTCGAGCAATACATAACTCCTGGTACATATTTATATACCGAAGTGTGCTCGAAAATGACCCCCGTGCACTTATTCTGCGAGGATATTCACGATAAGTTCAAAGAATATACGGCAAACGGTGTGCACGTATATCTGATGCACATGGATGATGAAGAGCGGATCCTGGAGTGCCTGAACGATACGGGCGCTTATCCTGCTCCATTGGACATCGGAGAAGCTACAATGGAAGAGAACAGTGCTTTGTTAAGCGACATCCTCGGCATCACAGACAGCCTGTATAAGGACATGTGCATGAACGGAAGTCCTGACCACAACAAGCTCTTCTCATATCTGACAGAACTTGCCAAGACAAGCGTTGATGCTGACAGAGCAAGCTTCTGGAAGTGGGATAAGAGAAGGGGACAGATCTGGACCATGTCTGCTACAGGCATCGACATGATCGTAATCTCTGACAACACAGGACTTGTCGGCAAGGCATTAAGAACACAGAAGACAGTCATTACCAACGATCCTTATTCGGATCCTGATTTCAACAAGAACGTAGATATTGAGACGGGTTATAAAACCAAGTCCGTACTTGTTCTCCCTGTTGCAGATATCAACGGTAATTTCATCGGTGCTCTCCAGCTCGTTAACAAGAATGATGAGAAGGGTTTTGATGAAGAAGTTGATACGAAGAAACTCTCGCTGGCAGCCCTTGTCTGCGGAATCGCATTGGAGTCTGAGACATTCCTTGAAGATTCACATCACGACAAGCTCACAGGCCTTAAGAACCGAATGGGTTTCTATTACGATTTCGGAGGCAAGTTCAAAGATTACCTCATTCCTGAATCGGGAAAGACAATGTCTCTGTTTATCGGCGATATCGATAAGTTTAAGCGTGTTAATGATACATACGGACATAACGCAGGCGATGATGTATTAAGGTTTGCTTCGCATCTTTTGGAAGAAGCCTGCGGTGAGAATGACGGTCTCTACAGATGGGGCGGCGAAGAATTCGTTATGGTCATGCGTGACCGTGATCTTGAAGGCGCAGTCAAGAAGGCAGAAGAGATGAGAGTTAAGCTAATGGGCTGCGATATCAACGCGGACGGCACGATGATCAATTGCACCATGAGCTTCGGATGTGCTCTGTTTGATCCTTCGAAAACGATCGAAGAGAATATCAGCGCTGCTGATGAGAAACTTTATACAGCTAAGGAAACAGGCAGAAACAAGGTCTGCTGGGAATAAACATTTTTAGGGGGAGGAATAGAAATGAATCTTTGTCAAAAATGCGGAGCGCCTTTGGGACCGGCTGATCGTATCTGCGGAAAATGCGGAGCACCGGTTACTACATCGTTTGTTTACGACACAAAAAAGATCAGTCTGATAAAAGATCTTGAAACCTACAGAGAGATCCTTTCGGAGATTGAAGAACTTGAGTCTCTGATCAAGCCGCAGAGCAATTTTCCGACATCAATTGACAGATTCCAGAGCAGATCCTTTTTCAGATATTTCTGGCCGTTCATGATTGCAGGTCCTCTGGCAGGATCAGCCATTTACTTCATTTCCACAGTAATGGTTATGAGTTCCGTTATGAATATGGATGTTTACAGCATGACTAATGAACAGGCTCAGAGAGCATCAGCTAGTCTGTTGAGCGATACTTTTGGCGGTATGGTCGTTGCCTTGTTCGTTACTGCTGCGATCATCATCTTCGGTGTCGTTATATCCAAGAGAAAGCAGAGAGACTTTAACAGCAATGCTGATTTCATGAACATGCAGGCTACAGAGCGTTACAACATGGGCGTTAAGAACCAGAAGATGATCGACATATATCAGGACGATATCAACAGAAAGGCCAGAATAGAGCCTCAGGTTCCCGAGGAATACCGCACGCCTTCTAAGGTAAGGAAGATCATTGATGTTCTTAAGGAAGAGAAGGCTGAGACCATTGAGGAAGCAGTTGCAGTGTTGGAGCAAGAAGGCTGATCTGATATAAGTTCCCGGTGCGGGAGTAAAATAATATTCAATAGAAAAATATGAGATCGGAGGTTGCAGTATGAGTTTATCAGTTAAAACTTTCAGCAATGGTGAAGTGATAATCAAAGAAGGTGACAGCGGAAAGAGCATCTTCAGACTTGTAGAGGGCAACGCCGATGTTTATTCTGACTTCGAGACGAAGGATCCCTTCCGTCTTGCGGTTCTTAAAGCAGGTGACTACTTCGGCGAGATGGCTATCTTCCAGGAATACACAAGAAGTGCAACTGTTGTTGCCAGAGGCAACGTAAGAGTCTTAGAGATAGCCGAGAACGAGCTTAATGAGTTCATGTCGGAGAACCCCGATGTAATAGGCGAACTTGTAAATCATCTCGGAACCAAAGTTCAGAACATGATCAATGATTTCAATGAAGCAAAGGTCCTCTTGAAGAACCTGCGTGAAGCTGATGCAGCTAAGAAGAAGTCATTGTTCTCCAAGATCAAGAAGCATATTGATATTTATCAGTCAAACAAGAACGGCCTGACCGATCCTAACCCTGATGCGATCCGCGAGACATATACCGACATTACATATGACGATTCCGACAGGATCGAATCTTACGATAAAGGAACAGCCATCTTTAATGAGGGCGAATCCGGAAACTGCATGTATATCTTGCACGGCGGAATCGTTAACCTGTATAACGGTTACGGCAGTGACGCTCAGCAGCAGATAGCAGATCTTGAAGCTGTATCAGTCTTCGGTGAGATGGAGATGATATTTGAAGGTGCCAGGACCACGACCGCAGTTGCCGCATCTGATAGCGTCACAGTCGAGAAGATCTACATGGAAGATCTCGAATCGATATTCAGGACCAATCCAGCGAAGATAACCATGCTCCTGAGGCACTTATCTTACCGCTTAAGAACTCTTAATGTTGATTTCCTTAATATCTGTAAGGAAATTACGGAGAATTATAACGATTAATCCTTGTGTAACAATGTTACACCGGTAGATCAGTAGCCTTTTTTCTTGTCTACAGCGTATTTCAGCGGCCTGCCCTCGAAGAAGTTGACCAGGTCTTCAGTAAACATGTCGACATTTTTCTCGAGCGTGTATTCGAGTGTCAGATTACCTGCAATGTGAGGAGTGATAAGAAGATTTTTGGTCT
>Ga0310696_10003074_pt1 | contig 21201 bp, 10 predicted proteins | sample AusTroGonzalo_MG_4_FD_203885 | JGI IMG/M metagenome (GOLD analysis project Ga0310696, IMG submission 203885) | Bovine rumen microbial communities from tropical cattle in Woodstock, Queensland, Australia - Gonzalo_02 (v2) (version 2) | ecosystem: Host-associated > Mammals > Digestive system >... | reverse complement strand
GTGGCCGAACTTACCAACGACTACGGAACTGGTCGTAGCGATACCCTTGAGTTCATTACCTGTGGCACAATGACCGACAGCCGCGACAACACCCAGTACTACACAATTCAGATTGGAAATCAGACATGGATGGCGCAGAACTTGAAGTTTGCAGGAGATATTCCCGAAGGAACAGAAACAAGTTCTACCGTTGCATACCGATACAATCCAGATGATTTTGATGGATATGTTGAAGAGTATGGTTACCTCTACAACTGGCCGGCAGCAATGAATGGCGAAAGCAGTAGTGATGCAAATCCAAGCGGGGTGCAGGGCATTTGTCCAAGCGGTTGGCATTTGCCAAGTGATGCCGAATGGACGCAGTTGACAAATTATTTAGGTGGAACAGAACATGCAGGTGCTATGCTTGCAGGACAGGAGTCGGCAGAAGACCAGTACTGGCAAGCTGGTACCCTGACACATTCTACAAACTTTGGAAAAAGTGGTTTTAATGCTCTGCCTGCTGGCACCTATACCGGTACCAATTACAGCAGTTTCGGCACTGGCAGCAGCTTCTGGAGTGCTACCGAGAACTCCAGTATCTACGCATACGACCGCAGCTTCAACTACGAATCCACTAACATGGATAAAAACTATAACAACAAGGTCAATGGATTTAGTGTTCGTTGTGTAAAGGTGTCAACAATTTATGCCTACGATACTTTAAAGTACTGCGGCGAGCAATATATCTTCGGCACTCAGACTTTAACCGCAAGTGGCGACTATGAAGAGACTTTCCTCTTGGCAAACGGCAATGACAGTATTGTTTATCTGAACCTTACTATGTACCCCACGCTTACGGCAACCATCAGCGAATTTAGCAACGGCTGTTTCGGTGCAAACAACGGCTATGTTGAAGTAGGTGTAGCGGGTGGCGCAGGCGGCTACTCATACGCTTGGAGCACCCCCGAAATGCAGACTACAGCCCGACTGAGCAACCTTACCGATGGAGAATATACCGTAACCGTAACCGATGCGGCAAGATGTACTGCTACAGTTTCGCAGACAATTATCACTCCTGGTCAACTCACAGTATCGATCATTGGCGACGACCAGATGTGTCAGGGAGACAACGCGCCCTTAACAGCCAATGTTGAAGGCGGTACTCCCGACTACGCATACAGATGGACAGACGGCACAACAACTCCGAGTACAACTGTACATGAAACAGGAACATATATGGTTACCGTAACCGACGATGCAAGTTGTACGGCAACGGGTATGATTACTGTTACAGTTAATCCTGCGGCAACTTTGGAACTGACTTCTGGCATGCAAGATCAGAATCTTTGCTATGGTGAGACTCTTACAACAATAGTCTACACTTACGGTGGAGGTGCAAACGGTGCAAGTGTTTCTGGACTTCCTGCTGGAATGGAATGGAATACAGACGCTAATGCACATCAGATTTTGATTTCCGGTACGCCGACAACTGCAGGTACATACGCATATACGATAACAACAACAGGTGTGACATCGCCGTGTACAAACATAACCATTACAGGTACGATAACCGTATATCAGCAACTCACGGCAACGGTCAGCGGCAACAATCCTGACTGCAATGGCGACCAAGTCACGCTTACGGCGACTCCAGATGGTGGTAGTGCTCCCTACAACTACAATTGGAGCAACAACGAAAATTCCGTATCAATTACCGACTCTCCATTGTCAACCACAACCTACACCGTAACCATAACCGATGCAAACGGTTGTACGGCAACGGCCTCGAAGACCATAGTTGTTGGCGAACCGCTAAATGTTTCAATTTCAGGCAGCACAGCAATCCAATGCTATGGCGGAACAACTGACCTTTCGGCTAATGCAAGTGGTGGTTCGATGGCAATGGGCTACACCTACACATGGACCGGCAATGTTAATGGTCAAAACCTTACAGGTGTTAGTGCTGGAGATTACAGCGTAGTGGCAACCGATGGAAACGGTTGTACGGCAACAGCAAGCGTAGCTGTTACACAACCTAATGCCGCATTGACAGTTTCGCTTTCGGCAGGTACAATAGCCTGCAGCGGCGGAACTACCAACATCAACAGCACGGTCAATGGCGGAACAGAACCTTATAATTATACATGGACACCATCGAGCGATGAAGAGAACCTTACAGGCGTAGGCGCTGGAACTTATTCCTTGAGGGTAACAGATATGAACGGCTGTACTGCAACTGCATCAGCAACCGTAAGCGATGGCGATAGTGAAGCTCCACTACTTACAGGCACGTGGCCGGCTAACATCTTGGGTCAGGGCAATTGCCTTGCAGATGCCGACCTAAACGAACTATATTCGACAACGCAGGTTAAGACACTTTACGAAGATGCCAGCGAAATCACCGTTACCGCAAGCGATGCAACAACCGGCGACAATTGCGGCTGGATTATTACCCGTACATATACGATAGCAGATGCATGTGGCAACAGTACAACCAACACGCAGAGCTTAAGCGGTAGTGATGAGAGTGAACCGACAATTGGCGACGACAACCTTGACCGCGTACTCACATCTTCAAATTGTACTTTCACCATCCCGGACCTGACAAGTGAAGTCCGCAATATTACAAGCGACAATTGCACCTCAAGCGCAAACCTCACAATTGAACAGACCCCGACAGCAGGAACCGTGATTACAACGGCAACAACTGTAACAGTAACCGTAACCGACCAGTGTGGAAACAACAGCACAAAGAGCGTAACCTTGACAGTTCCTACATCGCCTTCGGCAAGCCTTGCAGCAGGAACAATAGCTTGTAACGGTAGCACGACAAACATCACAAGTACGGTCAATGGTGGAACTACACCTTACAATTATACTTGGACACCATCAGCTAGCACTCAGGACCTTACAGGTGTCAGTGCAGGAACATATAGTGTGACCGTTACCGATGCAAACGCATGTACAGCAACGGCATCAGTAACAATTGATGCACCGGCTCTGTTGACAGTATCGCTTTCGGCAATCGAAATCGCTTGCAACGGTGGAACAACTACCGTAACAGCTGCTCCTAATGGTGGATCATCGCCTTACTCATACGCATGGCAAGGCAATTCAAGCACAGCATCAAGTCTCAGCGGAGTTGGTGCCGGAATATACAGCGTTACCGTAACGGATAACAACGGCTGTACTGCAACTGAAAGCACAACTGTAAGCGTAACCGACCAGACAGCGCCTGAACTTATAGGTACTTGGCCGTCGAACATCATAGGTCAGAACAACTGCTTCGAAAATGCAGATCTTAGCGAATTGTTGAGCGACAATGCAGTTGAAGCATTGTATGAGGATTGTAGCGGACTTTCAGTTTCGCACACCGATGCAAACACGTCAACCGACAACTGTGGGTGGACAATTACCAGAACATACATAATACAAGACCCATACGGAAACGTGGTATCACCAAATCCGACTATGAGTGTCAGCGGTAGCGACTATACTGCTCCAACACTTTCAGGCACTTGGCCGTCGAACATTGTGGGTCAGAACAACTGTTTTGCTGATGCTGACCTCAGCAGTCTTTTGAGCGACGATGACGTTGCCGAACTTTACAGCGATGGCTGCGGTGGTACTTTAACAGTTTCCCATACAGATGCAAACACCTCTACTGACAACTGCGGTTGGACTATCACACGTACCTATACAATAAGAGATGCTTGTGGAAACGAGACTACAAACACGCAGAGCGTCAACGGTAGCGACCAGAGGGCTCCGACTCTTACAGGTACTTGGCCGTCGAACATTGTGGGTCAGAACAACTGCTTCGCCGATGCTGACCTTAGCGGACTTATGAGCGACGATGACGTTGCCGAACTCTACAGCGACGGTTGCGGCGGTACTATAACAGTCAGCCATAGTGATGCAAACACATTGACAGATAACTGCGGCTGGACTATCACGCGTACCTACACGATAACTAACGCTTGTGGCACGAACAGCACAACGAACACGCAGAGTGTGAGCGGTAGCGACCAGACTGCTCCGACGCTTTCAGGCACTTGGCCGGCGAATATCACAGGACAGAACAACTGCTTCGCCGATGCTGACGTAAGCGGTCTTATGGGCGATGCTGATGTTGCCGCCCTTTACAGTGATGGTTGCGGTGGTAATATATCGGTTACCCATACAGATGCAAACACCACTACCGACAACTGCGGTTGGACAATCACACGCACTTACACCATAAGCGATGCTTGTGGCAACGAAGTTACCAACACCCAGAGTGTTAGCGGTAGTGACCAGACTGCTCCAACACTTTTAGGCACCTGGCCGTCGAACATTGTGGGTCAGAACAACTGCTTTGCTGATGCTGACCTCAGCAGTCTTTTGAGTGACGATGATGTTGCCGAACTCTACAGCGATGGCTGTGGCGGTACTTTAACAGTTTCCCATACAGATGCAAATACATCTACAGACAACTGCGGTTGGACTATCACACGCACCTATACAATAAGAGATGCTTGTGGAAACGAGACTACAAACACGCAGAGCGTCAACGGTAGCGACCAGAGGGCTCCGACTCTTACAGGTACTTGGCCGTCGAACATTGTGGGTCAGAACAACTGCTTCGCCGATGCTGACCTTAGCGGACTTATGAGCGACGATGACGTAGCAGCCCTCTACAATGATGGCTGCGGTGGTACGGCAACTGTTACCCACAGCGATGCAAACACCGCTACCGACAACTGCGGTTGGACAATCACACGTACATATACCATAACTAATGCTTGTGGCACGAACAGCACAACTAATACGCAGAGCGTTAGCGGTAGCGACCAGACAGCTCCGACACTTACAGGCACATGGCCGTCGAATATCGTAGGACAGAACAACTGCTTCGCTGATGCTGACGTAAGCGGTCTTATGGGCGATGCTGATGTTGCCGCCCTCTACAGCGACGGCTGCGGTGGTACTATATCGGTTACCCATGCAGATGCGAATACATCTACAGATAATTGCGGCTGGACAATAACACGCACCTATACTATAAGCGATGCTTGTGGAAACGAAATTACCAACACGCAGAGTGTTAGCGGTAGCGACCAAACTGCTCCGACAATCGGTGACGACAACCTCAACCGCCAGCTCACATCTACCAACTGCGTATTCACCGTACCTGACCTTACAAGTGAAGTCCGCAACATTGCAAGCGACAACTGCACAGCAAACGATAACCTCACTATCTCACAAAGCATAACGGCAGGAACTGAGATTACAACGGCAACCACTGTAATTGTAACTGTAACCGACCAGTGCGGAAACAACAGCACTAAGGAGATAGAACTTACGCTGCCCACCACACTCACAACCTCGCTTTCGGCAAATCCGGCAACTATCGCTTGCAACGGTGGAACGACAAGCATAACAAATACGGTCAATGGCGGAACTGCGCCTTACCAGTATTTCTGGAGCAATTCGACAAATGAACAGAACCTTGAAAGCGTTTCGGCAGGAACTTACACCGTAACCGTTAGGGATAACAACGGATGCTCGGTGGTAGAAGACATAACTATTACTCAGCCAAACGTACTTACAACTACACTTTCGGCAGGTACAATCTCTTGCAATGGCGGAACAGTTGATGTTACAAATACCGTTGCTGGTGGAACAGGACCATACCAGTTCTCTTGGAACAGCGGCGAAACCTCGCAAAGCCTATCAGGTGTCAACGGAGGAACCTACTCAGTAACCGTTACCGATGCTAACAATTGTACTGCAAGCGCAACCACAACCATCAACGAGCCGGCTGAACTTACATCGTCGCTTTCGGCAGGTACAATCTCTTGCAATGGCGGAACTACCGACATTACAAACACCGTTAATGGTGGAACAACACCAATTATTTACGCATGGAACAACGGAGCAAACACTCAGAATCTGACTGGCGTTGGAGCAGGTTCTTACAGCGTGACTATTACCGATAACAATGGCTGTTCGGTAGTTCAAAGCGCAACGATTACCCAGCCAGATGCGCTCACGGCTTCGCTCTCGGCAGGTACAATCGACTGCAACGGCGGAACAACCGACATCGCAAGTACGGTTAATGGTGGAACACAAAACTACACCTACGCTTGGAGTAACGGCGAAGCATCCGACGAACTGACAGACGTTGGGGCAGGAACCTACAGCGTAACCGTAACCGATGCAAATACTTGTACAGCAAGCGCCAGTGTAACAATTACCCAGCCCGGAGTTCTTGCGGTATCAATTTTAGGTTCTACATCAGTTTGCGAAAACACAACATCTACGCTTACTGCAAATGTTTCGGGCGGAACGGCTGGTTACACTTATTCGTGGAGCAATGGCACAGCAACCAGTTCCTTCACAACGCCACAACTCACAACTGCAACAGAATACTCTGTAACCGTAACCGATGCAAACAACTGCTCGGCTTCGGCAGGCGTAACCGTTGAAATTGGCGACACCCCAGGAATTACAATTTCAGAAGTAACGGCAATCTGCGTAGGTGGCAACACAATACTGCAGGCAAATGTTTCCAATGCGGGAAGTGACTACACGGTTGAATGGACAAGTACCGATGCTAATGCAGGTTTGCCAGCCGATGTTACAACCGATGCAATCACTGTAACGCCAACAACGGCAGGAACTTACACCTATACAGCAAGCCTCACAGCAACATCGTGTAGCGATGGTCAGCCGTTCAACAGTTCGGCAAATGTAACTCTCACAGTTAATTCTTTGCCAGATGCTGCAATCACGAACAACACCAACGAAACAACAATCACTTGTAACACAACACAAATTTCGCTTACGGCAACTGGTGGAAATGCTTATCAGTGGTCAAACGGCGTAGCAGTTGCAGAAAACAATGTCACTTCGGCAGGAGCCTACAATGTTATCGTAACCGATGCAAACGGATGTTCAAACACTGCAAGCATTACGATAGACGAGGATGTTGACGCACCAGAGGTAAGCATAAACAACACCACAGGAACAACATTGCTCACCTGTACTACCACCACGATAAATGTTGAGGCTACAGGAGATGATGCTACATATTTGTGGTCAAACGGAGCGACTACGGCAACCAATGCTATTACCACAGGCGGTACCTACACGGTAACTGCAACTGCCGACAATGGCTGTACAAGCACCGCTGCTATCGAGATTACACCTAACGCCGATGCTCCGTCCGTAAGCATAACCAACAATACTGGCGAAACCGAACTTACCTGCGCATTGACATCGATTAGCGTCACTGCAACTGGAAGCGGAACTTCGTACGAGTGGTCAAATGGAGCATTAACAGCAGAAAATACACTTACTGCTTCAGGTACTTACATCGTAACCGCAACCGCAGGCAACGGCTGTTCGGCTTCTGAACAAATCACAATTACTCAGAACATTGATGCACCCGAAATCATTGCAACGGCAAGCGAAAACAGCATCTGCGATGGCGAAAGCACAACCATAAGTGCAACTGGCGGACAGTCCTACACTTGGTCGCCACAAGCAGGCTTGCCGACAAACGTTGGAGCATCAATCACTGCAACACCTAACGAAACCATAACCTACACGGTAACTGGCATCGGCACAAACGGCTGTACTGGAACGGCAGAATTAACTGTAACCGTCAACCAGCCGACTGAGTCTGAATTTACCGACACCGCTTGCAACTCGTATGAATGGAATAATATAACCTACAACGAGACAGGCGACTATACACAGACATTCATCAACGCAAACGGCTGCGACTCGGTTGTAACCCTCCACTTGACAATCAATCAGTCGCAGACTGAGCTTGTTGAAGTTACAGCTTGCGAATCGTACGAATGGGCGGGCGAAACCTACATTGAAACTGGTAACTACGAGCATATATTCACCGCTGTCAACGGCTGCGATTCGGTCGTAACCCTCCACTTGACTATTAACATGCCAACCGAAAGCAACGACACTGTTACCGTCTGCGGCAGCTACGAATGGAACGGCACTACCTACACCGAAAGTGGAAACTACCAATTTACGTTGCCAAATGCTAATGCCAACTCCTGCGACAGCATTGCAAACCTCTACCTGACAGTCAACCAGCCGCTGACTGAGCAAGTTGAAGTTACTGCTTGCGATTCATACGAATGGAACGGCAACACTTACACAGAAAGTGGCGAATATAATGGTACTTTCACGGCTGCAAGTGGTTGCGACAGCATTGTAACCCTTCACCTGACAATTACCAACGCCGTAACTGGCATTGATAGGCTTGAAGCTTGTGAATCATTCACTTGGATAGATGGTAACACCTACACCGAGAGCACAGACAGCACTAATGCTCCGACATTTACAATGCAAAATGCCGAAGGTTGCGACAGCATTGTAAGTCTCTACCTTGTAGTTAAACACAGCACCACAAGCGAAATTTCAGCCCAGATGTGTTCGGGTGTTCCTTACACCTACGCAGATAGTACTTTCACCGAAGCTGGAACCTACATAGTTACATTGACAAACTCGGTTGGTTGCGACAGCATTGTAACGCTTACCCTTACCTACGCAGACAACTGCAACGGCATAATAAGCGGTGTTATCACCGACGACTATACCGGCGATTTGATTCCTAACGCTAGGATTACAATCGGAAATCAAGTTACTCGCACCAACGCCGAAGGTGAATACTCGCTCGAAGTACTCCGCGGTCGCAAGGCTATGAGGGTATCAGCAGCAGGCTACATCTCGTACAGCAGGACTATTGACATCCAGTCGGATAGTGTATTCAACATTTCACTCAACGCACCACGCATCGAAATAGATGTTGACAGCCTGACAATTTCATCGTACCCACACCTTGAACAGAGTGATTCAATCACCCTTACCAATACCGGCAACGGCACATTGGTTTGGAGTTCCATCACCGAGTACGACGGACTTGCTCTCGTGGAAGATTCTGTAATCCAGCAGCGTGGCAACACACGCAGCCTCTGGGACAGCATACAGACCTTCGCAACCCGCGAGAACGCAGAGCAGGCAGTAGCAACCGACGGCTTCTTCATCTACACGTCGTCGTGGATGCGTCCTGGCGAGTTCAACAGATACACACCGAACGGCGAATATGTTGAAACATTCTATGTGGAAAATGTCGGCGCAATCAGGAACCTGTCGTACGACGGAACATATTTCTACGGAACGGAGGCTAGCAACGTAATCTTCAAGCTCGACCTCGACAACCAGACCCTGGTTGACAGCATCGAGACCGACATTCCAGAAATCCGCCACTGCTCGTTCAACAAGCAGGACGGTAGCCTGCTCGCTGGCAGCTGGAACTCAATCTACCGCATCGACATCGAAAACGGCACTTCTGATCAAATAAGAAGCGACCTTGCCAATGTATATAGTTCTGCATTCGACAACCTCTCGGCTGGTGGTCCTTACTTGTGGCTGTTCTCGCAGACTTCGCAGGACAATGGTCCGTCGGCTTGTATAAGGCAGTTCGACATCAGCGCAAACGACTTCACCGACAAGATTCACTACCTCGACGACATCGAAATAAGCGACGCTTCTCTGGCCGGTGGCATCTGTGCTTCGGAATATGTCTGCGAAGGCAAGTTCGTGCTGCTAGCCAATGTGCAGAACCCGTCGGGAAGCAACACCATCGCAACATACGAAATCGGTCGCACCAACGGCGTGGCAAGGACGGAAAGGAAGAGCGGTACAATCGCTCCCAACGAAAGCGAAAGCATCCCGGTAAGGACATTCGCGACCGAAGCCGGCGAATACTCATCTACCATCAGGTACCGCGCAGCAGTTATGGGACGGCAGTCGAACGACGTAGTCGTCAACATCTCGGCGATTGCTCCCGAATGTGACGCCGTGCAGCAGATTACCGCCACAACCGATTACAGCGCAATCACTCTGGAATGGTCGCCTGTGGAACTCGGCGAATACGAAAATGTTTCGTACTTGGTTTACAACACGGTTTCGCAATCCCCAGTCGACACAGTAAGCGGTACATCGGTAATATATGCTCCATCACTAGGCGAGCATTGCTTCTATGTACGCGCACTCTCGACGGTCGGCTACACCTGCCTGTCGGAAGCATCCGACACCGTATGCACCGAAACAAATGACAGCCCATGCGACATTCCTCTGTTTGTTGAGGCAAGAAGCGACGGCGAAACGATAACCGTATCGTGGAGTCAGCCCGACGAAGCCAACCATTTCAGCATCTACAGGGACGGAGAAGCGCTTGCCGAGAACCTCACCACGACAAACTTTGTTGACACAGGTGTCGTTGCCGAAACCGACTACTGCTACACCGTGGTCGCACACTTGGAAAGCGGCGCATGCAATGAAATTTCGGGTACGGCCTGCATGAGGATTCTCACGGGCGTATGCACCGAAGTTCCTGCACTGACTGCCGATGCACTTGGCAACTCGGTAATCCTCAACTGGTCGGAATGTGACGGCGCCGTCAACTACAGGATTTTCAGGGACAACGAGTTTGTCGGAACGACAAGCGGCACAACCTACACCGACAACGTACCCGAATCGGGCAACTACTGCTACCGCGTTGAAAGCACCTGCGAACATGGCATGTACAAGCTTTCCAACGAGGAGTGCGTATCTGCCGATGCAATCGCCGAATGGTCTGCCGACAACCTCACCCTCTACCCCAACCCGACCTACGGCCAGTTCTTCATCGAGGGACAACAGATTGCAACAGTTCAGATTTTCAATGCTACTGGTCAGCTTGTCGCCGAAATCGAAAACACCGAATCCAACCGCCTTGCCATCAGCTGCGACGGCTGGAATCCGGGGCTGTACAACGTACGCATAATCTCGACGGAAGGCGAAATGGCAACGAGGAAGGTGACGATATTTAGATAGGCGAAAAGGCTTGCAGTCTAACAGGTTTTGCCCCCAGCGTTAAGAACGTTAAAAGCCTTAATGTCCTTAACACTTGTGGGGGCAACCTGCAAACCTCTTAGCCTTTTTTATCGTGCAAAATCTAACGCCAAACTATAAGGTCTTGGGCGGGAAATGCGATCCTTTTATTTGTAAAATCAGGTTTGTGCTATGAAGTCGTAGTTTTCGTAGATGCTGTCTAATCGTTCTATTGCACGAGTGTAATTTTCCGACAGTATGTCTTCGTCAATCTTGTTGAATGTCTTGTGGTATTGTATGTAATCTTGTGCAGGACAGGAGATTGCTACTATTGATAGAATAGCAACGAAAAAGAAAATCCGCATTGTATGAGAGTATCCGCTCATAAGGCAGCAATGTCTGTTTGCAAATGTTTGGGGCAAAGGTAGGAAAATTTGAGGAGGATTAAGGTATTTTGATTTTTTTATTTCTGTAAAATATGGAATTGCAGAAAAAAGTGTACTTTTGCGAAAGTCTATATTTATAGAATATAACATAGGAATCATCGGTTGATTAAGAAAGAAACGCTATATGATTGAACAGATAATAATTGAAAACTATAAATCAATAAAATATGCGCAACTTCCACTGCGAAAACTAAATGTTCTCATTGGTTCAAATGGGTCAGGGAAAAGCAATTTGATTTCATTTTTTGAATTAGTACAATCTGTAATCAGCCAAAAACTAGGTAATTATGTGCTTGCACGGGGTGGTTTTGACCGCTTTTTATATAATGGTCGAAATAATTCTGAATATTTGAAGGGTCTTATTGACTTTGACAATACAAATGCTTTTTTCTTCAAGTTGCTTCCAATGGTTGCGGGAAATAAGGCTTTTATTGAATATTCAGGCGATTTCTTCAATTCAAAATCTTGTATTACAAAAAATTATAGCGAACAGTGGGATAAAACCATCTGGGACAGGTCTGTCGAAGAATCAGGCATTATTGATAGTCTTGAATGGAGTGCCGAATATTTAAAGAAGTTCCTCAACAATTTTACTGTTTATCATTTCCACGACACTAGTCTTCGTTCTCCAATGAGGTCGCAATGCAAAATAAGCGACAATGCCTATCTTCGTCACGATGCCTCTAATCTGGCAGCATATCTTTACAGAATTCAGGAAACTGAACCTAAGAATTTTAAGTTGTTGGAATCAACAATCAGGTCTATCGCACCCTATTTCCAAAGATTCGACTTGAAGCCGGAAGTGTTGCCCAACCAAGAAATTAAACTTGAGTGGAAAGAGATGGACAGCGATGCGTACATGGATGCCTATAGCCTATCCGATGGTACCATTCGTTTTATGGCGCTGGCTACTCTTCTCATACAAGACAATCTTCCTGCTACTATTATCATCGACGAGCCGGAATTGGGGTTGCACCCGAGAGCAATCAATAAATTGGCGGCTCTCATTAGAAGGGCTTCCGTAAAATCACAGATAATAGTTGCCACACAATCCGTTGAACTCTTAAATAACTTTGACGTTGAAAATGTTATAGTCGTTGAGAGAAAAGACAGGCAAACCACATTCGAACGGTTGGATAAAGAAAGCCTTAAGGTTTGGACTGAAAAATATGCATTAGGTGAAATCTGGACAATGAATCTGCTAAAAGGATAAGGCGTATGAAAAGACTTTATATAGTTGTAGAAGGACAGACAGAAGTCGAATTTGTTGAGTCTTTGCTAGTCCCTTATTTTCAACAATTTGGAATATATAGTGTAATTCCTGTTATTATCCACACAAGTGCTACGGGGAAAGGCGGTTTAGTGAACTATGCACATCTTAGAAACAAGGTTGAAGACTTGTTGAGAACTGGCAGCAAGGAGATTGTTGTGACTACAATGGTTGATTTTTTCCGTTGTCCCGAACTGCCTTGTCCAGAAAAGTGGAAGAACATTTGCAATCATAAAGAACAAGTGGCGGAAATGGAAAAATGTATTGCGGAGGATATAAATGATTCCCGTTTCATTCCGAACATCCAGCTCCACGAGTTTGAAGCATTGCTATTTTCGTCAAACAAAGGATTTGAAGAATATTTCTCAAAGGAGGAAGCATTAAAGACGCAAGCTATTATTGATTTGTTTGCTAATCCTGAAGATATAAACAGTACTCCACAGGGAGCTCCGTCAAAACGATTGTTGTCCATAAAGGAAAATTACGAAAAAGTAGTTGAAGGCAATCTTATTGCTATGGAGGTCGGAATTATTGATATTCTGTCTAAATGTACGCGTTTCAGGGCTTGGATTGATAAGTTGATAGAAGCTTGTAAATAATTTGTTTTTAATTCTTCTCACGGACAATCCATAATAATCCCCGAATAAGTCTTGTCATTTATCACTTTTTTCGTGTTTTCTCTTTCAGTTTCTATTGTGTTAAGTCCGATAGAAATTCTGTTGCTGTCGGTGTTGTAATTGTAATATTCGTATTTAGGTCTGCTGTGCTTGGAATACTTGTAGATGTAGTTGCATATTGTTGCAAATTGAAAGGACGAGAGATTTCCTGCTTTTAGGTTCTCAAACAGAATTTCCTTAAAGTCGTCCTGTACTTTCCGTGCGGTTGAAAAGTAGTGCAGCAACATAAAATAGGCCTGCCATTGTCTCAAGTGTATTCCATATTGCTTGATGTATTCTATTTGCAGTGCAGAGTCTTCGTAGGTTGTAGGCAGACCGATAATCCTTTCTCCTGGGAATCCATATTCCCTTGTTATGCTGTCTATTGCCATGAAAGTCCGTTTGTTGCATCTTATCCATTTCAAACCGTATATCGGACGGAAAAGAATGAAACCGTCATTTACTTTCTGCGTATATTTTTGGTCAATTTGGAAAATGCTGTCAATTGTTCGCGCTAATTTGCTGTTAATGTGTGATTTGTATGTAAAACGAAGACTATCGTAATGCTGTGTCGCATTAGCAGAAGTGGAATAAGAAAGTGATTTTGCTGTTATTTCGTCAGTTCTGACAGTCCACATCGGTACGCCTTGTTTGAAACATTTCTCTAGCCATCTGTTGGCTCTTGTGCTATCGTTGGCGATACAGCATATTTGTAACGATTTCATACAATGTTGTGCATATATGAAGTCGAAGGTGTTGTAGATGCTGTCCAACCGTTCAAGTGCAAGCGCGTAGTTTTCCGACAGAATGTCTTCGTCAACCTTGTTGAATGTCTTGTGGTATTGTATGTAATCTTGTGCAGGACAAGTGATTGCTACTATTGATAGAATAGCAATGAAAAAGGAAATCAATATAGTATGAGTGCTTCCGCTCATAAGACAGCAATGTCTTTTTGCAAATGTTTTGGGGCAAAGGTAGGAAAAATTGAGGACGGGGAAAATAGTTTTTGATGTAGGTTTTATTGGGTGAAGTTATATCGAGAAGATGAGATTGTTATGAATTCAGCAGTTCTATATTGCTATTTTTGAAAACAAGATTTAGGATTTGTTCTTTTAAGTCATCGCGGAGCTCGATGGTAAGTAGGGCTTTGGTAATGCTATCGTCTTTGTTTACAGGGTAGTATTTCTCAGGATATGTATAAAGGTCTATTTCGCGCATTTGCAATTTTCTTGCGATTTCCGAAATTTCATCTATTTTGAGATTTTGCCGTCCGTTGAGAATTTTGTTAAGTTTTGCTTCTGGCATATTTATGCGGTCGGCAAACTGGCTACCGCTCATATTGTTGTCGTTCATTATTTTTCGCAGATTTTCTACTACGAAATGAACCTGAGTCTTTCCCTTGTTTTCCATTTTGAAAAATTTTCATAAAGTTAGTTTTTGATTTTTAGATAGTTGTGTTTGATTTAGAAATTTTATATCTAAAACAGAAATAAAATATTTCTATTAATGAAATTTTATTGCTATATTTGCGAAAAATATAAAAATATTAATATATGACAAATAATTTTACAGAAAAAGAAATCCTTCGAATAGAAGAATTACTAAAGGCAAAAGACGAATTGTATTTGTTCTCTTTGAACGAGGAACCTTTTTATTATGAAAATTGTATAGTGCTAGTTTACAATATGGAAAAAGCAAAAATACCTGTAATCGTATCAAGAGAAGAGGAAAAGGCAAAGCAAATCGCAGAAATAATCGCTAAAAAGTATAGTACGGCAAATGAAGTTTTTGTTGCGATTCCGGTTTACGACAGCGGAGAAATAACAGATGTTGACATAAAACATATACCATTTGAATTTCCTAAATATGAAAAAGATTAGAAAAACAATGTAAGTAACTAATATTAACTAAATATAATTGTCATGAAAAAGTTTTTAGTAATCTTGGCAGTAATTGCAACTGCAGCAGTATTTTTCTCATCGTGCGGTAAGGGGTGCAAATGCACATACAAGGAAGATGGAAAGAAAATTTATGTTCGCGAATCAGATTATCGCTATTTTGATAAGCTTGATTACAAGGACGAGTGCGTTGGAAATTCTGACCATGGAACTACATGGGATGGTGTTTCTTGGGAATTAGACTGCAAGTAATCTTTTAATGTAAATAAGGCAATAGGCTGCAATGCGGTCTATTGCCTTATTGTGTGGTATTGATTTTTAAAGATAATCGGCAAAACATAAGAATATGAAAATTAAAGTATTATTTGGAATTGTAGTTGTAGCCACATTGGGAATTTTGACATTGTGCGGATGCAATAGGCGCGAAACATACATTGTTTTTTTTGATGCTAATGGTGGAACAGGAACAATGCGCTCGCAGGTGTTTGAGGAAAGAGAAGCGCAAGCACTTAGGCAAAACACATTTACACGTGACGGCTACTCATTCTCTGGATGGAACACCTCCCAAAGCGGTAGCGGAACGGCATATAGCAACGGACAGACAATTACTATTAATTCTGATATGACATTGTATGCACAATGGACCAACAATAGTTCTTCTCAAGGTGGTAACGGTTCTGGAAGTGGAAGCGGGACTGGAGACGACCCAGGAAATGGTAGTGGAACACAAGGTGGTGGCAATGGCACTCATAATGGACATGATTACGTTGACCTCGGTTTGCGAAGCGGAACCTTATGGGCAACGTGTAATGTTGGTGCTAATACCCCTGAAGGCGGAGGCGATTTGTTTGCTTGGGCTGAGACTTCACCCAAAGAATCTTACACACAATCAAATTATAAATATTATTGTGATGATGGCACAGATAGAGGCTACACAAAATATGTTCGCAGGTATCAAGATGGTTATCCAAATTTCTTTTCAGATGGGTTACGTATTCTTGAAGCTTGCGATGATGCCGCTACGTTCAATTGGGGAAACGGATGGCAAACTCCATCTCCATCTCAAGTCGAAGAACTTTTTTATGATTGTCAATATGTTGAAACTGCGCAAAACGGTGTTCGAGGGAAACTGTTCAGAGGACCTAACGGAAACACTATTTTTATTCCTTCTATAATTGAATATGATAATAATAGTTACCGCTATTGGACTAATTCATTATGTACTAATTCTGATCCTACTTTTCTACAAGTCTATGGTCAACATGCTGTGGTTTTTGTAAACGAATTAAGATATAGATATTTATGTGCATTTGTCCGTCCTGTTCGCGGTTCTGCAACACTAACACCGACAGCTCCATCTGTAATTACAAATTCGGCAACAAATATAACCACTTATAGCGCTACTCTTAATGGAAATATTACATCAGCTGGTGGAGCAAACGTAACAGAAAAGGGGTTTGTATATGGGACAAATCCAAATAATCTTTCAGGACGAACTCAGAGTGGGGGCGCTTCTTCCATTTATAACGAAACTATTACAGGATTATCTCAGGGCACTATCTATTATTATAAAGCATATGCTACAAATAGTGCAGGAACTACCTATGGCGACATTCTGACATTCACTACTAATGGTATATTGAACGAGCATATTTGGGTTGACCTTGGCTTGCCTTCTGGCACCAAGTGGGCAACCTGCAATGTAGGCGCAACCACCCCTGAAGGTTACGGCAACTACTACGCGTGGGGTGAAACAACTACAAAAGAAAACTATCGTTGGAGTACATATCGCTGGTGCACTGGTAGTGGAAATACCTTCTTTACCAAGTATTGCAACAATGCAGAATACGGCAACAACGGCTTTACTGACGCGCTTACAACCTTGGAAGCCTCCGACGACGCTGCCACAGCCAACTGGGGTTCGGGCTGGAGAATGCCGACTGAAACAGAAATGAGAGAACTTAAAGATAATTGCATTGTAACTTGGACAACACAGAACGGCAAATGGGGACGCTTGTTTACCGGATCTAACGGCAATTTCATATTCCTGCCCGCTGCCGGCTACCGCTACGATAGCAGTCTCTACAGGAACGGTTTCGACGGCAGTTACTGGTCGAGTTCGTTCTGCACGGACTGCCTCCCGCGCTACGCGTGGTATCTCTCCTTCGATTCGGACTATTGCGGCATGAGTAACCTAGATGGGGATCGCTGCCGTGGACGATCTGTGCGTCCTGTATGTCAATAAACATAACTTTGTTGTGTCGGATTTGTAATCAGAACCGTTTGAATACCAGCATTTGTAATGCGGAAATAACTTATAATGCAGAATCAAGTATAGTGGTCTGCTTCGCGCTATTTGTCAGCCACAGAACTAAAAAGGAAAGGTTTTCCAAATAAAAGACGGCAGTTGCGAATAGTGGCTGTCGTTTTTATTCATTATAATTACATCTCATCCCACTGCTATCACTCCGCAGCACGAATCCTTTATTGCTCCAGTAATCGACGAGAGACAGTTGTTTTTGCCACAGATACGCAGAAGTCCGAGGAAGGCGAAAATTATTGCTTCCTTGTAGTTTATTGTGGTGTCGTCGGGGATTATGATTTCCGAATTGCAGTTTCGGCGGATGTTGTCAATCAGGAACTTGTTGTACGCTCCGCCACCAGTTACCAGAACTTTTCCGCACCTGCCTATTGCCTTGCCTATTTCTGCGCCAATGTGTACCGACAGGGTGTTGAGCATATCGGCAACGGTTTCCGAGGCGTATTCAGCGAGGATTGGCTTCATTTCCTGCTCAACCCATTCGCGCCCGAGCGATTTCGGCGGTTTCTGGCGGTAGTATCTTATTGCCGAAAGTTTTTTCAGAAGTGCTGGTATGGTTTTGCCCGAGGCTGCAATGTCGCCGTTGGCATCGTAGTTTTTGCCGAGTTTGCGGGCGTATTCGTTCATTATGATGTTGACGGGCGAAATGTCGAAGGCAATCCGTTCGCCATGCTTGTTGCGCATCGAGATGTTTGAGAAACCGCCGAGGTTGAGGCAGGCATCGTACTCGCCGAACAGAAGTTCGTCGCCAATAGGCACAAGCGGTGCGCCCTGTCCGCCAAGGGCTACATCGCCGCTGCGGAAGTCGAAGACGGTGGGAATCTTGGTTTTCTTGGCAATGACATTTCCGTCGCCAATCTGCATCGTGTAGCCTTCGTTCGGGTTGTGGAAGACGGTGTGCCCGTGCGATGCCACCAGGTCGATATGCTCCGCTATGTCCTTGCGAAATTCGTTTATTGCATCGGCGGAAAAGTTACCGAACCACACATCGGCTCGCTTTAGGTCTTCTGCCGAAAGCGTGTGCAGCGAAAGCATCTTAGCCTTTGTCTGGCTGTCGTATTCGTAGGTTTTTGCCTTTATCGGCGTGTATTTCCAGTTGTAGTCGCTACCTTCGAACCTGCACAGCACGACATCGAGTCCGTCAGCCGATGTGCCAGACATTAGGCCAATTATGTTGTATGATTCCATTCCTGCTTGAATTTTAGACTACAAAAGTAAACATTTTTGGTGGATGATTGCAAAGCCGAGCAGTTTTTGTCCCCTCCTTGGCATTAAGGCCGTTAAAGGCATTAACGCCTTTAATGCCAATGGGTGGGGGGCAAAAACTGCTATTACCAGTATCCCCAAGCAGGAATGGAGTGGTTCTGGGAGCAGTTCATGATGACATTCCGTTTTTTGAATTCTTAAATTTTTGAATCTTTAAATTATTTATTTTTTGCTTTGATAAAATTTATTATCTTCGCACCCAATAAAATTTGTATTTATGGAAAGGATAATTGTCCCGATAGATTTCTCCGAGGAATCAATGAAAGGTTTGGAATTGGCTATAATTTATGCCAACAAGTTCTTCTGCGACATACAGATGGTTCACGTTCAGTCGAAAAAGCATGGTCGTCTGCAGATTCATTTCGAAAACCAGTACAATTCGATTGTTGAGAATTTCGAAGAATTGATTACTGAATATAAGCCGAAGCTTAATTCGGTAAGCAGACTTACCTATATAATAAAGTCTGGTAGTGTTCACGAAGAAGTTGTAAATCAAGCAAATGCTTTCGACGATTCGATGATAATATGCTCGACCAACGGAACATCAGGCTTGAGCGACTACATTTTGGGTAGTAATGCCTATCGTATTATCCAGAGCACTACAAAGCCTGTGATTTCGGTTTACTCCGACAAATACATAGGCGATGTTAAGCGCATAGTTCTTCCGCTTGATATTACCAAGGAAACCCGCGAGAAAGTTCCGCTGGTAGCAACTATCGCTAAGGCATTTGGTGCAGAGGTTCACATCGTTAAGGTTGCGACTTCCGACAGCGAGGGCATCAAGAACAAACTTGAAATTTATGCTGCTACAGTTCGCAAGTACTTCGACCAGGAAAATGTCAAGTATCAGACTTCATACCTTATTGGCGACAATATCACCGACATTACCATCGAGTATGCAAAGACAGTTGATGCCGACCTCATTGCAATAATGACCGAGCAGACAACAGCATTCTCAAACCTAATTCTCGGTTCGTATGCATACCAGATGCTTAACACTTCGCCTATTCCAGTGTTAAGTGTTACACCTAGAAATCTTTATCTTTCTTCGTATAAGGTTACTGGAGGAAATTAAGATAATCCATTGATTGATGTAAAATGGCTGTCAAAAAGTTTTGGCAGCCATTTTTTTGTTTGCCAACAGTGGATGCCTCTTCCAAAAAACTACTCTAAAAGGGGACAGCCGACATATCGGGTGGAGTTAAACGATAAGAATATCTTATCAAACGTGACAGAAAATCATTGCCTGCATGTTTTTATAACATTCCGCTCCAGCCGCGGGGGCTTTTACTTTTTTGTTGGCAAAAAAGTAAACAAAAAACCATGTCCGCTGAGTCTGCTTTGCTAAAAATCGGCTTCACTACACTAAAAATCAGAAACTTGTCTCCGTTTCACTCCGCCTTCGAACAGTCTGATTTTTTACGTTTCGTTCCACCGATTTTCTTAACGCTCACCAGCCAAGGCGGCAATCAAGGTATCGCCAAAGGCGATGAGTAAAGAAACGAATTTCGTCTTCGTGGAATTCCGTTTTTTAGCGTTGCCAACATAAATCTCCACCCACCTTTTCCACTGTCCCGAAGTTTCTGCTGCGTGTCCATCTTGCGTTGCGTTTAGGTATCGGCATAAAAAAAGCGTGATACTTTCTGTATATCCCGCTCGTTGAAGGTATTTGGCGTAACCCTAAATAGACGAAATAAGGTGAAAGTTCACGCAACCTGCGCGACATTCTACCAAATTCTTCCTATTTGTAAAATCGCCAAATTTTTCAACGAGAAGAAAAAAGCAAAATCGCTTTATGTATGTTTGTGCTGAATGAGTTTTTGTTTGCTCAGTCAGCGTCTTTTTTTCTTTTCAAAAGGAAGCCCCGAATTTAATCGGGAGCTTCTGTATTTTTCAATCTACAATCTAAAATCGTAAATCGTAAATAAATTAGATTGTCATACCGCCGTCAACGCTCAAGGTTGCACCGTTGATGTATGCAGCTTCTTCGCTGGCGAGGAACAAGTATGCAGATGCAATTTCTTCGGGCTGTCCCAAACGACCAACCGGAACCTTTGCTCTCATGCCGTCGAGTACATTTTCGGGCATCTTGGCAACCATGTCGGTTTCGATGAAACCAGGAGCAACTGCGTTTACAGTGATGCCCTTCTTGCCAAGTTCGCGTGCCAAAGTCTTGGTCATACCGATAAGACCAGCCTTTGTTGCTACATAGTTGGTCTGTCCGAAGTTACCGTACAAAGCAACAACCGACGATGCATTTACGATACGGCCGTAGCCCTTTTCGAGCATGTAAGGAGTGATAGCCTTGATGCAGTAGAAGCTTCCGCTGAGGTTGATGTCGATAACCTGCTGCCACTGTTCGATAGTCATCTTCTTCAAGGTGCTGTCGTTGGTGATACCTGCATTGTTGATGAGGATATCAATCTTTCCGTACTTGTCGTTAACTCTCTTTGCTGCTTCGCAAACTGCCTCG
>Ga0310696_10003073_pt1 | contig 21208 bp, 13 predicted proteins | sample AusTroGonzalo_MG_4_FD_203885 | JGI IMG/M metagenome (GOLD analysis project Ga0310696, IMG submission 203885) | Bovine rumen microbial communities from tropical cattle in Woodstock, Queensland, Australia - Gonzalo_02 (v2) (version 2) | ecosystem: Host-associated > Mammals > Digestive system >... | reverse complement strand
TGCCGGAGCCAAGGTGGCGGAACACCCAGGCTGTTCCAAGCGTCACGAGACAGATTTCATCCTTAGCAAAAGCCTCGGATGCGCTCTGAAGGGCAGCATTTGCGCCGGAAAGGAAGCCTTCTGCCGAAGTTGAAGCAAATTTGGTGTGGTGCCAGAACGAATTGTAGCGTCCCAGAGGCTCAGAGTAGATTACATCTTCTTCAGTGAAGGGGGCAGGGTTTGCCAACCTTTGAACGGCAGCCGCTATTGAAGCAGGGTTGTAAAGCGTGCCGAACGGATTTAGGGTGACGTCGAAGCCGCTCTGGGAAAGCCTTTCGCCTATCTCCGAGGCAAAGCATGAACCGATGGCAAAACACTTCGCATCGCTGCCGAAACGTTTGGCAAGCGGGGCGGTTTCAACCTCGGTGTGGAGCTTCAGCGGATTCATGCGTCTACTTCCCCTCCGCCGCTATGGTAACCAGTTTGTCTGTTGTCAGATAGATAGGGTAGAAGCCTTTGTCTCCGAGAGGTGAATAGCGGGCTATAAGGGCCTTGACCTGTGTGAGGATATAACCTTTAGCTTTCTCCCATTCCTCCTTTGTCGGGACGGCGTCATTGGCGGCCGCAAATTTCAAAAAGCCGCCCTCGATGTCCCTGCTGTCAAGGAATCTGTTCAAGTCATCCAGGGTTGTCTGGGCCCTGAGCGCGGCACTGTTGCCGTCGAAGAAGCTGCTGGCATATTTGTTCTGCAGACCGAGACGGTTGCATTTTATGTAGAAATCATTTGATCCGACAGTGTCCAGCGGCACGAAGACATCGGGAATGATGCCGCCTCCGCCGTAGACTGTCCTTCCTCCCTTGGTGGTATATTTGAGGGAATCGTCCACCTTGATGCTGTCGGCGTTGAAGAGCTCGCCGTTGTTGTAGCGGTGGAGGATGTCGTAGTCGTAGTCATCAGCGTAAGGCTTCTGTATGCATCGACCCGAAGGAGTGTAGAAGCGCTGGATCGTGAGCCTGATGCCGCTGCCGTCAGTGAAGTAGACGGGCTCCTGCACGAGGCCCTTGCCGAAGGAACGAACACCGTATATGGTAGCGCGGTCGTTGTCCTGCATGGCTCCTGCGAAGATTTCGCTTGAAGAAGCGCTGGATTCGTTGATAAGCACGGCAAGTTCGATATTCTGGCAGCTGCCACGGCCGTCGGCGTACATGTCCTCACGTTTGCGGTGCTTGCCCTCCATATACACGATCAGATCTCCCTTGCTGAGGAATTCATTGCTGAGAAGAAGGGCCTGATCGAGATATCCGCCTGTATTGTCGCGAAGGTCGAAAATCAGTTTTTTCATGCCTTCCTTGCGCAACTCGGCAGCCGCTTCAAGGAATTCGATATAGCTGGTGCGGGCGAATTTCGAGAGCTTGATGTAGCCGGTGGTGTCGTTAAGCATGAAAGCGACGTCGATGCTGTTTACGGGAATCTTGTCGCGGGTTATATTGAAAGGTATAAGGTCGTTCACTCCTGAGCGTTTCACAGAGATCTTGACTTTTGTGCCTTTGGGACCTTTCATTAGCTTGACCATACTGTCCTGGTCCATCTTGACACCGGCGATGACTGTATCGTCGACCTTGATAATGCGGTCGCCGGTCTGCAAGCCAGCTTTCTCTGACGGGCCGCCGGTGATTACGCTGGTGACTATGGCGGTGTCAGCAGGTACGTTGAACTGGATACCGATGCCATCGAAACCTCCCTGCAGCGATTCTTCCGCTTCCTGGAGTTCAGTGGGAGGGAGGTAAACAGAATGCGGGTCCAACTCCTTCATGAGAGCGGGGAGAATATCTTCGGTCACCTTCTTGTGGTCGATGTCGTCCACATAGTTGTCGTCCATCGTCTTGAGGATGACCATAAGCTTTGCCCAGTCGCTGTCGATGGAGTTCACGTCGACCTTCTGCTGCCTGCCTTTTATTGCGTTTGATATGAGGATTGCGGCGATGAGGATGGTAATCGCCCACAGTACGGTCCTGAGGAGTTTATTGTTTTTGTAGTCAGCCATGTCTTAATCGATTGAATCGTACTTCACTACTTCGATGCCTGCGCGGCGCAGCAGGTCCAGCCCGTCGGTGATTCGGTATTCGTCGTGGTAAACGACGCGTTTGATGCCGGCCTGGATTATCAGCTTCGCACATTCAATGCAGGGCGAGGCGGTAACGTACAGGGTGGAACCGTCGCTGCTGTTGCTGCTCTTGGCGACCTTGGTGATGGCGTTGGCCTCGGCGTGCAGGACGTAAGGCTTGGTGACACCGTTCTCGTCCTCACATACATTCTCGAAGCCTGAGGGAGTGCCGTTATATCCGTCGGAAATGATCATCTTGTCCTTGACGAGAATAGCTCCCACCTGTCTGCGGGCGCAATAGGAATTCTTGGCCCACACTGTCGCCATCTGAAGATAGCTCTTGTCGAATTTTATCTGTTTGTCAATCATGATGCCGTAAAATTACGAAAAATCCTGCAGCTCGCACAAATGGCTGTAGAGTCCGCCTGCTTTTATAAGCTGGTCGTGTGTACCACGCTCGGCTATGCGGCCTTTCTGGAGTACTATTATTTCATCCGCATGGCGGATAGTGGAGAGGCGATGAGCGATGACAAGGCAGGTGCGGTTGGACATCAACTTGGTCAGGGCGTCCTGCACAAGCCTCTCGCTTTCAGTGTCGAGGGAAGATGTGGCTTCGTCCAGGATGAGGAACGGAGGGTTCTTGAGCACTGCCCGGGCGATGGCCAGTCTCTGCCTCTGTCCTCCTGAAAGTTTCGATCCGCGATCTCCGATGTTGGTCTGGTAGCCTTTGTCCATACTGGTGATGAATTCGTCCGCATTGGCTATTGCCGCCGCCGCTTCAACCTGCTGCTGGCTGACACCCTCCATGCCGAAGGTGATGTTGCCGTAGATGCTGTCGTTGAAAAGGATGGGCTCCTGGGTGACGATGCCCATGATGGAACGGAGCGAGGCTATGCTGAGGTTGCGGATGTCGTGACCATCGATAAGGATTTCGCCCTCGGCGCAATCCCAGAAGCGGGGGATGAGGTCTGCAAGCGTGGATTTGCCGGCTCCTGAAGGACCGACGATGGCCACAGTCTTGCCTTTGGGTATTGTGAGGTTGATATCGGAAAGTACAGGTTCGCTGCCGTATGCGAAGCTGACGCCTTTGAATTCTATGCTGTCGTTGAAGCCGTCCAATTCTAGCGGCTTGCCGCTCTCTTTGATGTCGTTTTCAGCATCGAGGATGTCGAAGATCCTGCCCGCGGAAACAAGACCTTTCTGGATAGCGGCGTAGGAAGCGGCCATAGCCTTGGCCGGCTCCAGGACTCTCCAGTAAAAGCCGATGTAGACCACGAATGCAGCCCAGCTCATGCCCAGCTCGCCGCGGTAGTTCAGCCAGCCGCCGTAAAGAAGAACGATGGCGGCCACGGTGACTCCGAGGAATTCTGACACCGGTGAGGCCAGTTCCTGACGGTTGGATACGGCGAGGCTGATGCGCCTGTGGGCTTCATTGTCCTTGCCGAATTGCCCTTCAACATATTTCTGGGCGTTGAAGGCCTTGATGATGCGGGAGCCGGAGATCGCCTCTTCGAAGTGGCTCAGTATCCTGCCCATGAGAGTCTGTGTCTCCACTGCGTCCCGGCGCAGCCTTCCGGTAATCTTGCTGATGACAATGGCGGACAGTGGCAGGGCGACGAGGGAAACTATAGTCAGCTTGGGCGACATGAAGAACAGCGCGGCAAGGAAGCCGAGCACCAGCAGCGGTTCTCTGAAAAAGATGTGGAAGCTGCCGGCGATGGAGTTCTGCACTTCTGCCACGTCGTTGGATATGCTTGAGAGGATGTCTCCCTTGCGACGGTTGTTGAACCAGCCGACATCAAGGCTTGCTACCTTGCGGAAGAGGTCGCTGCGCAGATTGTACATCAACTTTGTCTTCATGCTTACAAGTATCCTTTGAGACAGATACCTGCAGATATTCGACAATAGCGTGGCGGCGACGAGGGCGAGGCACACAAACACCAGCCCCTTCAAGAAGCCGCTTCCGTTGATGATGCCGTAAAGGATGTGGTTGATGCCCTGCTCGACATATTCCAGACTGAAACTGCCTGCAGGTGCGGTGACGGCTGATGCTGCCTTGTCAGGCTCGAATAGCATCGACAGCACCGGGCCGATGAGGGCATAGTTCGCTACGCCGAATATGACCGACAGTACTGATAATAAAAGATACGGCGGCCAGTATTTACCCAGAGGCTTTGCGTAAGACAATATCCTCTTGTAGGTTTCCATACCGGCCGCTGAATCGGAGTGCCTTGCGGCAAATTATTCTTCGCTGGCGTGCTTAACCTCGATGAGGTCAACTTCGAAAACGAGAGTCTCGTTGGGGCCGTTGGGGCCGTTCTCGCCGTATGCCAGTTCGCTGGGAACGTAGAGCATGATCTTACCACCTTCGTCGATAAGCTGCATACCTTCGGTCCAACCGGGGATGACGTTGTTCAGAGGGAAAGTGATAGGCTCGCCCATGTCGAGAGATGACTCGATGACATCGCCGTCAACAGAAGTAAGAGTGTAGTTTACAGTGACGGTATCCCTTGCTGAAGTTGCGAAAACACCGTTGCCGGGGGTTACGACTTTATACCTGAGGCCGCTTTCAGTAACGACTACGCCGTCTTCCTTGTCAATCTTTGCAAAGAAAGCTTCGCCTTTCTCTTTGTTTTCCTGGCCGATAGCTTCCCTTCTCTTGCCCATGAATGAATTCATGCGGTCATTTACGAAGTAGTTGTCGAACTGGTCATTGTCTTTCAGATAAGCTTTGAAGCCTTTTACAATCTCACCGAGGTTGAGGTCGCCGAGGTTGTTCATTTTAACCATCTGGCCCATGTAAACGCCGAATGCGTAGCTGGCGCTGTCAACGTCGGCTTTGGTTATTGATTTGGGCTGGGGATCAACTTTGGGTGAAGAAACGCCGCAAGCAGTGAGCATGAGAGCTGCGAAAACTGCTGCTGAGATTAATTTGATGTATTTCATTTCAATAAAATTTGATTGTCAGAATATTATCGCGCGAAAGTACGAAATTTTATCCAATTCTTTTGCCATTAAGCGGGAGTTTTAGTATATTTATATCTAAATCGACAAAAAATGGACATCACCTCGGCAGATTTGCACACCAAGCTTAAAAGCTTCTTCGGCTTCGATGCTTTCAAAGGCCTCCAAGAAGAGATCATTATGCATCTCATCGGAGGTGGCGACGCTTTCGTGCTCATGCCGACGGGTGGTGGCAAGTCGCTGTGCTATCAGCTGCCGGCGCTTTGCATGGAGGGTACGGCCATTGTCATATCCCCGCTCATCGCCCTCATGAAAAACCAGGTCGATGCCATCAGGGGGTTCGTGCAGAACAAAGAAGGCATAGCCCATTTCCTCAACTCGTCCCTGTCGAAATCCCAGATCCAGGTGGTCAAGGATAATCTTACAGAGGGCTTGACCAAGCTTCTCTATGTAGCTCCGGAGTCTCTGACAAAAGAGGAGAATATCGCTTTCCTCAAGACCCTCAAGATTTCTTTCTACGCCATCGACGAGGCTCACTGTATCTCCGAGTGGGGCCATGACTTCAGACCTGAGTACCGCCGTATCCATGAAATCATAGAAAGGATAGGCCGTGCTCCGGTGATTGCTCTGACCGCCACAGCCACTCCTAAAGTCCAGTCCGACATCCAGAAGAACCTCGGCATGATGAATGCGAAGGTGTTCAAATCTTCCTTCAACAGGCCGAACCTGTATTATGAAGTGAGGGACAAGGCAAATCCCAAGCGTGATATCGTCAAGTTCATAAAAGAAAACCCCGGCAAGAGCGGCATCATCTACTGCCTGAGCCGCAAAAAGGTCGAGGAGCTGGCCCAGCTCCTCAATATGAATGGCATTAAGGCCCTGCCTTACCACGCCGGCCTTGACGCTGCCACACGCTCCCACAACCAGGACGCTTTCCTGATGGAGGAGATAGACGTCATCGTCGCCACCATCGCCTTCGGCATGGGTATCGACAAGCCCGACGTGCGTTTCGTGATCCACTACGATATCCCCAAGAGCCTCGAGGGTTACTATCAGGAGACAGGCCGTGCCGGCCGTGACGGAGCCGAGGGCAAATGCATCGCTTTCTATAGCTACAAGGATATCCAGAAGCTTGAGAAATTCATGCAGGGCAAGCCCATTTCCGAGCAGGAGATCGGCAAGCAGCTGTTGCTGGATGTGGTGTCATACGCCGAGACAAATCAGTGTCGCCGCAAGATCCTACTGAATTATTTCGGCGAGGACTATGCTGAATGCAACTGTGGAGCATGCGACAACTGCCTTGTTCCGAAGGCCCAGTTCGACGGCCAGGAGCAGATGTGTCTGGTTATGGATCTTATCCTCTCACTGAAGGAGAATTTCAAGGCCGAATACCTCGCCGACATCCTTTCCGGCGTGTCGAATTCCGTCATCAAATCATACAACCACCACAAGCATCCTCTTTTCGGTGCAGGCAAAGAAAAAGGCCCGAGGTTCTGGGCTGCGGTTATCCGTCAGGGACTGGTGCTCCACCTGCTCGACAAGGACATCGAGCGTTACGGCCTGATCTTCGTCACCCCTGAGGGTATGAGGTTCCACGAAACTCCTTACACCATCATGCTGACTGAAGACCGTACGTTCGTGGAAGGCGAAGATGACGATGACAGCGATTCGCTCATCAGCCCGAAACATATTCCTTCAGGCGAAGGCGGAGACCCTGTGCTGCTCGCTATGCTCAAGGACGTCCGCAAGTCAGTTTCGCGCAAGGCTAACCTTCCCGCATGGATCGTGTTCTCAGACCAGTCTCTCGAAGATATGTCCATCATGTATCCCATCACTCTCGATGAACTCAAGAAGTGCCAGGGTGTGGGAGAAGGAAAGGCCCGCAAGTTCGGCCGCGAATTCGTCTCACTGATTGCCAAGTACGTTGAGGAGAACGACATCCTCCGTCCGGACGATTTCGTGGTACGTACTGCCGCCAACAAGTCCGCGGTGAAGGTCTTCATCATCCAGAGCATCGACCGCAAGATTCCGTTCGAGGATATAGCGCGCGCCAAGGATATGGAGATGAGCGAGCTTATCGATGAGCTCGAGAGCATCGTTAACTCCGGCACACGCATCAACATAGACTACTACATTCGTCTGAATCTGGATGAAGATAAGATGGATGAAATCTATGAATACTTCAAGGAAGAGGCCCAGAGCGATTCCGTATCTGACGCTTTGAAGGAGCTTGGTCCCGACTTCGAAGAGGAGGAGGTGCGTTTGGTGCGCATCAAGTTCATTTCCGAGCTCGGCAACTGATCCTTACAACCCTTTTTGTTTTAGCTGTAACCTTGTAGCGGTCGTCGATACGAATGCCTGCTATGCAGACGATTTGTTCTTCGCCCCGGTCGTCAGTGGTCGTGACCACAGTCTGGCGCTGCTTCTGCTCCAAATCGAGCTTGAGGTCGGTGAAAAAGTCGCTGAGCTTGCGGAAGCCCTTCATGCCGAACGGCCTGAAGCGGTCGGCGGCCTGCCAGGGGCGGCACTCAAGGGGCAGATTGACTGTGTCTGCGTCGACGAAAAGGACGCTGCCGTCCGTGGCCTTCGGGTCGAAACCTTCCCAGATGTCGAGAACCGAAAAATCAACTTGAATCGGACTGGAGGCGTCGAGAGAATAGATTTTCAGGAATGCGCGGTCGCGGATGGCTTTGTGACTGGGGCTGAAAAAGGTCTTGCCGCTCTGCCCATCGAAAGCCGCATCGATCTTAGCAAGTATGTCTTCGTTGAATCCGAATGGCTGCAGCAGGCGGAACAGCCAGTAGCCGGGTTGGCTTTCCTTTGACAGTTTTTCGATATCTATGCAGAAAGCGTCTCCGTCGCGGGAGGTGAGTTCTGCCTTTTTCTGTTCCAGCAGGTCGTCCAGCAGTGCTTCGATTTCGGTGAAGTGAGCCATTTCCCGGCTGGAAGTTTCGAGGAAAGACGGGTTGATGCGCTCAAATTGGGGGAAAACCTCGTTGCGGATGCGGTTGCGGGCGAAGCTGCTGTCGCTGTTTGTGACATCGATGCGGTGGCTGATGCCGTTCTCGCTGGCGAAATCTTCAATCTGCCGCCTTGAGAAGCCGAGCAGCGGGCGGATGGTCTCTCCGCTGACTTCCTTCATCCCTGCGATACCGCGGATGCCGGTGCCTCTGAGCAGGTTGAGATACATTGTCTCGGCCGCGTCGTTGAGGTTGTGGGCGACAGCCAGCCAGTCGAAACCGTGCTTTTGAAGCAATTCGCTGAACCATTCGTAGCGCAACTCGCGGGCTGCCATCTCTATTGATATGCCTTTGTCTGCTGCATAGCCGCGGGTATCGAAGCTCTTGGAGAAGAATTCGACGCCGTTCGCTGCCGCCCAGTCCCTTACGAAAATTTCGTCGCCGTCGCTGTCTTCACCGCGCAGGCGGAAATTGACATGAGCGATGGCGAAGTCATGGCGCAGTCTACTTCTTTTGAAAAGCTCAGCCATGCACATGGAATCGACGCCTCCGCTGACTCCCAGCAGGAAACGCGAAGCTCCATCTCCTGCCAGCCGCAGGAGGGTCTTGTCAAAATCGCCCTGTAAGGAACGGGACATCAGAAGGTATATGAGAAGCTCAGACCTGAAATCTCCTTGAACTGCACGCCGGGGATCTTAACCACTTTGCCATCCTCGTCGAGTACAGGATTGCCGGCTGCGTCAGTCTTGTCGATGTGCTTGATGGAGTCGTCATAGATGAGATATGTCCTGAGCGTCACGCCGAGGAACTTGGTCAGCTGCGCCGTGATGTTGACATCCCAGTTCACCTTGATGTTCAGCGGCTTGTTGAGGTAGTCAGAGAACAGGGTGAGGGTCGTGTTGGCCTTGAAGTCCTCGATTTTCACTGAAGCGTCCACTTTGACCTGGGCACCGAGCTCGTAGCGGACATACTGGTCAGGAGCGTTACCGTAAAGCGCCCTGAGCTCAGGATTCTCAACGATTACGAGATTGCTTGTCAGAGGTGCGAAGTTGATGGACAGGTTGGGAGTGGGAGTGTAGTCGATACCGAAACCGAGGGAGGTGTAGGCGGGAGAGAAGAAGTTCGACACTATCGGGCTTCCCTTGACACTCTTGTAGCCTGTCGTGAACTGCGTGCGGAAGTTGTAGATGATAGAGAAATACAGCTTCTCGGCAGCCTTGTATCCGAATTTGCTGTCGATGATGATGCGGTCGTCGCTCTTCTTGAAGCCTTCTCCCATGTTCTGGATGAAGCCGTAGCCCAGCTGCGCGCGGTTGTCCCAGATGCTCTTTTTCTTGGCGTAGTTGGCCTTGAAGTCGATGTATGAATTCAATGAAACCGATCCGTAACCGCCGGCTGCCCAGTCCATAAGGGAAACCTGTGAAAAGCCGAGCTGTGTCAGGAGGGAAGTCTTCCAGTATTTGGGTTTCTCAATTGCTGATGTGTCAGCGGGCTGTTCCTGCGCAAACATGGCTGAAGCGCAGAGCAGGAGCATGATTGTTACAAGGATCTTTTTCATAGAAATTGGTTTTTAATATGCTTTGGCGAAGACCACGCGGCGTACGCTCGGCTTGCCCGAGTAGACGCACTTGCCCGGCTCTTCGCAAACGAAACTGTCTGAAGGAATGCAGCGGATCGTGGCTTTTGTCTCTTCCTGGATCTTGAGCTCGGTTTCAGTAGTACCGTCCCAGTGGCAGAGGAGGAAATAGCCCTGCTCAATCTTCTCTTTGAATTCGTCCCAGGTGTCGACCTTGATGGTATGAGCCTCGCGGAAATCGAGAGCTTTCTTGTAGATGTTGTCCTGGATTTCGTCCATAAGTTTGAGGACATAGTCGGTGATGCCTTCCTGCGGAACTGAGTCCTTGGTGAGGGTGTCGCGTCGGGCCAGCTCGACTGTGCCTGCTGCGAGGTCGCGCGGACCCATCGCTATGCGGCACGGCACGCCCTTGAGTTCCCACTCTGCGAACTTGAAGCCCGGACGGAGATTGTCGCGGTCGTCGATGGTGACGCTGAGGCCCTTGGCTTCCATGTCAGCCTTGATGGCTTCCATTTTCTCCACGAGGGAGGCATGCTCTTCGGGAGTCTTGAAGATCGGAACCATCACTACATGGATGGGCGCGAGCTTCGGAGGCAGTACAAGGCCGTTGTCGTCGCTATGCGCCATAATCAGGGCACCCATAAGACGGGTTGAAACGCCCCAAGATGTAGCCCAGACGTATTCGAGGTTACCCTCTTTGTTGGCGTACTGGACATCGAAGGCCTTGGCGAAATTTTGGCCGAGGAAGTGTGAGGTTCCGGCTTGCAGTGCCTTGCCGTCCTGCATCATAGCCTCGATGCAGTAGGTGTCGATGGCGCCGGCGAAGCGCTCGCTCTCGGACTTGTGGCCGACGATTACAGGGACGGCCATGAATTCCCTTGCGAACTTGGCGTATACGCCGACCATCTTTTCAGCCTCGGCTACAGCTTCGGCTGCAGTGGCGTGGGCGGTGTGGCCTTCCTGCCAGAGGAATTCGGCGGTACGCAGGAAGAGGCGGGTGCGCATCTCCCAGCGCACTACGTTGGCCCACTGGTTGATCAGAAGGGGAAGGTCCCTCCATGACTTGATCCAGTTTTTATATGTGTTCCAGATGATGGTTTCAGATGTGGGGCGGATAATGAGCTCTTCTTCAAGCTTTGCGGCCGGGTCGACTACAACGCCGCTTCCGTCAGGATTGTTCATGAGCCTGTGGTGGGTTACCACGGCGCACTCCTTGGCGAAGCCTTCTACATGCTCGGCTTCCTTGCTGAGGAATGATTTAGGGATGAAGAGCGGGAAATATGCGTTGCTGTGGCCTGTGTCCTTGAACATCTTGTCAAGGGTGTGCTGCATCTTTTCCCAGATAGCATATCCGTAAGGCTTGATTACCATGCAGCCTCGCACTGCGGAGTTCTCCGCGAGGTCGGCCTTGACTACAAGGTCGTTGTACCATTGAGAGTAGTTGTCGCTGCGGCTGGTCAGTTCTTTTGCCATGTTGTTTTCTTTTTGGTATAAAATTTGATAAATTTGCTTCGCAAACCGTTTCAAGGCAGTTTTAACGGAAGCAAAAGTAATAAAAATAACTAACATAGGAGGTAACCATGAAAAACAGAATGATCTTACTGCTGCTGGCTACGCTGGTGCTTAGCTCTTGCGGCTCTTATGGCTACTATTCTTCTTCGTTGTATGACGACGGCATCTACTACAAGCCCGACAGGGTCAGGATGATGACTGCCGCTCAGGCCGCAGCTGAGAAGGCCGCCGTTAAGAACGATGATGTCTACACTGCCCGTGAGGCAGCTAAAGATACAGAACAGTATACTGTCCATATCGACAAAATTGCCACAACCAAGTCTTCGGTTTATGATCTCGCTGATGACGAGACCTACGAAAGCCGTCTGCGCAAATTCGACGATACCGACATCACTCTTACTGTTAATGTAATCGACCTCGATGACTACTGGACAAGTCCCTGGTACAATCCCTGGTGGGGCACATACCGCTACTCATGGTATTATCGTCCCTGGAGGGTTGCGTACTACGACCCCTGGTATTATGATCCCTGGTACTGGGATCCCTGGTACTATGACATGTGGTATATCGGCAGCCCTTACTGGTACGGTTCATACTGGGCTTCTCCTTTCTACTATGATTCATGGTATCACCGTCACCACTACTGGGCTTACAGCCCTTACTACTACGGCCCTTACTACGGCTATGGTTATGGCGGATACTACGGTGGCGGAAACTACCTTGGTGATTTTGGAAGGAGAGGTACTAACGACGTAGTTTACGGCCGCAGGGGTGGTTCAGCCATCTCAGGTGTCAGTGCTACTTCGACAGCTCGTGATGCGGGTTCTTTCGTAACCAACGGTTCACGCAGGATCAACGGTGTCTCTGCCGCAGTCAACAACGCCTCTTCAAGGTCAGTTGCTCGGGCTACCGGCGAAAACGTCGCTTCAACCAGGGCCATGAGCTCACAGGATGCTTCAACCGGTCTTACCCGTTCTGCCAGCACTTCATCAAGGTCTGTCAGCTCACGCTCTATCAGCGGTTCGAACTCAAGCATAGCTACCAGGTCTGGCGGAACAAGCTCAGCGACCACTTCAGGCTCACGCAGGTCTTCGACTGCAGTGAACAGCGGCTCTTCAACCACCCGCTCTTCAGGCTCAGTTTCAGGCTCATCAAGCAGCAGCCGCTCTTCAGGTTCAGTGTCTCGCTCAAGCGGTTCAAGCAGCCGTTCATCAGGTAGCTACAATTCAGGCAGCTCAACCCGCTCATCAAGCGGCTCAAGCAGCCGTTCATCAGGCAGCTACAATTCAGGCAGCTCAACCCGCTCATCAGGCTCAGCCACTCGTTCTTCAGGTGGCGGCAGCTATAGTTCAGGTGGCTCAAGCCGCTCAACAGGTGGCGGTGGCGGCGGATTCTCAGGCGGCAGCTCAGGCGGCGGCGGAGGATTCTCAGGAGGTGGTGCCAGCAGCGGCGGCGGTGGAAGCCGTGGCGGCGGCGGTGGCGGCGGAAGACGCTAAGCCGTGACACCACACTGCTTACAAAACATTTTTCCAAAACATTATTAGACTTTACGGTGATGAAAACAATTAATAAAGCAGCATTGACAGTATTGTTGTTGTCACTCTCTTGGGCGGGCTTTGCCCAGGATGCAGATCAGGCATACAACTTCTCAGAGAACCTGTACATTGGTTCAGCCCGTTCTCTTGCGATGGGTAATGCATTCACTGCTGTAGGCGGAGACCTCGGTGCTCTCAGCATCAACCCTGCCGGCAGCGGAGTCCTCAGGATGTCCGAGTTCGAGATATCACCGTCTCTGATAACAGCAGTCGGCAAAACCGATTACCTTAGTTCATACAATCAGGCTGATTTCACGAAGTTCTCACTTCCGAGCTTCGCATATAGCCAGAATATTTCAACAGGCCGCGTTTCAGGTCTCGTGAGCTTCAACTTCGGTTTCGCCTTCAACCGCGTCAAAAGTTTCAACTCGATATCCAGCGCCACAGGTGTCATGAAAGCCGGAAGAGGCAATAACTCTTCATCATGGCTCGGCGACAAGGTGATGACCCTCCTTGATTATGATCCTGCCGATTACGGCAATTACAACTCAGCAATTCCCTGGTCAGCACAGCTGGCATGGGATACATGGCTGGTCGAGGAAATTGATGACCTGATGCTCGGAGCTACCGAGAACTACGATTACGAAATCGACCGTCCTTATCTCGGCGGCGATATGTATCAGGATGTTTACCGCAAGACTGTCGGAGGCATCGACGAGTTCTCTGTCAACTTCGCAGGCAATGTGAATGACAACTTCTACTTCGGCGTCAATATCAATATTTATGACGTGGACTACAGAGTGACTGACATCTATACTGAGAAAGCTTTCAACTCTCTCGATTTCGAGTCAGGCATCCAGTATTACACCTATAATTATTGGCAGAAGACCGTCGGAACCGGAATCGGTGTGAAAGCCGGTGTCATCTTCCTTCCTACAGAGCATCTCCGCCTCGGAGCTACCATCTCAACTCCTACCAAGTATATCCTCACCGATTACTGGGGAGCTTCGATGGCTAACAGCTTCGACAACGGCAACAAGAACGATGTCAGCACTCCGAACGGTACTTACGATTACAAGATTTCAGCTCCGATGAGGTACTCTCTCGGTGTTGCTTACACCCTCGGAACCTTTGGCCTTGTCAGCTTCGACTACGAAGGTGTCAATTACTCTAAGATCCTCATGAAAGATTACAACGGCGGCACAGCAGTCTTCAGAGATGAAAACGCTTACATCAACAGGAACTACAAGCGCAACGCCAATATCTTCCGTGCAGGAGCCGAGCTTAACATCGTTCCCCGTCTGGCACTTCGTGGCGGCTACGCCTACTACGATGACGGCAGGCCCAACTACCTCGGCAACCAGTTCGTTTCTGCAGGTATCGGTTTCCGTCTGGGCAAAGGCGCCAACCTCGACTTTGCTTGGCAGGGTCAGTTGAAGAACGAAAACGGCTTCACCCTTTACAATGACTATGACGGTTTCAAAGCTCCCGTCGGTTATGTAAACAACGCCAACAACAAGATCGTCGCTACCCTGAGATTCAAATTCTAACAATTACTGATAATAAAAAAAGGCTGTCCGTGGACAGCCTTTTTTTATGTCTATATAATCCTTAGAACTCGTAAACATACGGCATCCTTGCGTACATCATCTGAGGGTCGTCAAGGACGTCGAGGAACTGATCGACTTGTTTGATGCCAGTCTTGATGGCGATGCCGTCTTCTTCGTTATTGCCGGAGAATTGTGACATCATCTGCTCAAACATGCTCTTCTGCTCAGGAACGACAGTGATTTTGTATTTCTCGAGGCCGACTTTTGCTGCGGCGTAATTGATGGCGTCCATGAGGCTTCCTTTGGCGTCTGCAAGACCGATGGTGAGGGCGTCACGACCTGTCCATACACGACCCTGGCCGATTTCATCAACCTGCTCGACGGGCATACGCCTGCCGCGAGAAACCAGTGAAGTGAATTCGGTATAGATGTTTTCGACCATCTTCTGCATGTATGCAACCTCTGCGTCATCGAGTTTGCGCATACCGCCCATCATGTCGCTGTGCTTGTGAGAGCCTACGCTGGCAGTTTTGACGTGCAGGGTCTTGTCGAGACCGCCGCCGATGTTCGGAACAAGTGAGAAGACTCCGATAGAACCTGTGAGGGTAGTGTTGTCGGTAATGATATAGTCAGCATTCGAACTGATCCAGTATCCGCCTGATGCAGCGTATCCGCCGTAGCTGGCGATCACGGGTTTGTAAGCCTTGGCGTTCAACATGGCGCGGTTGATGAGTTCAGCAGCCTGAGCACTTCCGCCGGGTGAGTTGACCCTGAAGACAATAGCCTTAACGGTAGAGTCTTCCTGGAGTTTTTTGAACTTGCGGGCGAGGTCGTCTCCAACGATGTTCTGGTCGGCGTTGCCGTCCATAACGATTTCACCGTCGGCATAGAGGACTGCGATTTTGTCCTTGACCTTGGTGTCATCTATAACTTTTGCGTTAGCGTATGAGTTGAGGTCTGCGAATTTGAGGTCTTTGGCTTCCTTGACATCAAAAAGAGTGCAGAGGTAGTTCTCAAGTTCGTCCTTGTACCAAGCCTGGTCTACGATGCCTCTGTCAAGCAGGGTCTGTGCGTCGAGAAGCTCGAGATTGTCGATCCAGCCGTTTAGCTGGTCGGCGGTGAAGTCGCGGCTTGCAGCGATTTCCTCAGCCAGTGTAGCCCAGATGCTGTTGACGAGCTCCTGGTTCTGCTCACGGTTGGCATCGGTGAGGTGGTTCTGGGTGAACTGCTCGCCGGCTGATTTGTATTTGCCGTGGCGGATGAGCTGGATGTCGACACCCAGTTTGTCAAGCAGGTCTTTGTAGAATGTCAGGTTTGTGGAAACACCGTTCAGCATTGCTTCGCCGTAGCTGTTGATGATAACCTTGTCGGCAACTGAAGCGATATAATAGCTAAGGTTGTCGTAAGAGTTGGCGTATGCTACGATGGCCTTGCCGGACTCATGGAAACGAGTAAGTGCCTGACGTAACTCTTCGGCGCAGCTCATGCTCAGCGCCATCTTGTCGGTGTTGAGATATATGAATTTCACGCCGGGATCATTGGCTGCAGCGTCGATGGCCCTGACTGCGGTGAGCAGCGGCATGCCTTCTTCCATTGATAAATTGGAAAGGCTGCTGAGGCTCGACAGGGAGAATGAGCTCTGACCGCGCTCGCTGATCGGAGTGGAGAAGTCGATTTTAAGGATTGATGTCGGAGGCACTATAGCGGTCTTTGCTGACCCGCCGGCCACTGCGGCGCCAAGGCTTCCAATCATGATGAAGAAAAACAGCCCGAAAGCTACAAGGCATGCAAGAAGGGCTGCAAGAAAAAATTTCCAGAAATTGTTCATTTGTCGTCTTTGATTGATACGGCGACAAAATTAAACAATTTATTCAATATTGAATTCGTCGCGCAGAATCTGCATCAGGCCTTCGGCATCGTCGACCTCGGGGATAATCCAGCGGGACTGATAGACCAGTCTGGGGATGCCGCTTTTGCCCTGGGTGGTGGTGCGGCCGAAGAGTTCGAAGCTTTTTGAGAATAATGAGCTGATCGCAGCATTGCGCATGGCTTCGTAGAGCTGCTCCTCGCCGCCGAGGATTTCAGTTGCCTTACTTGTGGCGTCTTCGACTCTGCGCGGATACCAGCCTTTTGCCGCATCTTCGGCTGTGAAGAGCCATTCGTCAAATTCCGCAAACTTGTCGGGAGCTGCGAACCACACTGCAAGTGCGGTGCGGGCAAGGTCGCAGGAGCCTGCGAAACGGTCCTGGCCGCTTGCGGGTACGTAGGGGTTGCAAGCGTAGCTCAGAGGGCAGGGTACAAGCACGAAAGCAATGTCGCTGCGGCTTTCGGCTATCTCTTTTGCCGCAAAATGGATCTTGCGGCAGTGCGAGCACTGATAGTCGAACATAAGATTGATGTGGTATGTGGCATCTTCGCTGCCTATTATAGGGGTTTCGCCGGCCTTCAGCAGAGGAAGGGCGCTGGCTGACTCTCCGCTGTCATACGCGTTTTTCGGAGTGGTGAGCAGTTGGAATCCAGCAAGGCATGCCGCCAGCAGCAGTCCGGCCGCAGCGCAAAGAGGGTTCCATTTTGAAGGACAGTTATTGTGGGCCTGATACCACAGAAGGCCCGTGACGACAATGCCGACAGCGTGGGTCGCCATACAGTATTTGCAGAACTGGCCGATGACCCATTTCTGGAGGATGAAGAACCAGACGGCACTGCCGAGGATTGCTCCGCCGAAGGCAAGGAGAAACTTCCACGCGAGGGGAGCGATCTCCTTGTCTTTGACGAAACATAAACAAAGAAGGATGGCAAGATAAACGCCGGCCGCAAGCCCAGCGACTGGAACGGCTCCCATCAGGGACGACCATCTGCTGCTCATGACGCTGTCGCAGGATGAACCCGCGCCGCAGCCGATCATGGCAGTGCCGTGGAGGGCATGCAGAGCCATTATGAGGCATAAAACGAGGGCCACGGTGGCGAGCGCCGCCGTGACCCGTTTTAGCGTTGTAGCACGGTTTATCTGTGCCATGAATTAATCTTAGTAAGCGTTAGGAGCGCCAGGGGTAGGCACGTTGTCGGTCATAGATGAACCTGCAGCGTGAGAAGCCTTGAGCGGAGCGGTAAGGGTGACTCCGGTGCCGGCAACCTGAGAACCGGTCAGATGGATCATCGTGACAGGTTTGGCCAGGTTGATGGTGCTCGGCGGAATAGTGGCAGTAGGAGCGCCGTACTGACGGCGGGCCTGAACTACGCTTTCGATGGTTGCTTCCTCATTGCCGATCTTGATAGTCTGGCCGGCCCTGAAGCCCTGGACAGCCTGAACCTGGAGAGCTTGAGCGCCCGGAAGAACTGTAGCTGCGAGGGTTGTTGCGCCAGGAGTTCCGACTTCCTTGATTGTAGCCACTTCGTTGCCGAGATAGAGCTTGGCGCCCGGCTTGAGACCAGCGGTGTTGGCAACCTTGATGTTGGTTGCACCAGGGAAAGCGGCAGCTGCAAGGCTTGAGTTTGCCTGGAGCTTGAAGTCGTTGATGTTGTCGTCAGCGTCGGCGCCGTCAGGATAACGGCCTGAGCTGAGGTTCGGAGTTGCAGTGGCAACCTGGCCGAAGCCTCCGCGAGGTGAGTAGACGTTCACGCGGCTTCCGCCGAGACCGTGACCTGAATCACCGTGATAGCCTTCAGAAACCCAAGGCTCGACGATGAGGCCGTAGTTGAGTGCGTCAGCTACGTTGCCGTCAGCGGTGCGAAGGGTGATGTTACCGGCGTTCGCGAAGGTAGGACCGCCGAAATATTGGTCGGCCTTGCCCTGGAATCCGGCGACGGTTGAGCCAGCCTTCATTACGGGTGCGTCGATCTCATGGTCAGCGGCGAGGGCATCCTTGAGTTCGATTTCGTATACGAGGGCGAGAACGGGCTCGTTTGAAGAGTGGTCGAACTTGGTTGCGGGCTCGAAGCTGATACCGGTTCCGTTGTTAGCGAACGGGATGTTGGCTGAGTGGTTGAATTTGATTGGCTCTTCGAGTTCGAGACCTGTACCGGCTTGCTCGAGCGGCATGGGACCTCTGATAGAGCTTACTTCAGACTGGGTGCCCACGCTCTTTACGGTAACCCACTCGATGCCGTGGCCTTCGCTGGCGATGTCAAGACGGATCTTGTCACCTGCGGTGATATTGGCTGTAGAGGTGACTTTGATGTTGGTGTCGCCGGGTTTGGCCTCATATGCGAGGTATGCCTGGGTTCCGGGCTTGCCGACTTCGGTGATGGTCACTACTTCGTATTTCTCCCATACGCGGTCAACTGCAGGATATTCGGCGCCGTAGCCGATGGCCATCTTCTGGCCAACCTGGAAGCCGGCTGTGCTGGTTACAGGGATGTTCTTAGAACCTTTGGGGATGGTGATGACCGGACCCTCGGGCAGCGGCTGCCACAGAGTAGTGGGAGTGCCGGGCACAGTCCTCGGAGCGAAGCCGAAGCCCATGCCGGGAACCGGTGCGGGTTCGGGTGCCGGAGCGTTGACTTTGGCAACTACGACTTTCTCGCCGTCAATCTCGATGGTGTCGCCGGCTTTGATGCCGTCTACGCTGCGGGTGTAGATAACCTTGTCACCCTTGGCTGCAGGAACTGCAAGACCTGTGGTGGCGAGACCGAGAACGTAGAAGCTCTTCGGGGCGAGTGTGGTTCCTGCGGGAATCTTTATGCCGTTGAAGATGGGGATATTGATCTTGTGGTGGGTGAGGAACCAGCCTGAAAGGTCGACATCCTTGTCACCGGCATTGTAGAGCTCGATGAATGAGTCTGAAGGGTTAGCGCCTGCGATGCGGAACTCGTTGATCTTGACGGGTGCGGTGTTGCGCACTTTCTCCACTGATTTTTCAGTGTTGCGGCCCCATTTGGCGACGCCGCGGAGGTCACCGTTGAATTCTTTTTCGCCGGAAGTTACGTCGAAGGTCTCAATGACGGTCTGGCCGGGCTCGACTGTGTAGCCGATCTTCTTTGCTGCGTCAGCTTTCCAGCCGGCGGGAACTTCAACGCCGAGGGTCAGGTTGCTGACAGCCTTGCCAGTGGTGTTGACGAATTTGACTGCGACTTTCTGTGTTTCGCCGGGAACGAAGGTCTGGAGGCGGTTGGGCCTGTTGATGTCCTTCTCTGCGGCTACAGTCACGCGCTCAACGTCATATTTTGCAGCGACGATGTTGGCCTGTACTTTCTGCTGCAGTTCTTCTGCGGGGAAGGTACCTGCGAATGTGATAGCGCCCTCATAGAAGGTTCCCTGTGAACCTACAGAGTTATCACCGCCGTTACCGAGCAGGATAGCACCCTGCTTGCGCATCGGGTCGTAGCTGCTGCGGGGGTTCTGGATACGGCCGCCGTCGTAGTAAACTTTGAGTTCGCCCTGCTGGGCGTCACCGCCCATAGACCTCCAGTGGTGAGGCTCGCCATCAGCAGTTGCTGTGACGAATCTCCACTCGACAGGATTGATGGTGGGGCAGAACTTGTCGTTCGGGTCGGGATTGACGCAACCTACGAGGTTGTTCTCCTGGTCGGTCATGATCCACGGACCGGGCTCGATGCCCTTGTACCATGCGGTGGCGTTTCCGAAGTATGTAGTCTCCATTGTGCCGTCGCCGTCGTCGCGAGAGTCAGTCTCGGCGTTACCGTAGTCGAAGCAGCAACCGTCGTTGTAGTGGTTACCGGCGATAACCCAGTACTGGCCTTCAGCCTGGTCGTCGACAGCGATGCCCTTGGTGTCGTTCCAGCGCATACCCATACCCGGGGCGATGAACACACCGTAAACTTTGTGGCCGTAGATAGTGACAGGAGCCCAGTCAGCTACGGGGACGTTGTTGAAGCCACCCATGGCGTGGCCGCCGAAGCCTCCGCGCGGAGCCTGTTTTAGATGATTGCCGCTGGGGCCCTGATCGTAGATGGTGGTGATCCAGCAGTAGGTGTCAGCGCAGAATTTGTCCTGAGCCTCAGAGTCGGCATATCCGTGTGCCCTGACAACTCCTATGTCCAGGGTCTTGCCGTCGGACTGACGCATAACCTGGTAGAGGGGACCGTTGTACGCTTTGAACAGGGCACGTGTGGTGCTGTGTGCAGATGCGCACGGTGTTCCTCCCTTAGCGTAGATGTCGCAAGGACCCTCGGGCCTTGAACCTCCGCATGAAGAAACCGCAAGAATTGCGGCAGGAATCACTATCACGGCTGTGATAATGGAGATGAACAGCGTTTTTTTCATAGGTCAGTATTGTTGTGGTTTTAGAAAAGATATCTTTCTACATCAATCTACGAATTTAAGAAAAACCGCAAATTAATGCTAAATTTGCAGCGCTAAATCCAGTATTATGGCACAGAAACCTTCAATCCCCAAGGGCACTCGCGACTTCGGTCCGCTCGAGATGGCTCGTCGCAATTATATATTCTCAACCATCAGCGAAGTTTTCCGTCTGTTCGGCTACGCGCAGATCGAGACTCCTGCCATGGAGAATCTGAGCACCCTGCTTGGAAAGTACGGTGACGAAGGCGACAAGCTGCTGTTCAAGATCCTGAACTCAGGCGACGCCTTTGCGGGTGTTACTCCTGAGATGCTCTCCAACAGCAATGCTGCATCCCTGAAGGTTTGCGAGAAAGGTTTGCGATATGACCTGACTGTGCCGTTCGCTCGTTTCGTGGTTCAGCATCAGAACGAGATCCACTTCCCCTTCAAGCGCTACCAGATTCAGCCCGTATGGCGTGCCGACCGTCCGCAGAAGGGACGCTACCGCGAGTTCTACCAGTGCGACGTCGACGTTGTGGGCAGCCGCTCGCTGCTTTATGAGCTGGAGCTGGTGCAGATCGTGGACGCCGTGTTCGCAAAACTGGGAATCAATGTCTGCATCAAAATCAACAACCGCAAGCTGCTGGCCGGCATAGCCGAGGTAGCCGGAGCTGCCGACAAGATGGTCGACATCACTGTTGCTATTGACAAAATCGATAAGATTGGCCTTGAGGCTGTAAAGGAAGAGCTGAGGGAGAAGGGCCTTTCAGACGTACAGATTGCTGT
>Ga0310696_10003071_pt1 | contig 21226 bp, 21 predicted proteins | sample AusTroGonzalo_MG_4_FD_203885 | JGI IMG/M metagenome (GOLD analysis project Ga0310696, IMG submission 203885) | Bovine rumen microbial communities from tropical cattle in Woodstock, Queensland, Australia - Gonzalo_02 (v2) (version 2) | ecosystem: Host-associated > Mammals > Digestive system >... | reverse complement strand
CTTGACTCCTACCGAAGGCTTCTCGACATCGAGGACTCCAACGCCAAGACCGTTGACGCCCTCATGAAGCTCGAGCTTCCTTCCGGTGTCGAGGTCGAGATCAAGGTCTGACAGAGATGAAAGAGCCTCTCCGGCTAAGATGCCGGGGAGCCCCAAGGTCCCATAGCTCAGTTGGTTAGAGCACCTGACTCATAATCAGGGAGTCGCAGGATCATGCCCTGCTGGGACCACGACGCAGTGGACAGCCCGCCATCCGGCGGGCTGTTTTGCGTCGTGGCCCGGCAGGGCATGATCATGGCTTCTTTTGATTGAGGGGTGTTCCCCTCAAACTCCCCCCGTCGCTTCGCTCCGAATGCGCCTGCCCCCCTGCACCCACGTCTATTCATCCATCGAACATTTCTTCTTTCCGGCGCATCCCGTCATTTCCTGTCCATTCTTTCACCTCCGTTAATCCCTTCATTCCCCATTCCATCCTTTCACCCCGCGCATCCCTTCATCCTCTGCGATTATTCTGTCGTGTGCGGTTCTGGGAGGAGGGGACGGGCGCGACCGGGGGATTATAGCGGGGGGAATATGCCGGCGAGCACGGTTTGTAACGTGGTCCAAAGGCACGTCAGGCCGATGATACTGAAAATATCGTCTGAAATCGAGCGGCGTGAGTGCGATACTCCACGCCGGTGTCGATAGGCTTTCATATATACTTGGCGTCAAGAATATGAATAATTATTTGTGGGATTTATTCATTTTTTCTTATCTTTGAGACAGTAACATCTAAAATAAACCAACATATGGAAGCAATCATCAATTATTTGACGGAGTACTACACGCCGCCGAAGATGGAGGTGGTGAGTCTGAAGTGCGAAAAAGTGCTATGTGGCAGCCTGGAAGGTGTCGATTATGAAGAATGGCAACCCAGTTAATGAAAGCGTTATGAAAAGGTTCTTTATCCCCCTTTCTGTGGCGCTCTGCGCCCTTTTTGCCTGCTCTTGTGAGAAAAATGAGGACTTTGACGGCCAGGCCGGTTCCCCGAAAAAGACCATTACGCTCTGGGCATACAACGAGTCTTACCCAACGAAAACCCAACTATCTGACCAGTATACCCAAGTTTGGTCTCCGGGTGACCAGATTGCTGTGGGTGATGGAGAATATTACTATTGTTTAGAAACGGATATTACTGTACCCTCCGCTTCCGCAGGCTTCCAAGGACTTGTTAATGCAAACTGGAATCTTGACGGAAATACAAGGCTAACCGCGGTTTATCCTTATATCGAAGGTTCCACCAGAGTTTATGATATGCATGAACCTTATGGTTTAGCTTATACTGTAAATTGTTTTCCTGAACAGCAGGCTGTCGAAGGGACATTCGCTCCAGGAGTGTTTCCTTCGCTGGCAGTTACTACGAATTCGGAATTGCACTTCAAAAATGTCTTCGGTGGAGTGGTCTTCCGGTTTTCTGAGGGATGTGAGGACTTCTCCGCCGTTACGCTACACGCCAACGATTACGGTAATCTCAGTGGCTGCTTCATATACTGCTTCCAAGATATGGACGGACCTTACTGCTATTACGAGGCATCCGTATCACTTTTCGATCATTATCCTGATGTGAAATTGCTTGCTCCGGAAGGAGGATTCAAGCCCGATGTCGATTATTACATGGCCCTGAGTAGCTATGAATTCCCTACAGGATTCTCGTTGTGCTTCCACAAGGGAGATCAGGTCGCCATAAAGAAATTCACATCTTACCATTTAGTCAAACGCTCGACATTCGGTATCCTGAAAGGTATGAATAAGGATCTCACGTGGCAGAGTGAGTCCTCGTTGATTACTTCCGCAGAAGAAGAGATGGTCGGCCAATGGATAATAGATAATAGTCACCGTTATGATTTCGGGTATACAATTCCCGGGAAGTTCATCCAGATCACAAGTACAACCAGCACGGAATATGACGAAAATAATGTATTCGATTTCTCTCTCAATAAGAACATTTGGGGCGATATATTATTCGATTGGGGGGGGTCGTTGTATTATCTGAGCAGCAAGGATAATGGTGAATACTTGTTATATGATCAATCGGAGAATTATTATGATTTAGTTCCTTTGGAGGAACCGGCTGCCTTGAAATATATGGGTTTGTGGCTCGAGCCCGAAAACGGAGAGATTATCAGTCTTAACGGCGCCGCGGTTGGGGATCGCACCAGGTTCCAGACGCTGACTCTCTTCAAGGAGATTGCTGATAATAACGAAGGGTATCTTCCCATCGTTTATATTGATTCGATCGGTGCAGAGGATGATTATGCAGGGATAGACGTTGACGGAAAGGTTGTCGTGGTCAATCGCGGCGATCTCTCTTTTTCCGATAAAATAACTAATGCTTACGCTAACGGAGCCATCGGACTCATTGTAGTCAATAATCAGGAAGGATCTATTAGCATGAATGTGCAAGACAATGAATTAATTCCGGCGGCGAGCGTTCCGTTGAGCGCCAGAGAACTCTTGCTGGGCAAGACATCCGTCTCCTGCTATCGCCCCGCCACCCCGGTTCTGTAGCCACTCGGCCTTTCGAAGCAATTTTATATATGAGAGTGCCTCCCCCGGGGGGGGCACTCTCTAAAAATAATATGTGAGCCCTGCGCCGAGGTCGCCCTGATAGGGCTTGCAGAAGATACGCAGGTCGAGTCTGTCGCCCGCCAGGCCGACCTGGTATTTCGCGGCGCCGTAACAGGTGCCGATGAAGTCGAACTCGAAGCCTGCCCCGACATACGCGGAAACCTGCCTGCCCTTGAGCAGGTTCACGTTCAGGAGAATGGGAACCTGGATCCCGGACAGGCGCATTCCATAGATGTACCTGACTCCACCCACGAGGTTGAGCCACTGGTCGCGGTCACCCAGACGCGAGCGTACCCCTAGGCCGATGCTGGTCCGCCCCCCGTGGTCCAGGAGGTCGAAGCAGTCCACGGTGGCGTCGATTCCCACGCGGACGAGTTTCTTCTCCTGTCCCGCCAGGGACATCGAAATCATTATGGCTGCGAATAAGACGATGAACCTTCTCATGGCACGGCGCGGAGTCCTATCGGGATATAGCGTTCCGTTCGACGGAAGTCGTGAAGTCTATTTGAAGATCAGCTGGACGGAGCTGGCCTGCGGGGCGCGGAGCTGTGCGCGTACGGCGCCCTGGGAGTTGACCATGGGGTACTGATGCCCCATCTGGTTGGTGACGTTGGGCTTGAAATCTTCGACGGCTCCGGCGAATGACGGGGCGACGTTGTTTCTCTGCTGAGCCGCTGCAGACACTGCAGCGAGCATCATGACAAAAATGAAAAATCTTTTCATAGCTTCAAATTAAGTATGATTAGTAGTTTGTAGTGCTATAGTCCCCAAAGATAACAAAACCTATCCATTATAGCTATAATAGCTCAGGAAAAGATACTGGCCCCGCAAAGGAATATGGCAAAGATGAATAATTATTCAAATTCTATTTGCTATCTTTGTGAGGTTCAGACCTAAGGTGGACTCGGGCCTATATTATCAAGTGAACGATGAAAAGGAGTATTGCTTTTATCCTTGCCGCCATCGTGGCGTGCACATTTATCGCGACTTCCTGCGAAAAGGATGATCCTGGCTTCTTTTGATTGAGGGGCGTTCCCCTCAAACTCCCCCCGTCGCTCCGCTCCGAAATCCACCCTCTCCGGCAAGGCTGGCAGGATCTGTACACGAAATGGGGCGTAGAGAGGGTGGGCTTGTACAGATGGGAGGCTGATGGCCCGTTTTCGGCGTTTTTGCCAACCATCTGTACAAGAAATGCCTCCCTGAGTGCAGGAAGCTGTACAGATCCTTCCCCCCTCCGGCCCGCCTGCCTGCGGAGATTACAGCGCGGGCGTATTATTTGGCGTTCCAGTGCACTGTCTGCTTCAGAAATTGGGTTGCTGTCAGTTGACGAGCCGCATTTCATTTTGAATGAGAAATATTTGCAATTATTCGTGGAACTGCCTGAATTAGCGTCAGTTATGCCTGAGCGGATGACGGACGGTGAGTTGTTCCTGAATGCCATCTGGAACATCTCGACCTGGGACGAGCGTCCGGCGGCCATCTCGGACTTTACAGGGCTTCCTGCCGAGGCCGTGGCGGCGCTCTAGCTGATAGTTCCGCTGAAGTGTTTATTAGACGCCCTCTCCATTTGATGGAAGAGGACGTCTTTTTTACTCAAGAAGCCTTTTATTATCCCGCCATCTCATCTTAAGGCCGTTTGCAGCCTTTTCCCTACTATCTGTACAGAGAATCGTCACTGCTCAGCATGTGTCTGTTCAGATCCTCAAGGTGGTAATGGAGCACTGAGGGTAATCCTGTCAGAGCGGAATCCAGAAATATAAGCGCACGGGAGATATAATGACGATTATTGGCTATATTTGTCACGGTTAAATAATGTTTGTCATGGGAAAAGACAGGTTTGACATAAAGGAAAGAGAGGGCCTAAGCCTTATGACCGATGCGGTCGTTATCGTTGACAAGGAAACGGGCGTGAACTATCTTTATGTGTGCCGCGGCTATGGCGGCGGACTTACTCCTCTCCTGGATTCTGATGGGAAGCCGATCATCACCAAGTAAATGAAGGAGTGATACAAGTATTTGAGAAGACGAGGGCTTCATGGATTCTGTTGGATTTTTGTAGACAATTGTTTAACTTTGAGTTCGGAAGCCGCTGTGCTTCCGGATATGATTCACCGTGTGTAGTCCTTGTTAAATACTTAGTATGCTATGAAGATTTTGATTGACAACGGCCATGGGGAGAAAACCCCCGGCAAGCGATCCCCGGATGAGACTCTGCTCGAGTACAAGTGGAACCGTGAGGTGGCCAACATGATCTGCGACCTCCTGCAGGCCGAAGGGTACGACGCCCAGCTGCTCGTGCCGGAAACGTGGGATGTCTCATTGGAAGATCGTTGCAGGAGGGCGAACGCATTCGTCAAGAATACGACCATCCTCGTTTCGATCCATGTCAACGCATGCGCGAGCGACGGCCATTGGGGCACTGCCCAGGGCTGGGCCATTTACACCACCAAGGGCGTCACGGCTGCCGACAGGCTGGCGGAATGCATCTGGAATGCGGCGAACGATACCTTTAAGTCTCCGCAGAAGGTACGCTCATACTCGGCTGCGCCATATGGACGCGATTTCGAGGCGGATTTCTACATTCTGCTCCGTTCCTTTTGCCCGGCGGTCCTCATCGAGAACTTCTTCATGGACAACAGGGCGGACTGCGAGTATTTGAAGACCGATATCGGCAAAGTTACCTGCGCCGAGGTGGCCGTGAATGGGATCAAGAACTATCTGGCCTCGTTGGAGGGCTGATTCCGGCAGATGTTACGGCTGCGGGTGGCGTTGGATTATTGTATAATAATGTTTATCTTTGACGGTTGAAGCCGCCAGCGCTTCCGAGTTGGAATCACCATTATTCTATATCAATGAGAAAGCTTTCACTAATCGCCCTCATCGCTTCCGTAGCATTGATGAGTGCATGTGGCCCGAAGGACCCGGGCCTCAAGGACGCGTACAAGAACTATTTCAAGATCGGCGTCGCCGTTACCGAGCGCAACGTCACCGACTCCCTCCAGTCAGCCCTCATTCTCAAGGAGTTCAACAGCATCACCGCTGAGAACTGCATGAAGCCCGGCGAGATCCATCCCCAGGCTGGTGTGTGGAATTTCGAGAAGGCCGACATCATCGCCAACTTCTGCCGTGAGCACGGCATTAAGATGCGTGGTCACAACCTTGTGTGGCACAGTCAGTTCGCTACCTGGATGTTCACCAAACACGACGAGAACGGCAACCCTGTCGTCGAGCTTGACGAGAAGGGCGATACCGTGTGGGTGGAGAGACCTGCATTCGGCCGTTTCGGCGGTTTCCCCGGCTTCGGCGGCCCGCGCCCGGAGGGCGCTCCTGCCATGCAGATGACCAAGTCTCCCAAGTATGTCGCTGCCAGCAAGGAGGAGTTCTACGATTCGCTCAAGGCTCATATCAATGTAGTGGTCAACCGTTACAAGGACGTCGTCTACTGCTGGGACGTCGTCAACGAGGCCATGAGCGACTCCGACAACATAGATGCTTCGTACGAGGATTCGTTCCGCAAGTCGCAGGCATATCAGCTCTGTGGCGACGAGTTCATCAAGAACGCCTTCATCTGGGCCCACGAGGCAGATCCCAATGCCGGCCTGTTCTACAACGACTACAGCGCCTGGACTCCCGCAAAGAGGACCTACATCTATAATATGGTCAAGAAGCTCCAGTCCGAGGGTGCTCCTATCACCGGCATCGGCATGCAGGGCCACTACAACATTTTCGACAACCCTACTCTCGAGGATTTCGAAAAGGCTATCAATATGTATCTCGAGCTTGTCGATGACATCCAGATCACCGAGTTCGACATCCGTATCAACGAAGAGGCCGGCGGCGGTCTTCAGTTCAGCCGTGGCGAGGGTCAGAAATATACCGAAGAGATTCAGCAGATGCAGGAGAAGAAGTACAAGGATCTCTTTGAAATCATGCGCAAGTACAAGAAGAACATTTCCTGCGTGACCTTCTGGAACGTCAGCGACCGCGACTCCTGGCTCGGCGCCAACAATTATCCGCTTCTTTTCGACAGCGAGTACCAGCGCAAGCCCGTTTACTACACTGTCCGCGACTTCAAGAAGAACAAGTAGGAGCCTGCGATGCAAAAGAAAAAGACAGCCCGCCGAAGGCTGTCTTTTTCTTTTCGGGCAGGCTCCGCCGTCCTATTTGAACAGGAGCTGGGCGAACTGGTAGAGGCTGCGGCGCCAGGTGTGCCACTCGTGGGCGGTGCCTTCCGAGATGTAGCCTACTGCATTGATACCTATGCCCTTGAGGGCCTCGGCGGCTTCCATGACGCGGGGATTCTCCTTGCTGCCGCTGCTCATGAAGACGACTTTGTTGGTCTTCTGGAAGCCCTCCGCTCCCTGGACGTCCTCGACACTGATGGTGCCGCCGCTGAACAGGCCCACGTAGGCGAAGGTCGTGGGGTTCGCAGTAGTGATCCTGCGGGTCTGCATGCCGCCCATCGACAGGCCGGCCATGGCGCGGTGCTGGGCGTCCGCGATCACGCGATACTCCTTCTCCACCATGGGGATGATGTCAGTCATCAGGACCACCTGGAATGCGTCGGGCCCGGTCGCGCGGGGAGCGCGCTGGCCCTGCTGGGCCTGCGGCTGCTGCGGCTGAGCGGGCTGCTGCGGAGCATACTGCCCGACCAGATGGATGTTCTGGCTCTGGCCGTAATCCATCACCACGATGAACGGGACGGCCTTGCCTTCGGCAATTAGATTGTCAAGGATCTGGCCGGTGTGGCCCTGGGCCGACCAACCGTTCTCGTTCTCGGCATTTCCGTGCTGGAGATACAGTACGGGGTATTTCTTGCCTGGATTCTGCTGATACTCGGCGGGCAGATAGACGAAGCAGTGGCGCATGCTCTCGGTGGCCTTCGACCAGTAGTATTTCTCCTCGACGGCGCCCTGGGGCACATTCTTGACCTGCCAGAAATCCATATCGTCCGAAGGGACTTCGATGCCGCTGCCCCAGCGGCCTGCGCCGAAGTAATAGAGGGAGCCGGGATCGGGCACGGAAGCTCCGTCGACGTTGAGCTGATAGTAGTGGAAGCCCACGTCCTGGGGAGCGGAAGTGCCGGTCCATACGCCGTCTTCATCCTTGACCATTTCGTACCTTATGCCACCGATGTCCAGCTGGACTGAATTGGCCTGAGGAGCGCGGAGCTGTGCGCGTACGGCACCCTGGGAGTTGACCATGGGATACTGATGCCCCATCTGGTTGGTCACGTTGGGCTTGAAGTCTTCAACTGCTCCGGCAAATGACGGAGCGACGCTGTTTCTCTGCTGAGCTGCTGCAGACACTGCGGCAAGCATCATGACTAAAAGGAAGATTCTTTTCATTTGTAGCAATTATATGGTTAGCTTGTATTCTGCGGTTCTTCCGAAGTCAAAGATAATCAATACTATTCATTATCGCTATAAAACGCTCTGAAAAGATACTGTCCGGTCACGCAATTCAACAAAGCTGGACCCTCGGCAGCGCTATCACATCCGGCCATTCCGTTCAGGGAGATTCCTACCGGGAGAATAATTATGTATTGGATTATCGAAAAGAATTATATATCTTTGAGATAATAACCAAAAAACTAATCCTCTTATGGAAACAATCATCAACAATCTAACTGAGTACTACACGCCGCCGAAGATGGAAGTGGTGAGTCTGAAATGCGAAAAGATGCTATGTGGCAGCCTGGAAGGTGTCGATTATGAAGAATGGCAACCCAGCTAATGAAAAAGTTATGAAAAGAGTCTTTATCTTCCTTTCAGTAGCGCTCTGTGCTCTTTTTGCCTGGTCTTGTGAAAAAAATGAGGACTTTGACAGCCAGACCGTGTCCACCAAAAAGACCTTTACGTTCTGGGCGTTCAACGAGTCTTATCCTACGAAGACCCAACTATCCGACAAGCACACTCAGGTCTGGTCTCCGGGCGACCAGATTCTTGTGGTTTATAAAAATGAGTACGATTATTTCACAACGGACATTACCGAACCGTCTGCTTCCGCAGGCTTCCAAGGACAAGTTGACGATACTTGGGAGCTTGACGGAGAGAATCTAGTGTATGCCGCATATCCTATAGTTGATCTTTACAGACTGGGAGGTTCCAGCTATTTAGGTTATGCTTTTACTTGTTATGCTGAACAGCAGGCTGTCGAAGGGACATTCGCTCCAGGATTGTTCCCGTCGATGGCAATTTCCACAGATTCGGAGTTGCACTTCAAGAATCTCTTCGGAGGAGTGGTCTTCCGGTTTTCTGAGGGATGTGAGGACTTCTCCGCCGTCACGCTACACGCCAACAACTACGGCTTCCTCACTGGAAGATTCTTGTACTGCATCGACGAAGTGGAAGGACCGTTTTTTTATTCCTATATGGACAATTATACTCCTGATGTGAAATTGCTTGCTCCGGTAGGAGGATTCAAGCCCGATGTCGATTACTATATGGCCCTGCCCCCCTATACGTTCGGTTCAGGATTCTCGCTGTGCTTCCACAAGGGAGATGAGGTCGCCATTAAGAGATTCACATCTTTCCACAAAGTCAAACCCTCGACATTCGGTGTCCTGAAAGGTATGAATCAGAATCTTACGTGGCAGAGTGCGACCGAACTGCCTCCTTTCGCAGAAGAAGATATGGTCGGCCAATGGGCCGAGTTGGCGATGAACACTCTCCGTCTTGATTTCGGGTACACAGTTCCCGGAAAGGCCATCTGGATTGCTGGTGCAAACAACACGGAATATGACGAGAATAATATGGTCGATCTCTCTCTCTCTAGGAACATTTGGGGCGATATAGAGCTCGATTGGAATGGTTCGCCTTACTATCTGTGCAGCAAGGGTGATGGTTCATACTATTTATATGGTGGAGATAATGGCTATGGAGCGTTATCTCGTCCGGATGAATTTCTTACCTTGAAATATATGGGCTTGTGGCTCGAGCCTGAGCCCGAAAAGATTATCTCTCTTAACGGCAGCGCAGTAGGGGATCGCACCAAGTTCCAGACGCTGACCCTTTTCAAGGAGATTGCTGATAATTACGGAGGGAATCTTCCTATCGTTTATATTGATAAATATGGTAATGAGGCGGATTATGAGGGGATAGACGTTACCGGAAAGGTTGTCGTGGTCAATCGCGGCAATATCACTTTCTCTGAAAAAATAGATAATGCTTACGCTAAAGGGGCCATCGGACTCATCGTAGTCAATAACGCTGAAGAATTTATTGACATGAATGTGGAAAATAACGATGTAATTCCGGTGGCGAACGCTCCGTTGAGCGCCAGGACTCTCTTGCTGGGCAAGACATCCGTCCCCTGCTACCGCCCCGACACCCCGGTTCTGTAGCCACTCGGGTCGGAGAAACAAGTTTATTAGGAGAGTGCCTCCCTCGGGGGCACTCTCTAAAAAAATTATGTGAGCCCTAGAGACGAGGATTCTTCTAATGGCACTGTCCTATTAGCAATTAATCCTTGTTTTATTTGTATTTTTGCATTTACGGATAGATACTTTTACATTATTATTTCGTGAATATTACGATGCAATTTCCAACGAAGATGAAGCTTAAGATTGCTTTTATCCTGGCCGCCGTGGCGGCGTGCGTGTTTATCGTTTCTTCCTGCGAAAAGGATGACCCGGACCGCCCTGACGGCGACGATGCCATCACGCTCAAGTGCGTGAAGCCAGAGTATCTGAAGGCGGGCGACAAGGTGGCGCTCATTTCTCCGTCGTATCATACGCCGATGGAGAATGTGGAGAAGACGGCTGAAGTGCTCCGAGGGTGGGGGCTCGTTCCCGTCATCGGCCCCAATGTGGGGAAGATCGATGCCGGCCGCTATGCCGGCACGGTGGACGAGCGAGTGAGCGACATCCGCTGGGCCCTGAAGCAGGATGATGTCAAGGCGATAATCTGCAACAGAGGCGGATACGGCACGATAAGGCTGATAGACTACCTTATCTTGAAGGAGCTCGCCGCCAGCCCGAAATGGATTGTAGGCTTCAGCGACATTTCCACGCTGCACGGGCTCTGGACCCGCGCCGGCGTGATGAGCATCCACGGGACGATGAGCTCGTTCCTCGCGGCGGGCGGGACCGATGCCACCAGCACGCTGATGCGCGACCTGCTGATGGGCAAGGTCCCGCGCTATGAGGTGCCCGCGCATCCGCAGAACATCCTTGGCAAGGCCACCGGCGTGCTTGTCGGCGGCAATATCTGCACCTTCGCTCCCAACCTGGGCACGCAGGCCGATGCCACGATGGGCAAGGACATCATCCTCTTTATCGAAGAGGTGGAGGAGTCGATGCACAATATAGACCGCCAGTTCAATATCCTGGCACTCAATGGGGTACTGGAACGCTGCAAGGGAGTCATCCTCGGCGAATTCACCGGCTGCGGCTCGGAGTTCACCTATGAGAGCGTGGAAGCGATGCTGTGCGATTATCTGAAAAAGTGGGGCATCCCCGTCCTCTGCGGCTTCCCCGCAGGACATGGAGAGGTCAATCTCCCGCTGGTAATGGGTGCTCCTGTCACCATCGACGTCCGCCGGGACGGTGCCACCCTCCAGTTCAACATCGACGGTTATCAGCAGGAAGTCCGCACATCTGACGCCACTGCCCCCGCATCGTCCCTTGCAAGGCGTCTTCAGATGTCGGGGAAGAGCTTGTAGCTTCTCCGGGGAGTATTCTATTGTGCTTTGCTTTGCAGATAGGCTTTGAAGAATCGGCCCTGGGTCGTGGGGGTGAAGTCCCAGTCGCTGATGAGCATCGGGGCCCAGCTGGTGTCGAAGCACCATACCGTGAATGATATGCCTTTCTTCTCGAAGTACTTGGTGATGTGCTCGCCGTAGACGTCGGTGGACATCACCGGCACGTGGGCACCAGGCTCATTCTCAAGGCAGTAGCCTATCTCCGTGCAGATGACGGGATAGGTGTCGGCCACGAAGCCGAAGTCCTTCTCCCACTGTTCCTCCCAAGGCTCGGAGCGCTTCATGGGGTAGGGGTGCGAGACGTAGGCGACGTTCGGGCGCGCAATGGGCTCCGTCGCCACCGGCGTGAGGTCGTACGCCCAGTTGAAGCCCGCGCACAGGCACAGGGCGTTGGGGTTGATGGCGCGGATCTCGTCGATCATCTGCTCCTGCAGCTCCTTCCATTCGGTCCAGGTACAGGGGCCGGTCCCGTTGATCGTGGGCTCGTTGAACAGCTCATACAGAGCCACTTGCGGCTCGTCCTTGTAGCGCTGCGCGACGGTGCGCCAGAACTTGAACGTCTCTTCCTTGGTGGTATTGTACATCGCCGAGGTGTAGCGCTCCTCCTTGAGGTTGCCTATGGAGTGCCAGTCCATGATGACGTACAGGCCGTATTTCTTCGCCCACTCGATGCCCCGGTCCATTGCCTCGAAGGTCTCGTCCCAGCCGAGGGAATTGATGTTCGACGGATGGACGGCGAAGCGCACTACGTTGGCGCCCCAGGCTGCGGCTTCGGCGAAGTAGCGCTCGTTCCACTGCCCTTCGCGTACCAGCTTCACAGGGTCCGAGAAGCACAGCCCGCGGAAAATCAGTTCGTTACCCTTCGGGTCGACGAACCTGTTCCCGTCGACCTTCACCCAGCCGTTTCCGGCCGAGCACGATACCGCCAGGATGAGAGCGATTGCCAAAAGGTGGATCTTTTTCATAGTCTTTGAATATTTATACGATTATGTGTGGATTTCGTTTCGGGCCGCCTATTTTCCCGGAGGTTCGAGGTAGCGGACTTCGCGGCCGGTGTGGAGGGCGTATTCGATCTCGCTGCGGGTACTGGAGCCGATGTAGCCGCCGACGTTGAGGACGTATATCGCGTCGGCCATGTCTATCTTGCATTTGTGCATGTCGTCGAGCATTTCCTTGGTGCCTTCGGTCCAGACTTCTTCGTCGCCGGAGTGTCCGAACAGGCCGACGCTGATGACGATATAGCCTTCGAGCGTCAGGCGTTTCTGCGCTTCGAGGTACGCGTCCTTGAAGCGCGTGCTTCCGCAGAGTGTGATGACGGGGTATTTTCCTACCATTGTTAAAAGAGTTTATCTCCTTTTCGAGAACAGGCGGTTCTCGAGTGATTCGATCAGAAAGAAAATGACGGTCAGGCCGCCTGCGAACGCGATGGAGCGCGCGCAGTTCCAGGCCTGAGTGGAGTCGGGGCGGTTGATGAGGATGAACGGGATGAAGAGCAGCAGCTGCCAGGCGAAGCCGAGCAGGTACGAATGCGTGAAAATATACTTGCCGCGCTTGTCGTACTTGCTCTCGACAATCTCGAACGAGATGAAGAACAGCACGACGAACGCTGCGATCCAGTACCATTTTTCTGCTCCCTGCAGGCCGGAAAGGTCGAACAGCGACGCCGCCGCGACCGGCCCGACGATGATGAGCAGCAGGAACAGTATCCTTATGAACCGCAGAAAGGTCCCGCCCTTCTTTCCGGTATTGATTTTATTGATAATCAGTGACATGGTTTCTCCGGTCATATCGGGCGTGACGGCTTCCGGCACATCAGCGGCCCGCTTGCCCGCATTATCTACAAATATAAGAAGAAATTGCGAGTATGCGATATGTCTGAGCTTATTGGTTTTGTCTATTTGTGCCTGAAACGGTGGCCTTGTCGGTCTTGTCGTTTTGTTTCCGAAATGACCTTATGCCATGAAGCCGCTCAGTGCGGTTAGTGGTCCCGTGCTTGGACCACCAACCGCGTTTCCGGCGTTTTTTGCGGTTAGTGGTCCAGCGTTTGGACCACTAACCGCACTCTCCCCGTTATTACCTTTTCCCACGGCGGTACCCTGCGGAAGGGATGAGCGGTGCGGGCGCGGAAGCGGCCTCTCAGGGGCATTAACGCGCCAGACACGGGATAGTGAAGTGGTGTCAAGCGCAAAAACCGTCTCGAGACGCCTAAACTGCGCTCGCAAGTGATTGGGTGAACCGGCGCTGCCCGCAGGGAAGGGGCTACTGTTTGAGAGGGTGGAGAAGGAAGGGGGATGATTGTGGTGGGAAGGGGGTGATTGTTGAGGGAAAACTTATATCTTTGCATAAGAAAGACTTAGGGCAGGTGAAAGAGAGGGCGAAGGATGCTGTGAAGGCCGGGGTGAAATACAGGGCGAATGACAGGGCGTAAGAGAGGGCGAAGGAGAGGGTGAGGGTGAATGAGAGGTGAGTGAGAGGGTGAAAGACAGGTGAAGGCCATGGCGAAAGACAGGTGAAAGACAGGATGAAAGAAAGGATCAATACAGGGAGGCAGGTCGAGTTGGATGTGGCGAAGGTGTTCGCCATCCTCTATATGGTGACCATACACGTTTATGAAGAGATGAGCGTGGTGCGTTACTGGGCGCGGCAGGACAGCCTTTTCCGCGGGATACTCGAGTTCGTCGGGGGACCGCTGGCGGCGCCGGTGTTCATGTTCGCGATGGGCGTGGGGATGGTATATACCAAGCGTCGCACGCCGCGGGCTTTTGCGATGCGCGGGCTAAGGCTTCTCGCTGCGGCATATCTGCTCAATATAGTCAGGATGACCATTCCGTTTTATATGGCCCGTCTCGCGGGCGATTCGTGGGGGAGCTGGACGGTCGTCGATACGATAGGACTCGTGGATATACTGCAATTTGCAGGGATGGCATTTCTACTTACGGCTCTGCTGGAGAAGTGGAAGGCCGGGCGGTGGGGGATACTGGCGGTGGCCCTGGTGCTTCAGGGGATCGGGATATTGATGCTTCACAGCTTCGACGAGATGCCTTCCGCGGCCCAGTATGCCTTCGGACTGCTTTTCCATACCAATACCAACGTTTCCTTCCCGCTGACTCTGTGGTACGTGTATCCGGCCTTCGGGCTTTGTTTCGGGGAATATCTGCAGACCGTAGGGGACAAGAAGGCGATGTACAAACGCGTGGCGGTGCTGTCGGCGGCTGGCCTGCTGGCCCTGAGCGCCGGGATGAAGCACATGGGGTGGAGCCTGCTCGACAATTTCGCCCTTGCCGGCGATGCCTATTACATCCAGCATCTGCCGCAGACGCTCTGGACACTGTGCGTCATAGGTCTGCAGCTGTTCGTGTGCTTCCGCATATCGCTGCTTCTGTCGAAGCCTGTGGCTGCAGGTGCCGAATTCATCTCTCGGCGCCTGAACACTATCTATCTGATACAGTGGGTGATAATCCCGTACACCATGGCGGCGATGGTGGCGGCCGGCCTGCCCATGCTTCCCGCATGGGCCATAGTGCCGGCCGGCCTCCTGATCGCCGCCGCCAGCATCTACGTCTCGCGGTTCATCCGCTTCAAGCTCTGACGTCCCGGTGGCGGGTGAGGCTGTAAATCAAATCATTCCTGACTCTTTTTCTTGCAGCATCTAAGGGTGAGGAGATAGTTCAGGCCGACGCAGGTCAAAGCGACCATAAACTATTTCTTGGTTTTCTTTTTCTTGGCGTCGGCGGCTTCCTTGTCGAGGATCTCCTTCAGCTGGGTGTCGATGTACTCCTCGCTGAAGTCGACTTTCAGCTGCACCCAGAGGGGAAGATGGTCGGACATCTGGTTGATCCTGTAGAAGTCGTGGAAGTATTTCTCCGCTTCCTCTCCCTGCCTCTTATACTTGGTAACGACCTTATTGCCTTCTTCGTCGACGGATTCGACGCTCTTGTCGGGCATGACCGGGATATACTCCGCGTAGTCTTTCATGCGGTAGACGGCTTCCGTGAAATTGAAAGCTCCCGCCACCTTGTCGTTGGACTCTTTGAAGATCTGCATCTCGTCGTTGAGGTGGAGGTTGAAGGCGATCTGGTCGTAGTGGTTGATCTGTCCAAGGTCTGTAGGACGGTCCTTGATGGCTTTGGGGATGTGGAATCCGCTGTCTTCGAGGGCGGTCATGAACTGGTCGCCGACTTCCGGGATGTTGAAGTCACCGAGGATGACGTAGTTGAAATCCTCCTTCTTCGCACGGTTCGAGAGGAACTTGCCGAGCTTTTCGATTTCTTTCCTTCTCCTGGTAAGGTCCTCCTCCTTGCTGGCCGTGCCGTAGTGGATGTGGACGGTGGTGAGGTTGAACTTGAACCATCCGGCCTGGAAGGAGACGCAGAAAGGCGTGCGGGCGAACTGCTTGCCGTCGATGGTGTCCTCGTAGTTGAGTACGACCTCGCTGGCCATGTTCTTGAAACTGACTTTGTTCGTGTCGTAGAGGAAGGCGATGCACTCGTGGTTGCCGCCTTTCTCTTCCGAGGCGTCCGTGACGATGTAGTCCCAGTTCTTGCCGAGTATGCTCATCACTTTCTTGAGCCCCTTGAGGCCTTCCTTCACTTCCTGGATGGCGACGAGGTCGAAGCGGCTGAGGATTTCGGCGATGTACATATAGCTCTCCAGGCGGCGGTTGTCCGTGAACTGGCGGATGTTCCACGTGGCGAGGAGCAAAGTGTTGGCAGAGGTCTTCCCGGGAATCTGCGCGTCGAGCTGTTCGCGGAGACGCTTGAGACCGTAGATGGTTCGTTTCTTTTCAACCGTACTGGTGAAATCCTTGAGAAAAGTGTAGAGCATGGTTCTTCTGTGATTATATGGTTAGTGTTATGCCCGGGAGCGCAAAGTGCTTCCGAAGTCAAAAATAAACAATAACTTACAATAATCCAACAGTGCCGGACTCCTGCAGGCGGAGAAAAAACTGCGGCCGATGTGTCCGGACAGACTGAAAAAGTTGTAAATTTGTAACAATCAATAACACTATCAACTATGGCAGAAGAGACAAAAAACCCCATGGATCTCAATGGCGACGGCAAGGTGACCATCGCCGAGAAGGTACAGTACTATGCCGGCAAGGCCGGTGAGAAAGTGGAACAGGCCGCTACCAAAGCTTTCAACGAGGTGAAGGAAGACACCAAGGACCTCCGCGCCAAGGCTGCTGACAAGGCAAAGGAGTTCGGTGCCAAGGCGTCCGACAAGGCCAAGGAGCTTGGCGCCAAGGCATCCGACAAGGCCAAGGAGCTCGGCGCAAAGGCCGCCGAGAAGGCCAAGGACGTCTATGCCGACGCCAAGGAAGGCCTGGCCGAAGCCGCCGACAAGGCCAAGGCCAAGGTCGAGGAGATGAAAGCAAAGAAAGCCTGACGCCACTCCCCATCAAGAGACTCAATCCATTGAAACAGACCCGCTTGCGCCCAAGCGGGTCTTGTGCGTCATGACCGAATAACGCTCCACGACCTTGCCGTCGCGATATACGGCGAAGCCCCTCCTGCCGCTGGGCAGGGTGATGCCGCCGAAGTAGCAGCCCGGCTGCTTTCCGGCGGCCTTGGCCCGCCGCAGGGCTTCTTCCAGTGAAATGCAGTAATAAGTGGTCATGCCCCAAAGATAATCAGGGCATTGGCCAAACCATGGCACATGCAGACAGATAAAAAAAGTGTTCCGAAATAGATTTATTTTTGGTAAATTTGTAGATGTCAGGCACTTGGAGGTGTGTCTGACGGAAGCGGCAGCTCCGCGCTTCCTTTTTAAAAACTGCCCTACGGAGCTAAGGGCGTAACCGTGACAGACCATGATAATACCTGACACTTGCAAGAAGGAGGGCTATGTCACTCCCGAGATGAACGTACTCCAGATCACGCTCAAAGCCTGCATCCTGGAGGAGAGCAATACCGAGCCGATTAACCCCGGCGGAACTGTCCCTGGATTCTGATAAACACTTAAAGCCATGAAATACAGATATTTACTTTTGGGATTAATCGCGGTGGCGGCAGTCTCTTGCAACATCGGGGAAATAGCCGCTCCTGAGGCTGAAGGTATCCGGAGTATCCCGGATAAGGTATATGCCACCATAGACGACCAGCCTTCCGGGGTGGATACCAAGACCTATGCCGACAGCAGGCTCCGCATCCTTTGGGATGCTGACGACCGTATCACGCTCTTTCCGACGTATGCAGTGGGCCTTGAATATAGTTTTACCGGAGAGACCGGTGATGCCGGCGGTTCGTTCAGTCGCGTCGATAACGTGAATCCCTATGCCGGGGCAGACCTGGACGGATTCTATGCCGTCTATCCCCACAGCACGGCGAACAAGATAAGCGCCGACGGCGAGATGACGGTGTACCTTCCCGAAACGCAGACCTATCACGAGAACTCCTTCGGAAGGGGGGCCAACACCATGGTGTCCAAGACCGATGACCTGCTGCTTAAGTTCAAGAATGTCGGCGGGTACATCACGTTCGGCTTCACCGGCAGCGATGTAAGCATCTTCTCCATCGAAATCAAGGGTAATAATAACGAGAAGCTGGCCGGCAAGTGCAAGATAGTCATGACGAACGGGGAGCCCGTTGTGACCATGGACGCCACCGATGCGACGGAGACCGTCACCTTATTGTTCAGCACGCCGGTGGAACTCTCTGCTACGGAGCCCACTTATTTCTGGGCCGTGCTTCCTCCTACGCAATTTACCAAGGGTATCACCTTCACCGTCAATACTACGGACGGCGGTGTCTTCACGAAGTCCTCGTCCGTGGATTTCACCCTGCCGCGCAATACCCGCATGGATGTGCCCGTAATGGAAGTCGTACCTACACCGGGCACAAGAGTCTTTGAGCTTTCCGGCTCTACCACAGTCCCTTACATCGGCAGTCCGTTCTCCGTCACCCGCACGTTCAGCGACCAGTCGTCCGTCTTCGAGAACAAGCTTGGTATCGATTATGCGACTTTCCGCACGACATATACTTTCAATGGTTATTACATCTACGACCATCCTGCCACGAACACCGGTATCTTGGCCGACTATGTCGGAACTATGGGCAGTATGTTCGGTACCGTGACTTATACCAAGGGGAGCAGCGCTGCAGATGACAAAGTCGTATGGGAGGTGGACCCTGTTGCCACAGGCGATGACGCCACGCGTGTCGTCTACCTGCGCTTCGACAGTACCAATGCCACGGCCTATGTGGGCGTGAAGATTCATGTAGCGCCGGCGCCGGTATTCGTATTCGCTGCCAATAAAACCAGCAGAGAGTGGTACAGCGATATCGATGCCGAGTCGTCCAACACCATCCGCCTGGGCTGCGCGGTTCCTAAGCCCAACCAGTATACTCCTGTCACAGGTGGAAATGTCCTGGTAATGGAGACTGACATCAACCGTAAGTTCGACGGCTACAAACCCCAACTGGGACTCTCTGATACATCCGACCCTATATATGCCAATTTCTTCAACGCCACCTCCTCCGGTGACGACGAGTACTTGGACAGCGAGCTTGCGACGGAGACTCATTATCGTTTTGCCGACACCCAGCCTGTCATTGGCGACGTGCAGCTGTATACCAACTGGTGGGAGGGCAGCAATAAACTGTATGTCGCACAGTACGATGGGTCGGGTCAGATGATTACCGTGACCATAAATGGGGAGACTGTCCCCGTACTTTACGCCGATAACGTCGTTGCAACGATTGCCGAGGGTTATGACAGCGATTATGATCTGCCGACCGCCAAGCTCAGCATCGTAACGACCGATGTGGCCTGTAAGCTGTTGAACCTCTGGAGCTATACCGCGACGAGACAGAGCAATATGTTCTATTGCAACATTCTCGCCAGAAGCTTTTATGGCCCTGAATGTCTTCCTGCAGGCGATGCTATATTCCACGCGCGTTTCCTGAGGCCGATCGACTTTTATTTTACAGCCCAGAGTATCACCGATGCTTTCGTTGACGGAGGGTATGTCGAGGTCGGCAAGTTCATTTCCGGCATCAAGGATTGGAATGGTCAGGATGTAATTGTTCCCGACACGAGCAACCCCGGTTACTACAAGCCTAATGTCATCAGAACCGTCGATATGTATCAATACTATATGATAGGCACTTTCGATATTGATGTCGATAATGCTGAGGTTGACAATTGGGACGTTTCCGACCCGAGCAGTTTTACGCGTCTTTACTTGGCGTACCCTCGTTCCAAACTTGAACTCGGCACGGTCTCGTCGTCAGGAGTATTCACCCCGTATGATGCCGTTCCCAAAAATTTCAACATTTATGAGTTCTCGTCCATCTATGGCATCTATCTCTCGTTCCGGGCAACTACAGTTTATGCTTCCAGCTTCCACATCAGGGTCCCGGTGACGTTCGAATATGCCTGGGGCACGATTTCCGACTATGTCGTGATAAATGTTTCAGATTAGCATCAGGAGCATCATTAATATTCAAGCCGGCCGCATCTCGCGGCCGGCTTTTTTTGTACCCCCCCCGGGTTCGTCAGACGGACGGTCTACATTTGCGGGTTGCGATGGAACTCGTCGAGATGGAACTGCGACAAACTTCTGTCAAGCAATAAAGGTCCGACGTATTTCAACATCTTGCCCAAACCATTGGGAATGGATACGGAGGCATCGTACAAAAACTTCAGAAGAACATAGAAATAGTCGTCGCTGTATAACAATTCCTTATAAATGGGATTATCCATTCTTTCGGTATATTTGTTGATGCTGGCAATGATGTTCTTAATTTTGTTCAGGACCTTTTCTGCCTTAGCTTGTTCCGTTGATTCCGGATCCAGGACGAATGAATTGGTATAAAAAACGAAGTCGTCCCTTAATTGAACGGGATCACGGGTATCGACGAACTTTTCGCAGATACCGTAGAAATGGCCGACCGGCTCGTCTGCACCGGGGCCGATAAAATAGCCGTGCCTAAGGTTTTTGAAATAATGCAGATACCTTTTCCCCTGATCGTCTGACACTTTCAGCTCGTTGTTTTCAAATGAATACTCAGTGTCGCCGAGCGAGGCATCCGCAGCTATCACATTCTGTTTGTCATTCCAGCCGACGCGGCTTCTGGTCTCATCCGTGAAATTGTTCATGGAACTGTTCTCCTGCGGTGGATGGGAGTCGGTCAGGCAGGCATCAAGGATGATTTTCTTTTTGATATTTTCCTCCTCGGGCATCAGGGTACCTACTTCATCCAGGAATTCCAGGGTCTTATGTATGTCCGGATGATCCATAGTAGTAAGCGGTTTATCAGGAAGGTAGCAGCCAATCTCTGTGTATGCGACGTTGAATGAGTGCTCGGGATTGAGCTCGATGCTTTTCCACGATCCGTGGCCGCAGATGATGAGATTCTGGATGGGACCGACGACCTCGGTAATGTCCCTTAGCAGCTCCATGCAGGTATCGATAGTGTCAATCTCCTGAAGGACAATAAGATTGGGTATATTGCCGAAGTAATCCTCCTTGATGAAGGCCGTATTGTAGTCGGATCTCATGGACATCCTTATCGCCACGGTCACATATCCGATATTCCCTTTCCTCGACTTTGCGAGCGTTTGCTCAGAAGCCTTGATGAAACGTTCCACCATTCTGCCATATGCGGCCAGATAGGTCATATTTTCATCGTAGCTCTTCCGCAAAGCCTTCTTTGTCTCATCATCAAGCTGGTCATATACCGCTCTGTAAGAAAGCCGCGACCGGTCGGTGGAATACTCACGGATGAAGCTCAACTTCTTCTCCTTTTCTTTTCGGGAAGTATTTTCTTCCGTTTCTTCCGGTGCCCTGGCGACCTTGCCGGTGCCTTGGGAGACGTGGGCGAGCTCGTGGGCGAGGAGATGCTGTCCGGCCGTGGTGTCGGGGCTGAACTGGCCGCGGCCGAAGTAGATGTCGCTGCCGTAGGTGAAGGCCCTG
>Ga0310696_10003070_pt1 | contig 21228 bp, 15 predicted proteins | sample AusTroGonzalo_MG_4_FD_203885 | JGI IMG/M metagenome (GOLD analysis project Ga0310696, IMG submission 203885) | Bovine rumen microbial communities from tropical cattle in Woodstock, Queensland, Australia - Gonzalo_02 (v2) (version 2) | ecosystem: Host-associated > Mammals > Digestive system >... | reverse complement strand
GTCTTACCTTCACGGATATTGTTCTTAATAGCATCGTTGGAGATCATGATCTCAAATGCTGCACATCTGCCGCCTCCGATTCTCTGAACGAGAGTCTGACAGATAACGGCATTAAGACAAGATGCGAGCTGAACTCTGATCTGATCCTGCTGATGCGGCGGGTAAACGTCGATGATACGGTTAACTGTATCTGCTGCTGAAGAGGTGTGGAGTGTTGAAAGAACAAGGTGTCCTGTCTCGGCTGCTGTGATGGCGGTACTGATAGTATCGAGGTCACGCATCTCGCCGACGAGGATGATATCCGGGTCCTCACGGAGAGCAGCTCTCAATGCGTTAGCGAATGAAAGTGTATCTTCGTGAATTTCTCTCTGGTTGATCATTGCTTCTCCGTGCATATGGAGATACTCGATAGGCTCCTCAAGAGTAAGAATATGGCACTTCTTGCTCATGTTTACATGTCCGAGCATTGCAGCCAATGTTGTTGACTTACCTGAACCCGTAGGACCTGTAACGAGGATAAGTCCACGAGGCTTCATAACCAGGTCCTTAAATACATTAGGGAGGCCCAGCTGTTCGCATGTAGGGATTTCATTTGTAATAGTTCTTGCTGCGAGTGCATATGTACCACGCTGCTTAAATACATTACATCTGAAACGGCTGAAATTCTCTACGATGTAAGAGAAGTCGATCTCACCTCTCTCGTTCAAATACTGCTGTCTTGACTTGTCGATCATTGACTTGCAAAGATATTCAGTATCTGCAGCCGTAAGCGGTTGACTGCCCATAGGCATCAACATACCGTCAACACGAATCATGGGCGGCAAACCTACTGTAATATGGGTATCTGATGCACCCATCTTTACCGATTCTGCCAAAATCGATTCGATTGATAAACTAAATCCTTCCACGTTAAAAAACCTCCTTATCAGTCTATCGTGTAAGCAACTCTGTTAAGTTCTTCGACCGTCGTAATTCCTTCAAGAACGAGGTCGCGGGCGGAATCCTGCAGCATCTGAGTACCTTCAGATACAGCAAGCTGACGCATCTCTTCTTCACTTGCTCTTCTCTCGAGCAGTGTCTTCATAGCTCTTGTAATAATTACAATCTCGTGGATTGCAATACGTCCCTTATATCCCTTATCGTTGCAATCAGTGCAGCCTTTACCACGATAGATCTTCTGGCCGGGATCAAGTCTCAGATAATTTCTGTCATACTCATCCGGATCAAAAGACTCTCTGCAGTTAGTGCAAATACGGCGTACAAGACGCTGGGAAACAACGCCGACCAATGCCGACGATACCATGTAAGGTTCAAGACCCATATCGATAAGACGGTTGATTGAAGAGACCGCATCGTTCGTATGGATAGTACTGAATACAAGGTGTCCGGTGATAGCAGCTCTCATAGCGATTTCTGCAGTCTCACCGTCACGGATCTCACCGACGAGGCAGATATCAGGGTCCTGACGCAAAACTGATCTAAGACCGCTTGCGAAGGTCATACCTGCTTTGGCATTAACCTGAACCTGATTGAGACCCGGGATCTTAATTTCTACAGGGTCCTCAATCGTAATGATATTTACTTCTTCTGTGTTCTTTTCTGAAAGGAGTGTGTAGAGGGTAGTTGTCTTACCTGAACCTGTAGGTCCTGAGATAAGGATGATACCCTGAGGAATCTTGATCATCTTGTCGATCATCTCATTGTTACGATCGCTGATACCAAGATAAGATCTGTTGAGGTTGGAGTCGTTCTTGGCAAGGATACGGATAACCGTTTTCTCACCTGTAACGCAAGGAAGGATGGATACACGCATGTCAACAGGTTCGCCGTTAATTACTGTTGTGATACGGCCGTCCTGAGGGATACGCTTCTCGGCAATGTTCATACCGCCGAGGATCTTAATTCTTGTAGTGATGGCGTCCTTAGCAGAAATAGGATTGCTCATTACTTCCTGCATGACACCGTCGATTCTGATACGGACTCTTACACGATCCTCAAGAGGTTCAATATGGATATCGGATGAACCTGATCGGATAGCGTAATCAATCATTGAGTTAACCAACTTAACAACCGGAGCACTATTTACCGCATCATCGAGTTCGGAAGTAGCATTAAGCTGATCGTTCTCGAAGTCAGCGCCAAGTTCTTCGGCTGCCTTGTTCGCGCTCTCTTTACCGTAGTGAACCTTGATAGCATCAACAATGGATGAGTGAGTAGCAAGCATCAGTGAGATCTGATAGCCGGTCTGGAACTGCAACTCATCTTCAATTGTAATATTCATCGGGTCATCGATAGCAACAACCAGGTAGTCGTTATCGAAACCAATCGGGAAAACTATATTGTCTTCGCAGAATTTCTGTGTAAGAAGTGCGGTAGCCTTAGAGTCTACTTCGATACCCGCAAGGTCAATGATCGGATAGTTATACTGGCTGGAAACCGCTCTCAAGATGTCAAACTCTGACATCAAACCGCTCTCAACGATAACCTCTCCAAGACGTTTACCTGTTTCTTTCTGTATGCTGAGTACTTCTGCAAGTTCGGTAGCATTAAGGAAGCCGCTCTCGACCAGAATATCGCCTAATCTCTTCATCGAACCCTCCCGATTTTAGTTACAAAATTATACGCTCAGCAATGCACACACAACAGACGGGCATACTTCGCCCAAGCATAGATGTTAGAACTATACAACAGAAACAGGCATTTTACAAGTTTAAAAGACAACTTGCACAAAAAATAAATTTGACATTCTAGTGTCGGGAGCGTTACACGAGAAGTCATTCGTCAGCTTGGTTTATCTCTTAAAACAAAAAAGGTATAATTGTATAGTTATAAAGAAGAAATAATTGGAGGAACACCTATGTCAGGTCATTCAAAGTGGAGCAACATCAGAAGAAAGAAAGAAGCTTCAGACGCAGCTAAGGGAGCTGTATTTACCAAATTCGCCAAAGAGATCGCCGTTGCAGTTAAGGCCGGCGGCCCTGACCCGAACAGTAATTCCAGACTTAAAGTAGTCGTTGCGAAGGCAAAGGCTGCGAATATGCCTAACGACAATATCAACCGCGCCATCAAGAAGGCCGCTGAAGCCGGCGAGGGCGACGATTATGAAGAGATCACATACGAGGGTTATGGTCCTGCAGGAGTTGCCATCATGGTCAAGACTCTTACGAACAACCGTAACCGTACAGCAGCTGATCTCAGACACATCTTCGATAAGAACGGCGGTAACCTCGGTGTAGACGGTTCCGTATCCTTCCTCTTCAACGAGAAGGGCACGATCCTTATCTCCAAGGAAGATTACGAAGACGAAGATCAGGTTATGGGCGATGCATTGGACTGCGGAGCCGCTGATTTTGAATCTGACGATGAATTCTACATCATCTCTACTTCAACAACTGACTACTACGATGTCAGAGATGCTCTTGAAGCTAAGAACTATGTCATCTCCGACTCCACACTTGGTCCTGTAGCAACAACTACAGCTGAAGTAACTGACCCTGATGCAATCGCCCAGCTCGAGAAAATGCTCGACATGATGGACGAGAATGAAGATATCCAGGAAGTCTTCCATAACTGGAACGGCTAAGAGGCATTAATTTGGACAACCTTGAAGAATCAAAAAACGAACAGACATCGGTCGAGAGCGCTTCGGTTGCTCGAAAGACTTTGTTGTCTGAATTTCGTGGAACGCTCAAAAGATTCGACAGGTCGTCATCTTCAACTCAGAATTCTTATTCCGACTATTCGTCTCAGGGATTTGAACGCAACGTTGACATAATACTTGCGAGCGAGCAATTAACACGCGAGGTCTTATCCAATATTGCAGTCATTGCCTTTGTCGGTCCTTCCGGCACGGGTAAGAGTACGCGTGCTATCAAAGTTGCCCGCGATAACAATATCTACTACATCATCGACGACGGACTTCTGATCAACGGAAGCCGTATTGTCGCCGGTACTTCTGCGAAGAAGGCTCCGACCAAGATGGAATCCGTCAGGCAGGCTATCTTTGTCGATCCGACAAGATCTTCAGTCATGCGCCGTGCATTGATCGAATCGATGCCCCGGGCCCTGATGATCCTGGGCACATCCGATTCAATGCTCAGCAAAATCTGCGAGAACCTCTGGCTCAACCAGCCTTCGATGCTTATCAGAATCGAGGACGTCTCTACAGAAGAAGAGAGACGAATGGCACGTAATACCCGTGTGACTGAAGGAATGCATACGATTCCTGTCCCGAGCATGGAGATCAAGCATGAGTTCTCAGGTTACTTCTCTGATCCATTCAGTAAGTTAAGACAGAGATTTGACCGTGAGCGTGGAATCGCTCCTCTTGCTCCTGATTCGGACAGAACCGTCGTAAGACCTACCTTCTCTTCCCTGGGCTCCTATTCAATATCGGATGACGCTATCCTCGATCTTATCAAGATCGTACTTAAGGATGTTCCGGGATTTGCCGAAGTAACATCATTCAAAACCGAAAAACAGACATTTGGAGTAATGATCAGTATCGATCTTGCTCTTTATTACGGCTATGACGCTCAAAAAGTTCTTGAGACTGCACAGCAGCGTGTCGGTAATGCCGTTGAGGAATTCACTTCAATCACCATGAACGGCGTAAACGTCAGAGCCAGCAGACTTATGCATTTGGACAAGTCTGAACTCAAGGAGGAAGCTTAATGGAAAAAATATACATGATCCCCGTTAACGATGCTTATAACGAATCATGCGGATGTCCTATCTGCAGACTTCGCGATAAGGCGGAGACCAATTATCTCGAGTATTATCTCGGACCCTCACTGATGGAACCGGATACTCGTAAGGTCACTAACAAGACTGGCTTTTGTCCTGAGCATATGGGCAAGCTCAATAAGGCTGTTACCAACAGATTGGGATTGGGCCTTGTCATGCACACTCATTTGAAAGATTTCAATGAAGATCTGAATCCCAAGCTCAAATCAGCAATTCCTGCAAAGGCAGGTCTTCTTAAAGGAAGGAATCCAGATTATAAGCAGAAGTTAAATAACGTAGCTGATCTTATTGATAAGCGCGTTAACACGTGTCCTATCTGCGACAATCTCAATGATGCTATGGGACATTATATTGAAGTTATCTGCTGGATGTTTTCTCATGATAATGAATTCAAAGAGAAATTCGTCAAATCAGAATTCCACTGTCTGCCCCATACTTCGCTGCTGTTAAGGCAGGCAGCCAAACTGTCGCAGAACGATGCTTCTGATTTTGTTGAAGCACTTTATGCAAATAATTCCCAGACATTTGATTCTCTTATCAGTGATGTCGAATACTTCACACTGAAGTTTGACTACAGGAATACTGATAAGCCTTGGGGAACAAGTAAGAATTCTATCCAGCGTTCAATGCGCTTCTTATCTTCAGATGGGAGGGATTTTGATGAACAGCAAGGAAAGAAACAGTCTTGATTATACAAAAGCACAGTTAGAGGAATTCTCCAATAATACGATCCTTGAGGTGATGCCTCAAAAGACCGATGAGGGATCTTCTTCTAAATATGTGCTGATCAAGCATGATTACTATTCTTCTGATTCAGAACACGGAAGAAATCTTTTAGCAAGTTTTCTGGCTAGTATTACTGAGTCCTCATATCACTCCGTTATTGTATATTTGGTAGATAAGGGAGTTTTGTTGCTGGATGAATCCAATCCGCTATATGAACAGATGCAGCTTCTGATCAAAAAAGCTGAGATGATCATTGTTGACGAGGACAGTGCATTCTTCTATGGCGTTAATGATTATTCCAATGCCAAAATTTCTGTTCAGTCGTTCAAATCAATTTCTGAAGACATTCTGTACTCTTCGGATTTATTGATATTGGAATAAGTCTTTTAATTAATTATGCAAAATAAAAGGGGTTGTCGTTTGACAACCCCTTCTGTTTGATTTGTTGTTCTACTTACATCAGTCTGCGTAGTAGTAGATGATATTCTGTACTTTGTACTTCGTCTCAGCAGGTCTGTTGTTAGGCAGCTTGGAAACGCTTGTCGGTTTAGGACAATAAGGCATATAGAAATCACCTGTCGTGTTGTACTTAGGGATATCTGATGCTTCGAGTCTGCCGTAGATCCAAACCTTGTCACCGATATCTGTTCTGTAACTGAATACAGCATCCTCATATAGTCCGATATAAGCTTCGAATACAGAGTCACAACCAGCCTCGAACAATGTACCGGAGCCTGCACCGAAGATGAACATTGCAGGCTTTGCAACGTTATCATAGTAAGCGGAATAGCCTGTACCAGCTGTATTCTCGTTCTCTCTCGGTGTGGTCTGAACATACTGACCGATTCCCTTAGCTGTAGACTTGCCACGGCTGATGGAAATGAATCCCATTGAACAGAGTGATGTTGAGTGTGTCTGGTACTGAGACTCAGCTGAGTAAACCTTTGCACCTGATTCAAGAATGAAGATACAGTTGCTCGGATTTGAATTGTCTACGCTGTACATAGCGAAGCAGATACAGTGCATGTATGAAACTGAACCTGCAGCGAAGTAGAATCTGTACTCATTTCCTCTGGCACCATTAATAGCAAAGACATAAGGTGTCTTGTTGTTATTGTTGCTCATTGCCTTGCCGCCGGTAATGTAGTAATAGCCGGGTTCAAGCTCAATAATTCTGTCCTCAGTACCGTCTTTCTTGTCCCATTTCTGCAAACCGGTATCACCATCAGGATTAAATGATATCTTCTTACTGTCAGGAATAGCACCATCAACATACTTATATTCAGGATATGATGTTGTCAACGGATGAACAACATATGATGCTCCTGCAGGAATTGCTGTGTTCTTCGGGTAAGCTGTAGAACCGTCTGCACTATATGTATCATAGTCAAGAGTGATTCCGCTGGGTGAGGGTGATGTGGCAGTCTGACCGTCAGGATTCATCTTCATGAAAACATCATAGTACATGCTGTCCGGGAACGGATCTGTAGCAGGGTTGTAGTCATAGTTCTCGTAAATAGCCAAAGCTGCAGCCTGCTCGTCAGATAACGTACCTGTGTTTGTAACAGTATATGTATGCTGCTTATTTACAGCTGTTGTGTCGATTACTGATCCGCCATTGCTGACAAAGTAACAAGTCTTTCCGGAACCGGTTACAAGCTCTTCGATCTTCTTGTTCTGGTCCTGCGTAGGATCATTCTGAACTCTTCTTCCTGCGAAGATGAAGTTTGTACTCTTGATAGAACCCCAGATGTTGTCGTTACCATCATGCTTGAATCCGCCATCGTTTGAAGTTCCGATGAAGTAGAAGTCACCGCTGATCTCGCCTACAGAAGACAAACTTGACATATAAGCGCCTTCAAGGAAAACGATATCACCATAGTACTTGTTACCACCGCCGAATCTGGATGTAGCGCCAGGAGCGAAAATAACGTCAGAATAGTAAACGGATGATGAAGCTTCTTCTGTTGCATTACCTCTGAAAAGGATCGTGTTGTCAGTAGGTGTAACTGCGCTGTTGTTAACCATGCCGATACCGCCGGTGAAACGGAGTGTAGCAGCAGTAGAATCACTTGCAACTTCAACCTGGTTTGTGAAACGGTCACCAGACTTAGGGTTGCCCTGAGGTTCAACCTTAAGAACGATTCTTACATTCTCCGTATCTTCACCAATGGTTGTTGTAAAGTCTGCATGAACGATCGTCTTGTCGGATGTATCCGGATAGTAAAGATCAAGGAACGTGCAGTTCTCGTCATCCGGGTCATCATCCTTAGAAGCCATGCCAGGAACACCGTCAATGACCATTCTGATCTTATCGTCATTGCTATCATGCTGTGTAGGTGTCTCACTGAGCATCTTGTCGAGCTGAGCGTCTGTGATTTCCTGTGTCTGGAGAGCTTCGAGGAAAACCTCGGATGCAGATGTAACAGTCAGACGAGCTTGGCTCTGCATTGCTTCCTCATACAGACGTCCTCTTGTTGCCTGTGTAAGCATCATGGCTGATGTGATGAAGATCATAGCAAGAGCCAAGATGAGAACAACGAGCACAAGAATAGCACCCTGTTTGCTTTCCTTCTTCTTAACAACTCTTTTAATCATAAGAAGCACCATCCTTCAATATGTTTAAAACTACTTAATTTACTGCGTTTGACGGGAATACCCCGCACAATTCACCTTATTAGTTAAGCCTATTTTAAGGCATCTCCATTCAAATTTCAACAGAAAATTCGAATTTTGCTAACTTTTTTTACATAGTTTGTTAACAATTCGTTTACAAATTATGTTTCTTTCTCTTCTTCCTCCAGTTTAGGAGCCGGTGCGCCCTTCTCTCCGAACTTATCAAACTCCTCTTTTTTTGAGGCTACGAGCCAATAATCGTTCTGTGTGGCAAAGCGCATTACAGCTGCAGCGTAATAATTTCCTGCCTTATTCTTTTTAACTCTTGTTCTTGAGAACAGCTCACCGTGTTCCCTGCATTCGAGTAATGCATACTGTGATTTGCGGATCCTGAAGACCGGGATCTTAACAGATAATTTCTTATTACAAAGAGGGCATTCGGCCATAAATCTTTTCGAAGATGCAAAAGCACTGATGCTGTCAAGGCACTCCGGACCGACAAAGCTGAAATCAGAGGGAACATCCGGATCTATAGACGAACTCGAGATAGCCGAGATCACCTCTGAAGGCTTGTTGTGTTTAAAGATCTCTTCAAATACGGCGCCTGTATAGTGGGCATCTGCAGTGGCGCTGTGGAATATCTCTTTCTTATCAATATTATAGAAGTCTACAGCAGCCTCAACGCTCCTCTGAGTTCCCTGAAGACCTGCAAAGAGCGAGAAGATGGGCTGGAGATCCAGGAAGAAGAGATTGAGCTTCGGATCGAGTCCGAAGAACTCGAGGTTCATCTTGAGCATCGAGGGATCGGAGCTTCCCCACCCTACCAGGATCGCATCGCCGCAGAAGGCTCTGAACCTCTTATAAGCGTCCTGGAACGGAATGCCGTTCAGAAGATCTGCGTTCTTCTTATGAGTCACTTTCTTAACATGGTAATGGAGCTTTGTGTATTTGACGGGTGCAATATCCGTGGAGAAAGCATCCCTGTATATAAGTTCGCCGTTGTCATATACATACTTAAGGGCGCCGATTTCGATGATCTCGCCTGTAAGAGTACTGACATCGAAGGGATATTCCTTGCCCGGCATCGGCTGGTTCCATTCCATATCAAATACAACAAATTCGGTGCCGTCTGTAATCTTCCTGCTAAGCATCTGTATCGTTCCCTTCGCCGGTTACTTTCTTCTTATCATTATACCTTTGAACAAAAGGAATAGCGACAAGGCACAGGGCTACAAAAACGCTAATCAGAATTCCCGGGACAATTCCGGAATCCTTATGTTCAGCAGATACTCTTATATAATCCATATTATCCGTATCGATTATCATGGCTGTCTTACCGCAATAATTGACCGTTTCGAAAACATCGCAGCTCAAATTTATCTTGGTGTCGCCGTCAAATGCATAGGGCAGGATCAATGTGTTGAATCCGTCCATTCTGGAAACGTCGACTTCGTAAACAGAAGCATCTGCATTGCCTGCATATGAATTGATCGTATCAAGAGAAGCCTCGTTAAGCCTGAATATGGATATGCAGCACTTGCCCTCCGACTCAGCCTGGATGGTGATCTTAAGCGTAAAACCGGAAGTACCTGTATTTATCTCTGTAATAAACGGACCTGTGAACGTCCTCTCGGAATCGCCGAATTCTGAAGTTACCTTGACGTTCGCGCCGTTCGGAGCAGAACAATATGCGTAATATCTCGAACCCTCATCAATAATGAAGGGGCTCATGGTGATATAGTTCTTGCCTTCAACGAATCTGTACTCGTTGCCGCCGATATTCTCCAAGCCAAAGATATCGTCTAATCCGAAGAATACTTCTTCGAAAAGATAATCGCCTGATACGAGCTCGGACAGATAATTGATCTTTTCCGCAGATTTATCCGAAGGCGGCTGGACGCTCAAATCGACCGGAATCATCAGGTATTGGCTGTCATCTGCGATCGCCGGGAGTTCAAAACCGTTATCAAATATCAGATCCGTGCCGTATGAATCTTCCCTGTTGCTCTTAAAATATTCATTAACGGCGCTGCCGGGCATTGTATTGTTAAACATAACGAACATGGTGTTGACGCCGACCAGAGCAAAAGCCGCAAAGAGAACAACGTATTTTCCGGCCTTTTTGAGCTTGTCTGTTGCAATGGCGTAGACCAGGCAAGCTTCACAGATGATGCCGAAAAATGTTGCGATAACGATAGTGCTTGCAAGCGATGTTCCTGTTGCGGATACTCCTGATATCAGGAGGAAGAACATCGGGATAAGCGCGATCGCGATGAATTCACCCTTTTTAAGATTCCTTATGTTTCTAATGCCAATGGCGGCGATAAAGAACAATACCGCCTCAAGGCAGATCAGTCTGGAAGCGTTTATTGTCGGCGCAACGCCGAAGACGCTTATAGTCTCGTTAACAAATGAAGAAGCACAGGTTGCGTGAATGACCGTAAGGATCAATGCCGAAGCCACCTTAAGCCTTACCGGGATCTGTTCATTAAGCATGAATGCAACGATTCCGGCAACCGTGAACATTCCGATATAGAAGATCGGAAGTCCTACCACTGAGATGTTGCCTGAACGGAGCAGGAACATTCCTCGAATAAGGTCGAAAACTTTATATGTTACGCGGGCGTTATCAAAGCTCGTCTTAACGTCAACTGCAATATTTAAGGGGCTTAATCCCGGGATAAGGAAAGCCATATCAAGGACAAGTCCGATGAAGAGTCCTGCCAAAAGCCTGATCCATGAAGTGAATGCCATCTTAAATGTCTTATAAAGACTGATGCACATCAAAAGGCTGATGAATACCATCGCAGGCATGCCGGTGATAACTCCGAATCCGCCTGTGGCAGCAAGACCGAATGCGCAGAAACATACGACAGAATAAGATGTCCACGTCCTCTTCTGCAGGTAAGAATCAAATGCAGACATCAGAACAGGGATCATTATCGCCATGTTCATGATCGACGCGAACTGCGCCGTGAATATGATCTGCGAAGAGAATGTATACATTACGGCAAGAAGTGCCGAAGGGAGCCTCTTGAGCTTAATGTGCTGCGAGAGGAAGAAATACATCGCAGAGCAGCAAAGTCCGAATCTTATATAAAAGCCTATAAGGAGAACGGTCCTTGAAGCGATCTCGGGAAGAAGGCACGCCAGATAGAAGAACGGATCCAAATGGATGAATGTCAGAAGTCTCCAGGCGTCAGTAAATCCGACTCCCGAACGGATCAGTCTGATATCTTCAGAAGCCAGTTCAATTCCATGAATTATGTTCTCGCTCATCTCTTCAGAGCGCATGGAAATTGCTTGGGGAAGGATCTTGCCGGGTTCAGTCAGCAGACCGAAATTCAATGCGACGACAGCGATAATGACTGACGCGAGAAAACAGAAAACCACGCCATCAGCGGTGCGGAGCTTTCCTGTTGTCTTAATCATTATCAGCCTCCGGCTTAGGTTTCTCGCCTGATTCTTCAGGCTGATCTTCGGAGGGTGCTTCTGCCTGAGCAGGCTCTTTTGAAGATTCTGTTTTCGGAGACTCCTCGATAACAACTGCGGGCGCCTCTTCGGGTGCAGCGGGAGTTTCATCTGCCGGAGCTTCCTCGGCAGGAGCTTCTTCAACAGGTGCAGAAGTTTCCGTCAGGATCTCTGAGACAGGAACTTCCTCTATGATCTCACCACCTTCTGCGGCCTCAGGGACAGCGGCAGGTGCTGAGGCAGGAACTGCAACAGCAGCCAGTGCTTTCTTCTTCCTGTTCTTGTCCAATACGACTGAGACTGCCGAGATGGTAATTATCGTAACGATGGCAACAGAGCTTATTGCCAGACCGGCCTTAAATCCTGCCGGAGTATATTTGAGCGTAATGTCGTGGCTGCCCTTCTCGAGCATGATGCCCATCAGAGCATCCTGTACGGGAACGATCTCTACCTCTTTGCCGTCTACTTCAGCTGTCCAGCCTTCAGCATAGGGGATCGTTAAGAACAGGAGTCCGTCTTCGAGAACATCGATGTGACCTGAGATGGAAGTCGCATCGTAAGAAGATACTTCGAACTGCTCGTCGCCCAAGACGGAGAGCATGTTCTGATAGCCTTCCTGGTCTAACTGATAGCCGTAAACGAAGACGGAAGATCCGGGCTGTTCGTGATACTTGACGGTAACCTCGATGGGAGCGCCGTTATATACGCCTAACGTGATTATCTGGTAGCTTCTGATCTCGAATTCCTGTCTGTTTGTGCCGTTCGTAACGACTACGGTTCCGCCCTTCTTAGCGTTGATGTAAACATAAACATCAGAACCGATGTCAGCTTCCGTGACAGAGAGCGTAATTACGTAATCTTTTGCGTTATTAGCTGCGTTATATACGAGGCAGCTGTTCCTGTTGTCAGATGTCGTCATGCCTGACGAGGAAAGAACATTGAGGGTTACGGGCTTATAGACGTCGCCTGCGCCCATTCTGGTGATCCACGTATTCGTCTTGGTGAATGTGTTGGGATCGTCCCAATTGGGCTCGTAATCAAGGACTGCGGGATCGACCATGTAGCCGACGCTTAACGCATCGTAATTGGCCCATGAAGTGATTACGTCATTGGTGTATTCCTTTGAGAACACTGCCGGTACAGACTGTGTCTTATCGGTCTCGATGAGGTTCCTGACGCAAAGAAGCGTTGCAGTTACACGGGTAAGACCCGAGTTGCGCAGACCGTTGATATTGTTGTTATGGAAACCGAAGTTTCTCATATATCTTACGAAGTTCTCTCTGGCCGTTGAGGAGAAGATGGAAAGACCCTTAACGTCGTAAAGCGACTGAAGGTCGCATACGTTGTTCGGGAAGAGCTCTGAACGCTCGAAGTTCATGTGACCGTCCGTGCCCTCAACCGTAGCGGCATATGTGGCAACTTCATCCTTATTCTTGCCGTAAGGAGCATAGCTCGTGAAGCCCTCGTGAACGGCTACAAGACCGATGGTTGCAAGAGAAGCGGCAAACATCTCGACCATCATGGTGACCGTGAGGAGCGTCTCGCAGAAGAACTCACTCTTCTTGGAATTTGTATTGCTTACAGTGTGAAGCGCCGCACCCTGGATAATGAGGAACAGCAGCGTTACGCCGATCTGGATATAGCCTTCGTTACCTGTTCCGAATTTCTCGAAAAGAACAAGGAACGCGGCAGAGCTCAAGACCGCTCCGCTGACGTATTTGGCGCCCAGGGCCCTGATTCGCCTGATCGTGAGGAATCCTATAAATACAAGCAGGAAGCTCATGAGGAAGGATTCTCTGTACGGGATCTGGTTCGGGAAGTGGAATCCGTGCCAGATGAAGTTGAGCGAACGGTTTGTAAAGCTCAGATACATGATGAACAGCAAAAGACCGAATACGATCTTGTGCTTGAGCTTGATGCCTGTCTTTGAAGGAAGCATGAAGAACAGCGGCAGCAGCAGAACGACAATGAGACCGGAATAGACATTAGCCATACCGTCTCTGATGTTCGGGTTAGCGACGACCATGAGTCTTCCGAAGAAGTCGAAAAGGCTCGTCTGCAGGTTATAGTCCGGCTTGAACTCATTGCCAGTAGCTGAGCAGTGCTGCAAGATCAGATATGTCGGAACGGTAACCGCTGCGGATGCCGCTGCTGCGAGCAGGCTCGATACGGCAAAACGGATCGCGGAACCGAAGAAAGTCTTAACACAAAGTCTCTGAGGGTCGCCCTTGGGCTTTTCTCTCGAGAAGATGCAGATGTAATAACAAGGTGCGAAGAACACCAGGAACAGGCAGATAAAGTAGCCTGCATAGTAGTTGCTGATTATGGCAACCGCAAGGCTCGCGGTATAAAGTCCCCAACGTCTCTCGAGGAAGAGTTTTCGAAGACCGAGCATGATAAGCGGCAGCAAGACGACACCGTCACACCACATGATGTTCCAGAAAAATGAGATATACCAGCCGCACAAAGCATAAGAAGCGCCGAAGATAACGGTAATGTTGTCAATGCGCTTATTGTCGTTGGCTGACAGGAATTTGAGCATGAATATCGAAGAAAGACCCGCACGGATGCATGTGATAAGTGCGATAAATACGGGCATTGTCTTCGCTGTGAAGAATATCGCGAAAATGTTAAGGGGGCTTGCTGCATAATTGGCATATGCGGCAAAGTATTCCTGGCCCAAACCGTCATTCCAGCTGTAGAAAAGCGATTCGCCCGCCCAGAACTTGTCTCTGAATGCTACGAGAAAAGGACAATATTGATGATAGAGGTCGACAGTAAGGATGGTTCTCTCGCCAAAAGGATAGCATCCCGTAACCGCAAAAGCCGCGAGGACCGTCAGTGTCGGGAACAAAAATGCCAGAAGATATTGTGGCCAACATTCCGCTAAAGTGCCACGTTTTTCCTTCAGTATCGCGCTATCTTTTCCCCACATAGGACCTCTATTATTTTTATTAGATTACAAACGTGTTAATAATAGCATACTTTGCCCTAATTGTTTTGTCTTTTATGGTAGAGTGTCATTAACCATTATCTATATATATAAATTAATGTGGGGTTTGACTACATGAAGGGTAAGAACAAAAAGAATAACGACAATAAATCCGCGCGCAAGCCTGTGGTAAGCGAGCAGTTTACTGATAACGAAGTATTGGAATCGTCCGAAGGCAATCCTACGGATGATTTCATGGAAGAACCGATTCCTGAGCCTCAGAAGGGCGTTACGTTAAATGACTTGGCTGACATCGATCCCGAGCTTCTTACGGGTAAGCCCACAGACACCGCTGCAGTTCCGGATCTGCCTTCGCTCCCCGAGAGCAAGAACAGCAAGGCAGCAGAGCCTGAGGTAAAGACCAAGGATATTCCTACAGAGATCAATCTCGATAAGAACGAAGCGGCTATTGAACAGGGCAAGCGCAGGAGAAATGCGGGAATCGCATTCGTACTCTTCGGCATTATCTTAGTTGCAGCAATTGCAATCATCTCATTCGCACTTGATACCGGCATGGACGAATCGTTCATCAGCCCCCTGTCCATCAACGGCAGAGATATCTCAAGCGGCGAGTTCAGCTTCATGTACCACTATGAGCTCTTGAGCGAAGGTGTTGACCTCTTCGCTGCAGATACAGAGAAGATGCTCTCATCCCCTTACCTTGACGATGAGAACTTCGCTACATACAGAGATTACTTCAGATACGTTACCGCCCAGGACCTCCAGAAGATGGAGATCTTGTACGATGACGCCACAAGCCAGGGTTATGAGATCGAGAAGGCTCACTACGACCGTGCCAACGCTTACATCAACTGGCTCAAGGGTAAGGCTGACGAGCTCGGCGTTCCGCTCGACACATACATCAAGGGTGTTTTCGGAAACCAGGTGGACGAGCAGGTCATCATCAACACCCTCGCCAAGAAGTACTTCACAGAAGATTACGCTGACGGCGAGAAGCTCATCCAGCTCTCAGCTACAGACGAACAGGCTGAGAATGCATATAGCCAGTCCAGAAACATCTACGATCTCGTAAGCTATAAGCTCTTGAGAATCACATACGAACAGAGAGAACAGGCATTCATCGACACGGCTAACCTCCGCGCTCAGGAGATCATCGATAAGATGAATCACGATCCTTCAACATTCGAGGCTTGTGCTGCTCCTTACTTCTCGGGCGTATCCGCAAACACATTGTCACAGCCCGACTCTACTCTCATCGCTAACTGCCGTTACGAAGATATCACGCACACTGATTTCAGAGCATGGCTCTTCGACGAGGCAAGAGTTGACGGTGATGCCACAATCATCCCCGATGAAGACGGCTTCCCCATCATCCTCGTATTCGTATCCAGAGTCCGCATGTCCGAGCAGATGCGCAACTGCTACATCATCACGGCAAGTGGCCAGACACCTGACGGCATGACACCCGACATCGCAGCTACACAGGCTTTGGCTCAGGAGATCTACGACTACATTGAAGACGCTGACAGCTGCAACGAAGTTGAGAACCTCTATAACGACTATATCCTCGCAGGCCAGCTGTCCGTTATTCACGACAGTGCCATCTACAAGGCTAAATATCAGGAAGAACTCGCGAACTGGATCTTTGCGCCCGAGAGGCAATTGGGTGACAAGACCCTGATTGAGATCGACGGCATGTTCTATGTAGTTTATTACGTATCAGAATCGCCTAATCCGGAATGGTATGACAGAGTAAACAGCTTCCTTAGAATGAACAACTATCAGGTGTTCATCACTACAAAAGCTGAAGAATACACTTATGAATTCAACGAGGACGGATTAAGCCAGATTAAGGACGTTCCTTAAGTTAACAGATTGGCTTAGAAACCGAGAGAAGCGTAATTGGCCTGCTGGACAAGCACCACTACTACCGCGCAAACAAAAGTTAAGATCATAGCTCCGATCAATATCCATGCAAGGATCTTGGTTCCGATTTTGCTGTTTCTGTTTGCCATATTAAAACTTCCTTTTGGTATAAATTAGCGGTTAATAATCTGCGCTATCGCCTATCTCGAGATTTAAGGTGATCTTCTCGCCGTCTCGTTCAATGACGACTTCAATGAATTCACCGACCTCATGTGCGTCGCGCACCTTAATAATATCACTGGACTGTGTTATTTCAACGCCGTCCATTGATATGATCCTGTCACCTATCATGAATCCGGCCTGATCTGCAGGTCCGCCCTTAACGATCTCGGCGACATAAACTCCGCCATTAGCACCGTAATAGGAATCGTCAGACACGTACTTAACGGATACTCCGAGATAAGCACGGCCGATGACCTTGCCGTAGTTGATCAGGTCTTCGATTATCTTCGTAACAGAATTGATCGGGATGGCAAATCCTACATTCTCCGCAGTCGAAGATACGATCTTTGCATTAGTTATTCCGACTACTTCACCGAACGAATTGATGAGCGGTCCGCCGCTGTTGCCCGGATTGATCGCAGCGTCGATCTGGATAATGTCGACATAATAGCCGTTGCGGTTGATCTCTCTGCTCGGCGAGGAAATAACGCCTACAGTGACAGAGTCATCAAAATTACCCATTGCATTACCGATGGTTACTGCAAGCTCTCCTGCCTGAAGCTGGTCAGAATCACCGAGCGTAACGCACGGAAGCTTCCTGTCTGTATCAACCTTAAGAACTGCGATATCAGTCTGGACGTCAGATCCTACAACCTCTGCCCTGACAGGTTCTGTCTCATCAGGCAGAATGACGTTGACGTAATATGTGGTGATAGTCTCATCAGCCAGGATGACAACGTGTTCGTTGGTAACGATGTATCCGTCTTCAGTGATTATGAATCCCGTACCTGAACCGATCTTGGTTTCTTTGCCGTTATCTACGGAAACGATGCTGAGAGGGACTGTCGCAGGGCTTACCTTCTTGAAGATATCCACTACAGATAAAGTGGTCTTGTCGGGTGAAGCTATGGAAGCAGCTTCTTCCAATGAGAACCAGGGATCCGGAAGATTATCGGAGCTGACAGGTCTTGCAGGAGCCGTCTCGTCAGTAGCTGCCGTCTGCGCGCCTCTCATGTAAGACATTATTCCGGCACTGCCGGTATTTAATTTGAATATATATATAGACTGGATTCCTGAGAACAGAACGCTCGCGAGAGTCAGGATCGACAAAACGACCAGCGCCGTTCTATAGTTTCTGAATTTATCTTTTTCAGAAGGGCGGCTTACCGGCTGCGGTATGGTCTGTTCTGTTTTCTGATCAATTTTCTGATCTAAGTTCTCATTCTCCATTAATCAGTTTCCTTGATAATTACTTTCCTAATTCTATCCCTGACACTTCACTTATTTTGGGCAATTTCTAGTAAAAAGACAAGTCACGAGATTGATACCTTCCCGCCCTGCATCAGGAGCGGTTCGGGATCGGACGGTGCGACGCTGCCGCCTGAACTGTCAAGGCAGAACCTCTCAAACTCCTGCGCGCGTTCTTCAGGAACGAGAATACTGAACGTTACGTCCTGGCCGTATTCAACATTCTCAAGCGTCCAGCCGTTCTGAGATGCTTTTCGGGATAAGAGCTCGAAAAAAGGATACGAGCAGGACTGTCTCCATCTTATGGCAGGAACAAGATCAACGGGCTCGCCGTCTATAAGAGCCTGCCTGCCGGAATCTGAATACGCCCGTCTGAGGCCGCCCGTTCCCAAAAGCGTGCCTCCGAAATATCTCGTGACGCATACCATGGAATCAGTAAAGCCGTTGGATGTCAGGAGCTCTAAAAGGGGCTGGCCTGCCGTGCCCTGAGGCTCGCCGTCATCAGATGATTTCTGTCTGGAATTCTCTCCGCCGATGACCCATGCATAACAAAGGTGCCTGGCATCAGGATACTTCTTGCGTTCTGCTGCAAGGAGCTCGGCTGCTTCTTCGGGAGATGATATATGGAAACTCTTGCCTATAAAGACCGACTTCTTAACTTCGATCTTGGAATCGCCCGTCTTGCTCAGTGTAACGCTCAAGACTTCAAGCTCTCCCTGTACTTCTGATAAGCCATCATGAGAAGGGATTTATCCTGGCTGTATGTGATCTCATCCAAGGCCTTGGCGATCTCAACGAACTTGCATTCAACAGTACCGCTCTCAGGATCTGCCTTGCACTCTTCGCTCGAAGCCTGCATAACAAACCATGAGATGTTGTTGTGAACGGGCTTCATTCTCGAGATGGAATAGAATTCATAATTGGTCTTGCCGCACGGAGCTATGACCTTGGCCTCAACACCGGTCTCGATCTTAACTCTGTCCTTGGCAAATGAAGAAAGGCTCAGGTCGCTATCGGTCTTAACAGTTCCCTTGGGAAAACTCCATTCATGCTTGTCATTACGGACAATCAGAACCTTGTCTCCGACAAATACAATACCGCCTGAACAATTGCGAACGATCATATTATACCCACTAGAAAAGCCAAAATTTAATAAGACAATTTTAACATATAACGCTTTGATTTGCTCGTTTGAAGACCGCCCTCAGTGCGTGTCCCATTATATTTAATACTTCTATTTGTTCTTTTTAGGGCAGGTCTGTATAATTGTCCTATGCTAAACAGTAACTATGAGAATAATTCAAACGGTGACAGTCTGGAGGTCATGAAGCTCAGGCGCCTGCTGACAGTGCTTCTGTCAGTTTCGGTTATCCTTGCAGTCGTGCTTGTCACACTGGGCTTTGTTAAGTTGATCAACAAGATGAATGCACCCGAAGGTGCGGAGAACACTCCAATCTTTGCATCTTTTGTTACTAACCCCACTACGACTACAACAGAACCCATCGTTTACCATACCGAGCAGCTCGTATCATCAGAGCTCGCCGACAGTTATTGGCGTCCGCTCCCAGAGCTTCCCGAAGACCAGGTCATCGTACCTGAGCACGTCGAGGTCAAGGCTCTCTATATCGGTTCGGGTTCCGCGCTTGATAAAGCGATCGACCTCTGCAACAACAGTGAACTCAACGCAATCGTTATCGATCTTAAGAACGAATACGGCCTTCCCTACATGTCTCATGTTGAGACAGCCAACGAGATCGGCTATGTATGGGACGCTTACGACCTCGAAGCAGTAATCGAGAAGTGCCACGAGAACAACGTCCGAGTAATCGGCAGAATCGTATCATTCAACGACCAGGTTGCAGCTGAGCACTTCCCCGAGAGAGCCATCCAGGATGCAGACGGCAATGTCGTTCAGTTCAGCAACGAAGGTAACAAGCCCTTCTTGAGCCCTTACTGCACGGAGAACTGGGATTACCTTATTGAGATTGGTATCGAAGCTTCAGAATACGGCATCGACGAGATCCAGTTCGACTACGTAAGATTCCCTGCCGGCGCTACCAAGAACAAGGTTAAGCCTTACTTCGGCGAAGAGGGCGAATATCCTTCCAAATCAGAAGCAGTTAACAGATTCCTGCAGGAAGCAAGGATCAGGATCCAGGATACATACGGCGTGCCCGTATCAGCCGACATCTTCGGTATCGTATTAACATCCGAAGGCGACGCTGCCATCATCGGTCAGGACTTCGCTACTCTCGGCATGACAGGAATCGATTCCTGCTGCCCGATGGTATATCCTTCGCACTATGCTTTGGGAACGATGCTCGGCGGACATGTTTTCGATTACCCGGACAAAGAACCTTACCTCATGGTCTATAGCGTCCTCCACGCGTGCCAGCCGATATACCGGCAGGAAGGATTCACACATGTAAGACCATATCTTCAGGCCTTCACCGCCTCTTACATCGGCAAGGGCAATTACATAGAGTACGGCTACAGAGAGATCAATTCACAGATCAAGGCCATTCAGGACTTGGGAATCACGGAGTTCATCTTATGGGATCCTTCGTGTAAATACCCTCAAGGGTCCTACGATGGTGACATGTCTGTCGAAACTGATTGAAACTAAAGCCGTCTAAGAATACAATTAGGTAATTTATTTAAATAATAATAAGAGGTGACATTATGCTTGATATTAAATTCTTGCGTACAAATCCTGACATCGTAAAGCAGAACATCAAGAACAAGTTCCAGGATGAGAAGCTTCCCCTGGTTGACAAGGTTATCGAACTCGACAAAGAGTTCCGTGAGAGCAAGACCCGCGCGGAAGCTCTGAGAGCAAACCGTAACAAGGTCAGCAAGCAGATCGGCGCTCTCATGGGTCAGGGCAAAAAGGACGAAGCTGAAGAGATCAAGAAGCAGGTCACCGATATGGCAGCAGAGCTTGAGGCTCTCACAGTTAAGGAGACAGAGCTCGAAGAAGAGATCAGAAAGATCATGCTCGTCATCCCTAACATCATCGACCCTTCCGTTCCGATCGGCAAAGACGATTCCGAGAACGTTGAGATCGAGAAGTTCGGCGAGCCCTTCGTTCCCGAATTCGAAGTTCCTTATCACGTTGATATCATGGAAAAGCTTGACGGCATCGAGCTCGATCAGGCAAGAGAGACATCCGGCAACGGTTTCTACTACTTAAAGGGCGATATCGCAAGACTTCACTCCGCTTGCCTGTCCTATGCAAGAGACTTCATGATCGACAGAGGATTCACATACTACATTCCTCCTTACATGATCAGATCTTCCGTTGTTACAGGCGTTATGAGCTTTGCTGAGATGGAGAACATGATGTACAAGATCGAGGGCGAAGATCTCTACCTCATCGG
>Ga0310696_10003069_pt1 | contig 21237 bp, 16 predicted proteins | sample AusTroGonzalo_MG_4_FD_203885 | JGI IMG/M metagenome (GOLD analysis project Ga0310696, IMG submission 203885) | Bovine rumen microbial communities from tropical cattle in Woodstock, Queensland, Australia - Gonzalo_02 (v2) (version 2) | ecosystem: Host-associated > Mammals > Digestive system >... | reverse complement strand
AATTTGTTCTACTTTCTTTTCGTTCCCTGGCACAAACGGAAAACCGTCGTGTGAGCCGGGTCGCCGGAAGACCTACCAGGTGAGGAGCTCCTGCTCCAGCAGAATGTCCTGCTCGATATTCTTCCGCACCTGCTTGTCCTGATCCGGATCGATCATGTCCGCCGTGCCCGGAGGCACCAGACGGATCAGGATCCATCCGGCTTCCGGGATGCGGGACATGGAGACCCGGACGAGCTGTCCGTCTTCCAGCCGGGCGAGGAACTGGGGGAAATGGCCGGAGAGGAACCGCTTGATCCATTCGGGATGGGCGAACTTCTTTTTCTGCAGCGTATTGTCGGTGCAGCGGTATTCTCCGGTATGTCGGAATCCGGGATCATCCGAACAGAAAAGCTGATTGCCTTCGCTGTCCGCCAGATAGTAAACGGTTTCGAAATTTTCGGCACGGGCCCGCTTGAGAATGGGCAGGATCAGCTTGTGATAACACAGTTCGAATCCCACCAGACCCGATTTCGTGCCGTCGGATTTGGAAAGAGGCATCCAGCAGGAGACCACCGCGTGACCGGAGGAATCCCGATAGGGCGGACTCCACAGCGTCGTCTCCAGACCCTGCTTCCGCCGATCCAGCCAGGAACAGCGGATCTCCTCTTTTGTTTCATACATGCCCGGATAGCGCAGGGCGGTCCCGTCGTTCATGAGGTATGTGATCCTCCGCAGGAGTGCGCCGTTTTCGCGGAACCGCCGGAACAGGGTCTCCGGGGTGAGATCGCGGGATTCGCCGAAGTCCATGCTGTCGCAGATGAGGGTGATTCCCTGCCGGCGCGACGTGCGCAGCTGTTTGACCATCGGAGCCAGTTTCTCCCGGGGCATGTCGTCCGGCTTGAAATAGGCGGCGTTCCCGAAGGAGATATCCCTGGCATAGAAGGGGAGGCGGACCAGATCGGGCGGCCGGTTCGGCGAGTCCGGTGCGAAATCGGAGGCCAGATAGAAGGGACTCCGGTCCACACTGGCGTCGGGCAGATTCTGCTCGATGATCTGGGAGGTGGCGAGTCCGTTCAGCTGTTCCCGGACGCGCAGGAGACGGCTCCCCACCTCGGAAGCCAGGCGCTCGGTCACAAGCTGGACCTTGAGGCGGCGAAGCATCTCCAGCGTCACCTGGGCGGCAAGACTCTGCTGACGGCGGGCACCATACAAAGCCATGACGGCGGAGGCGCAGAAAACGGCCGCCATGGTCAGCAGCGAGGCATACCGATGTCGATAGGTGAAGCGCATGAATTTCTGGATGAGGGAATCGGGCCTGGCCGACACTTCCTCGTTGAACAGATAGTGCCGGATGTCCGAGGCCAGTTCCTTTGCGCTTGCGTACCGGTCCGCCGGATCCGCCGCGCGGGCCTTTTCGATGATGGCCCGGAGAGCGGGGGAAATGTGCTGTTTCGGATTCCGGGGACGGGAGGGCTCGAATTGTCCCGAGGTGATCTTTTCGATGACCTCGCGGGAGTCGGCGCCGGTCACCGGATCCCGCAGCGTCACCAGTTCATTGAGGATCATGCCCAGGGAGAATACATCGGTTTTTGGATTGGTGGCTCCCTCCAGCAGCGTTTCCGGCGCCATGTAGGCGGGGGTGCCGTCCAGATGTCCTTTCCGGTCGGTTCCCGAAGGACAGGCGATCCCCCAGTCCATCACATAGACTTCGCCATGGCGGCCCAGCATGATGTTGTCGGGCTTCAGGTCGCAGTGGATGATCCCGCGGCTGTGACAGTATTCGATGGCATCGCAGACTTTGAGAAAACTTTCCAGACGCGGCTGGAGCGACCGCTCGTAACTGCGGCCGAAGACGGGCTGCTGTGCACGGGCCTGTTTCAGATACTCCTTCAGCGTGATCCCGTTGATCAGCTGCATGGCCAGATGAAGGCCGTCCGTACTGTCCGTATCCAGACTGAACAGGGGCACGATGGCGGGATGATCCAGCTGGGAGGTGAGTTTCGCTTCCGAAATGAATTTCCGCACGCTTTCCGTTCTGTCCAGATGCGCTTCCTTGAGGGACTTGATCACGATCAGACGGCCCAGGATCAGATCCTCCGCCAGAAAGATCCGGCCGAATCCGCCCTCCGCGATCACCTTCAGAAGTTTGTAGTGCCGCCCGCTTTTATCCAGTTTGCGGCGGAATTCCAGCGATACGTCCGCTTCGATCTTCATGCCGTCGATGGGATCCGGACATGGCCCGATCATTTCGCTGAAACTCCGCGCGGACCGCGCCGCCTGTACCTGTGCGGAAGACGACGTGCTTCCCGTGGCGGCGGGGATCGCCTGCGTGATCTCGACGGGATCCGATTCTTTTTCCATTTCCTCAACTCCTTTGCGGGGAACAGCCCCTCCGATTCCGCAGATACAATACTTTCTTTTCCCGGCAAGTCAAACTCCGGCGCCGTTTTTTTTGCGGCCGTGCGCATCCCGAAACGAAAAACCGATGAAAAAGAAAGCATTTTCATTTGAAAAAAGAACTCTTCGTGCTATATTTATGCATCTGTCTGATGACAGCGGATCATACAATCAACCTGTTTTAAGGAGATACGAAAATGGCTGTACCCAAAAGAAAAGTTTCCAAGATGAAGAGACGTCAGCGTCAGGCCGCCAACGCATACGAAGGCGTCCAGGCGAACTTCTGCCCCCAGTGCGGCGAGCCCGCCGCTCCTCACTCCGTGTGCAAGCACTGCGGCACCTACAAGGGAAAACAGATCGTTACCGTTTCCTGATGAATCAAACCTTGCCGAAAGGGGAATGACAGAATGAGGATCGCGGTAGATGCCATGGGCGGCGATTTTGCGCCCGCCGTCGTGATCGAAGCTGTCGCCGAGGCTCTGCGGGAGATCCCCGATGTGGAGATCCTCCTGGTCGGGCACACGGAAAAGCTGGCCTATCACCTTCAGAAGGAACGGCTCAAAGAGTCGAGCCGGCTTCATTATGTCCATGCGGAGGAAGTGGTGGAAATGGGAGAACCCTCCACCAACGCCATCCGCAGCAAGCGTCATTCCTCCATTACGGTCGCTGCCGAGCTCGTGGCCAAAGGACAGGCGGACGGCGTCATTTCCGCCGGTCACACGGGCGCCGCGGTGGCCGCGACCAAAGTCAAACTGCGTATGGCGCCCGGCGTTGACCGTCCGGCCATTGCCGCGCTCATGCCGGCGGTGGGCGGTCATTTCATTCTGGTGGATGCCGGAGCCAACACGGACTGCGTGCCGCTGAATCTGGCGCAGTTTGCGGTGATGGGCGAACTGTATGCCCAGCTGATTTTCGGCATAGAGCGTCCCCGGATCGGACTTCTTTCTGTGGGCGGTGAAGACGTCAAGGGCAACGCGCTGACGAAAGAGACGTTCAAGATCCTCTCGAAAATGCCCATCAACTTCATCGGGAATGTGGAGGGACACGATCTGTTCGACCGCACCGCCGATGTGGTCATCTGCGACGGCTTCACCGGAAACGTGGTCCTCAAATCCTCCGAAAGCCTCGCCTCGGCCATCGGCACCTGGCTCAAGGAGGCGCTGACAAAAGATGCGTTCCGTCAGATCGGCGCGCTTCTTGCCAAGAACGCCTTCCACGATCTGAAGGCCATCAGCAACTTCGAAGAGTACGGCGGCGCACCGCTTCTGGGCATCAACGGCGTCTGTATCATCGGCCACGGCGCTTCCACGCCGAAGGCCGTGAAGAATGCGATCCGCGTGGCGAACGATTTCGCCAAGCATTCTCTGCCCGCGAAAATCACCGCCCGTATCCGTGAATGTCATGTGGCCGTGGGGGATATCCCCATGAATGCACCGAACACAAAGGCCTGATGCAAGATGGGCGTTCGGATCATAGGTACGGGTTCCTATGCGCCGGAAAAGATTCTGACCAATCAGGATCTGGAACGGATGGTCGAGACATCCGATGAATGGATCCGGACCCGGACCGGGATCCGCGAGCGCCGTATCTCCGATAAAAATACGGCGGCCTCCGATCTGGCGCTGGAAGCGGCACGGCGTGCTCTGGATTCGGCCGGCGTCGATCCCTCGCAGCTTTCCATCCTTTCGGTGGCCAGCGTGACTCCGGATCATACCTTCCCCAGCACTTCCTGCATCCTTCAGCACAAACTGGGAGCCCCCGTCACCTGCGCCTGCTATGATGTTCAGGCCGCCTGTTCCGGACTCCTTTATTCTCTGCAGATCGCCGTTTCCATGCTGAAATGCAGAAAGAATGCCCGCTACGCTCTTATCCTCGGCGCGGAAAAACTTTCCTCCATTGTGGACTGGACGGACCGGAGCACCTGCGTCCTTTTCGGCGATGCCGCCTCCGCTCTGCTTCTGGAAAACGACGGGTCGGACGAACCCGACATGCTCCTCTCCTGCATCCTCGGCGCGGACGGATCCCACTCTTCCAAACTCTGTGTCCCCGCCGGCGGATCCGCTATGCCCGCTTCCCGGGAGACGGTGGAGGGGCGGCTTCATTTCATCCGGATGGGCGGACAGGAGGTCTTTCGTCTGGCGGTGAACGCCATGACCGGCGCGTCCCGTACGGCGCTTCAGGAGGCTGGACTCACCGTGGATCAGATCCGCTGGATCATTCCCCATCAGGCCAACAAGCGGATCATGGACGCCGTGGCAAGCCGTCTGGGCGCGCAGGCGGAGCAGGTGTTCGTCAACGTGGACCGCTATGGAAATACCTCTTCCGCGTCCATCGGGATCTGCCTGGACGAGATCGTCCGTGGCGGACAGGTCCGGAAGGGCGATACTCTTCTTCTGACTGCGTTCGGCGCAGGCATGACCTGGGGCGCCGCCGTCATTCGCTGGTGAATGTCATGCCGGCCTTCTGTCTGCTCTTCTGCTCGGTTCTTCTGCTCGGCGGAGAACTGCCCGATCCCGAAGACCGTGTTTTTTCCGAACAGGGACAGAAGATCGATTCGTTTCTGATCCGGACGGCAAACCGGATCTCCGAAGCCTGGATCTTTTGCCGGGAGGAGTTCCGTCTGGCCTCCGAAGCCGCCGTTCACGAATCAAAGGATTTCATTCGTTCCGAGGTCGAAAAACAGACCGACTCCGCCATACGCCATGTGAAGGAAAAGGCCTCCGAGACCGTTGAAAACCGGATCCGGACGCTGATCCCCGGCGATGGAACATCCGGAGAAAATACGAAAACGGATCCGGACCTGTCCGATACGGAAAAACCTCTTCCGTCCGGACCTGCTGCCGGATCCGTCCCGTCCGCTTCGGCTCAGTAGTCCTTCACTTCCACGGATTTCATGACCAGTTCGCGGGCTTCCTCGTTGTCCTTGAGGTCGCCGGCGGCGATCATCTGTGCCAAGATATTGCCGGTGGCCGTCGCTTCCAGCGGGCCCGTCCGGACCGGGATCCCCGTGGCTTCCGCCGTCCGCTTCATGAGGAACTCGTCGCGAATGGCGCCGCCCAGGATATGCAGAACCTGGAACTTGACGTTCAGAAGATCCTGAAGGTTCCGGATGCTGTCGCGGAAGCAGTCGGCCAGCGAATCATAGATGCTGCGCAGAAGTTCGCCATCCGTCTCCGGGACCGGCTTGCCGTGGTCCTTGAACCAGCTGCGGATCCGCGCGGGCATGTCGCCGGGCGCCAGCAGCGAAGGATCGTTGGGCGGGAACCGGAAACCTTTGTCGGGCTCCGCCGCCGCCATGGCGGACATCTCGCCGAATCCGAGATCTTTTCCCGCTTCCTGCCAGGTGTGCCGCGTTTCCTGCAGCAGCCAGGTCCCCATGATATTGGTGAGGAACCGGATCTTGCCGTTGAATCCGCCTTCGTTGGTATAATGGGCCTTCCGCGCGGAGTCTGCCAGAACCGGGTCCGGTATCTCGGCGCCCAGGAGCGCCCAGGTCCCCGAGCTGATGTAGGCCCACGGTCCGCCTTTTCCTGCGGGCGTGGAGGCCACGGCGCTGGCCGTGTCGTGGGATCCGACTTTCACCGCCGCCAGTCTCGGAACGCCCAGTTCCTTTGCGATCTCTTCTTTCAGCAGACGGGTCTTCGTGGCCGGCATTTCCACCGGCGGAAGCACCTGTTCGGGGATCCCCGCCCGGCGCAGAAGCTCCGAATGCCAGACACGGCGTACCGGATCCAGCATCGCGGTGGTGGAGGCGATCGTGTACTCCGTGGTTTCAGCGCCCGTCAGCGCGTAATGAAGCGCGTCCGGCATGAGGAGGAAACGGCAGTCCGGGGCGAAATCTTCCGGATGTTCCGCCTTGTGGGCGTACAGCTGAAACAGCGTATTGAACGACATCATCTGAATGCCGGTCAGGCTGTACAGCTCCTCTTCGGACATGATATCCCGGTGGAACGCTTCTCTTCCTTTTTCGTTCCGGGGATCGCGGTAACAGACGGGATCCCGGACAAGCTGACCGTTCCGGAAAACCGCGTAGTCAACGCCCCAGGTGTCGATGGAGAAGGAGACGATATCCTTTTCCGCCTCGCAGGCTTTCCGGATCCCGGTCTTGATCTCGGACAGGAGATGATTGAAATCCCAGAAGAAGCTCCCGTTTCTTTCGGTGGGATAATTCTTGAAACGATGGACTTCACGCAGGACAAGACGTCCTCCGTCGAGTCCGCCGAGTATGGCGCGTCCGCTGGAGGCGCCCAGATCGAATGCCAGATAGGATCTCATGAAGAAAATCCTTTTATTTTTGGGGTTCGTAAACGGATTTGAAAAACGATGTCACTTCTTGACGGGCTCTTTTGCGGTCGACGCAGCGGCCGGAGCCTGCTTTTTCCCGTTCTGGACGGCAGGTTTGACGGCTTTCTGCCTTCTGACCGCCTTCTTCTTTTCGGGGACGGCTTTCTGCAGCGCTTTCCGGACGGCTTTTTTCGCCTTCTTTGCCACGATCCCCTTTTCCGCCAGGATCTTCGCGATTTCCCGCTTGCCCATGTCGCGGATCGCCGCGATCTGCTTCTTCAGAATCAGACGGGGCGAGGTCTTCCCGTTTTCCCAGAAATTGACGGACTGCGTATTCACGCCCAGGATCTTCGCAAACTGTTCCTGGGAAATGGCCAACTTCGTCCGGACTTTGCGGATGCGGTCGGCCGTGAGCCGGATCTGTTTCTCCTTGCCGCCTTCCTGCGCAGCAGGCACGATAATGGCGGGCTGTCCTGCTTTCTGGGACGGCTTCGCCTCCAGCGCCTTGATCCGTTTTTCCAGTTCCGCTATCCGTTTCTTCTGCACGGCGCCGGCCGCCAGCAGCGGGGCAACAACAGCCTTGATTTCTTTTCTTGCGAGACGGCGGATCTCTTCGTTCATGACTTTCCGGATGTCGGACATTTTCTGTTTTCCTCCTTGGTTGGATTTTTTTCGTTGTTATTTCAAAAACGGTTATTTCTCCTGCAGCTCCACCGGAACGGGCCCTGCCACTTCCATCTTCTCCGGCGTTACATCGCACTCCCGGGCCAGAATTTTCACGCCGCTCTTCCGGGCCTCGAGCAAAGCCCGTGCAAAATCCTCATGCATGGCCCGGTTGGGGCGGAAGACCCGCATCCCCTTCATCTGGATCACGAAGAGAAGCCAGGCGCCGAATCCTGCCTTTGCGCAGGCACCCAGCTCCTTCAGATGCTTGACGCCCCGTTCCGTGGGGGCGTCCGGGAACAGCGCGACCCCGTTTTCCTCCAGCGTGACGCCTTTCACTTCCAGGTAATGACACTGCCCCTTTTCATCGTCTATGCGGAAATCGAAGCGCGAACCGCCGTATGTCACTTCCCTTCGGATCTGCGCGTTTTTCCCGAAAAGTTCCCCTTTCTTCAGCCACTCCTCCGCTGCGTCATTAGGGATCTGGGAATCCATATTGATGAGGAGCGGTTTTTTTCCCGGACGGCGTTTTTCCACACATACCAGATCGTATTTCGTCTTCCGGTTTTTCATGTCTCCCGCCTGCGAAAGATACACTTTCACGCCCGGGATCAGAAGCTCACGGCACCGCCCGGTGTTTTTCACATGGACCGTCTCATTCGAGCCTTCCGTCTCCACGCAGGCAGTGAAACGGTTCGGCCGTTCCCGGAAAATACCGCTCCTGATCGTTTCATAACGCATGGTCTTCAGCCTTCCATTTCTGCCGCCAGGCTGACTGCAGCGCTTCTTTTTTCGAGTTGTCTTTTTTCATTTTTTTCGAAACAAAACATCGTCTCTTTAATCCCCGACCGGAATACACCATCTGCCGGACCATCCTTTCGGATAAAAGAAAACGAAATCCGGTGCATCCGAATACGGAACCGGTGCGGATCCGCGGTTTTCATGCCGCATCCCCGCACCGGAATAATAGAGCATAAAATATCAAAATTGCAAGTGAGAAACGAAAGGTCGGCCGGAGATTGTTTCATCCGGCTTTTTTCGAGATTACGGGCTTATTTCTTCTTGCCTCTCGCCGGCATCTTCGGCAGGAACGGATTGCTTTCTCCGCCTCTCGGGCCTGCCGCTTCGCTCTTCGTCACTTTTTTCGCGCCCGTGATGACCTCGGCTCCCTCCGGAAGCGAATTCGCCTGGATTTCCGTATTCGTTCCGTCATTCAGACCCGTGACCAGCGAAATAGGCCGTATGTTGTTTCCTTCCTTGATCCAGACGGTCTTTTTGCCGGGCTCCGGAGCCGGAGCGGCAATGCCCTCCGGGACGAAACGGAAGGCGGCGTTGGGCAGCATCAGCGCATTTTCGCGCTCATCCAGAATGAATTTCACGTTGGCCGTGAGGTAGGGCAGGAGCGTGCCGTCCGAATTGTCGGTTTCGATTTCCACCACATACGTCACCACATTTTGAGACATCGTCGCATTCAGCCTCGTCTTCAGGATCGTTCCCTTGAATACGCGCCCCGGGAAGGCATCCACGGTGAATTCGACCTTGCCCCCGGGCCGGATCTCTCCGATATCCGCCTCGTTGACCGATACCCACACCTGCATCCGTTTCAGGTCCCGGGCGATCAGGAACAGACTCGGAGCGTTCATGCTTGCGTTCACCGTCTGACCGATATTCACGCGGCGGTCGATGATAACGCCGTCCACGGGCGATGCGATCGTGCAGTATTCGATATTCCGTTTTGCCTTGGAGAGCGAGGCCGTAGCCGCCGCCAGCTGTGCTTTCGCCTGCTTCACGTTCGCTTCGGCCAACGCTTCGGCCGCCTTTGCGGAATTGTACTCCGAAAAGGCGCTGTCCGATTCGCTTTTCGACATGATCCCCTGGGGACTCAATCTCTCCGCCCGCTTCCAGTTCGCCTCCGCCAGCTCGTACTTCGCTTTTGCCTGCTTCAGATTCGCTTCCGAGCTTCCGATCGACGCCTCCGCCTGCAGACAATTCGCCTGCGCCACTTCGCACTCCGCACGGTACAGCGTGTCGTCGATTTTCGCAAGCAGTCCGCCCGCTTTCACGCGCGAACCGTAGTCCACGGTCTTTCCGTCTGCATCCTTTCCGAATGTGGTGATCATGCCGCCGATCTGTGCGCCCACATTGACCAGTTCTTCGGGTTCCACCGTGCCTGTCGCCGAGATCGTCCGCCGCATGGCTCCGGTCTTTGCCTTCTGTGTGGAATAAACGGTGATGCTCTCTTCCTTGAACAGGGCATTCCACACCTTCTTTCCGGTAAAGAGCGCCGCAAAGGCAAGTACGAGAAATACGAGGACAGCTATGACTTTTTTCATCGTTTCCGTTCTCCGGTCATTGGTTCTCCATATTCTGCTTTCCGCTTATCGGATCGGGCGGATCGGCAGGAGTCGGCTCCGCTCTTCTACGTAAACGAAAAAGTCTTTCCGTTTATTGTACACGGTACGGGAAAAAATGCAAGTCATTTTCCGCTTTTTCCCGCGGTTTTTTCTTCGCCGGCAGAACCGGACGCCCCTGACAAAACTCGCGACTGGTCTTTCGACGTTCTCTCGAAAGTCCAATATCCGCAAGTTTTCGGCTGTTGCCGCACCGGGCAGCAGCCTCAAACTTTCGAACATCGTCTTTTTCGAGATCCATCCGAAATCCGTTGTCGCCTCTTTTGTCAGGTGCGTCAGGACCGGATACAGTATGGACAAAACCGGCTTTGTGTTGTCCGGGAGGCAGAAATGACGCTGCAAATATCGGGATAAATCTCCGGTCCCGGCTTGCATTTTCAGAGAGGGAGAAGTACATTACCCGTACATTCAGGAAAAGTCCCGTGTACACAGAAGGATTTGTACGGTGGAGAAAACATTTACATGGCAGGCTCTGATCTGGCTTCCGCTCTTTACGATCGCGGCGGCGGTCCTCTCCATGGGCTTTACCTGCATCTGCATCCGTCTTCTGCCGATTCTCGGCATGATCGACGTCCCGCACGGACGGCATCAGCACGCCCATCCTGTCCCTCGCGGGGGCGGCATCGCCATCATCCTTTCGTTCGTATTGACGAGTGCGGCCGCGTTTCTGCTCATGAACTGGCGAGCGGACGAATCCCGCTTGCTGCTCCAGCTTGGTCCGCCGATCGCGATCATGGGCGTACTGGGATTTCTGGATGACCGTTTCGAGCTGGGCAGCTGGATCAAGCTGCTGGCGCAGATAGGGGTTGCCCTGTACTTCTACATGACGGACGCCGGAATCGGCAATCTGCTCAACTACGAGCTTCCGGTTTGGATCGCGCTTCCTCTGACGGTCTGCTGGGTGGTGGGCATCACCAATGCGTTCAATCTGATCGACGGGATGGACGGCGTTGCGGCGGGGCTGGCTTCCATTGCCGCCTTTTCCATGACCGTATGGCTGATCCTGATAGGCGGGGCGACCGCCGTGGCTGCCGTGCTGATGATTTTCTGCGGTGCGTGTCTCGGTTTCCTCCGTTACAATTTTTCGCCGGCGAAGATCTTCATGGGGGATACGGGGAGTCTGTTCATCGGCATGCTGTTCGCCTATTTCAGCATGGCCGAATCCGCGAAGGCCATCACCCTGACGAGTCTGCTGGTGCCGATCCTGGCCATGGGCGTACCGATTTTCGACGTTTTTCTGGCGATCCTGCGCAGACTCTTCCGGAAGTATGTGAGAAAAGAACCCGGCGTGGGGATCATGACGGGCGACCACGACCATCTGCATCATCGAATCGACCAGGAGATGCACGACCAGCCGAAGACGGCGCGAAAGCTCTATTCTCTGGCGTTGCTGCTTTCCGTGGGGGCGATCATCTCGGCGCTGGTGAGCAATCTGCTGCAGACCTTGAGCTTCGCGATCATTATGGTCATCATCTTCATTGTAGTCCGCTTCGCCACCATCGAATTCTACGATGCCGTGTCCCTGATTTCCGAGGGGATCCGCATTCCCCACAGAAAATTTTTGATCACGGCATTTCATCCGGTTCTGGATATTCTTCTGCTGACCACGGCCTATCTTCTGGTTTCCGTGATTTTTCAACGGAACATCATGATCTCGCCGTATCAGCTCAGACAGGCTCTGTTCTATCTGGCTCCTTTCCCCGTGGTCCTGGGCCTCTCGGGCGTCTACCGGACCTACTGGCTCCGTCCCGGCGTCACGCAGTTTTACAAACTGCTTCTGGCGATGCTTGTCGCATCGACGATCGTTCTTGCCATGGCGCTGGGATTCATCCTGATCGAATTCGAGTGGATCGATCGGGACCAGATTTCTCTCATGCGCGAATTTTATACCGCCTATGTGTGCATGGGTATCTTCTTCATTTTCGTGGAGCGTTTCATCCTCCACTACATCGAAAGCTACTGCTTCCGCAAACTGGCCATGATCACCGAGCGGAAACGGAAACTGTACCGCACCGTGGTGTATGGCGGCGGGATCTACTGCAAGATGTTCCTGGCCTCTCAGTACAGCGCCACGAATGCGCCCCTCGAACGTCAGGTGATCGGCATCATCGACGACAATCCCTCTCTTCGCGGACTGAACGTGTACGGGCAGAATGTCCTGGGGCGCTCCCGCGACCTGGCCCGGCTGAAGGAAAAATACCGGTTTGACGAAATCGTCATCGCACTGGGAAACATCTCCGACCGCATGAGAGAAAAGCTGATCCGGTTCGGCGCGGAAAACAAGGTCCGCGTCGTGGAATTTTCATTCCAGATCGATGAACCAAAGAGTCTGCCTGCGCATCCGGCGGGACAGAAGGATTAAAGGGCGGTTCCTCTTTTTGCTGCGGCTTCCGATTCTCCCGCGGAAAGAGAAGCGGACGCGTTTACGAGCCCTTACCCGTTTTTGCCGTCTTTGCTTCCATAGAGATTCTCCGCGGCGGCAAACACATCCAGGAGTTTCCCGAATGTCAGCGGTTTGAGAAGGATCCCGGAGAAGAACCGGGACCGGGCGTCGTTCTGATTCTCCGTATCCGCGGTCAGCGCGAAAACCGGAAGTTTTTCGAAGCGGGGCTCGGCGCGGAGTTTTTCGATGAACTCAAGCCCGTTCATGTTCGGCATCCAGAAATCCGAAAAGATGAAATCGAAAGGCTGATTCGCTTTCTCCGCCGACTCGATTTCCGCAAGCGCCTCTTCGCCGTCTCCCGCATGTCCGATCGAGGTGATCCCCGCTTTCTTCAGAAAGGCGGTCAGGACCGCACGGTTGACCGGAGAATCATCGACGACGAGAACATGCTTCGGCAGTTTTTCCGAATCAATGATATACCTGGATTCGGCGGAAGTCCCATCCTTTTCCCCGCTGGGCATCACACCCGGGATACGGGCCCGGAATGTCGATCCCTTTCCGGGTTCGCTTTCGACGGAGAGATTGCCGCTCATCACCTTGATCAGACTTCGGCAAATGGAGAGACCCAATCCCGTACCTCTGGCGCGATCCGCCGAATGACTCGGATCCTGGACCTGGACGAACGGATCGAGGATCTTCGACAGCATGTCGGCCGGGATGCCGCACCCGGTATCGGAGACGGAGACATCAAGCAGTTTATCTTTGTAGGATGCGGCAACCGTTATGGATCCTTTCGCCGTGAACTTGACCGCATTTCCGACCAGGTTGAAGAGGATCTGGCGGAAACGGTGTTCGTCCAGCATGAGGCTCGGTACATCGCCCGCCCGGTTGATCAGTTCGATCCCCTTCGCCGCGGCGGCCAGCCGGAAGGAGGCGAATACATCGTCTGTCAATCGGCTCAGCTTCAGGGGTTCCAGATTGAGCTTCATCTTTCCCGAATCCATTTTCGCCAAGTCGAGGACGTCGTTCACGAGCTGCAGAAGCGTCGTGCCGCTGGCGCGGATGGACTGCAGCGCTTCCTCTCTCTCCTTCTCGTCCCGGATCCCGTCCTGCAGAAGTTCGGAGTAGCCGAGGATCGCGTTCAGCGGCGTGCGGATGTCGTGACTCACGATGCTGAAGAACATGCTCCGGGATTTCTCGGCCGTGCGGGCGCGTTCCAGAGCCTTCTCCAGTTCCGCCATGTGCTTGGCCGTCTGTTCCCGCTCGATGACGGCCCGTCGAAGCTCGTTCCGTTTATCTTCAACGACGAATATATGGAAAAAGCAGTTGCCGATGAGCAAGCCCAGCGCGTAATACGGCCAGAGCGGCCAGAGTATCTGGAAGATGATCGTCTCCGCCATCGTGATGCAGAAAAGAAAGACGACCAGATTCCGTCTCCGTACGGGATCCTGACTGCCGCCGGCCTTCGCAAGCGCACACACCGCCATCAGGACATTCAGTCCGACCAGAGGATAAAATATGAGGCAGCGGTTGAACCCGGCGCAATACTGTCCTTTCTCGTCAAAGTGGAAAAGACAGTCGTTGAAGATGTTGACCGTCAGCAGCACAACGTACAGGGCGAGAAGCGCGTACCCGAACCATGAGAGCATCCGCGCTTTCCATTTGCTGAGCTCCAGATAGACGACGGCAAAGCGGCACCATGTGAGCACGGAAACGGCAATGGCAATGTAATAGATCATTGTGTCGACATACAAAAGACGTGTCCAGCCGAGTCCTGCCAGAACGCCCCAGGCGGCATCCACTATGTAGTAGGCGAAGATCCCCTTCAGAAAAATGCGGTACTCTCGTGCGCCGGGCGCGGAATTCATCCCCGGATCCGTGTGCAGACCGGAATTGATGATCAGGTGGATCGCCATCGCCACGAAGGCTATCGAGGAATAGATATAACTTTGCATGACATCACCCGACTTCTGTATCTATCTCATGTGGAGAAAATTTTTCTCTCGGCCGTAGAAAAAACGAAAGAGAACAAGGCGGAAGACAAAACCGCTGCAGAAGGGCCGGATCGGAAGCGATAAAAGATTTCATTTTTCCCTTGTCGGCAAGATGACTTCATGTCCGTATGACAATCGTAATATACATGAAGCATTTTGCCTTGTCAAGATGATTACAGGCAAATCCAGCCTTGAAAAAAAATTTTTTCTCAAATCCGTTTTTCCTGGCACGGGCGCCGTTTCCCGGCAGGATTTTTCCCCCGTCCGCACATGGGAGCCCTTTGCGTCATCAAAGGGGCAGACATGTACCGCGATTGATTTTTTCCTCGCGGAGGGTATGGAAAAAGTGAAAAAGTAAAAAAAAACGCACGTTTTCTCTCTTTTTGATGGCAAAAAGACTTGAAAAAACGAAAAAGGGAGGTTATACTTCGAAATCGAAACGTGTATTCGGTATATCACGGTCCCCCGGAAATCAAATTTGCGGATGAATCCGCAGGAGACAAAAAATTATGCATTGGTATGATTGGCTGATCATCATCGTCCCGGTCCTGTTCGTTCTTTACATGGGGTTCTACACCCGGCGCTATCTGCGGGATGTGACGGCCTTTCTATCCGCCGGACGTGTATGCGGCCGCTATGTGATTTCGGTGGGAGACATCGCGGGAGCGATCTCGATCATCGGACTTCTGGCCTTTGTGGAAGTGCATTATAAGACGGGATTTGCATTGTCTTTCTGGAGCAAGATCACGGCGCCGCTGGGCGTTCTGCTTTCGCTGTACGGCTACTGCATGTACCGGTTCCGTGAAACGAAAGCCCAGAGCATCGGACAGTTTCTGGAGATGCGTTACAGCCGGAAGTTCCGGGTGTTCGCCGCGGGTCTGAGAAGTCTGGCTGAAATGCTGGCGAACATGATCATGCCGGCGCTGGCGGCGAGATTCTTCATGTACTTTCTGGATCTGCCGAAGAAGTTTTCCGTTTTCGGTTTGGAAATCAGCACCTTCAACCTCATTATGATCATCGTGCTGGTGATCGCCATTTCTATCATCTGCATGGGCGGTTCCATGGCCATCATCGTGACGGATACGATCCAGGGGTTCATCTGCTATCCTCTGATGGTGCTCATGGTCGTGTTCATTCTCTGCAAATTCTCGTGGACCGATCAGATCATGCCGACCCTTTCGGCCCGTGTGGAGGGGGAGAACTTCCTCAATCCGTACGATATCAAAAATCTGCGGGACTTCAACTACTTCTTTCTGATCGTCAGCGTGGTGGTCATGTTCCTGCATCGTGCCAGTTGGACGGGTGCGGGCTCGACCTCCAATGCGGCCAAGACGCCGCACGAGCAGAAAATGGCGTCGCTGCTGGGAATGTGGCGTAACGCGATCAACACGGTGTTCTATGTGCTTCTGGGTGTGGCGGTGCTGGTCTTCCTGAACCACGCATCCTTCGCGCCGGAAGCGCACAAGACCCGTCAGAAACTGATCAGCCAGATCTCCGAAGACATCGTAAGTGACAGCGCGGTCCGCGCCAAGGTGCAGCAGACCATCAGCGAGATGCCGGTTCAGACGTTCCATCCGGGCGTGGATGCGCCGCAGTCCGACAAGTCCAATGTGGATACCCGGTATCTGGACAAAGTCCATCAGGATCTGATCGAAGGGAAGAGCGAGGAAGAACAGGGGAAGGGGAATTCGCTGTTCCAGCAGTTCCGGACGCTGTACTATCAGCAGATGCTTTCGGCGACGATCCGGAACATGCTGCCCGGCGGCATGCTGGGATTGTTCTGTCTGCTGATGATTCTGGCCATGATCTCCACGGACGACACGCGGATCTTCAGTGCCACGATCACGATCAGTCAGGACGTGATCCTTCCGTTCATCAAGAAGCCGCTGACGCCGAAGCAGCACATGTGGATGCTGCGCTGGGTGGCCATCGGGATCGGCGTATTCTTCTATCTGGGATCCAGTTACATGGCGCAGTTGGACTACATCAACATGTATGTGACGCTGGTCTGTACCATGTGGCTGGGCGGCTGCGGGCCGCTGATCGTGTTCGGTCTCTACAGCCGGTTCGGAACCACGCTGGGCGCCTGGGTCAGTCTTCTTTCCGGCGTGTTCATGTCCCTGATCGGCGCGGTGGTTCAGCGGAACTGGGCGGACTACGTTTATCCCTGGCTGGAGCGGCATGAACTGGTAAGTGCCGCGGACAAGGTCCTGAGAACGCTCTCGGCGCCCTTCGATCCCATCGTCGTCTGGAAGATGGATGCGGTGAAGTGCCCCATCAACAGTTACGAGTGGTATTTCATCACCATGGTCCTCTCCCTGATCCTCTACTTTGCGTTCTCCTGGCTCTCCCATGAGAAGCCCTTCAATCTGGAACGGATGCTCCACCGCGGCAAATATGCGCTGGACGGGGAACGCCAGATTTCCAGTCCGTGGAGCTGGAGGAACCTCTACAACAAGCTGATCGGCATTACGCCGGAATATACGTTCTGGGACAAGGTGATTGCCTGGAGCTACTTCGTCTACAGTATGATCTACTCGTTCCTGGGGACCTTCATCATGGTCATCGTCTGGAACGCCATCAAGCCGTGGCCCATGGAATGGTGGGGTAACTACTTCCTCGTCTGCTTCCTGATCGTTCCCTGCTGCATGGTCGCCATAACCGCTGTCTGGCTCGGTATTTGCGGCGTCATCGATCTGCGTGCCATGTTCCGCGATCTGGCCGAACGGACCATCAACGATCTGGACAACGGACAGGTGGACGGGCACGTTTCCCTGGCCGACAAGGCGCAGCTGGAAGCGATTGACGCCAAGAAGGATTGAGTGCGTATCCCGATCCGGCGTCCGTTGCGGACGCCGGACCTCCGCGGCTTGCCGCTTCCTTATGCGTGAGGAAGGAGATTCATCCGATGAGCCGGGCGTGAACCGGTAAAAAAGGACGACAAAGTTTGTAAATCCGTGCCGGGAATGCTATATTAAGTGGAATAAAGAGTAAAGCGGTATTCGCCGGCGCAGAAAAGTGGAAAGAGGAAAGGAAGCCTCGGGAAATGTTTAAGTTTCATTGTCCGAAATGCGGTCTTACGGCCGAAGGTCCGGATGATTTGACGGGCAAGCCCTGTCCCGGCTGCGGTGAGACGATCGGCGGATCCGGAGCGCAGCTGGCGCCCGGCGACAATATCGGCGGATACGAGATCATCCGTCTGCTGGGCTCGGGCGGAACGGGGAACGTCTATCTGGCGCTGCAGCTTTCCATGAACCGGCAGATCGCGGTGAAGGTTCTGTATCCGGAGCTGACGAAGGACGGGGAATCGGTCCGCCAGTTCTTCAGTGAAGTGCAGACGCTGGGAAATATTCAGCACGGCAACATCGTGTGCGCGTTCGATTCCGGCGTGGATCAGGAACGCAAGCTCTGTTATCTGGCCATGCAGTATATCCCGGGACAGCCCCTGGATGTGAAAGTCGAGCAGTCCGGCCCGATTCCGGTCCTCAAGGCGCTGCGGATCGTGGAAAGCATTGCCGAAGCGCTGAACTATGTCTGGACCAAGTATCAGCTGTGCCACCGGGACATCAAGCCCGGCAATATCATGCTGAACGAAGACGACGTTCCGATGCTTCTGGATTTCGGCGCCGTCCTGCATGTCGGGGAGAATTCCATCAGCAACGGAATGGTGGAGGGCTCGCCTTGTTACATGAGTCCGGAGCAGGCGCGGGGCGAAAAACTGACCTTTGCCAGCGATCTCTATTCTCTGGGCGAGACCCTGTATTTCCTTGTTACGGGTGTTCCTCCGTTCGACGATCCGGACGTCCACGAGATCCTCCGGAAGCAGTGTGAAGCGCCGTTCCCGCCTCCTGCGCAAAGAGCGCCGAAATGCGATGTCCCCCAGGAAATCGTTTCTTTCCTTCGCAAGACCATGGCGAAATCGCCGGTGGACCGGTTCGAAAGCTGGGAGGAATTTCTTTCCGAGCTGAAGAAGGTCCGGAAGGCCGTTTCCGGTAAAGGCGGATCCCCGGCCCGTGGCGCCGCGCGTCCGACTCCGACGGTGAAGACGGCTGCGGTGAAGGCGACGGGCGCCGCGGCTTCGAAGATCTCGCCTCTGGACAAGCTGAATGCAGCGCCGGCGGCCGACGGCAAACGGAAAAAAGGCCGGATCTTCCTCGCCATCAATTATCTGATGATCAGTCTTCTGACGGCGGGCGCCATCGCCTTTATGCTGTCCCGCAGCAATACGCAGTCGGCGGAGAACCGGATGATCGAGGTGCGTGCCGCCATGAAAAACGTCCGTGAAAACGACAAGGATCCGGAGGGCGCGAAGGATAAGATACGAAGAGCGAGAGCGGAAGCGAAAAAATTCGGTGTGAAGCAGGATGTCATCCAGGAGATCGAAGAGGAATGCGCGGAAGAAATGCGGTTCATCGAAATGATCGAAGCGGAAAATCTGAAGGCGGAGCGGATCCAGCTGGATGTCTCCTCCCTGATGAGCGAACTCGTTGCCGCCCGCGCCGCCCTGAAGCGGAATTTCAATGAGGCAAATATTGCGGAAATGAACCGGATCCGTACCGGTTTGATGGATCAGTCGAAAAAGATCCTGACCGTTTCCTTCGTGCGGCCCGCCAACGAAGAAAAAATGCGGCAGGCCGTCGGCGCCATCAATGCCCAGATCAAGACCATCGACGAACTGGTGAAGCCGATGCCGGAGGTCGGAAAAGTTTCGCAGACGGGCAGCGTCAAAAATACCGTTACGGCGTCTTCCTCCAGATACGGCAGTTCAGCAGCGTCCGCGGCACGGAAAGCGGATGACAAAGCGTCTGCGGCCGCCGCGGAAGCCGAACGGAAAAAGGCCGCCGCGGAGGAGGAGAAGGCCCGGAAGAAGAAAGAAGAGGAGGAGAAGGTCCGCCGCAAGGAACGTTACCGCAAGAAACTGGAGCAGGGGCGGGAGAAGGTGGCCCGTGAACTCGTTCTGGAAGTCCGGAAGGGAAATCTGAAGCGGGCAGAACAGCTTCTGACTTCCTCGCAGGACATGAAAGCTCCGGATTCGGACTGCCGCGATATGGAAGAAGCCTACAACAAATGGCTTGCGACCATCCGGGCCGTTTTCAAGGAGGCCAGGCCGGTCCTGCGCGACATCTCTCCCGATGAAGTGAACAAGAAAGACCGGATCTATTCTCTGGCCGGGGGAAACAAGTCCCTGCTCAGCCGTTCCCTGATTCTCTGCGGTTACTTCACGGAAGCCCAGAATCTGATTCAGCCCGAGGACCGGGACGTGCTCCGGGATATTTCCGTGGCATATCTGACGCCCCGGATCAGCCGTGCGATCTCCAACGCCCGGAAAGGGAACGATGCGGAGTTGCGCGCGCTGCGGGAAGAGTATGAGAAATTCGAACCTTACACGGATTTGGAAAACACGGTCCGTGCTCGTATCACAGGAGGTAAATGATCGTTATGAAAACCGCATTTGTCTTTGCCGGACAAGGCGCCCAGTCGGTGGGCATGGGAAAAGATCTGTATGACCGGTGTCCCTCGGCCAGAAAGATCTTCGATGAGGCGGATTCCGTCCTCGGCTGGTCCGTTACCGATGTCTGCTTCAACGGTCCGGCGGAGAAATTGACGGGCAGCCGCTTCTGTCAGCCGGCCATCTATACCGTGAGCATGGCCTGCCTTGCCGGATTCCTGGAGCGTTTCCCCGGCTTCCTTCCCTGCGCGGCAGCCGGATTGAGCCTGGGCGAATACTCCGCCATGGCCTGCTCTCAGGTTTTTTCCTTCGCCGACGGGCTTCGTCTGGTGGCAAAGCGCGGCGAACTGATGGATAAGGCCTGCCGGGAAAATGAAGGCGGCATGGCCAGCATCATCGGACTGGCTCCCGAGATCATCGCCGAAGTCTGCACCGCACATGATATTGATGTGGCGAATTTCAACTGCCCGGGCCAGATCGTCATCAGCGGTCCCGTCGACCGTGTAACGGCGGCCGCCGCCGAGCTGAAGGAAAAAGGTGCGCGCCGGGCCGTTCCGCTCAATGTGGCGGGCGCGTTCCACAGTCGTCTGATGAAGAGTGCGGGCGACGCGCTGGGCGAGGTGCTGAAAGACGTGAATCTGGCTGTGCCCCGGATTCCCGTTGCGCAGAATTTCACCGGAACGATCGTTTCCTCGCCGGACGAGATCCGGACCAATCTGAAGAATCAGGTGGCCGGCAGCGTCCGCTGGGATTCCTGCGTCCGTGCCATAGCGAAAGCGTATGGAGCGGATACCTTTGTCGAATTCGGACCGGGGTCGGTGCTGAGCGGACTGATCCGGCGGATCGATCCGGCGCTGAATGTCCGGAACATTTCCTGTATGGATGATATCGAACGATACGAATAAAACGGAACGAGAGTTCCATCCAACGAACGAAAGGAACAAAAGAAAAATGGCGAAAGCATTGGAAGGAAGAGTCGCTCTGGTAACGGGCGGTGCTCGCGGAATCGGAAAAGCGGTCTGCCTGCGTCTGGCGGCGGAAGGTGCGAAAGTCGCAATGGCGGACATTCTTCCGGAAGTCGCGGAATCTTCGGCGAAGGAATTCCGGGATATGGGTTATGACGCGCTGGCCGTGACGGCCAACGTGGCGAAAGTCGAAGACGCCGACAACGCGATCAAGTCCGTCATCGACAAATACGGCCGGATCGACATTCTGGTCAACTGCGCGGGCATCACCAAGGACAACCTGATGCTCCGTATGTCCGAGCAGGATTGGGACGCGGTCATTGCCGTGAACCTGAAAGGCACCTACAACATGATCAAGGCGGCCAGCCGTCCCATGATGAAGGCCCGGTACGGCAAGATCGTGAACGTTTCCTCCGTGGTCGGCCGCGCGGGCAATGCGGGGCAGGTGAACTACTCCGCGTCCAAGGCGGGTGTGATCGGCGTGACGAAGTCCGTGGCCAAGGAGCTGGGCAGCCGGAACATCTATGTGAACGCGGTGGCGCCCGGATTCATCGAGACGGACATGACCAAGAATCTTCCGGAAGAGTCGAAGAAGGCGTTTGTGGATTTCATTGCGCTGAAACGTGCCGGGAAACCGGAAGACGTGGCGAACGTGATCTACTTCCTGTGCAGTCCGGATTCGGATTATGTAACGGGTCAGGTGATCAACGTT